>Ga0307515_10016770_pt1 | contig 13398 bp, 2 predicted proteins | sample 17_EM_MG_FD_194513 | JGI IMG/M metagenome (GOLD analysis project Ga0307515, IMG submission 194513) | Populus trichocarpa ectomycorrhiza microbial communities from riparian zone in the Pacific Northwest, United States - 17_EM | ecosystem: Host-associated > Plants > Roots > Unclassified | place...
TAATATATTAATGATTATTATTAATAGCTAATCTAGGTTAAAATGTCGCAACAATAAAGCTTCTGTAAACTTTATATAAAGTTTCTAAAAGGCCTCTTAAACCTTTCCAGGCTATAATCATAGTTTATACTATTTAGTTAGTCTCTTTTTAGTTTTCTTCCTTACCGCCTTTAAGCTTTTTGCTCCTTAGGTTAGATCTTAAAAAGCTTTTATAATATAGTTAAATAGGTATTAAGCGACGTCTAAGTAGTTATAAATAAAGCGCCTATAGAAATTGGCAAAGCCTAGGAACACTTATACATCTTAGTAGCTCTCTAGCTCCGGCCACTCCCAAATTATCTACACCCGTACTAGGTCTATAACTATACCTATAGGCGTTATAATATAACTTAGGAACTTAACCTACTTAGTATTAAAGATATACTTTAACGCCTTAGTGTAGAGGCTCTAATTATCTAAACGTTCTAGCACTTCGCGGACGTATTACTTATATTAATTCTCGTCTTCTAAGTAGATTAAAATATTGTCTAAATAGATAACGTATATACGGTTAACTAGTCCCCCTAAGGCTCTATAAATATACAATTAAAATATTATAGGCGCATTAGCTAGCCCAAAAGGCATTACTAGATACTTAAAGTGGCCGTATTAGGTCTTAAAAGCGGTCTTTTATTTATCCCCTTCTTTAATATAGAGCCTATAATAGGCGTCTTATAGATCCAGCTTTGTAAAGATCTTCGCCCTAAATAGTTAATCTAGCATTTTACTAACCAGTAGTAGTAGGTAACGGTTCTTAATTGTAATCTTATTAAGACTATAATAGTCTATATATAGCCTTATAGTTCCATCTAGTTTTAGGATAAAGAGGATTAGCGCACCTGCCGGTAACTTACTAGGCTAAATCCACCCCTTTTTTAGTAAACTATTAAGGTACTCCTATAGGATTTTAAACTCTTTATAAGAGAAGTTATAGATAAAAAGGTTTAGCGGTTATTTACCTTCTTCTAGATTAATTATATAATTATACTCCGAGTTCTATAGTAGGGCTTTAGCTCTCCTACCTAAAAATACCCTTAGTAAGTCCCTTAGGCCTACTAAAATATTTAATAAATTAGGGTCGCGTTTATTCTCTATATTATTATTAAGTAGGTTCCGGAGCTCCCTTAAAATACCTACAGGCAGTATTATACGCTATAGTGGTTACTTATATATAGTTACTACTATACGTTACACCGTTTTATATAGTAGCTAATAAAGAGTAGGAAAATCCTTAACGTAGCGCTTAAGATGCCGTAGTATACTCTCCGTATATTACTTAAGCTAGAGTAACCTATAACGGTTAAAGTATCTTATAAGATCCTTAAGATCGCTACCTTCCTACAATATCTCCGCAAACTATCTAGTAGTTCTATATAGGGTCTCCGTTATAAAGGGGTTATTATTTATATTAGGCTTTATACCCATCTTACTATTAAATAGGGGTTAGATCTAATACTCCTTTAGGTATAAAGCGTATACTATTTTACCTAGGGCTACATTCTTTAGAATATCCTTTAGGCTTATTAGTAATATACACCCTTCCAAATCTTTATTATTCTACCATTTAAAGGCTCCTATCTTAAAGTATATTTTAAGATCTACTTCCGCAAGCTAAGGGTATTTAAAGATAAGGTTATAACCTATAAAGTTAGCCGCCTAGAAGGGTTACAGGCTAACTACCTTAGTGTTACGGCACTGGTGGAAACCGGTGGATTATGGCGGACAGTTGTATATAGTTTTAGACAGTTGCCGTCACGTAACCAGAGGATCTTATATAACGTCAAGCGGCGCCGCCCTCCATCTCCTTTCCTTTCTCTAGCTTTAGATCTTTGTTTATAGACTACCAATTATATAGGCTTACGCGTCCCTCTTACTATGCTCGTGCCTTAATTAACTAAGTCGCTAACATTATCTAAAGCTCGTCTATTCTTCTTCCTAAGAAGGAACTTAAAAAATATCTACGGACTATAAATAAGAATAGAACACAGAAGTAGACCTAAAGGCTATTACTAGAACTTAAAGAATAAAACAGAACTAGAAGAATAGAAAAGAATAATAAGATCTATAGAATACGTATAGACTAGAACCCCTATAAAAATCCTACTAGAAGTTACCCTAATAACCGTATTACTATGCTAAGAACTATAGCGGCCGGCAAAGCAGCCGTAGGACCCTTAAATACCTCTAATGGTGAAATAGCAACTAACTTAAACTCCTAGGTAGAGCTTATAGCAGCCAATGCCGAAATTGAACGACTTTAAGAGCTGCTTAAAGCTAGAGAACCCCTTATACCTAGCGAAGAGTTATCGGACACCTAGAGACTTGCTACGGTCCTTAAGGCCCTAGCCTAACGTATAGTATTAGTATTGTTACGGTCCGCGAAGGTTACAGACCCCCCGTTGCTTATAGATGGAACTAACCCTACATTTAACAATTGGAAGCTTTAATTGCAGGATAAGCTCGAAGTTAATGCGGACTATTTCCCTACTACTTAGGCTAAAATGGCCTACGTCTTCGGCCGTACCGGTGGGGACGCACAGACGCACCTACGTCCTCGATACACACAGGACTTAGTAAATCCCTTCCTCTCTAGAGAAGAGATAATTGTGCACCTGTCTTCTATTTATAAGGACCCCTTTAAAGTATAAAACGCCCGACTTAATTATAAAAGCCTAAATATAAAAACGACGGAGACCTTCTTGGCCTTTTAGACCCGCTTTCTATACCTAGCCGGCTAGGCTTAAATTTCCCAGAAAGATCTAATGCCAGACCTATTTAACAAGCTTACCCTAGACTTACAGCGAGCTATACTGCTAGTTTTTACTACTATATAGACGCTAAAGGAACTTATAAACTAGTGCTTGGCTATTGACCAAGGCCTCCGCTAAATTAAGGTATGCGCCGAACGGTATAAAGCTAGAAACCCTTTAAATCAGACTATAAGCAATATAAAAACGGCCTATAATGCCCTGGCATAATTGGCAACCCCTATAGCACCACCTATATAGCCCGCCGCTAATTTAGCAGCTAGCCGTATAGTCAGCCCTACTATAGGTCTGGCGAATGCTCGGCCTATATATAGCAACCCCTGTATATAGGCCCTTAGTGATTAAGGAGCTTACTTCTCTTGCGGTTAGAAAGGCTACTATATAAAGGATTATCTAATAAACGTAAAAGCGGACAAGGTCCTATTAATCTAGGAGGACAGCGTAGAGTCGGAAAAAGAGGAACCCTAGAAGAAGACTCCTCTCTAGGGTTAAAAGGGATTAATATATTAGATATTAATCTAGGTCAGCTAGTTAGTGGAAGAAGCTACGCTATCCCTTATACTTTATTTCGTAATAGATACTAAGTTTTAACCTCTGCTTTAGCTAACTCTAGAGTAAATGCCTTTACCTTAATAGATACCCAGTATACTATAAAGCTAGCTGACTTTCTAAATATATCTATTAAAGAACTGCCTAAACTAATTCCTATTTGCGGGTATAACGGGTAAATAGGGCCACCTATTATGACTATCTTGCGGATTTACCTCCGTGTTAACGGACGAAGGTAGTATAATATCCCCTTTCTTATTACGGACCTAAGTAGCCATAATATAATTTTAGGGCGAAAATAGCTAGCCTATTTAGGCTTACAGCTTAATATACGGAGTAGACGGCTTATCTAGCTAGAAACCCTACCCCTAACCCCTTCCTTTATAAAAGAAATTAGTATTATAATGGAAAACCTTATACGGCCCTAGATTAATACTATTTACTAGGCTGATGCTGTGCGTAGGGACTAGGCCTTCAAGAAAGATATACAGCTTAATTCGTAACGGATCCGTATACTACATTGCCCCTAGACTACCTATATTACGCCACCCGTATTAAAGACCCAGGAAGTTAATAGTGACCTAGAAAAGCCCCCTATGGAGAGCTTAGGCCCTATACAGCTATAAAGAATAGTAAGGGATATCGGACGTTATACTGAACTAATAGATTGGAGGGATAATCTGCGGAAAATGGAATAGGAGCTAAGAAAGATTATAAACCCTAGACCGCAAAATACGGTCCAGAAAACGGCTATAAGGAAACCAGCGGACCTCCCACTAGTTAATGTCTACTGTATTAGTGCCGTAGGATTCTACTAGAACTTAGTTCAGCCTAATACTGTCGCCTTTATAACGAGCTTATACGAAATTAATCAAATAATTAAGGAAAAGGGAAGCGAGCTTAGCGGATAAGAAAGCGAGCTTATAGATGAGGAACTAGTAGAACAAAAGCTGCCCTTTTAATACTAGAAATTTAAGGACGTATTCTCTAAAGCAACGTCTAATATACTTCCACTTTACCGACCATATGACTACAAGATTGAGATTAAGTAGGGTAAGGAAAATACCCTTAGCTTTAGCCCCCTTTACGAGCAGTCTATTACCAAATTGTAGGCTATAAAGTAGTATCTTATTAATAACCTAAATAAGGGCTTTATTGAGCCTAGCTAAGCCCCTTTTGCCTTGCCTATTCTCTTTATTAAAAAGCTAAATAGAGGACTCCGCTTCTGTATTAACTATTATAAGCTAAACAACCTAATACGCAAGGACCGCTATCTACTGCCCCTACTTAATAAGACTCTGGCCTGAATAAGTAAAGCTAAAGTCTTTATAAAACTTAATATCCGCCAGGCCTTCTACCGAATTAGGATGGACCCTAGGTCTGAAGATCTTACTATATTTTGGGCCTGTTACGGAACGTATAAATATAAGGTACTTCCTTTTAGACTAACCAACGGGCTAGCTACGTACTAGCGGTATATAAACGATGTACTCTTTAACTACCTTAACGACTTCTGTACGGCCTATTTAGATAATATTATAATCTACTTTGAGAACGAGCTAGAATATAAGGAGCACGTCTATAAAGTCCTATAACGGCTCTACAAGGCTAGCCTCTAGGTCGATATTAAGAAGTTAAAGTTTAGTGTTAAGCGTATAAAGTACCTAGGTTTTATTATTAGTACGGACGGAATTAAAACCGACCTAGAGAAGACGGCCGTAATTAACTAGTGGGCACCCCCATAGACCGTAAAGGGGGTACAATTATTTTTAGGTTTTTGTAACTTCTACTAACGCTTTATTAAGAACTACAGCAGGATTACCTGGCCTCTTAACCGTCTTACTAGAAAAGACCAGCCCTTCCACTTTAACGCCATATATAGGTAGGCCTTTAATAAGCTTAAGAAACGGCTAGTATCGGCTCCCTTACTTGCCTATTTTAACCTGGAACGGCCCTTAATGCTAGAAACTAATACCTTAGACGGCGCAATAGCTGGTGTTTTTTCCTAGAAGTAACCGGACGGAGAGTGGCACCCTATTGTATACTATTTAAAGACTATAATAGATGCTAAGTTAAACTACTATATCTATAATAAAGAAATACTGGCTATTATCTTTAGCTTTTAGCACTGGCGTGTATAGCTAGAGGGGACCCCTAAGCCGATTAAGGTAGTTTTAGATTATAAGGCCCTAGAATACTTTATAATAACTAAGGCCCTTACGGCCCGGCAGGTACGTTAGGCGGATACCCTATCTTAGTTTAACTTCTTAATTATGTATAGACTAGGCGCTATAAACCATACGGACGCTCTTATAAGGCGCGAGTAAGACCTAGATAACCAGACGGCTGTAAAGATCTTATTATAGACCTAGACGCTACTATAACTAGAATACCTTAACCCCTAGATATGGGCAGAACTAAGTACAGACTCCTTAGGCGCCGAGATATATCCTATTAACTCCTCCGAACTTAACCTTATTAATAAACTACTATAGGCTAACTAAACGACCCCCTCTCTACAGGAGTACCGTAAAAAGGTAAAGAACGTTATTAGCCTATAGTCCCTTAAAAACGGACTACTTAAGTACTAGAAACGGCTAGTAGTAGCTAAGGAATAGAATTTACGGACCTGGCTTATTGCCGAAGCTTATACCTAGGTCTTTATGGCCTACCCTAGAAAAAAATAAAACCTGTAAAATTATTGGCAACCGCTACTACTGGCCTGGAATAGTTGTGGATATTAACCGCTATATACGGAACTGTAACAACTACTATAGATTTACAATTCCACGAGACAAGACCCTAGGACTATTAAAACCACTCCTAATACTAGAACGCCCCTAGTAGTATATCTCTATAGACTTTTATAAACTACCTACGGACCGTAACGGATACGATATAGTTATAATCCTAATTGACTGCTTTGGCAAGCGCCCGTTCTTAATCCCTTATTATAAGAATATTAATGCTAAAGAGGCGGCCCGACTATATATCTACTACGTCTACCGAATTTACGGACTACTAGATACTATTATATCCGATTATAGGCTGTAATTTATTTCGGCTTTCTAGAATAAGTTTACCCAGATCTTAGGCATTAAGCTAAAGCTTTTTATAGTATACTACCCCTAAATAGATGGTTAGACGGAAATTATAAATTAATACTTAGACTAGAGACTTCGGCCTTTTATTAACTACTTCTAAGATAACTGGGCCGAACTGCTACCCCTAATAGACTACGCCTAAGCGACCCTACCTTACGATTTTATAGGATTTGCCCCTATCTAGCTAGAAATGGGCTACTTACCCTATATAAGCTTTGACTGGGAAAGACTAGAAGGACCCCGGACTATATATGAAAAACTATTTTATAAGGAAGCCTAGCAGTACGCCAAGCGCTTAGAAGAAGCCTGGATAGTAGCCCGTATAAATCTAGAAAAGGCTTAGAAATTAATGCAATAGTAGGCGAATAAGCATAGGCGAGAGCCTGACTTTGCCGTAGGAGATATAGTCTAGGTTATAATAAAGAACTAGAAGACGGAACGACCTAGCTATAAGCTAGACTATTAGATAGTAGGACCGTATAAGGTTCTTAAGAAGATAGGCAACGCGTATAAAGTAAAGCTCCTAGATTTAATTAAAGTTCACCCTATTTTCTCTCTAGATAAACTATGGAAAGCCGCAAACGACCTATTACCTGGACAAAAGAATGAACCTCCCCTGCCGATTTAAGTTAATAGCGATAATAAATGGGAAATTGAAGAAATACTGGCCTGTAAGCTTGTAAGGGGAACGTTAAAATATCGTGTTAGTTGGAAAGGGTACGACCCGGACCCCACTTAGTACCCTATATGGAACTTTATAGGTAGCCCCCATAAGCTTTAGGAATTCTATAGTCGTTACCCTAATAAACCTAGACCCCTAAAGTACCTTAACAAGTAAATAGAGTGCTGGAATAGCGAAGACGATAAGCTGCCTATTAAGCATAAAGATAAGAATACCCCACGGATATAATACGGACGTATAAAGCCTAAGGGCAGGCTTTTTTAGAGGGGGGGGTAATGTTACGGCACTGGTGGAAACCGGTGGATTATAGCGGACAGTTGCATATAGTTTTAGACAGTTGCCGTTATGTGACCAGAGGATCGTATATAACGTTGAGCGGCGCCGCCCTCCGTCTCCTTTCCTTTCTCTAGCTTTAGATCTTTGTTTATAGACTACTAATCGTACAGGCTTACGCGTCCCTCTTGCCGTGCTCGTGCCTCGATTGACTGAGTCGCTAACACTTAGTGCGATTATATATATCGGCTACTAATACTATAAGCTTATAGGCACTATATAGTTTTATCCAATACTTATCTAGAAAGCCTATAATAGGTTTCCGCCACCTTTATAAGAGGATAAGTTTATACTCTTTTACCAAATTATATTATATAAGATTAATTTCAGCGCCGCTATTATATAGTACTTAAAACTAATACATCTTACCTATAGAAAGTGTTATTTTTAGCTTAATAGCAATATAGAGAGTCTCTCCTTTTATATCTTGCCCTAGTTATAGCTAAGAGAGGTTTATAACTAGGGCTTTTCTTTTTTTAGATTATTAGTGCGGTTATTACCCTACTTATTTTTCTAATAGGATCTACCTTTAAAGTTTTCTCTTAACTTTTTAGAGTATTTCCGTAAAGGTGCTAGATGGGTATTAAGTTAACCCTAGGAGTCTTTCCCGTTGTTTAAGGCTCCTAACTTAAACCCTTCTAAAGTTCTCTTTAAGAATGGCTTCTTTAAGGGTTAGGTCTGCCCTATATTACTATTAAAGTACCTATACTTTTAGTAACCCCCTAGCTTCCTACTAAAAGAGGTCTAGTTCCTTACTATATTTTTGGCGTTTAAAACTACTCGTTTAAAATCCGTATATATAGTGATCCGCAATAAGGCTCCCACGTGCTTTATTTTATTATAAATTACTAGCTTAATTCTAGCCCAGATAAACCCAATTTTCTCCTTCTTATAGATGCTACCGTCCTTATTTTTAAAGGGCTTTAAATCTATTTATTAAGTATAAGTTTCCATAAAGTTTATAAACTGGTAAAAGTTATAGCGGTTAAGCTATATCCCATTCTAGAATAGCTCTATATTATTATACTATACGATATACAAATCTTAAGTCTATTTCTTTAGAAAGGTTTACAGCTGTAGCTATATAGTAATTTACTCTTTATTAAGCTAATTAAGTGTAATCTAGTTTAGTAATCGGTTTTTAATCTTACTAATAATCCAGTGTATACGCTCTTTAGTATGATCTTATATTATTAGCATCTTAAAGAAGTTATCTACCTTATAAACCCAATTGTCTAACTACTGGGCGTTAGGTCTATAGCGGAGTTCTAAACTACTAGAGGCCTTAACCAGTCAGTCTATATCCTTTTTCCGTTTATAGCGTAGATAGCTCTTTAAGTCTTCTATACCTTTTTAGGTAGGTATTAGGTAGCTTCTAAAAAGCCCTTAGCCTTAACTAGGTTATAAAAGAATTTGCCTAGCTTAGATTAAACCCTACTAGATATAGATTTACCCTTAAAGGGTTCTAATATATTTATTAGTAGCTTCCTCCTATATAGCTTCTAAGAGCCTTATAATAGCTTCCTAATATCTATCTTAAAGGAGATTAGTATAGGGCTCTTAACCTTTTAAACTTAGGCCTAGGGAAGCTCCTGCTATAGAGGTAGTATTAGTACTAGTAGCTAGTATAGGCTTCCCAATAAGGCTTAGGTCTTAAGTTAGTAATTAGCTTAAATTATTTAAAGGGATAGGCCTACTTGGCTTATAAGCAGTCTATATATTACTACTATACTAATTATAGGCTAGTGGTCTTCTAGGAGAGTTCTGGTTAGTTCCCTAGTTAAATATATTAGTATATTCCTCTAGCATTTCTAGCTTAGGGGAAGATCTTAAAGTTGCCTCTAGCGCTTAATCTTTTAATTAGCCTAGGTGGGGCTAAAGGGGTTTTAGCTACTTTTTAGTAGTATTATAACCGTTATAGAGGGTATTTATATTTTCCTTAGCGTTGCTAGTAACTATAAGTATACGAGAGTCTTTAAGCTCTTAAAGCATCTAGGTATTAGGGCTTATTTAGCTATCTTACCTAAAAGGTTATATTATCGCAATCTCTCGCTATTAGAGGGACCTTCCTGCCTTTACGCGACGGCTTTCTATAAGGTATCCGTAGGGTTTTCATTTAGATTAACGCAAAATTTTAAGGGAAGATAGTAGCTGTAAATAAAAAATATAAATAAATAATCTGGTCCTTAAAGCCAACTACTCTTATAAAAAGGAGTAGGAAGGATTTAAATATAAGGGGATTTTATAGATAGTAGGCTATAAGGACCCGATTATAGAATAAAATAGATTAGTGAGAGAAACAAATCCTTAAGGAGGTAAGGCCTCTAGGATTGTAGAGACTATATACTATAGGCACATACCTCTACAGTTAAACCCCCTTAATACGATATAGGGTATATAACGATATCCCCTACATTACGATCTACACTCCTTAATCAAGCCTTTTTTGGTGTAATATTACGATAATCTGACTTTTGACGATATCGTTAAGGTGGCTCCACCAAAATCGTTGTAACCAGATAAGATTTTGTATGGGAGGAGCCCTATTTAGCCCGTACAGTAGGGGTCTTATACCCTTTTAGGGTAGTTGGCCTCCTTTTTCCTGCTTATTAACGCATCATGTGACTATTTAGTATAACAATACCATTGGTATTACGATATGCTCGGCTGCAAAAACGGTATCGTATTAAAGAGGTTTTACTATAGTATATAACCGGCGACTATCTAAGGGGCGTTTAGGGGTTATCTTAAGGGCAACCTAAGGTGACCGTAATAATATCCCTTATAGTATAGGAGTAAAATAAATTTTAGATTTAGCCTAATTTATACCCTTAGCTTTTTATAAGATAAGTGTTATATAAGTATAGGTTACTAACTACTAACGCTATAATTACCGTACTTATTTCGCTTGGTATTAATCTAGTTTATTATATTAAGTATATAGCTTACTTTTTTATCTCCACCTAAATAATGGCTCTTATTATAATTTTTAATCTATTAGTATATAGAATATATATAGATTTTAAGCAGTCCTAATTAGTACAAGTATTAAAATAGGTAAGACGTCCGTAATAATGCGTATTTAGCCACGCATTCGCCCTATAGAGTATTATAGTTAGCGCGTATATGCGGCCTCCCGCTTAATGGGATATAAAATCTACTAAGATAAAAATCTAGCCCCGCTTATTCTCTACTGGAGTATTAAGTATAATTTTTAAGGCTGAGGTTTATTAAGCTAAAAATTATAAATAGTTGGAAAAAAACGCGCTATAAATAGGATAAGCTAGATATAGGGACTTACAGTATTATATAATTGTATAAATGCGTCTACTATAAATAATAATCTTATCTAAGAATAGCGTCTAAAATCTAGGGTAAATAATAGATTAGTTAGCTAGACACTAGGATTTTAGAGCCCCTTTAGCGCCCTTTATATTTTTAATATCAACTACTAATTTAATACTTATGGACCCCACTGTCATACTACCCCCTAACTATAACTATAAGAATTTTATTAGCTAGAGAATTTCGGGCACTATATATTGAAATAAACTTTAAAATAAGGTTATTAAAGCTTTAAATAATATAAATTATTAACGCTTTATTAAAGTTAAAAAGGAGATTTATAAAAGACTTAGTTAATATAATAGACTCTTATAATACTATAGTGGCGAACTTTTCTAAAAGGATAACCGTATTGTAACGGAACCTTATAGCAGGTACTACGATAGGCTCGTTAATAGGCTAGGTATATAGGTAATGCAAATTAAAGTTAATAACGTAATAATAACTAGTGGAGTGGTTGCTTAATAGATTAACTCTAATTATATTCTAAGAATTACTATAAGAAAGGAACTATCTAGGTAAAGACTAAGGGTCCTTAAATATACAACCGTACTCTTATAAAATCCTCCTTATATATAATATACGTATACTCTATCTACTCTATTATAGATTATATAGATTATATAGATTATATAAATTACGTTATATAACCTTAGTTACTATTCTTTGTTATATAGTTCTATTAGTTCTATTCTAGACTATGCCTAAATTAATTAACTAGCTTCTTCCAACTCTTCCCTAAGTAGTTATAATATTATACTTAAAGCGTCCGTAATACTATCTCCCTCCTCTTTATCTTTATCCTTAAAGATTTTAAACATCTCTAAGTTATTTACTAGAGGTGTAATATCCGTCTAATTAATTTAGTTAATATTATTGCTTATTATACCTAAAGCAATTTCTTCTTCTTTAACTGTCCGTCGCACTCGTACTATTACTATAATATTATCTCTTAGTAAGATTATACCGTCTCTATATTCTTATTGTTTAAAAAAGGGGTTAGTTTATATTACGTTAGTGAACCTATCTTCGCAATAACTATCTTCTTACTTAGAGTGCACCAAAGCAAATATTTATTTATTCTACGATGTTCGCTCTATCTCTAATACTAAATATATACAACCTATTACCTTTAATAATTGTCTAGTTCCCTAATTAATTTGTCTTAGGGTTTTATATTTAATCTATTATTATATAGCTAGATAATAAACTGTCTATTACTCTTACTAAATTATACTATTCTTAGGACGCTAAATAGGAGGCTGCCGATGCTTAGCAACGGGCCCTTAAGTCTTATTTAGCGGCGTCTATTTAGTTAATCCATCTTAAGAAGGTGTATAAGAAGGTTTATTTTAAGGAGTAGAAGCTTATAAAACAAGGTCTATAGGAACTAGGTAATAAAAGAACGGATTTTCTTTTAATTAAGAAGGAAACAGATCTAAGTAGCTCGGCAACTACTCTTCTTAGGTCCCCCTTAGGTGACTTATTTTTTAGTAATACTTTTTTATTAATACTATCTAGCCTAATTTCTTTTAATACTCCTATACCTTTCCTATAGCGTTTTTTAGATTCTCTAGTAGCTCCTAGGTAGTCTTAGTATAGCCTATTTACTTAGCCTTATACTATATTTTATTATTAATATTTTTATAGCTAATAATCTTTAAAACTTACTATTTATCTTCCTCTTATCCTCTATATATGTCTATCTTGTAAACTAGTAGCTTAATATTTCTATATACTAGCTCTAGTATTATAATATACTATATAGGGTAGATTTTTATCTTAGCTAGTAAGTTTAACTTAAATATAACTAGTAAAATTCTTTACTTAATTTTAAAAGGTCCTAGTCTAATATAGTCTAACTTTTTACTTAGTTGTTAACGCTTAAAAATTTTATATAGTAGCTATACTTTATCTCCCTTCTTAAGATCTAGTCCCTTAGATCTCTTAGCATTATAATACTTTTTTATTCTTTGCTGTACCGTCTTTACTATTTCTATAAGGTTCTTATAAAGATTTATTAATATCTCTATTCTTTACTTTACTATACTACTTATCTTCTTTACTTAACGTAGTAATAACGATGTTCTTAGCTTATACCCGTAATTCGCCTTAAATAATAATATACCTATCCCTTTTTATGGTGTTATATTATATATAAATTATATAACTAGTAGTAATAATACCTAATTATTCTACGCGTAATTAATATAGTATTTTAAATACTGCTCTAGTGTCTAATTTAATCTTTTTATTTAACTATCTGTCTATAAATAGTATGCGGTAAAAGTTACTACTTTAACCCCCTATTCCGCTAAGAATACCTCCTAAAATACTACTATAAATCTTAGATCTCTATCTAATATAATCTTACTTAATACTTTATACCTTATAAACACTTCCTTAATATAGATTCTAGTAATATCCTCTACTAATATTTCTTCTATATATACCATAAAGTACCCCTACTTTATAAGCTTATCTACTATTACTAAGATTATATTATAATCTTATCCAGTAATAGAATCTCTTAACTTTAGTAACTTAATAATAAAGTCCTATAATATAACTTCCTATA
>Ga0307515_10016771_pt1 | contig 13397 bp, 2 predicted proteins | sample 17_EM_MG_FD_194513 | JGI IMG/M metagenome (GOLD analysis project Ga0307515, IMG submission 194513) | Populus trichocarpa ectomycorrhiza microbial communities from riparian zone in the Pacific Northwest, United States - 17_EM | ecosystem: Host-associated > Plants > Roots > Unclassified | place...
TTAAGTTAAGAATAGTTAATAAGATTAAGGGCAAGGCTACTAACGCCCTATTTAAGAAATTAAGGCTTATTATCTAAGGTTATAACAATAATAGTAAGGAGGTAATTCTTACGCAATCTCTTATAATTTAACGAGCTAGTTAGCAAGTTATTATTACGCTAGCTCCCTCCTTAATAAAGAATAGAATGGCGGTTTATTTATAAGATATTACTTAAGCCTACACCTAATTAGAGATATACCTTTAGCGCTTAATATTAGTATACCTTTTAGAGCAAATTTGCCACCAGTATCCTAAAGATACAATTATAGTTATACTTAAGCCATTATATAGAATCGCAGAGGTAGGAACTTACTAGTGGGCTACCTATAGTAAGTACTATAAAGAGAAGCTTATAATAACTACTTTTACATTTAATCCCTGCTTCCTTATTATAACCACAGAAACCCTATTCGGAATCGTTGGTATATAAATTAATAACACAATTATCTTAGGAGACGACCAATTCTTAGCTCTTAAAGAGGATAAGCTAGTAAAGATAAATCTTATAGCAAAGCCAAAAGAAAAGCTTAATTTAATAACACCATTACTCTTTAATAAATGCATCCTCTCCCTAAATAAGGATTCCATTGCTCTGCACTAGAAGGGTTAAGGTAAAAAGATTAACATTATTAACGTTAATTCTCTAAAGTAAGGATATATAGAGCAATGAGCTCGCGGAGCTTATATTGCTTCTATCTATTAACCTAAGGCTTTATTTAATCTCTCTATTGCCGCTTAACACTAGGAACCTACTAAGGACGACGTTTTTGCCCTAAATAAGCGTCTTTCCTAGCAAATAAACCATCTTAATTAGGGATTACTCTACGTGCCTATTAATCTTCCTACTACTAAGCTCTTTATATTTATTAATAGATTATTTATAAATAATAAAGATTTTAGCTCTTAGTTGGGATATAAGATTATTATTACGAACTAATCTACTAGAAAAAATAACTTCACAATCTACGGCAATCTTATCTATTAGAGCTTAACTAAGAGTAAGCGTATTACTTAAAGCGTTCTAGCGTTAGAGATATATAGAATAGTTAGCGGAGTTAACATAGCAATTATAATTAGAACTACCCTAAAGATAATTATAGATTAACTCGAACTTCCTATTATCCCTATAATCGTATATACTAACTTATACTCCCTTTATAAGTATTTAGTTAAGCTTAATACCACAAAAAAGAAGCGCCTTATAATTGACATTATAGCACTTTATTAATCCTATAAACGGCAAGAACTCTTTAAGATTTGATGGATTAACGGTTAAGATAACTTAGTAGATATAATAATAAAGGCAAACCTAAATAAGGCTCTAGAAACGTTTGTTAACACAAATACTTTACGTATATAAGTTAAAGGTTGGGTTAAAAGGGAGTAGGAGCACAATAATCTGCGGACCCTAATTCCAACTAGCTAATTAGGATTTTCCATCCCCGGGATAGAAAATCGCTATTAGCTTGCTTATAGCTAGCGCCTTAGCGGCCCTAACGGCCCTAACACGATATCTACCTATAACTCCTTAGCAAGAAAGCACCGCGTGCTAAAGAGGCAAATTTTAGGACAGCGAGACTTATATTACAATAGTAATAGTAAGTAAGGAGGATTTATATTTATTATAATAGTCAAGCAGTATTTATATATAGATGGCAACCATAAAAGAAGAGTTGCCAGTGTCGGGAATAAGGCAAGTTGCCGTCACGTACGGCAAACTGCCGTCACGTGATGGCAAGTTGCCATCACGTGTCGCCGCGGCACTAGCGTGGCGAGGACCCTTAAGTTTCTCGCTCTCCCTCATTCCAATTAATAAGCTTTATTAACCAACATCACTGTAACCTACTCGAGTAGTCGTTATTGGTGAGTCACCCTGTGTGACTAACAGTAGGAGATTATTAAAAGCTTTTATAATTGAAGCGGATATTATAGATAAGAGGGAACGTATTAGAGGATCTTAAATTAATATTAGTGGCTAGGGCTATAGGATTAAATATTATAGTATATTAAGTTATATTTATAATACTAGGAGCAATAGCTAGGATAGGAAAAAGAAGTAATATACCCTATATAGGAGTCCACCTTATAGTAATAAGTAGTAGTAGATATTATGTTTATGCCTCTAAGCCGTCTTAAATTCCGGTACCTAGCTATTGCTTAAGAATATATATTTAGATAGGTAGAAGCTCGGGCCCTTTAAAATAAAGATATAAAGAGTATAGCGAAGTTTCTTTATAAAGATGTTATTTACTAATAGGGAGCATTTAGATAGCTCTTTATAGATAGTGGAGGAGAGAATGCTAATATTATAGCTGCGCTTGCAGAGCTCTATAATATTAAAAGGGTTATAGCTTCCGCTTACTACGCTTAGGCGTAAGGCTTTATAGAGCGAGGCTATAAACCTATAATAGATGCTTTGGCGAAGATAGATGGCTTATAGCTAGACAATCTTTATACCGTTTTATAGGCAGATAGGATAACTATTAAGCGGCCTACGAGAATAATATCGGTAAGAGTTATATGCGGATATAAGCATATCCTTTCTATTAAACTCTATATACCTACTTAGTAGACGCTACCTTAGTAAATAGTTTAGGCTACTATAGAGCTACTAGCACTTTATATAAAGTAGTTTAACTAAAAAGACGTGTATATAAAAGAGGCTATTATATATATAAGACGACTAAGGGTAGTAAATAAGGAGTACTTTAATAATGCCTACTATATTCACTAGGACGAATTTAAAGTTAGAGATATAGTTATGCTTTATAATACGCAGCTTAAGTAAGACTATTCTAGCAGTTATAAGTTGGATCTAAAATAGCTAGGCCCGTTCCATATATATAAGAGTTACCCTTATAAAGGATAGTACTTAATTAAGGATCTTAATAGCACGCCGTTTTGTAATTAAACTCTAGGGAATAGATTAAAGAAGTTCTATTAATAATAGATGTCTAAGGTCCGCTAGGAAGACTAGCTTAACTAATTAGGCGAAACTATACTATAAGAAATAATAGCAGAGCTAGAACCTAAGGAAGATGCTATATAAAATCCACTAGTATTATAATACTATATAGTTTAAGAAGTGCGCGTTTTAGAAAGATTATTTAATAGAACTAAGTATAAAATATTTAATTAGGGGATAGTTAAGTTCTAAGGTGGGGGAGGGAATGTAGATAATAGCCGTGTAATCTATTTGTTTATTTACCGTATTTCTTAAAGCTCTTTCTATTACGCTTTTTTATTTGCTTTTTTAGCCATAGAAATCTAATATATATTAATAGTAAGGTAAGAATAGAAGAATATTTGCGTATAACTATCTAGTATTATTTACTGTAAAGATATTAGTTCCGCTTACCGCCTTTACTAAGCTAATAGTAATTTTCCATCTTAGGGATGGAAAATTATAATTGGTTTATTTAATGATTAGAGCTAGCAGAACTCCATACCGCTACTTAAATTTAGTAGACTGTTTAGATTAGGAAACCCTATTTAGAACTTTACCTTTTTACCCTTAATAAACCTTAAATATAGCCGCGATTAGTTAAAGTTATAAATTAAATAGAATTAATAATAGTATATTTATTATATCTTTATTTAGTAGATCTTTGGTACTATATAAAAGAGCTAAGTAATAGATTAGTGACGTCCTTATAAAAGTTAGAGGCTTTATAGTTAATTGGCGTTAGGTAATACTTCTTTAAATCTATAATAAGATTCTACTCTCTTAAGAAAACTACGCAGATACTACTAGTGTAGTAGTTAATTTCGTTAACTAGGATAATAGGCTATAAATATCTCTAGAAAGGGACGCGTTTTTATTAATCTTTAAGGATATCTCTAACGTTAGTAAGATAGCAAAAGATTAAAGAAATTAGTGTAATAAAGCTAGAGAAACTATCCGAAAGTCCTAGGGATAAGGTGTTTTTAACGGTCTACTTAAACACGCAGTCTTTTATTACTTCCTTTTTACCGCCTAAAAGCTTACCGTCTACCTATTTTATAAAGTAACGATATAAGTTAATAAGGCCCTAATTAACAGGCTCGAATATCTAGGATATAGTATTAAGAATACTACTTAACTATAGCTAACCGATTTTGCGCTCGCGCCGAAGATATTAGAAAGGGCAGTATTAGACTAGGTGGTAAATAAGTATGGCTTAGGAAGATACTTAACTGGCTTTCTTATTCTAAATAAGGACCTGCCGCTAAGAAGTAGGAGACTAACTATTATGGGACTAGAGGTTACTAATGTCGAAATTAGATAAGTAGGAGAGAGCTTAGCTCTTATACTGCGAATATATTTACGATATGCTTCTAATATAATAAATCCCTTAGCCTTTTAGCCATTAATACCTATTTAAGGAGGAGGCGTTAGTATTATACTAAGTCCGTTCTAATAAGGATTACCTATATTAGTTAACTTGCCTTTATTATCTATAAACGAGAGCATTCTTGCAACTAGAACGCCTATTAGCTCGCCCCTATAACTGCCAGTATCTTTATTAAAAAGGAGTTTAAAAAGAGGGCTAACGATTACTTACCTAGAAGTAGGAGGGTTAGGAGTAGAATTAATATTTAATAAAAACGTTATTAAGCCGGAAGATATTATGGAGTATATTAAGGAGGCTGTAGATACTATAGCGGTGCTCCGTATAAAACAAAGATATAACTATAAGGATAATATACCTGCTTATTTTAAGGCGTCCCTAAACTAAACTACTAAAATTAAACTAACTAAGGTAATAAAGCTCCTGCGTAGTTAGTATAGGGCAGCTGGTTTAAATCTAGAGATATATAAGGTTTGCTAAATATATACGCAAGTAATAGGAGGACGTATGGGTTTGGCGATAAAGGGTTTAAACTACGCTGTACTATATTATAGACTCCGCTTAATATATTATGCTCGCAACTACCTAGGCATTATAAAGATAGACCTTATTACGTACTCTTAGTTTAAAAAGGCTTATAAACCTCTAGTTCTATCTAATTCCTTAGGACCGTATAAGTTTATTTATAACTTAGCGCTAAGGTTTTTATATAATAGAGAGGCTTCACTTAATTAGATAATATTACTAAAAAACTAAGAAGGATCTGTAATTTTAAATATATTTAAATAGTAGTGGGATTTTAGTATCTCGGCGATAATTAATAAGGAAATGTGTATATACCGCCACTATTAGCGTCTAATTAATAGGCGGCTAAATTATAGCTAGTTAAGAATAAGGGTTTATAGTCTTTACTAATAGCTAATAAGATAAGACCCTTAGTATTATTATTTCTATTGCGCTCTTAGACCTAATAGCTAGTGGCAACTTATTTCCTACCCTTATTATATAAAATTCGCGGTTAAAGGAGACTCTACAGCTTTCCGCTATATTAACGTTAATATTCCCTTGCTTTTTAAAAGTAAATATAGTACTAATATAATCTAAGGGAGCATTTCTCTAGATAATAAGACTAAGGATAATTATATAATTATCCTACTTGGCATATATTACCACCTAAAATTATAGTAGGAGGATTTTAAGGCGCGAGGATTAACTAAGGGCGATGGATTTATTTATAAAATCTCTAACTAAAACTGGACTACTAAAGATATAGAAAAGTATGCGACTGACTAGGTAGCTTAGCTATATAAAAAAGGAGATATATATATAATTATGCCTTACCTTCCTTATGGAGTAAAAGGACCTTTAACTAGAACCCAGCAAATAATACTGCTATAGTTTATTGGTATTTAGGACGATTATAATAACCTTAAGGTCACTAAAGGAGGTACTTAGGTAGAGTTAGTAGATACGCACTAAGACTTAAGAGCGCCGCCCCATACGCCGTCTAGATATACTAATCTTTACAGCGCAATTCTATATTACTTTTCTATAGTAGTTAAGCTTATAGTTACTAGCGCCCTATTTAACGCCCTTCTTAATAAACGACAATGGGATTCTTTAGTAGTAATTTAAGATTATAACCTTCTTCTTAATAGTAACGGGAACGAAGTTAAGAAATAAATACATTTTTACCGTTTTAGGGCCGTTAAGAATTATAAAGATGCGTTTAAGCTAATGCGTATAACTAAGATGGAACGCTTTAATAGCCGCTCTTACTTCTACTATATTAATAATAGAATTGATCCTTTAGCTATTATAGTAAATCTAAGTAGAGTGCCCCTAGTTATTATAGAAGGATAGAGTTATATAGAGTTACCTAAAGAATTGTGGGATAGAACTAAGTAAATAAAAGGGTGCGAAAGAGCTATAATATTTAAGAGCCGCTAGTCTGAAGTTTCTTATACTGCTTAGCTAAGCAGATAAGAACGGTTTTATTTAACTAGAATGGAGTCTCCTTATTTACTATTTTAGGTTTATAGTAAGGGTAAGGAACGTATATAATTACCTACTACGCCTTTATTTTAAAGATAAGGAGTTTTAAAGTTTTGGAAGTTGTTAAAGGACAACGACTTAGGTAGGGGAGGTATATAGTGGTATAATTTAGCCCCTAGATTTAATATCTAGATTAGGCATAGCTTTAGGAGAGCCTAGGTCTTTTATAAGTTATATAGATTGGTTTAGAGCCTTTAGAGTCTTTAATAACTTGGATAGGTACGAGGGATATAGAATATACTCTTTTCTTCTCTTTTTACTAACTGCTTTCCTACTAATTTTTACTAACTAACTATGACCGACCGACCGACCTAATAGCACTATGACTTCCTATCTAAGAGGGACCGCGTATACCACTATAGTAGTAGATTTATAGGAGTTTTATATAAATTACTAGGTCTAGGGGTATATATAACCTCTTGCGGTAATAAAGTAGTCTAGTGGAATTAAACTGCTACACTAGCTTTAAGCAGGCGTATTAATAGTGTCTTGCTATATCTACGCTATTGCTATACTTTTGTAGTATAAAGTTACCTTTAGTCTAAAGCCCTTTAATAAGCTTAATAACTGTTTCCGTACTGGACTTATAAGCACTCTCTTAAGTATTTACTTCTCTAACTTAGGTCCTTATTATACGCTGCTTAACAGCATATATATAGGTTGCCTAGTTAAACTATAATGCTATATTACCTAGGCGTACCACTATTAGGTCGCTAGCTTATAGCTATAAAAATAATACCTTTATAGAAGGCTCGCTTTCCTATATACCTAATAGGACTTTTACCTTAGATTAGTAGCCCTATATTCCTAAAGTCCTTTAAAGTAGTAGTAGTATAGTGTCTTCTTTTAGCGGACCCCCTACGTCTAGGGGTCGCCTTAACGGCGCGTTTATAGGGTTTGTTTTTCTTACCCTATGCTTAATAATAAAGTTATAGGCAGCTAATGCTATAGCCTATCTAGCTTACTGTCTATTAAGGGCTTTTACCTTTATAAAACCCTTTAGATTATAATAATCTATAAGCACTTTTAGGCTACTTAATAGCCCCTTAATATAGTATCTCTAATGCTTAAAAGCCTTTATAATAACTAGTAGCTCCTAATTATAGGTCTTATAATTATGCTCTACTAGTAAAAGCTTTCTAAACTAGAAGGCTATTAGATATTAAAGGCCGTTTTTAAATAGCTGTAATATAATAGCTGCTAAGCCTTATATTAAGGCATTAGTCTTTAACTAGGTTAGTAAGCCCAGTATATAATATTATAGGAGCAGCGCCGTTATAAAGGCGTTATAGAGCTAGTATATTACCTACTCTGCCTCTTTTAGCTAACTAAAAGGCCTAGCTTTACGGCCGTTCTTTACTCCCTTTAGGAGATTAGTAATAGGCTTTATAATAGTAAAATACTTATAGATAAACCGGTAGTAGAAGTTAGCAAAACCTAAAAAGACCTAGATATCCCTATAGGATTAAGGGCTCTTCTATTTAGTAATAGCTTCTACTTAGCTAGGATCTATTGCTACGCCTTTAGAACTAATAATATATTTTAGGAACTTAACCTCTTATATACCAAACCTGTACTTCTTAAGGTTTATATATAGTTAATATTACTATAACCTATATAGTACTTCTAGTATATAGCGCTAGTGTTTCACTAGATTTTTAGAGAAAATTAGAATATTATTAAGGTAGACTATATAGAAGATATCTACTAGTTCTAATAAGGCTTAATTAATATAGCCCTAAAAGGTCGCTAGTCCGTTAGTTAGCCTAAAAAGTAAAACTAAATACTTAAAGTGGCCGTAACGCGTACGGAACGCCGTCTTTTACTTATTGCCCCAATGGATATAAAGGCGGTAATACGCATTTATTAGGTCTAACTTAGTAAAGATTTTAGAACCTGCTAAGCGGTCTAAGGTCTTACTAATTAATGGTAGTACGAGACGATTCTTAATTATTACCTTATTAAGGCCTCTGTAGTCTATATAGAGCTATAACTTTTTTTAGGTATAAATAAGATATATGCCCCTATAGAATTAGTACTTAGTTAGATCTAGTCTTTAGCTAGGGCGTTATTGTAACAGAATCCCCTAAAAGGTATATATTAGATAAGACAGTAGGAGGTTTTATCTATATTCTATCTATGTCCTAAAAGACATAATTAGACAGATAAGGGGCGAAGGGTTTTACTAGCGTTTTAAAAGGATTATATAGGGAGCTAGCTCTCCTCTAGAGAAGAACTAGCAATTAGTCTCTAAATAGAAGAGGTTAAAAAGCATCTGCCCTTTAATATATACAACTCATTTTACCTTTAACTCGCCTTCTACTTCCTTATAACTCTTATTCTACACTACTAATTAGATAATTATATGTTCTAGTTAGGCTGGCCTCTTATAGTTATCTAAGCACCCCCTTAGTACCTCTAGCTCCTTAACTAAGAGGTTATAAAGTAGTCTATATAGGACCTCCTATCCCTTTTTTAGGTTAATAGTATAGTTACCCTAGTAGTATTAGGGTAGCTTCCCTGCTTCCTTATATAAGAAAATATTACTAACTTTTTTTAACTATAGGGGAAGGACTGGTAAGCTGCTGTTATCTTACTTACTAGGCATTAATTTAGCAATTACTAGGGCGAAGACCCTAGATTCCCTTTAGAGAGACTCCGCGAAACTTTTAGGGGTTTATAGTAATAGGGATAAACCATTTAGCTTTTATTGCTACGCCTTTGCCTTATAGTTAATAAGAAGTCGGGCCTTTTTTAACCCTAGTATACCTAGGGTAATAGTAGGGGATGTGTTAGCCATTCTATAGTAGATAAGGGTTACTTCCCTAATTCTACCCTAGTTATTCTTTATTCTTAGTAGTACCTTATAGGCTTTATAGTAATATACCTAAGTTTTATTTAACTAGGAGTAGGTAGGCAATTCTACGTCTAGCGTCTTAAAGTTATACTTTATCGCGAATTGCTAATTAATTACATTTACTTCGGCGCCAAGATTAAGCATTACTAAGGTATTCTTTTAGGTCTACTTAAATAGGACTTTTTTTAGGATAGTAATAGCTTCCTTATAATCTAATAGTAGCTTACGCCCTATGGGTATAAGGGGCTCTAAGGGCGCCTGCCTTTTCCTAGTATAGAGATGGCGCTTATATTATTGTGGGGCGGCTACTATTACTATTGCTGCTCTAAGTGCTATTGCCACTAATGTCCTAGCTTACTATAATTTTTATAGTTCCCCTTAGGTTAGGTTAAACCCCTAGCAGTATTACTTCGCCCTACTATTGTGTTGCTAGTAGTAGTCTTAAAGTCCGCTTTCCCTAAGTTATCTAATAGGGTAGTCTTTATATTTAAATTCGCGGCGCGCCTATTGCTTCTAGCTTATAGGGCGCTCGCGCTCTTCTAGTTTTCCTCTAATAGGGCAGCTAAGGAAACTAGCTAATTTTAAGTTTATAGAAATTCCTAATAGTTAGTAATAGTAAGCCGTAGCTTTAGCCGTAGCTTCGCGAATAAGTATATTATTAGATGCTTTATATTATAAGAAGGGTTAATTTGCGCTTTTAAGGAAGTTAAGTAAGTAGTAAACTTATTTATAGGTTAATTAATTTACTACATTGCCCTTGTATATATTAGGGCTATATAGAGTTCTTAATTAATAGGACTTTTAATCTAATTAAGTAGGAATTCTATTAGCTCCTTTTAGGTAAACTATATATCTAAATAGTTATCTTTATATAGCTAAAGGGTTTTATTAGTCTCCTTTATATATTATATAGTAAACGTAACTTTAGTATCCTTATTTATAAAGGCGTCGGCCTTTAGGCAGAATACTAGCTTTAAGCTATTATTGAAATCTTAGTGCTCTTATGTTACGGACGCTTTAAGTACAATGTTATGACTACTTAGAGAGGAGTCGGAAGAAGCTAGTTGGTTAATATAAGCACGGTCCAGTATGGAGCTAGTGGAACCATGTAATGAGGAATAGTAAGCGAGTTATATAATGTGCTACGTAAGGGACAAGAGAAATGGGAGGAACTTACGTACCTTACGTATAATACGTACCTTATGTATAAGGAGGGTTTTCTAGGAGTACGGTTGTGTATTTAAAGGACTATAGTCCCTACTCTAGATAGTTTTTTTCTTATAGTAATTCTCAGAATACAATTGGAGTTAATCTGTTAGGTAACCACTCCACTAGTTATTATTACGTTATTAACTTACTTACAATACCTATACACCTAGCCTAATAATGAGCCTACCGTAGTACTTGCTATAAGGTTCCGTTATATAATTACTACCTAGTTATAGTTTTAATAAGTTAAATAATATGCCACCAAAAGCAGCCACTATAACGCCATTGATGGCAGCAACTACTTTAAGGTCTAGAGGCGATACTAGTATAGCAGATACTAACTCGCAACAACCTGTGACGGTCGGATAACTATAAGAGATAGTTAACTAGTTAATAGAGAATAATGTAATACTTAAATAAAGGATTAATAAAATAGGCGCAGTAAAGGTTAAGTTACTATTAATTAAAAGATTCTTAGGAGAAAGATTAAAGCTTAAAGGATTCCTTACGTAAATGCACTTTAAGGTAGCGCAGGAAGGAGTAAAGCTGGTAATACCTATGGATCGAATAGCTTATGCGGGGTTATTCTTATTAGAAAGAGCACTTAAATAGTTTAAGCTTTACCTTATAGAAATATAAGTAAATAGAATAACGACTACTAATTAAAAGGTATGGTTTATATTCTTAAGTTAGGAAGGATTTATGGAGTAATTTACGTAAATATTTGGAGACCTAGAGGTAGTAACTATAGCGAAAAGAAAACTTTAAGATATTACGCAACAAACCTTAGTAATTAAGTATATAATATAGTTCTAAACGCTAGCTATATAAGTTAAGTGGAATAATAGGGCGCTTATAGTATAGTATAAATAGGGACTTAAGGCTAAAGTCTAGGATGTAATTATTCTAATAGAAGATGCGGACACCCTAAGGGAATTAATAGATTAAGCGATAAAGATTAATAATAGGATCTTTTAAAGGGAATAGACTAAGAAAGGTTAGGATAGAGTTCTATAGTTGTATAAGGCGTAGAGTACGCAACGATAAAAGCTAAGTTAGAAACTATAGTATAGCGCAGAGCTAATAGACCTAAGCGGTACTAAAGAAGCCTATAAGAGATGGAGTAAGAAACTATAGAAACCTAGAGGTTAAGGATCTAGTGATTATAGGACTAAGGAGTAAAGGCTAAATTAGGAATCTTACTAGCAGAAGACGTTTAGGCGAACTCTATAGCAAAGTTAATGGTTTAAAAACGGAGCTTATATAAATTGCGGGAAATAGGGTTATTTCGTAAGGGATTATAAAGATAGTTAGAGTTACTATATAATAAAGGGAACCTAACTAGTAGAAGATATATATATATAGAGGGATAATAGTATACTGCGAGGAATAAAAGAATGTTTAATCCGAAGTTTCGCGTTTTATTATAATAACGCATACCGAATTTATAAAGACGCTAAGTATGGCGTAAGCTATTAGCTATAAGAGCTAGAGTTAAAAGGACTTAAAGGAACTAAAGAGTTAAATAAAGAATAGGATTAACTCTACGAGCTAGATTAAAATATTATAGTAACGTGCGGATAATAATTAGTAACGATAATAATATAATTGGAGTATTTATTAATTAGTAGCAATAAGAATAGTAAAGAAACTAACTAGGGGTATCTAAACCTTAATAATGTAATAGAAGTAGAGACTGAGACCGCTATAGAGCAAGGTTTAGTAACGGGTATTATAATACCGTTAGATATGGTATCTATTGCTTTATAAGACGGCAGGAGTAGTATCTAAAAGAGATTAAATAAGTAGACGACTGCTAGTGCTAGCTCACTACTTAATAAAGGTAAAAGGCTAAAGGCTTAAGATTTTTAAGATAAGATAAGAGAGATTTAAGATTCTAAAGATAGAATAAGGATAGCTTAAGGACCTATAACGGACGAAAACCGATAGAGTAAAGTAGTAGCTTAGTTTAAAGATATATAAATAAGCTTGGGACAGAGTTTCCTATAGGCATTATATTCTTAAGATAAGATAGATAAGATTTAAGACTTTTAAAATAAGATAAGAATATTACGGACGCCTAGTTGGACTAAGGCGGGAGCTAAGCTTAAGTTAAAAGTAAGCTTAGAATTAAAGAATCTAAGGGACTAAGAATTTAAAGTACGAATAAGAATACCTATAGGTAAGAAGTAAGGAGCTTCTTTATAGATTAGAGAATCTGCGATATAAATAGTAGTTAGACTAGGAGATAGATATATAGACCTAAAAGACTTACTAGGGGAATATAGTGTTTAGCCTGAAGATTGAAAAGTTAATACTAAGGTTAAAAAGTACGAGGACGTTAAGGATCTATTGGAAAAATAACAACTATAAGAAAGTATAGAAGAATTTAGATAATAAATCTTTATATAGCAGAAGCAATCTATAGAGCTAAGAATGCTAGATTACTTTAGGAAAAAGACACCTATATAGAAGGTTATTAATAGGCTAAAGGTAGGTATACCTAGAGCTAAGTAGCTTACGGAACTGAAAGAAGAAGAGAATCTAGGGATTCTAACTAGATTCTAAGAACAATATATAAAAGGCTGTTATAAAGCAGTAATGAAAAAATACTTCCTTATAGATAGATTGTATATACTTAGTAAGCTATACTGAAAGTGGTTTAGGCAACGATATAATGATAAGTGGGAAGACTTTTATATATAGTTAGACGAAAAGGTTATACTAGATTAAGTAATATTTAAGAGATAGATAAGTTATATTAAAGGAGCCTTAATTATAATATTAAAGAATCTAAAGGAATAAGTTATAGACTGGAAAGAGATAATGCGAATATTAGTACTAGTAAATAAGATAGTAACGTTTAGATTAACGTGATAGAGGTTTAAACTTAAAGATAAAGATG
>Ga0307515_10016772_pt1 | contig 13397 bp, 6 predicted proteins | sample 17_EM_MG_FD_194513 | JGI IMG/M metagenome (GOLD analysis project Ga0307515, IMG submission 194513) | Populus trichocarpa ectomycorrhiza microbial communities from riparian zone in the Pacific Northwest, United States - 17_EM | ecosystem: Host-associated > Plants > Roots > Unclassified | place...
GAGGCGGTTCTAATTCTTGGTGTTTCGGTACCAGTTGGGAGCTCACCGTCTTCCGTCAATGCGAACGCTACCGCATTAAAGTCGTCTACTGTGCTCGTCCTGCTGTTGCCCTGTCTGATTCGGTGGAGGGCATGCGGACACCTCGCAGCCCACCATACCTGAGTGTGCTCGAGGAGTGACCTCAGTACTGTCTAATAATTTATCGGCTTTTGCTTGTGGGACCGTCATGAGTTTCGCTACATATGTTTGTTTAATTGTGTTTAATTTCGTCTCTCCCTCTGCCATGTCGTTGAATAGTGAATGAATTAGTTCGTGTTTTGCCTTGCTGGAAGGATGTTTACTGAATCGACAGATGGTTCGGACTTCCCTAAGTTGAGAGAGTGAACCTTGGACTCTGGCGCATCCTATGAGGGTGCGAAGGCAGTAAGCAAGGTATGTATGACCCAGGAAGTAAAGACTTATGGTATCGGTGAGGGATGGGATAGAAGTAAGGAGCAATGGGCTAGGACTGGACGTCGACAACGAAATACCCTCACAGGCGAGAATGTAATCGAAAATATTGAAATCAAGGTCTGTTCCTGAGGGGATGTCGCACAGTCAAAGCTGTTTCCATGTGTGCGTGGGACGTAAAAGTGCTTCTGCGGAAGGTTAATTTTCAGCCCGAGGGGCGGCTTTGGAGAAGCGATATTCGGAGCTTTTTGCAAGCTAGATTGTCCGTTTGGTCGGTGCTGATGACATCGGTGAGCAGTAGGTTTGAGCGCGCGTTCTGGAACAAATCAGGGATTGATTTATTATTATTGGTTGCAGAGATGAAGGCGGGAGGAAATAGTTGTATCATACGATCTTCAGCCTTCGCGTTCTTAGCGCGGAAACAGTACCCAAGGCGTCGCTTGACATCTCAGTCTTATATGACCCTACCCCATCGTTACTACCCTCCTTTTTGCGAGGGCATTCAATGGCCCTCCCAGATTTCCGTGGCCGAAATAAATTAGGGTGTTGGACAGTCCCATCTCACGAAGCACCCGATAGTCCACGGTTCGTTGATCGGTACACCACTGCCGCCTGTACATACACGGAAGCTGCCAATTTCATCAACCCTCGCTCGCCTATAGCAACCCGGGCTGAGCGATCCCGCTCCGATTAGGTCTGTTATCCAAAAAGGACCCAATCACTTATTTATCCCTATGTGGCCTAACCCCAGGAATACCCGCCGCCCAGCGTGCAAACTCAAGTGACTTTGGTGGTATTAAGTACACACTGGCTGGGTCTTCTGTTCCAGGGGAGACGGTACCTTTCACTCAAGCCCGGGACTCCCGAGTCTACCGTAGGTATTCCATGGCCCATCAAACAATGCCGCTCTGTCTAGGTTCTCTTCCAGCTCCCCAGTACACTATATTATGTCGACACCTCCTAGAAGAGTACAGACGGCTCTAGGCACAATATACTAACCACCCTCGGCGCCTGGTCCATGCATTGACAGCACTTGCGGCGAACACAGGTAGGTCGGCGAAGTGGGAGTCGAGAGACACATGCCACGTTCCATCCCACCAAGGCAGACAGTAGAGTTGTAACCTAGGGATGTAATCCTTCGGTTCTGTAGGCTTATTATGCCAAACACGCGTGATATTTCGCGTAGCGGTCCGACTGGAAAGCCTGACTGGCCTCTACTCACAACTCCTCAATCGCTCCATGGCTGATAAAGGGACTGCGAAAAGACACCGTGAGATTGTGGACGACGAGCACGATCCAGGGGGTCTTTTCAAGACTCGTTGATCTTGTCACCTCGCCACGACCGGCCTATGAGACTCGAATATTATCGTCATTGTGCGGAGCGTAGAGATAAGCTCTTATTTCCAATCAGTTGAACTTGATAGTTCCTCCACCTACAGGCTGGGCGGCGTAGTGGTACAGTCAGGCACCCTTACTAGATTTAGGGAGTCCCGGTCCGTGCGATCCGCCCTTTCTTCTCTCTCCCTACACGCTCTCCACGCCTTTCATGTCTCGACCTCACGAACATCTATTTGCCCCAAAGACTTTCTTGGTACATATCAAATTTACCTTGGCTCGAGTATGAATATATCGCGATTCGCATGAAGAGGCACCAGTACAAGTACAGGGACTGAAAGGAAAGCCTAGGCATCTACACTGTTGAAAATTTCGGCCCAAGAGGTTCCAAGTACAAAGTCCTGAAAATCAAGAGTGACTGATCTAGTATGAGAGGTCGGAGGGATTGTCAGGAGAGCGGGTGAATGCAGGCCGGTACAACAATCCATGGGTACACAATATAGTAAACCATTGTTTGAGTCTCTGACCCAACCATTTACATCCGGTTGTGCATAGAATTCGGTATGGATTTGGTTACAAGAGAGAGACGGTTGGATAGGAGGATGTGGAAGTAACTCCCACACATGGATTGTGGTGTCCCAAGATCCAGACACAATGTGCTGCCCGTCAGGAGAGCAAGCGATGGAGGTCAGAAAGTGGGCATGCGCCATCAGAGGCTTGCCAATTGCAGCACCAGTGGTGGCATCCCAGATTCGAATGGTCTTGTCACAGGATGCAGATATAATGTTCTGCCCGTTGGGAGAGTAAATCACAGCCGTGACCTCATCAGCGTGCCCCTCCAAAGGCATGCCAACTAAAGCACCAGTCTCAACATCCCAAATCCGAATGGTTCTGTCGCTCGATCCAGAGATGATATTCTTTCCATCAGGAGAATAAGCCACAGACCACACCACGTCGGTGTGGCCCTCCAGAGGGCAGCCAACGGCAGCGCCAGTTCCAGCATCCCAGATCCGAATGGTTTTATCACTAGATCCAGAAATGATGTGCTGCCCATTAGGAGAGTATGCAATGGAGTGCACGCTGGCGATGTGGCCATTGAGGGGCTCGCCAATCGCAGTACCAATCTCAACATCCCAGATCCTGATGGTGCTGTCAGAAGAGCCAGAGATGATACGCTGCCCATTGGGAGAGTAAGCAACGGAATTTATTCCCTCGGTATGCCCCTCTGAAAATGTCATTACTGCAGCACCACTCTCGGCATCCCATTTGTGAATGGTCCCGTCATCTGATCCCGAGATAATGTGTCGTCCATTAGGAGAGCAAGCAACAGACCACACATAACCAGTGTGCCCCTGTAGAGGCTCGCCAACTGCAGCACCAGTCTCTGCATCCCACATACGAATGGTTCTGTCAGCGGATCCGGATATGATTCGCCGCCGATCGGGAGAGTAAGTCACGGACAACACCCCGAGAGTGTGCCCCGCCACAGGGTTGCCAAATGCGGCACCAGTCTTGGCATCCCACATTCGAATGGTCCGGTCACTGGATCCAGAGATGATATGCTGCCCACTGTTAGAATAGGCAACAGTGTTCACATATGAGAGATGTCCCTCTAGGGGTTTGCCAATTGCTGTGCCAGTTTCAGCATCCCAGACTCGAATGGTTTTGTCACGAGATCCGGAGATGATGTGCTGCCCACTGGGAGAGAAAGCGACAGTCCACACCCCATCTGTGTGCCCCTCTAGAGGCCTGCCAATTGGAGCACCGGTCTCAGCATCCCAAATCCGAACGGTCATGTCGTTGGATCCAGAGGCGATGTACTGGTCATCAGGGGAGTACGCAACAGACCACACACCATCAGTGTGCCCCTTTAGAGGACTGCCAACTGCGGCACCAGTGTCAGCATCCCAGATTCGAATAGTGTTGTCACCAGATCCTGAGGTGATATGCCGCCCATTAGGAGAGTAAGCAACAGACCGCACAAATTCGGTGTGCCCCTCTAGAGGTGTGCCAATTGCTACGCCGGTTTCAGCATCCCAGATTCGAATCGTCTTGTCACTCGATCCGGAGATGATGTGCTGCCCACTGGGAGAGAAAGCAACAGTCAACACCATATCTGTGTGCCCCTCTAGAGGCCTGCCAAGTGGAGCACCGGTCTCAGCATCCCACATCCGAATGGTCATGTCGCTGGAACCAGAGGCGATGTACTGCCCATCAGGGGAGTACGCAACGGACCACACAGTGTCAGTGTGCCCCTGTAGAGGGCTGCCAATGGGAGCACCAGTCTCGACATCCCAGATACGTATCATCATATCATAGGATCCACTGGCAATGTGCCCGTTTGGGGAACGGCTCAGGGATATGACTGCATGAGAGTGTCCAATCCATTGCAACGGCGGCGCTGGCCATGACAACAACTTCCCTCGTTGCACCTTGATGGCTTTAGTAAACCACCTGCTGAAGATGCTTGATAAAGGCGACTGAGAAGGTAGGAAGGGTCCCGTCGAAATATAGGTATGTGGGGTGCTGATAGAGATCGGGATGTGGAAGGTGATGATAAAACGACAAATATCCTGGATTCTCTCCACAAGATTGGAATCGCCATTCTACACCAAGTTAGAATCATTTTGGCAGATGGAAACACGGAATTGAACTCACCTTGGCCCAAGAGATCACTCGTCGCAGGCTTGGAGCACCAATCGATACCATTCCCGCAATACTCAATACTTCAACCCAAAATAACCCATACAATCCTTCAAAGATTTCCTTCAACATTCCCCACACGCGATGATCTCCATTGTCAGGAGTAAAGCAAAGGTGACTTGACCAATAGAGAGAAGTATATTGCAAAGTGTCGGAAATGTGTTCATCGAGTCGCGATGGGAGATCATGGATGTCCGCATTAGCAAGCCGGGAATCTTCGAGCTTGCAGATATTGAAACGGAGTTGTTCGACCATCGTCTTGAGGCAAGCGATTCCCAGCTGCACGTTCGCGTCCTCGAGGTTGACTTGATAGGAGCAGTGATCGCTGACAAAGAAATCCGAAATTGACAAATGTCGGACGCGAACCCCTCCATTGGCCGCTTCGTCTCGATATAGCAAGGAGCTGAGGTCATTCACCCACTTTTTGACCAGATGAGGCCTCACTCCTGCCAGCTCTGCAATCGATTCATCACACAGTGTGCGATATGGAGCCACTGCAAGGAGCACTCCAATCACCTGCCGAAACTCGGCATTGGTTGGCACCCTTTGCGCTTTTAAGACACTGGAGTAAAGGTTGTATAGAGGTTTCACACCAGTCCCAGCTGAGTCTTGCAAAGCTACCTTCAAAGTCTTCTCGGGGTCTTCGCATTGCCTAAGGGTAAGAACAAGAGTCTTGATGAAGATGAAAAGGCCGTTTGCCCGATTAATTACTCTGTCAAGGAGCGATTGTTCCGGCCAAGGGGTGGGGAGGCACCACTTTTCAGCCACCAAATCGAACTGGCTCCGGGTGAAGGTTTGCAAATCAGCTCCAGCTTCTTGATCTGTGGCCAAATCATATCGCAAATATGATGATTGAGGGAGGCGATTGAAAAAACGTTGGATTTCGTCTTCGGGTCTACTGGCCACAATAATCTTGAGCCACGGAGCGTAGGAAGCAGCCTCGGTCAGAGATTTCAAGAGGACTGGCCGTTTTTGGTCGTCACCACATTCGTCGAGTGCATCAATGACAAAGACAAGAGCGTGTTTTGGGTGGCGAGGAAGGTTGCGGACGAAGTCAAGGAAGAGACCGTCCTTCATCGACTTTGATGTCAGGTCTGGGTCGCTACGAAGTCGGTCTGCGACAATGCTTCGAAAGGGGGGAAATTTTTCGGCAAGTTTGGAGATGAGAGTAGGAAGGATATTTCTGATATCGCTCATATTCGCGTCATCCCTCTGGCAGAAAAATGCTCCAGCGAGCCGATATTCATTGTGAAGCTTTTCACAGATGGAATGAGCCAACGACGTTTTTCCGATTCCCGGTAGCCCGTGGATCCAATAAATATTGCTCGTATCCGACCCATTGGCCGCCCAGGCCATGATTTGGTTCAAGAGAGTCTCCCGGGTGCCTTCCATACAGCAGAGTGTCAAGTCATAACCAGTCTCGACGCGTTTAAGCCGCGTAAGCAGAAATTCTTGCTCTACACGAGCCATTGAGAACGATTATGACCAAGCAGGGGCAATAATTGCTTACCATTCTTTTTGGCCAGCCGGAGCGCCTCAACATCTACTGCACGGTCGAAGTCCTCAATCACCTTGGACAACTCCCTGTCCATTTCGTCGATCTTCTCTGAGTAGACCGACCCACCAACCGCTCTCGCTGTGATCATCAGTACTTGCCACCTACAGAAAATGACCGCCTATTACCTTTGACATAGTTGCATGAAAACTCTGCGACCCTTCGCATCACTTCGAACATTCGCTGGATGGTTTTCTCCAAGATTTCTGTCTCTTCGCAGACGACATCATCTGCGACCTTCTTCCCCAAAGGCAAAATGCGCTGCAGCCGATCCAAAAGAGCCGAAGGCATCTGGTCGAATTTGTTTTGTTCCCTCAAGAGCTGAAAGGCAAGCGTTAGCTCTGTTCCTGATACACCAGCAGTGGGAACGAACCTCAAAGGTGACGCTGGCAAGACCGAAGACAGCTTTTGCGACAGGATTCAACTGGAGGATGTCAATCCCTTGCTGATTGCCATTTGGAAGAACTGACCTCTGCGAAAACAGCCCCGTACTTAATAGCCTTGTCCACAACCCTCTCTGTCGGTGCATCCATCATCGGTGAGTGTTCCTTTAACAATACCTGGAGTTCATTGAGTAACGAGTGGAGAGATTCCGCCTATGCGGACATTGTTAGTTGGATGCGATGTGCGGTTGCAAAGAGGCGAACCGTAGGGCTGGCAGAGAAATGTAATTCAAAGGAGCAACGATATTTTCCAACAAAAAACACCTCTGCGCTTCTCTATCAGATATGAGCAGACCGGTTAGGAATGATGACCAACCCGGTACCATAAGCTCGTGCTCCTTGGAGGTCCAATACTCATGAAATGGCGTTTTCATGTCGATCTCTTTGATATTCTGGGCCTTCTTCGTCCACGGTATATGACCACTCTTGATTTGAACCTCTACGCGCACATTGGATGTCGGAGAAATATCCCTATATACGCACAGGCTACGGTGAGTGCAAGTAGTGAGAAGACGGAGGACATACGGGCGTTGGACTGGTACCCAGGTGCGGTTGTCTTTCGGCTCTAACTCTATCGCCTCACTTCCTACAAACAGCACCAGCTTATACTTCAAATCCGGGATATCTTGCACAATGATTTCTTATTGTTGTCTGAGATGAGCGGTATGGACCTAAATTGAAGTGAAGCGCCGCACCATTCAGGTATAGGCTTTTGGGGCGTGATCAGCCACAATCCGACCCTATATCTATCTAGGTGCTCACAGATTCACCCCTTGGGATGATTTGCTCGCCATGGTTGCTGGCTTTTCGGGACCTCGAGATGCAGAGGAGATCAGGAGAGATGTCCAGTGTTTGCGGACGCAGCCGATAACAGCTGACGTCTGTCAAGTCAAACTGGGCACTGGATTCTGACTCAGCCACCCTGGCCTTCCAGAATTTCCGCAATACGGAAGGTTGAGTAGAAATGGAAACTCACAAAAATACGATCCGAGGGTTTTGCGCTCGATCAGTCAGAGTGAAGAAGGTCAAACGGAGCTCATCTTCATTCGTCGAGGGCGAGAACGCGTCCGGGATTGCCCGTCAGTCCTTTGGAAGCACACCTGCTGTATTTTCTCGCTATCCCTATGTGCATACTTCGATTGGTGTCAGAACTTTCCGCGCAGTCACGTTTGTTGGAGCCCCTGATATAAGGTACGGTATCCAGGCACCGAAGCTCGAAACATGAAACACCGGAATTTCCCATTCCCGACAATTGGATCATCCGGCGTTTAAGATGAAACCTCGCAGAAGCACGGAAATAAAAGCAACTTCCACGGTCCGATCGATCTCCTCTCAGAAACGGACTTTGATTTCAAATGCCTCGACTATATCCTCGCCTGTCAGTGAGAGTAGCTGTCGACGTCCAGTCTCAGTTATCCTATTCTATCATACCCAATATCTAGATCTTACTGCCTGGTCACGCGTGACGAAAATCGAGGGTGCCAAAGGGCCGAAACCAGATGTTTATTAAACACCCGGACTACGAGTAGTTATACAACAGACAACAAAAACCATTGATCACGAGCTGAGGTACAAGCAATGGAGGATACGAACTCGCAAGCCACAAGAAATGGAATGGAAGATGAGACCGACACTCAGTGCACAGCGCATCTACCTCTAACAATTCGCACCTTGCTTATTGCTTATGCACTGCGCCGGTGCGCAGGGAGAGAGCTATGTAAGTTGCAATGACGTACAAAACTGGCACAGCCGCTGAGCTGCCAGTTAATGTACCCATTGGAACCCCCGAGTGAGTGCCAGTGCTGATTTCCCACTCGAATCAAAGGATCATGGGATCAGCCGGGCACTCTTGTCTGAAAAATGTCGAAACCCATGTAACCCTAGTTATAACCCAAATATAACCCAGTAAACCTTTACTAGGTTTATAGTAAAGGGTATTTTATTATAATAGGTTTATAACGGGTTTACACCCGGTTTACAACAGGTTTACAACAGGTTTACATTGGGTTTATGACAGGGTTATAACAGGGTTATAACCTGATACTTAAACTTATATAACCCTGGTTATTTTGCACATCTGTCCCCTGCGCCGAGGGTCTCTTAGGCAGTCAAAAACAGGTGCCTGTAAGGGCCTAAAGGCCTTTCGCAGGCTGCGGGGGGCCTTTAGGGGGGGGCTCGCAGGCTGAGGGGGGGGGCTTGCAGGCTGTTAAGGGGGGCTGCGAGAGGCCTTTAGGGGGGGCTCGCAGGCTGCTAGAGGGGGGCTCGCAGGCTGTTGGGGCCTTCGCAGCAGGAACCGCAGGGGCCTGTATGGGACTAATACCTTGTAGAATAAATAGAATAAAAGTGAATAATATATTTATTACTATACTATTGGGTTTGTGCAACGTTTGAGGGCGTTTCAAGCCAGTAATGCCCTGGGTGGTCGAGGAGAAGCCCCGATACAGAAACAAAGGAAGTTCCCGCAGGCTACGAGAGGGGCCTCGTAGGCTGTTAAATATATATATATATATATATATAATATGATTACAGGCTGTTAAAGGCCTTTTAGACCCTCGCGCAGGCTGTTTCGGAGGCTTGCAGGCTGTTAAAGGCCTCGCGCAGGCAGTCGCCGCAGGCCGCTCGCACCTCGTTATTTCGGGCTATTAAATATATATATATTCATATTATATTATTACAGGTTTTTGAGATGCTTTTAGGCCCTTGCGCAGGCTGTTTTGTAGGCTCGCAGGCTGTTGAAGGCCTCGTGCAGGCAGTCGTCGCAGGCTGTTCGCAGGCCGCCCACACCTTGTTATTTCAGGCTATTAAAAATATATATATTCATATTATATTATTACAGGCTTTTGAGGTGCTTTTAGGCCCTTGCGCAGCCTGTTTTGTAGGCTCGCAGGCTGTTGAAGGCCTCGCGCAGGCAGTCGTCGCAGGACACTCGCACCTTGTTATTTCAGGCTATTAAATATATATATATTCATATTATATTATTACAGGTTTGGGGGGTTTTTTAGGCCCTTGCGCAGCCTGTTTTGGAGGCTCGCAGGCTGTTGAAGACCTCTTAGGCCCCCGCGCAGCCTGTGCTCGCAGCCCGGTTATCACAGCCTGTTAGAGGCCTCTTAGGCCCTCGCGCAGGCTGTTTTCGCAGGCTGCGGGAGGGTGATTGCAGGCTGTGGGAGGCCTGTTAGAGGGGGCTCGCAGGCTGCTAGAGGGGGGCTCACAGGCTGTTAAAGGGGCCTTTAGGGGGGGCTCGCAGGCTGCTAGAGGGGGGCTCGCAGGCTATTAACACAGGCTGCGGCGGGGGCTCGCAGGCTGTTGGGGCCTTCACGCAGGCTGCATATGCAGGAAGCGCAGGGGCCCGGTACGGGACTAATAGCTTGTAGAATAAATAGAATAATAATGAATAATATATATATATTACTATACTATTGGGTTTGTGCAACGTTTGAGGGCGTTTCAAGCCAGTTATGCCCTAGGGGGTCGAGGAGAAGCCCCGATACGGAAACAAAGGAAGTTCTCGCAGGCTACGAGAGGGGCCTTGCAGGCTGTTAAAAATATAGATATATATATATAATATAATTACAGGCTGTTAAAGGCCTTAAGGCCCTCGCGCAGGCTGTTTTTGGAGGCTCGCAGGCTGTTGAAGGCCTCGCGCAGGCTGTCGTCACAGGCTGCTCGCACCTCTTTATTTCAGGCTGTTAAAAATAAATTAATATAATATAATATAATTACAGGTTTTTAAGGTCCTTTTAGGCCCTTGTGCAGACAGGCTCGCAGCCTGTTAAAGGCCTCTTAGGCCTCGCGCAGGCAATGATCGCAGGCCGCTCGCACCTCATTATTTCAGGCTATTAAATATATATATATTAAAATAATATAATTGCAGGTTTTTAGAGGCCTTTTAGGCCCTTGTGTGGGCTATTTTGTAGGCTCGCAGCCTGTTAAAGCCTCGCGCAGGTAGTCGTCACAGGCCGCTCGCACCTCATTATTTCATGCTGTCAAATATATATATATATTAATATAATGTAATTATAGACTTTTACAGTTTTTTAGGCCCTTGCAGGCTGTTAAAGGCCTCGCGCAGGCAGTCGTCGCACGCCGCTCGCACCTCGTTATTTCAGGCTGTTAAAAATAGATATATTTATATAATATAATTACAAGCTTTTACAGTTTTTTTGGGCCCTTGCGCAGGCTGTTAGAGGAGGGCTTGCAGGCTCTTTGTGGGCCTCCAGCCGCCGGCGCCCGTGCCGTCCACCCGTGCTGTCGGCCTGTCATCTACCCACCTGGCGTCACCCACCCGGCGTTGTGTCTGCCTCTCCCGGGAATACATCAGATATTCCCAACACTGCTGCGGCCCGCGGACCTCACCCATTGCGCCTAAAATTCAGAGTAAAATACATAAAGGTCAGGTTAATCACGCACATACAATAATGTGGTCAGCGCGCATATCAGCAGGACTTTTTTATGTCTATGACCGATAGGGGCCGCACGTTCTTGGAATTTGTAGTAACATGTAGATATGTAGATATGTAGAAAATGTTCATTTTCTTTGCTGATCCTTGTAGCTCAACCCATACCCAACATGCGGCTCTCACGTTGTTTTTTGCATCTTGGACCCCGCCGTCGCCGCATGCTCTGCTGCCCCACTGCCCCGCTGCCCCCACTTTCCATAGGCGCAATCTCAACATCTTGAAAGGTGAGTACGATAGGTCGTCGCCCGACCTACAGCCGGCGCCCCGCATTTATCAGCTCTGTAGGACCTTCCCCCGCCGCCTTCCTCGTTGCCTTCCTCGCTGCCCCTACACCTCCGTGGGCGCAATCGTAATGCCTTCGGCATTCTGAGAGGTGCATCCGATGTGGATCAAGGTAGCTAACCGCTTATCACTTGAAGTCCTTGCTAGGGCTTTGCCAGACTGCGCAACGGTCCCGGGGACGACTCTTCCGTGTACGTACATTGTACACATATCGCATCTGCTTCGCTGACGCTTGTCACCGAACCTACAGCCCGCGCGCCGCATTTATCGGCTCTGTAGGACCTTTGTCCCCTCGCTGCCTTCCTCGCTGCCCCTACACTTCCCGGGAGCGACTCTTCCACGTATGTGTGCTGTATACAGCCTGTATACGCTTCGCTGACGCTTGTCGCCCGACCTACAGCCCGCGCACCAGCTCTGTAGACCTTCCCCCCCTCACCGCCTTCCTCGCTGCCCTACACTTCCCGGGAGCGGCTTTTCCATGTACGTACACTGTACACACACCATGTGCGCTTCGCTGACGCTTGTCACCGAACCTACAGCCTGCGCGCCGCATTTATTGGCTCTGTAGGACCTTCCCCCCCTCGCCGCCATCCCCGCTGCCCCTACACTTCCCGGGAGCGACTCCTCCACGTACGTGTACTGTATACAGACTGCATACGCTTTGCTGACACTTGTCGCCCGACCTACAGCCCATGCGCCAGCTCTGTAGACCCCATCACCACCTTCCTCGCTGCCCTACACTTCCCAGGAGCAGCCCTTCCATGTACGTACACTGTACACACACTATATGCGCTTTGCTGATGCTTGTCACCGAACCTACAGCCCACGCGCCACATTTATCGGCTCTGTAGGACCTTCCCCCCTCGCTGCCCTCCTCGCTGCCCCTACACTTCCTGGGAGCGACACTTCCATGTACGTACACTGTACATACACTCTATGCGCTTCGCTGACGCTTGTCGCCCAACCTACAGCCCGCGCGCCGTGTTTATCAGCTCCATAGGACCTTCCCCTTACTCGCCGCCTTCCTCGCTGCCCCTACACTTCCGTGGGCGCCATCTCAATGACTTCGGCATCCTGAGAGGTGCATACCATGGATTTCAAGGCATCGTTCAGTAGCTAACGGCTTATCACTCAAAGTCCTTGCTAGGGCTCGGCCGGACTGCGCAACAACCTCGGGAGTGACTCTTCCATGTATGTACATTGTACACGCTTCGTATACACTTCTCTGACGCCTGTCGCCGAACCTACAGCCCGCACGCCACGTTTTTCCGCTCTGTAGGACCTTTCCCCCTCACCGCCTTCGTCGCTGCCCCTACACTTCCCGGGAGCGACCCTCCCATGTACGTACATTGTACACAGACCGTATACGCTTCGCTGACGCTTGTCACCCGACCTACAGCCCGTGCGCCAGCTCTGTAGACCTTCCCCCCGTCACCGCCTTCCTCGCTGCCCTACACTTCCCGGGAGCGACCCTCCCATGTACGTACATTGTACACAGACCGTATACGCTTCGCTGACGCTTGTCGCCCGACCTACAGCCCATGCGCCATGTTTATCAGCTCTGTAGACCTTCCCCCTTCACTGCCTTCCTCGCTGCCCCGACACTTCCCGGGAGCGACACCTCCATGTACGTGCATTGTACACACACTGCATGTGCTTCGCTGACACTTGTCCCACAACCTACAGCCTGCGCGCCGCTTTTGTCAGCTCTGTAAGACGTTCCCCCCCTCCTCGTTGCGTAGTTTCGTAGTTTCGTAGTTTAGTAGTTCTCACAAATGTATTTCTTGCTACGTACTGCTATATAGAATGACTATATCTTAGAGAGGAAAAAAACGGACCTGATCCGTCATGCATCATTCCATTCATTCGCTGTCACCCGAGGTGTGCCGGCCGAGGCACGCCTCAATCATGCCATTCACTCGGCCAGACACCCGGTCATCGATCAGGCACCACGAAAAACCACCACCGAAAGAACAAAGCAATTCCGAAAAGAAAAAATTCTAGCAGCAGTAATATGCATGCTGGAGGGCTTGGATAAATCGGTTTAGAGTACCTTGATAGTGTAGAATTGAAATAAAAAACAAGCCTATAACTGGTACTGCAGCAATTTTCGGGGTATTGGGAACGTCGATGCAGCAGCATTTCCAGTTCTGCGGCTTGATATGTTTGCAC
>Ga0307515_10016773_pt1 | contig 13397 bp, 9 predicted proteins | sample 17_EM_MG_FD_194513 | JGI IMG/M metagenome (GOLD analysis project Ga0307515, IMG submission 194513) | Populus trichocarpa ectomycorrhiza microbial communities from riparian zone in the Pacific Northwest, United States - 17_EM | ecosystem: Host-associated > Plants > Roots > Unclassified | place...
ATTTGAGCCGCACCCGCAGTCGCGATCCCATTGATTTGTGCCCGGGCTTTTACCACAATGTACCACTCAGCGAGCGATGCAGGGCAGGCGCAACAAATCACATCAATATAATATCTATGGTACATTCCCTTCAATTATTCGTCACTCTCATCTTGTGCTGATCATGGTTTGGACTCTGTGTCAGATTCAACATCCTCTGGGTCAAGATTGTCCTCTCAAAGCAAGTCATTTGAGGTGTATTATTTCTTATTCTTCCCTTTTCGTGAGTTCTGCATATTTTCCGCACTGATAGACAGTCCATCTAATTGTGCTGTACCTGTGGAGGTAATGATGGCTGACTTTTGCATCTCCAATGCCAGATCACATATGCAGGATCTCATTTCACATCTAGCAGATCGCTTTCTAGTTTCTGGAAAGCCCCAATGTGCTGTCTCTTCAAGATAATTGACAGTAAGACATTCCTCATCAGGATGAATCTTCTGCCATAGGCTAGCCGAAGCCAGTTTTGAAGGTTGACCTCAGATGCATGCCGTTAGTGTTAATAATGGGCTGCGATGCTTGGCTACAATGGCAGTTTGGGAGAGTGGCTTTTCATCCTCCCAGGTGGTCCAATACTCACCTACAGCCCTTTGAATGCTCAGTTCCTTTTCTATAAGCTCCTTTTGTGTCTTTACAGCTGTTGGGAGCCGCGCTGGTATTGGTACTGGGTGGCGATGGGTAGGTAGTGCATGGTGGCCCCTTGTTTCATTGCTCCTGCCACTCAAGAGAAAGATCGGGCTCTCAGTGAAGAACCATATGTTCATAAACACTATATTATGCTCCTGACAAAATCTCATAAGTTCCCATGCATTTTCCGGCCGAAAAATGCAAGGTGAGCACTCAGAAGCCATGGCTCAGCTGTCTTATGGGCACTCCAGGTGAACAGATGAGTGCGGGTGCTAGGAAACGAATTCAGATTATATATTAAATACATTTAAATACATTGGTTATGTTCAAGGCCCCATTGGAGCTCCGAGCTGCCCGTCGCTCGCTGGGTGGTCCGGCTCGGTGAGTGGTATAGTACTGTACCCCTCAATCATCGACGACTACGGACTGAAGGGCCAGTCCATATACACGGCCTTTTTCGACCACCTCGACATGGAAACATTTGTCTGCTGGGAATGCGGTCACACTGTGGAAGGGGACCTCGAGGTCGCGATCGTGCATCAGAGGGCTGTGCACTTTCAGCACAAGCCTTACCGGTGCCATGCACTCAATGGCGAGTGGTGAGTTCCAGCACTTATCTCTGATAAAACCTTATATCTCATTGATTGACAGTGAACATCGTTTTGCAAGTCAAAGTATGTTGCACGCCCACCAAGTCAGTGCTGGGCACTAATTACGGGTCCCAGTCGTCCCATGTATCTGCCGCTGGCCGAGTCTCAGTGCGCTCTGGTTCCACCCTGGCGGACGGTCTCGCTCCGTTGATCTCGCTCCGTTGATCTCGCTCCGTTGATCTCGCTCCGTTGATCTTGTGTTCTATTTTCTATTTTCGTTCACTTGTCTCTGGTCCGCTATCGTCCGTCTCTGTTGGCCAGAAGTCTGGTGTATGGTTGAAGGAAGTATGTTGAAAGCATTCGATTTTCGAAGATTTTATGTAGGATATCACGCTGCTGTATGATGATCTAGTCTTGTAGTCTCCCAGGCGTGTCCGGGAAGCATCAAAGCTATGCCTATATATTTATTGGACTTCCAGCTAGTTGCGAGTGGTGTACTGCGCTAGGTTGTCGACGAGTCTGATTAACAAGCAGATTCGTGGCGGGTGCGACTGGAGTAATAAATTAGGTTGACAAAAACTAAAACACCTTGCTCTATTCTCCTCTACGATGAGATATCTTATATAGTAAACGATAAGCGAGCCACATATGTATGACCGGAGCTCGGTCGCCATAGGAAAATTCGAACCATAGCAATTAAGACGAGAACACTAATATTCTGACACATTAATAAGAGACGAGTGAGTCCAGAAGGCGGGGGCAAGAGTGTAGTGGCGAAATGAAGATTCTCAAGGTTATTCGTCTAGCAGTAGGCGGTACGCTGGTGTTCAAGAGCATCACCAACCGAAACACCTGGTCGTAACAGAGGCGGCAAGTGAGGGTGTCCTTGGTACTTGTAAGAAGAGAAAAGAAAGGTCAGACCAGGGACTCTAATTCTTTTGGTTTCCTTCGTATGAGTGGTTGCTGTATGTTCGCCTAGCTAGCTTATTTTATATCACACAAGTTGGGCCCGACCACATCTGACTCGTATCGGCTGGTGCTCTGGTCACCACTGCATACGCGTTCCATGGGCGCGCTGGAAACGATGTATTTTATCAGATTGGCCCAGCCAGCTTATACGGGTTTAAGCGCCATTCAATAGAATCAGTCTATATAAGTTGCTTCGACCTTCTCACTATGTAGGGAGGGCGGATTCCTTATGTCGAAAGGCTGGAGAAAAGGAATTTAAGGGGTGATTCCCGGCTTTGGCTGCATGGGATCGGGAGACGAGATTAGCAGCTCGTAACGTGTCGGTTGTGCGTCTTGTTCCTTTATGAAAAGATCCATTGCTGTAGGCTATTCAAAAATATCGAATGACGCGCGAACAAACAATGAGCCAAATATCAATTAGCCGACCGATGTCTTTCAGGACGTGCCACAGGCCTCAAAAAGCGGATTACAAGGGCACTCATACCTCATTACTCATGGAGCCCCTCACCGGCAGTCATTGATCCCATCATCATCACCCATGGGGAGGAAGGGGTATCCTAGTTGCAAAGGCTGATAGCCCTAGGTGGTCCAACAGGAAAGGGGAAGGTGAGTCTTGGTCATCTGCAAGCCTGCTCCAAAGAGACTAATATACACATGTACCCTTTCAATACCCACACAGGGGCGGTGTCAGTAGCCAACCACAGCTCACCTCTCTGGAACGTACCTCAAGGCCCAGGCAGCTCAAAGCCGATACCTCCGCCCCTCTCTTCTGACATGTCAACCAATGTCCCTTTCCTGCTTGCGCACCTACTAGCGTAGTACTACTCCAATCACTAGGGTTGAGGCCCACCCACCGCCAACACTCCAGCTCTTGATATGACTGCGCCAAAGGAAGCTGCAGAGCAAACTGCTTAGGCACATTAAAACCACATGCACCGGTGGTGTTCTTATGAATGCAGTCGACGTGTTCCCTAGCTGTATTGGTTTGTGTTTCCACCGAGATGGTAACATTCCTGGCTGCGCCCGACCTTCGCTTCCTGTCTATTTATGTACCCATTCCGTAGTCCCTGTGTCACCAGTCATCGAACCTTTCTCGCACATTTGACAGTGTCCTCTCTGTTCCTATGCCTCATCACTAGCTTTGGACAATCCTTGTCTTCTCTTTCCATCTTATCGATTCGTAGTTGCGCCTTGGAACCTCCGGACTCTTTTCTTTTGGAAAGTTTGGTGTACTGCGTTACCGTATGGTCCTATTGACGTTCCATAGCAGATCTTTTCTGCCTTTTGTTCATGTTCGCTCGTGCCATATATGTCGATCCTGAGTCACGAATACGCATCAGTACTATTAGGGAGTAGGTGTACAACAGGGTACTAGTTTAAATCATGTGAAAAGGTCCAAAAATGTCATTTCCTGAGGCGATTCGTTGCAGCCAGTCGACCCACGAGGTATAATATGAGCAGTGGTTCATGGTCAGGGTCGAATGGCAGGGGTGGTATTGATCCTAGACTTTTAGTATGATACAGGGTTTGTTTGAAAATATTATACAACTGGGTTCTCAGTCGAGAACGTGGTGGGGTGTGAATATTTCATAAGGGGGTCACCAAAAGCGGCAAGGAAAGCCATCGTGTCCATAGATCTAAGCCCTGGTACTCAACAGTCCGTTGGTCTGAAAGGATTGCGACCATATTGTACTCCACCTCCTCCTAAATAATATAAATACCAGAGGCGTCTTGTTGGGTGCCCAGATCTGAATAAGGAAGGATTACTCGAGAGTACTTTTGGTATGTAGGGTCCGGTTGACTCAGGTGGTACGTCCCGCAGAATGTATATATATGTCGAACGCTCCTCAACGAATGGGGTATCCTTTTGGTCTGGGCAGGGCGCAAGGAATAAGGATACTCGAACTCGCATATACTCTGCTGCGCGATGTCCTCCCTGGATGTACGTAAGGGCCAGGTCGGTCCGAGTGTGGCACCACCCACAACGCTTGGATGGGTTTTCATATGCGAAGCGGTACTAGCCCCTTCTCGTCTTCTTCAGGTGTATCCTTGGTTGGCCAAAACCTGACATGTTGTAGTGGAACCTGTCTTCTCGCGTTACTGGATGATTTTCTCTAGCAACGGCGTGATCTCGCCCTTCTCCTTTCCCTAATCCATCTACGATAGCGCATACCAAAAAGCTTTTAATTTCGGTACCAGGGGAGCAACCAAAGGGCCGCTGGATGCTCCATTTGTGCTGAGCCGGAGCGATTTGTAATGATCGCCGATATTTCACAACAGCCACATCGACCATGGTAATGCAATCTGATATATATGTTCATGTCTTGTCATAGCATACACGTGTACTCTAGTTGTTGTATAAAATACCCGGATCGCGCGCGCTAGGTCGAACCCCAGCCGGTCTTGGTCTCTACTCGACACCCTAACCGAAACCCCGCTTGAACTCAGAAGCAGCCCGGTCCACGACGTGCCCCGAGCGTGACACCCTTCACTCTTCTCGCGGCCGTGCTATTGAAAACCTTCTTGCCCAGTCCATCCGGACGCACGAGCCCCAAAACCAATTCCTCGAGGTCAGGGAGCAGCTGAAGCGCATTGGTCAAATGATGACCATGGCACTGGGTGTCCAGATGCAGCATTCGTGGTCTCAGCCACTTCGGGTTCGACGATTCGCCGCAAACAGAAGCAAGCTGTGTGCTACCCCTTGGTTTATTCCATGCCTCATTCCGTACAACCATCTTGTTGAGCTTCAGAAGACAGAAGTCGGACATTGGCTCGATCAAGTGGTCGTCATATGTAAACTGCGTGCACGCAGGCAGATCGACGCCGCCATACAAACGGACGGTTTCTGGGTGGTGCGGCCAAACAAATGCGCAATCTTCCAAGACTGGGAAGGTACGCCCATACATCCGTTGCACAGGGACGATTTTGATATTCAACCATTTGAGGGTGCGGACGATTGGGAGGTCCATATCGTGAGGGTATGCTGGTCGATGGAGTCGGTACGCTTCGAGCACATCCAGGTTCTCAAGGAAGGGGAGAATGTCTGCTGGGTCGTTCATTTCCCTCACGTCGACCTTGAAGTGTCGGAGGCGACTGAAGCAAGGCGAGGAAAGGGACCATATGACATTCGGGCTCGCGATTTCGACATGTGTAAGCTTTTCGGTGGACGTTTTTGTGACGGTGTCGAGGAACTGGCTGATGGCGCGCTCGTCTCGCAAAGGCCAGTAATTCTGACGACTTCAAGCGTCTCCAGAGGTCTGATGAAAGTCATCGTGGTTTCATCTGCCTCTGCTGCCCTGAAAAAAACTGCTTTGCCAAGAAAGTCAACCAGATCCACGGCTTTCCACCGTGGCATCGTTTCCAAAGCCAAGGCTATTCCTATGTACGGCTTCTCTTCTCCCACGTGACTGTGAGATGATTAGCTAGTCTTATTGGAGTTGATCACCACTTCCAACGAAACCTGTTTCGTCCTCTCCACCACAGATTCGACGTACTCCTGGGCCGTTGAGGGCCGGAGTGTCGAACGGGACCACATTCGTGCCATTCCAAAATAGTGGAACGCCAGTTTCGAGATACGCGTATCATATCAAGGGTTTCTGCCCATGGCGGTCACAATACTTCCGCTAACAATTCGGTAGGGAGCCGAAGTATCGGAGCAAGAAAGGATTGTGGTTTGTTGTTCTCTCGCTCTAGAGATGAAACGCGTTTCTGGAGGTTTGCGACCTCTCCCTGTGCAACCCTTTGAGTGGCTGACATGTGAGCGGTATATTCCGTCCAGGCAGGCCATTTCACGTTGTATTTCGCATATACTGGAGTGAGGCTGGTCGAGCATAGGGCAAAGAATCTCTAATTTTTTTTCTTGCAATTTACGCAGGTGTTCCTGGCGGTGAATAGAGCAATTCGGTGATAATCTATCAGAAGACAGAGGTTGAGATCGAATGCGGCCCACGGACAAGCGAAGAGTGCAAGGGATTGCATTGACGCGTTTTGGGATGAGGGAGTAAAGGAGAGTAAACGCACCGTTGGCATATTGCCCATAGTCAGCTCCGCCCTTTGGGGCAGAATGGTGGTAATTCGGGCGGGAGAATTGTTACATCGCTCATGTTTTGGATCTGAAGGTAGTGACCAGCATTTTGGGACCGAAAATACAGTTGTGGGGGTTTCGGGCTGTTTCCTCGGACTATGTAAACACTGCGTTCTACTATTGAACCGAGAGCATAGTCCACGGGGTCGATTCTTACAGATAGCGAAAGCATACCTGATGCTCGCTCGGGACAGCTGGCAATTGTGCAGCGTCAAAGACCAGTGAGCTTGACTGGAAGGAGTGCACTATTTTGCCTGACGAGTCTTGAGCCATCTGAGCCATCTGAGCCATCTGGACATTCTGGAATTGGGAATACCGGCCAGCGGTCAGCGGTCAGCGGTCGAAGTATAACCGGCTGGCCGCCGTACACGCGGAACGCTCCTCGAGGATGTGGGCAGGGCTCAGACATACTTTGCCGTGCATCCCGCGCGATGGCCTCGATCCCTGGATGTTGGTAAAGGGCAGGTCAGTACGGTACGTAGGGCACGTTTTCATATGCGAAGCGGTAAGTCTGGCGGTGGGAATGACACTCACGACGTCAACTGCCTGATTCGTACACAATTTAAGTTTGTATGGTGGTCCACGGCCGAGACCAAGCACGTTTTCACTCCATCATTCGATGATAGGGTACTAACCACTTCGATCTATTCTCAGTGTACCGTCTCTCCTCTGTGCAGCCGTTGAGATATCCGACATTCAACGCGTCCTGGCCGTTCTTTTGGTCCCAACTGGAACACACCAACATCCCTTGGTTATGCGCGGGCAGCACGTCTCATTTCCTGTTCTATCCATAGTAACCTGTCCAGTCAACCGCAGAACGGCTGGGCCTCCGCTGCCTTCAGCATGACCGCCGGTCAGCATTGCTCGTCATAGCGCAGCAGAATCCAAGAGCAGTTGAAATATCGTTTCCTGGTGTTGTAGTAAAGGCAAGCAAGGTGGTCAAGCTCACAGATCAACGGTCGCAATTAACGGCGATTGGAGCTCCTAGCTGCCCGCCTACGTACACCCCTCTATGGTCCACCTGAGCACAAAACAGTCTAAAACTCACATACACCCCGGCATATGTCCTATACTATTATTCGCCCATCTCCGGGTCAACCGGGCGTGTTCTGTCAAGGGCCAGCCCAAGATATATATATCTGCGGAATCGGAAAACCGAGTACCAATGGAACCACCTTCAAATCTCAGATGGATCAACCCTTCAACTTCCGGCGTGTCTGGTCAACCCATTGTTTGGCTGGAGGACGGGGGCGCCTATGACACGACAAGGTGAATTTGTTCGGCATCAGAGGTCCAGATTTGTTCCCCGAAGTCGTGCTCCTGATTCTACTCTCCGAAATTTCAATGGCGGCTTCAGTCAAGATCAGCTCACCATTGATCGATGGAACAGTTTTGAAGGAGAGGCTGTACATGCTGGCCACAGAAGCGAGACTCTTGCTGCTTTATGACACCATATCGATTGCGTACCGGTCGCCACTGATCGCACGTGGTTTACTATCTAGTCGAATTGGTTAACTTGGGATGCTGGCTTACGCCTGGGCAGCCGGGAGTTTACTAGTCTTAGTGTTTGTAACTGTACGGTCGAGCGAGATAGGCTAGGGCATTGTTCCCTGTATCGCTCTCCCTTGTGTGACCACAACTTCGCGGAATCCACTCGTCCAAGCTCTTCCAACCTCCTGGTAAACCAGTCTTTACTCCCGTCTGAGGAACGAGACCGCCTATCTATAGCATCATGTGCTCCCCGCTTTGTAAGTAGCTACCCCGGCCCCGCGCGGAAATTTGCCCGCTTAACAGCAGCAGTGCTGAAGTAATGAATCCGCGTGTCACATCACCTTAAATCTTGCGTGTTCACCTCACGGCCCATCATAGGTTGAAAATCCAGATACCCGTTGGGTCTGCTTGGATCCACCACAAAGCAATACAAGATCAACCCTTACCTCTCAAACACGTGTTACAGATTCCGCAATTAAGTTCGGTTAGAACACAAAGCAGCATATCGTTAATCAAAGTTTGAGACATTGCGTGGACGGGGGCTGGTTGAGAAGACCGATTCATCAATAGCACGTCACCCTCTCTCGACCCGCTCGTCGTGGTCAATGGTTAGCCTCCCATCTACCCAGTCAATGACCGATAGGAATGCAATCGGGATCGGGTCAGGAGACTCATCGAATGAAACCCGCCTCGCGGAGGCCACCAGACCTCATTGCCGTATATAATTGGAGATGAACTCCGCCATCTCCAACCAACAACGAATCTCCCGTGATATGCTTGACTGGATCTCCGAGATATCAAGCATTCTGGGCCTTTGGACGGTCGTAGGCATCATCGCAATTCTGATCCTATGCTGGAGGAGGATAAGGTTCTCTGCTCTCTTTTGGGCCGAACCCTATTTGTGGCTCTTGGAAGAACTTGAGGACTTGAAGCAAAGGGTTCAGCGAAAGACAGTATGTGACTTTGCACCAAAAACTGAAAAGTACCTCATACACACTGCAGGATGTCCGGCTTATAATACTGGGTGCTTACAATGCACGCCAAACAGACGCGGCTTTACCGACCGCCGAGATGTCGAGTCCTCAAACATGTGAGGCCGGTGCAACTCCCCAGCCCGCTGGGTCGGACCGCGCCTTCTCCCATAGCACCACGACCGAATCTATTGGTACTAGTTCCAGCAACCTTCGTCATAGAGTGTCAACCGCTGCCGGTCGTATCTCCAATGGTGAAGCTTCAGGCTCAGAAGGACATGTTTCGTCAACCCCTATTCCGCCAACCACTATTCCGCCAACCACTATTCCGCCAACCACTATTCCGCCAACCACTATTCCGTCAACCCTTCCCTCTCTTGAGGCGTTCAAGCGAAAAGCTGATCTCCTAAAGATCACCATTTGGATTTTTGGATCCGACTTTCTCCGTCTTCAACTCCTCGAGCCGATTGTAGGAGACGCACCGATGGACTACCCTTCAATCATCGATGACTACGGAGTGAAGGGCCAGTCGATATACACGGCCCTTTTTGACCACCTCGACATGGAAACATTCGTCTGCTGGGAATGCGGTCACACCGTCGAAGAGGACCTCGAGGTCGCGATCGTGCACCAGCGGGCTGTGCACTTTCAGCACAAGCCTTACCGGTGCCATGCACTCAATGGCGAATGGTGAGTTCCAGCTCTTATGTCTGATCAACTTGATGTCTCATTGATTGACAGTGAACATCGTTTTGAAAGTCAAAGTATGTTGCACGCCCACCAAGTCAGTGCTGGACACTAAAGGGCGAGAAACCTTCGAAATTGCGGGTCAGAGTCGTCCCATGGATCTGCCACTGGCCTGGCGGACAGTCTCGCTCCATTGATATTGCACTGTTGATATTGTGTTCTAACTTCTCTTCTCGTTCACTTGTCTCTAATCCGCTATCCTCCGTCTCTGCTGGACAATTCCGATTGAAGTCTGGTGTGTGCTTAAGGGAGTATGTTGAAAGCGTTCAATTTTTTGAAGATTTTATGTAGGATTTCGCCATGATCTAGTCTTGTAGTCTCCCAGGCTTGTCCGGGAAGCACCAAATCTATGCCTATTTGTGGGACTTCCAGTTGTCATAAGGCCAGGACGAAGAGGGCGAACAAAGTCCGACTCGACACACCGAAGGCGCATAACATTAGGTATGGTATAGCATGTGCGAGTGGTGTACTGCGCTAGGTTGTCGACAAGTCATCGTATTCCGTGCCTATTCCCACAAAGAAACGACCCCACATGCTTAGTCCATCAAAGGGAGCACAAAGAAACACCACTAAACTTCGACTGAACATCGATGGGAATTCGGGACGAACGACTGGTGTTGACAGGCAGGTCCTCTCAAATACAGGCAGGACAGAAAATACAATATTCTCTATATTTTGAACACCTAATGAGCCATGTACGATGTCTCTGGGGCCCACTGCTCGGTGACCGGGGGGTGCTCGGTGACTGGTGAAACACAGTACCCCTGACTTGGAATGTGTTCGCATCGACCGTCTCGCCTTGACACCCATCACCTCACACGCGTGCTTGTACTGCTCCAACCACCTCCCCCTTATATAGCGGGTGTCGACGTGCGCACGGGTCTTCAGGTATCTGTTCTTGCTAGCCCATACCGGATATCAGGAATATTCAAAGCGATAACCTGAAAGTCGTAGAACATCTGCTGCCTCATTGGATCAAAAGTTGGACTCCTCCACCAAGGTGAGCAGCAAAGGACGACGGCTCAATGCCATCAGAAGTCTGACCCAGGAGTGAATTTTCCTTGTACTACTACTCAGCTACTGCAATAACACCATCCGCCGCTTCTTGTGACGCGGAGAGAGGTCTTGGGTGCGAACGTGATCAATTCTTCCTCGGGACGAACGCGGTGAGCTGGCGCTTCTGAGAGGTTGAAGTGACAGGAGCAACAGGAGCAACAGGAGCAGAGGTGGGAGACGGGAATATCCCAAGGTTCGGCTATGTGTCGAGGGTGAAGGCGTAGGCGTTTTGATAGGATTGTGACGAGAAATGGATAGCAGTCGAGGTCTATGTACTTGAGGGAAATACAGTCTGCATTTAGCAGGCAGCAGGCAGCAGGCGAGAGTGTCAGCGGAATTCGTAGATTGGGGACGCCCTCATATCTTGTTTCTGTAATCCCTCTGTGATATTGCAAGCCTCGATGAGAGATTGTGGAGTGAGTAGGGATGCAACAGCTCCGATCGATAATGACGGCGCATGAACACAACCGTCGTTCGACAGGAAGGGAAAGACGAGGCTGGTGGCATTCGCGAGGTCATTCCGTGCTGAGTAAAATGGGAACAGTGCAGTGTGTTGAGTATCATCTAAGCTAAGGCCAGCCAAACAACGGATAGCAGTAAAAATAAGCGGGACGCTTGAACCGCAAAGGGAGATGCCTACGAAGATGCCTGGACGCATTGCACGAATTAATCGGATAGGTCGAGACCTGTTGAGGCTGGAGGTCAAAGGTTGCATTCTGGAGATCAACATCGATAGCGCGCTCCCGCCCATCCGGGGCATAAGGAATACTCACTCAAAGGTGTTTCACCTCCTTCATCACCAGGCCGCGGTGGCGTGTCGACCCCAAATGCTCGAGATGCTCGAGATTTCGCCATTTTGTCCTGCAATACTTGCTCGCAGTCTTCCATTCGGTCTCTAATCGCCGCTCGGTATATCAGGAGTGTCTTTTATCCTAGTTAGTCGTCCCCTGGACTTCATCGCTCGGCCCTCAAACATGCCTTGTCCGACTTCACAGATTACTCTCTTTTGGTTTGGGCCGCAGACTCGACAGTGAAGAGGACCGCACACGGGACTATCCAAGTAGTGTGCTGAGGAGCATAGAAGCTCAAGGCAGCGGGTACTCTTTCATTATGCACCGTCAGTATCGCTGGATCCCCTTGCATAACTGGTACCGTGGCACCATTTCCGCCTGTTGCATTACCACCATATATACATGAACTATTCATTATTATAATTATTATAAATACAGGGCTTATTTTGAGTTGTTGACCAACTGCACCATCGTCACCACCCCCAGCGGCTGTCGCCGTCCGACCTCGAGGTGCACCAACGATGGGGTTGGTTAACGCCACTTGTGCTGGACAATATCCCCGCTCGGTTCGTGCTCGTCGTTCCCATCGCACCCAAAGCACCGCCAGGTCAACGTCAAACTGACGGATGACTGCTTTGAAGGACAGGCTGCTTGGAGTTGATATAGACTAATTGCTGCTAAGATCCAGGTGTGAGCCTGGCTGGACTCCCATCAGCAAACATGCGTCATTGGGTGAAGGAGCACTGTCGTGGTTTTGTTCTGAGTGGCTTGCTCGATACGCATAGGGTTCACTGCACTACTGCACTGCGATCCTGGACCGACCCGTTCGTGCCTATTACGTCGTGCGATTTCGCGAGACCCTGAAAGTTTATCACGCTAAGTTGAGAGGAAGAAGCCCAAAACGACTCGTCGTCGGATCACATCATCCTGTTGGTTGGCACGGTTGTCCAAGAGCTTCAAGGTCTTTCTTTGCCTTGCTGCTGGGAAGTTCATCGTGCAGGTCTGGTCTCTTGGCTCTTGGCTGCCTTCCTCGTCTGGTCTGGTTTCAGCCAGACAAGGACATGGACGAAAGGACGATGTGTGCATAGACGAGGTTACGTCAACTCGGAAAAGACGGAGCGTGCACAGCCTCGTCTTCTCATCGTGCGCGGGCCGCGGGCAGCCTATGGAATGATGACACGCGCGTGTGTGCCGAAGGCTAATGGTCAATCCAATTGCTACACCTTCACCCGCGGCTGACCTAGCCACGACTCGCTGACCTAGCCGCGACTCTGCTTCCGTGACGGCTACCCATACACGCGTTAAATTCCACGGAACGGAACGTCTTAGATCCGTTAATTACAATACAGGCGAGATCAGGGCAACGCCCGCTTAATCCAAAGTAGATTCTCGCGTCAGAGACAGACTCTTTAATTTAGGCCACTTGCCCTACTTCCTGATTACCCATGGGCCGACGCACATATATGCCACCTTTTCTCCAGCATGATTACTTCAGGGTCGCGCGCCATCGCGCGTACATCTCCCCCTCTTACACCAGATCCACAGGCCTCAGACAGCTGTTGCTTAGTAAATATGATTCCCACACCCCTGTTCCACACACATCCCTGCAGTATTCACTCCTACACTCGCTGCCTGGGCGTCCTGGCCCATGAAGTCCAGCTCTCTCTTTCCCTGAACGCGGCTGTCCGTGTATTGATCACACCTGCGGCCTCGTTGTTACATCTCCTTCCCACTAGGTGAACCCGAGTCTCCGTCATCATCCCGATGCAATGTCTGGCTCCTATCTCCGCTCATTCATTTATTGTGACTTCGGACTGATTTCTTCTTTACTCTGCCCAATACAATTCTATTTCACCTTGGATACCAGGTACGCCTTGTATGGCATTGACATATTTCTGAGATCCCTTCTAGGTGTTTCATTTCTCTCAGATCGATTGGTCTCTACTTGTACGGGTTTAAGCGCCATTCCATAGAGTCAGTCTATATAAGTTGCTTCAACCTCTCACTATGTAGGAGGACGGATTCTTCATGT
>Ga0307515_10016774_pt1 | contig 13397 bp, 9 predicted proteins | sample 17_EM_MG_FD_194513 | JGI IMG/M metagenome (GOLD analysis project Ga0307515, IMG submission 194513) | Populus trichocarpa ectomycorrhiza microbial communities from riparian zone in the Pacific Northwest, United States - 17_EM | ecosystem: Host-associated > Plants > Roots > Unclassified | place...
ATGAGTATTCTGTAACCGCCCAATGACGGTCGGGGACGGTGGATGTCGGCCGGGGACGGCGAAAACGCCGTCATCGGCAGACAACGGCCGTCCAGCCGTCATTCATATGCTAGGACGGGACGGTTGAGATCACTGTTACCGGCAACGGGGCACTGACGCCGCGACTCGGTCAGATTCGTTACTCACGGTCGGTTGATGGGGCAGCCAGGGAGCGTAATAGTGGTAGTGGTTCATACTGGTACATTGTTCGGAAGGCGGACGGAAATGCGGCGGCGGAAGATCGACTAACTGATTGTCAACATCTGTGATTTCGTTCTGCAGGTCCGACCTATCTCTCTGCGCCAGTGCAGTACTTACACGTGGTAGGCATTTAATCCCAAAAAATGCAACCTCTCGAAAGGGTGGAGGCTATAACCAATCAGCAATGTTTTAAGGAATGTATCCGCACAGTCCACACGCCCTTCCAATGGCTACTATAACTGTGCGCAGACTTTAATGTCAGCAATTAAACCAGGAGTTAAGCTCATACGGATCCCACAAATGCAACACAAGGCCGCTGCAATGAGCATGCTCGACTAACTGTCCAGCAACCTCTAAATACTGATTTCACATAATATTTCTCCCATAGTAAGCCACAACTGGTTACTTGATGCTGGGAACGAATTTGGGAATTCCAGCCGGCGTTACTCTTAATCGGGGCTGTGGTCTCCCTGATTTCGAGTGTCACATAACTGTAACACCTTTTTGTCTGACCTATTATCAGAAAATCAAGGGACCTATGCGGCAAGTTTGGAGAACTGAAACTCCGGCTCTTTTTGCGTGGCATCGTGTGAGTTTACTTGGTTGAGGCGAAGTTCGATCATTAGGCAGTTAATCCCCTGTCTAGTGGTAGGTGCTAAACGATTGCGGAATTACATTAGCCGTTAGCTGGGCGTGCAGACTGCGAAAGCATCTGTAACTTATTGCTGATTAGTTGTAGCTATACCAGGCTGCATTTTGTGGTTCTAAAGCCCTACCACGAGTATGCATGCGTTCGGTAAGAGCACCGCTTAGTGTAGCAATTGCAACGTCAAGATTAATTGGCGTGTGGTCATCGCAGAAGCCTGCTGCAGATCCGATTAGCGAGTATTGGCAGGGATCGAGCACCGAAACCTTAACTTGCATGGACTAAGACATTCTCGAATATATAATTTGGTTGATTGCAACAAACATATTGGCGAGCTATTTTCTCGCCCGGATTTACAGTAGAGAGTTAGCCCTAGTTCTATTTTGCGTTATTCTGAACTGCTTCCCCCACGATACGTACCAAACTTCAAAATATTACCGCTGTCAAACCTGACTCTTAGATGCATCGGAAGGAGCTTCAGAAATAGCAGAGATCCCACCGTGATTGGAGATTCTTAGTACACTATATAATCTTCTGAGTAGTAACTGCACTAACCGCGTAGACCCAATTTGCGCAGTCTGTTACACAATAAAGCTTAAAGGACAACAAAGTTCTGACACAGTGCTTGTTGAATTCTATCAAATGTCCAAAAACGCTGCAACGGTTCCGTAACGCGCTGCGAGGAATAAATGTCTCAACTTGGATAAAATGTTTTCTTTCACTTAGATATAAATTCATCTGTTTTATGAAGTCTGTTGTTGGCGTCGTTAATAGTTATTGCAATTCATCCTGGCGGCAAAGCGGAACTGCCTCTACACTTTGCACGCTTAGGCGATGTCAGATGTGAAGAAACAGTAGATCTTTTGGTCCAGCGTGTTTTTTGGTCAAAGTGATGCGGTTGTCTTTCTTCCTCTAGGCAGATCCACTGATTTGTGCTTTTTTACGGTATTAGTGATACAGAATCCGAATTCGGGAATGAACAGTCTCTAATCGGAAATGTACTGAAGTCTGGGTATTTTTGTAATTTTCTCTTTGTAGAGTAGTGGAAATACTTGCGTCGCTAACTTAACTGAAGCATCCTCTTATGCTAATGGATCTAATACTACATACGCTTGGACAAGGTCTTAGCTGCAGGCAGTGGAATGGCGGAATGCATCTGGTTTAATGAGCTTCTGTTCACCTTACGTTTGCTCTACTTCACCACATTCAAAAGCCTCTCCCCGTTCTCGTCATAGGCAATCAATTCACCACATCTACAGCGCTTTTCACCTCCACTTTCCTACATAAACTTTGCAAGTACAATTATTGCAAATTCCGCTGCTGCTTCCCTCAATACTTCCACAGAGCTCGCTCCATTTCCGGACATGGGTAAACCTACCCCAGTGCCGAGCAGTTCAGCGGCGGTTAATACATAGATCAGAGCGAGAGGCGGAGGGTATCGTATCTATATTGCGTGTCTCGTAGATAGTGCAGTAATCCCGCAATAACACATTGCACATCCGAAGAGAAACTAGAATGGCGCTGTTGGCTTGAAACGGACTGGTGGGCATCATTATTGGAGTATTGATAGTCGTAATTGGGGTATTTGGATGGATCTGTTAGAGATAGATATGCTACCACACTTTGGTCGCTCCATGGAATACTTACTAGTCTTCTAGTGTGATAATGGCATCCTGGGTGCATCCGTAGACATCCAGTTGAAGGAATTTCGTCCCGAGGCCACTGCAGCGGTTCCACCAGTTTATACCTGCCCACTAGCGATCATTGGAGATATACACGACCGCTACCACGGCGCAACCTCTGAACCGGATCCAGACGTAGCAACATGCAGTCGCCGTATCTCGGGAATTCTCTTCCCACCGATGGCTCTACTGTATTCACTGCGGCTGATCCCGTATTCGCCCAGTTACAGCTACCACACTTCCACAACAATCAAGTCCGTTTGGGGGAACAGGCGGTTGCCACCAGAATACACCCCTACCACAGACCTCAACGTGGCCTGTTGGCCGGTTTACACACTAGACGGCAGACTGAATATCAGCGGAAATTATAACCTCAAAGGCCGGATTGAGTTATCGGGATTAATAGTAGGACCGGTGTAGTCCAGTCTACAGAATTAAAATGAATGGAATTTATTTTGATACTCCTCCACCACCATGGCAAACACAAGTACTTACACTAAGTCCCTCATTCCACTCGCTGGCCGATCATTTTCTGCAGTGATATCATCAGCCCCTTTCAGACAGCTCTCACTTCTGCTAGAACCTCGCAACCCCTCCTATCGCGCACAAAAAAGCTAAATCGTTCTGAGTGGTATAGATGACTATATATCGCCTGGTATTTACCAGAAAGTAAAAGAATTCCGAGTGACACTCCCATGATTTTTCGACCTGGGTTATGCAACCGGTTCATACCTGATACACAAGATATCCAAATAATAGGGGCTCAAGAAGGCAGTTATTATCCTACAATCACCGGATCCTATTGATTCTTTCCAGCAGTACCCACATTTTACAGCCTGTAAGCTAACAGGAGAGGGTAAACTGTTACTCGCTACGGCGCTCACCTTAGAAATAAATAATTCTCATACCTACAATGATAGTTCATATCGCTGGCTGTCATTAACTAGGATTGCCAGTGTTTAAGAGTGGCAAGGTGTATTCAAGCACCATCAACCCTTAAGGTGCACGTTTTTGGTGAGGCGTTGTGTAACAGTAAACGACGTGTTATGAGATACGATGTGAAATAGGTGACGTGGTGTATACACGTAAATATAGTTTAGATTTTCTTTGATTCACGCCACAATCCCACGACACCATGGTGGCATAACTTGTCAGTAGCGGCAATACAACCAGAGCTTTCCTACTACAGATGGAGTGTAAATCACACTTTGGTATGAGTGATAACTCATGCAGTGTAAATCATGCTCTGGTACGAGTGATACTTCATGCAGCGTTTACATTACACGATCGTAGTGTAAATTGCACTACTTAGCGAGTAAGAGCTCATGCAGATCTCTGTGCAACTATTGTGATGTTTCAATTTGGTGTCGAGGTTTCAAAGTAGCAGGACAGCTTGGTTTTTAGAAGTACAGTTTCGGGTCATTTACTTTTTACCTATTACAATTTTGACCGCAAACTATTAATATGATTTCTCGAATTCCATGTACATGCGATATGGGAGCGCACAAGGATGATGGTGTGGTAGTGATTGTAATGATGGTGGTTGCGGATTGCGGAATTATCTAAGTCCTTCTAGCATGCTGTGACCGGACTCTAAATCTTATCCCCTAGACAACTAGAGAGAGTGGCAGGGTAGTGGGATTTAAACAACATATTGTGTGAATTGGGTGACTCCACCAATTGGCCAACTACATTGGGTGACATGGCCGAAGTTTCCATAGAGAAAGAGGTTTACTATGAAAGAAGGAAGTAAAATTACCGTTTTAGCAAGAAGTGTAGTATGGCCGACGATCCCTTGATTGACCGTGTAGGACTGCGCATTGCACGGGTACTGCGTGAGAGCATTTATGGTTGCGTCAGTAACCATCAACAGCTCGGCTCGTCTTCAACGTTTAGCAAGAAAAATGAAATACTTTACTTACTCTCTGGCTGGCGCGACGGTGTGAAAATTTCTGGCCACTTCCACTGTCCTGCGGTTAGCAGTCAGTGAGTGGCCGGCGGTCGGCGGCCAACAGTCTGTAGTGCAAAGCGGCAGGCTAAGTTGTTCCGCCGGAAAGGCTGAGATTAGGCGAGATACGATAAGGTGGCCTCGCCAAATTTAACTTAAGGTCACGTGTAGATACGGATAACCGAGACGTTTCATTCAATTATCCTGGTGGAATGGTGGACGCTTCAACCCTATACCTCCACTTCTTACCGCCAGCTTTACCACCAATCCGTGAACAGGTAACGGGCTTTGCTGCTTCGTTCCTAGCCATCTGCACATGTAACCTAGAGTATCAGGGGGCAGTTTAGGGAAAGATCATCTTACCACTTGACGAGAGCACGGTGGTCTGGTGTAGGTGAAATGCGGAAGATGAGCACGAGAAGAAGGGACTCGAGATGGATATATAAACCTACCTAGAGATGTTCCTAGTAAAGTCTAGACATGTTATAATTAGCAAAACAGGGCATCCATACGATGTACACCTAATACAACGCCTTTCACCCTTATGACTTACATATGCAGCATACAGGTTCCAACCGCATTTCCTGAATTCCTCTCAGCCGCCAGTGAATGCTCCCAACCTCACTGCAGACTTTCAGGGTGGGTGAATCTAGCACACGAGCCGCAGTGGCCTGCCCCGGGAGACCACATAGCAAGTACTGCGAGCACTTTGGTGGATGGTGTCACGCTCCAACATCGTGGGATGACCAGTTCCATATGAATGAAGTGACGGAAATAAAATTAGGCGTGAAGGTTCGTATTTGGAATGCATTTGCGCTGGAAGTGGCGATGGGGAAACTCTGGGACTTGAACCGACGTGCCGCTGAACGGTAATCGAAGACGGCCAGAACGGTGCGGGACTAGTAGTGTAGACTCTGTTCTCCGTGTACTCGGGTTCCGGGCAGTATTGGTTGTAACCTTCGCCCCCATGTGGGAGAGTGGATTTGAGTTGTGGATGTCACGGATGACCAGGGTGACGACTAGGGTGACGACATGTCGACACTGGCGCGGACACGGGTAGGCCTGAGAACTGCGAGATTATGAGAACCGGAAACTCGCATAGTATATTAAAGAGCAAATCGACAAGGTTCAAGACACGGAAGGGTGTTCACGAGGCTACAGAACCGAGGCAGACAGCTACACAATGCGCTTGCTCGGTGGGGTTTGTGGGCTTCTCGCCCCCATCAGTCGGGCTGCACCTATTTGCAGGCTTGTTTCTGAGGTTCCCAAAGAATTTCGGTGGTATCGTAATCGACACTACGATCTAATCAGCGAAGGTCAGCTATCCGTAGCACTATAAAAACGAGAAAAGTGAAGGGTTGATCCATTCCCACTTGAGAGCTGTAATATGACGGTAGTAGTGCAGTGTCCCTAAGGGCAGGAGGGTTGTCTGGGTTGTTGACAGTGCACGTAGACCGAACCTCTTCACCGGGTCTTCGTCTAACCCCGCAGTAAACGCATGCACTACCGGTCTCTAGCTCCCACAAGATCTTTTGCCCGATGAAGTTGCAACCAGGTAAGATGTTGTCTGCCGTACGAAAATCTAGTCAACAACATTTTAGGTGGCTCGGGTAGTGCCGTACGATGAGGAGATGAGAGTAGTGAGATTCCGAGATGAGTCGACATCTTTGATTGACGATATCGTGGAGGCAATGATTATAATGAGATGTGTAGATTCGATGAAGTGGAGATTGATTAGACAGCTGGGATCTGAGAGAGATGTTTGTTGTCGAGCTCGGAGAAGAATACTAAGTAGACATCATCATCTTTCTCTCCACTTAGACATTAATTACGCATGATTACAGAACCCGAACCTGACTCTCTCGATCCCTATTACCTAAGGGAAATAGAGCTGGTGTCTGGCGGTTAGCAGAATACCTTCCTATGGATTTGAGAAAAGCATGGACTTCGACATCGAGGTGATGGCAATGCGCAAACACGGAATTCGGTACGCTGGACAGTATGAGAACAGAGAACAGTCCACCATCGACGTTCTCGGGCCAACGTACAGCCGAAAGACGGACATGAGGATAACTGAGACGAAGCAGGAGAGTAGCTCGTAGTCGCTCTTTTCTGTGAACCAAGGGCTTTGTAATTTATCGAGCCTTTGAAGGGTACAGTGGGGTTCGAATCGCATACAACCAGCAAGGCCGTCATGGAAATTAGGAGGTATGAGGACCTGGCGTGCAGCGGAAACTAGTAGAGTATAAGTATAGGGATAGAATGTGAGAGGACGAAGGGTGTTTGGATTACAATTAATGCAGGGCCCACACCATCTTTGCAGACGACAGCAAAAATAGAGTACTGGGTTGCGCTGACGGCATATCTTTCGGCGCCTATGTACACAGTTTCGTAAAGGGTTTGAGATGCATGCGCCAAAAGAAACACTTTTGTTGAATATCCAGCAAAACGGTACTTGCAACAAAAAGCAAGCTATAGCACCTGCATCTCGAGCTTTTTTCCCTGCATGGAGTATCACAGCTTGCCGTTATGCACAAACTTGGTTCTTTCATCTTTTGTACAACTCCGGAAGTGATGCTACAGTGAGTTTAGAGCAAAAACAGAATTTGGTTTTGCTCAACCATTGAAATACAATGTCCTCTTTGCGCACCGGGCTGCATTAACAAAGCTTGCCCGGCGGAGAATATCAAACAGTAATTCGCTGCAACAGAAAGGAAATGTATACCTCGGGTGTACCCGAACAATATAACGAACCAATAAACGCCGCAGTACCATGTACTTAGTTCAAATGTCGCAAATCCCCAAGATCACTCAACCGTAGACGCTTCCCCCTTCCTTTCTCCCTCACACCACCGCACAAAAAGGAGTGTGAAGAAAGTAGCAAGGTCAATAAGAAAGGGGATTTCAGCAGCAGTGATACCAAACTCCTTGTGTACTTTGACAATGCTGAGCACGCACACGCTGCCGACAACGCAGCAAATGAGACGTCTGAGTTGGTTTAGTACGGTAAGTGTTAACAATGGAAGCGGGTCCAATATACCTCCAGGCTCCCAGTTTATCTTTCTTAAATTCCATCACAACGGTGATAGAACGCGCTGAGAGCCAGAGGATTTGAGGACTAGATGTTCTGGATCAGAAATGCTCGTTATGGAATTTTTCGAACGACTTACATGAAAATTACCCAAAATGGGACACGCTCTGAATTTGAACCCCCTCCCAGCAGCATGCTAGTAAGACTAGCGAAGGTCCCGAAGGCGATAAGGAAGAAGTTCGCGAGTGGACTTGTTTTCATCTTTGGTGCCGGAAATTCTCTCTCCGCTGGTGATGTCACATGCATCGGCAGGATAGAGGGAGTATCGGCCGCCGCCATGTCTGATAAGTGGGGATTGTATGAGGCGTCAGCGGATCTGGCATCCATTTTCTAAAGTGTTAGAGTCTGTACCAAGAAAAAGTGGACGATGCGAAGCATCGTGGAGGAGGGAGGGGACATAATATAAGTAAACATACTGTGTAATAGAATCAAGTACGTACTCCAGGAATGTCTGGCGGCGCTCGTAAAGCAGGTAGGCTGGATATAACCCTCTTTCCTTTGAGAAGGCTACTACTTCATTATCTATTGCAGTCTTCAATTTGTCTCCGCCACGCTGCGGCCATTTCTCTATTACATTTGGTCTCAGAACGCTAGTAGTGGCATTGCACTGGAACCAGAAAGGTTGAGCGTATGGTTACCTTCTTACAGCCCGCAAAAAGTCGTCGTTCTGCCTTGGCCATGTTACAGACAGTTCTCGGCTGTTTATTCATAAAACACGTAGTAGTGTTAGTTGCGTGGGCATTGCACTGGATCCTGGAGGGCCCAGCTTAAGGCTGATTCTTCACAGCCCCAAGCAGTCGTAGTTCTACCCTGGTCATGTTACAAATATTTTCAGGCTGTTTGCTTTATGGATCACTTATGGAGGCATTGCTAACGTCTTCACGGCTCAGCGTAAGGTTATTCCTTCATTGACTCCAAGCAGTCATCAATCTAGGCCTTGTTACAGCCATACTTCCATCGCTGTTTGTTCACAGAAACTTGTGTTGATATCACACTAACACTTGGGCAGCTCAAGCAGCCGCAACGCTGCGCACAGCCTGATCTCTTTTGCAGCTCAGCCTGTAGCCGCTACCCTGGACACTCACTTAACACTGCCCAAATTCGAACCTATTTTATGCAGACATTCCCCCCTCCTGGCTGTGGAAGAAATACTGTGCGCAGCTTCAATCTCTAGCTTTGTCTTTCAGTATATATCTGCACAGACATTATGTCGCAGCTGACGGAGACTATCCTATCGCCAAATACTTTCATCTCGTCTTGTTACACCCCTCCCAGCTATAAAGACACCACTATGGAACCGATGAAGCACGCCGTTTCCCACCACTGCGATCTAGACTTAGGGGGCGTCACACCCGGGAGTGCACCACGCGGCAGCATCAACGAACCCGAAAGATGCAAATTCCTCCGCCAAGATACATTGCTCGCGTCCTGTTGGATTTTTGGCCTTTGGCTTCACTGCAATTTCGATAACCACCGTCAATCCGTGGTATCATGGGACAACACTCTCTCTATACTCATTCCTTCCTTCGGATACTATACCGCCCTTACCGCCATCTTCTTTTGCTGTCCATCGAATATGTTCATCCAGATTGAAAATTTGTCTCGGAGGCTACGGTCGGCGGTTGTGTTATGCATGCTTTTCGTTCTCTGCTTGTTGGCAGTTGTATATCTAGATACCAGAAGAGTCGTTTTTGCTGTGTTTCCTCTCTGGACAAATGTTTTTTTCTCATTTCTTTGGGTTTGGTGGTTTCTTACTGGCAAATAGTTAGACCATTACTTGGCAATTTGACGAATCAGTCGTTTAACTAGCCGGCTTTCAACCATGGTATTGGGGGGCACTGTTGTTCAACAATGGTATTGGAGGGCACTGTTCAGACAACATGTATTAAGTATAGGGCGCTGGTTTGGCGCTTTATTTGCATTCTATAATGGCATGGAATATTGAAATATAACTTTTATTGGGTAAAATTGCTGTCGAGTGCAGTTTATCACCCGTGCAACGAGGGTCCCCTGCTCTTCCGACAATTTTTATGATCCAGGTATCACAATGCTTGAATTTCCATACCTCACGCAGATTTCATTCATGCAACTTTGGCAGATCTTTATTATAAGGAGCAATTAGCGTATTCTTTTTGTAATACTGTTAACAAATTCTCTTCTGGAATTTGGAAACCATTTTGGCCGAGGGGCGCAGGAAAATTAGATACCTAGTGGCTTCAGTGGGAAAATATATTTTGCAGCGACGATATTACGGAGTGAAGAAAGATTTAAAACAGATGGGGGCGGGGAGAGTAGAGTAACAACTTAGATAAAATCAAGCGGGGGGAAGTCCAGATATTATGTGAAGACGAATTTTGAGGCCATCAAAGTTTATAGAAGGCTAAGCTATGGCTATGACGAAGAACATATTTTTCCTAGTATGCACCTTTCCCGAACGTTGATGTCTGAACTGCCTCACATATTGTAGTGCGCAGAGTTACCCCATGTAGGTATTTGTAATGGCAGCTGCATGGTAGCACAACATGGCAGTGTTGAAATAAAAAAAGTAAAATATAGATTGGGTATAAGCATTGAGACATTGCTTATTTGGTTTCTAGGGTACATTAATATCTATGCACCTGTTCTATATTTTCAGCGTTGACCGTCAAGCCATACATATCTCGCCAATTTCGGGCTGTCCCCCGAATTGAAATGGGGGCATGACTGATCGAGAGAAGAGAAATCATACTGATTGAGGAATGTACCCTGCAGCGAAGCAATTGCATGCAGCTCAGAAACACATACACCTGCGCCATTCGTCAAAGAATTTAAGACATTATGTGCGGCGGCAAACACATCAACACCCGTGGTCTGCCTTGCTGGGGATTTAGCACCCCAGGTAAGGGAACGTACTAACACCAACGAACTGGCGAATGACTGCGAAAATACTCAGCCCGGTGCGCGCAGGCGGAAATGGGGCACAGTGTGTTTCATTGCGTGGCTGCGTATAGCTTGCGACTGCGCATGCGGGGTTTACGTATATACCGCCGCGGTACAGGGACTGGCCAATCGCGTGCGAGCAAATGAGAAGATGCAAGGGGTGTGGAAAATAAAGGAATATCCCTATTGGTAGATAGGCGTAAGGGTGCAGCTAGTAGTTTACTGCTCCACCCATAGATGCCAGCACATATTACGTTGCCCTCAACGATTGGCCTACATGGAAGCAGTGGAGGCCTAGAAGATAAAGAGTGGGGCAAACTGGTTGCCGTGACAGAGGACTGCAGATGAAGACGGAACTACTGGAAAGAGGCAAATACGTGCGCAGTCGGTGGTCAATCCGGATACCTGCTTACTCCGGTGCCAGCGGGCTGCAACGAAGAGAGGGGCGAGAATGTTGCTTATATGCATGTAGCTAGATACACTGACCTACTCTGTGCGTGACTGACTGCTTTCTATAGATGGTCATAGCTCCTCGCGCGGATATATACACGGAAGCCAAGACGAACTCCCTTACTGAATACAACAATCATCTTCGTACCAAAGTAACAGAGAAAATGTACAGGTGATCGAGTGCTGGGTTGTGATAATAGTATAACTCGCAGAGATCAGCCCTGTTTTTTCTTCTAGGTTATATTCTCCTGTTGGAAGCCATGGGTTAGGCTAGGGATAGAGAGATCGATCCGATAGCCTTGCAACAATAGGGTTCTATCAATAAACTGATCTGACGATAAGCGGCTCTGCGGGAACGATGTATTAGCTCCCGTCCTCTCTGCAGGCGCTGGGTTCCATGCTGTTGCCACATGGCTAGCCGTCGCTAGCATGGGTTTGCATCTTATAATATATATACACTTGGTTTGTCGGCTCGAAGCATTCTCATTGGTCGGGTGAACTTTCCGTGTGGCGTGTGTGGCGTACACACAGTGGCAGATACAGTGGCGGATACAGTGGCGGATATCCACATGTTGACTCAGGATTTAGCCCGAAGACCTACAAGTTGTTAGAAGGCCATCGAAGCTGCTAGAAAAGATTGGAGAGTGCTTACTAATGCACTAAGTCATTTGTGTAGACTCATTCACAAATTTTCACTTACCACCACCATTCGCCACTACCAGCGCCACTCTACCATCTCCAGCAAATCTCAAATTTCTTAGGTATATAAAGGCATGAATTCTGCCATTAGATAGTTTGATACACAATCACTTTTGTACGATAGATAATTCAATCTCTCTCTTTGTACTCGATCGCTCTCAACAATACTGCAGACACAGTGGCGGATATACAGTGGCAGATACACAGGGGCAGATACAATGCCAGATACACAGTACCGGATCAAGATACACACTCACAGGGGTGGATACACAGGAGCAGAGACACAGCGGTGGATATACAGCAGCAGATACAGCAGCTGATATACAACACAGCAGACACAGTGGCTAATATACAGTAGCAGATACAGTGACAGATCCACAGCAGCAGATCCACAGCGGCGGATACGCAGCGGCGGATACACAGCGGCGGATACACAGTGGCGGATACACAGCGGCGGATACACAGTGGCGGATACACAGCGGCGGATACACAGCGGCGGATACACAGCGGCGGATACACAGCGGCGGATACCCAGCGGCGGATACACAGCAGCGGATACACAGCGGCGGATACACAGTAGTGGATCCCAGGGTGGGATATACAGCAGCAGATACATAGCGGAAGATACAGTAGCAGATATATAACACCAGTGTTCCTAAGCGGCCAGGCCGCCCTTAGCGGCGGCTTTTAAATGAGGGCCGGGCCTCAGGCTTTTCCGGCCGGGCCTGCAGGCTTTTTCTTGGCGGCCGGGTAGCCGATCTGCAGGCTTTATTTGCCAACGTATAAGTTCAATCAAACAAGCATAAACATATTTTGTTTAAATGACGCCCATTGCTGCTGCCTAAAGTCTTAAACTCAGAAAGCCACCAAAGTAAACTCAGCCATCGTCCATCATAAGTTCATAACCTTGCCATCCGTTGTGGTTAAATGGCGGGAGCTAGAAGGCCGAGAGCCCATCATCAACACTCCGCCGCTCCTCTCCCGGCATCCAAAGAGAATTCGTAAGAAAGAGCGGTTCTAGCTCGAGGAGCGTCGGAAGAGGGTGAGAGGATGTGATGCTACCTGGCCGTCAGGATCCACACAAATTGCGTGGATCTATGAAAACTTGCGTGGGAACCTTTTCTTGGCGGCCGATCTGCAGGCTTTTTCTTGGCGGCCAGGCAGCTTTTCTTGGCGGCTTCTGACCCAGGCCGGGCCGGGCCGCCCTTAGCGCAGGCTTTCAGAATGGAGGCCGGGCCGGGCCAGGCTTGCAGGCCTCTAAAAAGCCGGGCGGCCGGCTGGGCCGCTTAGGAACACTGTATAACACAGCAGACACAGTGGCAGATACACCATGGCAGATATATAACACAGCAGACACAGTGGTAGACTTGGATATACCATGGCAGATATATATACAGTGGCAGATATACAGCCAGGTATACAGTACCAGGTCAGGATACATATTCACAGCGGCGGATATACAGAAGTAGTTCAAGATACACAGCACGATAAACACTGCGGCAGATACACAGCGGCGGATGCACAGCGGCGGATACACAGCAGCGGATATACAGTGGCAGATAAACAACAGCTGATACAGTAGTGGATATACAATGCAGTAGACACAGTGGCAGATACACAGTGGTGGATACACAGCAGAAGTCTAGGTGATCTGCCTGATATCGCAACAAGTTCACCATGGTCAAATAGGGCTTAATAAGTTGCCGGATCGAATCCTGGAGG
>Ga0307515_10016776_pt1 | contig 13396 bp, 8 predicted proteins | sample 17_EM_MG_FD_194513 | JGI IMG/M metagenome (GOLD analysis project Ga0307515, IMG submission 194513) | Populus trichocarpa ectomycorrhiza microbial communities from riparian zone in the Pacific Northwest, United States - 17_EM | ecosystem: Host-associated > Plants > Roots > Unclassified | place...
CGTAATTTCTCTTGGTCAACATAACCGCGGTTATTCCAGGCTACAAGCCTAGCTTTGTTTGCACACTCAAAACATGCAGCATTGCCAAACGGGGCTACATCAATGCCAGGAAACATTCTATTCCTGAGCATATTGTCAATCCTGGCTATCGGAAAATTGTACCTGGGGACAAGATGCCAGACGGGTCTGGTCTGCATCTCAATGCATCTTGGACTCAACAGTGAAGCGCTAGGATATATCGCTCGAGTGCTCCTGAATGGCGATCCATTTATGCGAAACTATTTCCTGTGGTACTTGGTCTGCCTTACTCTCGGCCCGGTGCTCATAGCGGCTGTGATATATCTGTGTCTTGGGTGAAATTTGGTTGTGTATCGAGAGGGAGTCAGTCGAATTCGAGCGAGAACGCATACCCTTATCTTCATGGGCTGCGGTGTCCTCAGTCTTGCGCTTCAGGCGGGAGGAGGAATGGTGGCTTCCTACCCGCTGACAAATAAATACATAGTGCGTGGAAATCCTTCAACTGAGGACCGTAGGCTGACAGAGTGCGAGATTGGTATGGTCACGCATAACCTCGTGGCGGGTCTGTCCCTCCGGATTGCGAGTCTCTTCGCGTTTTCTTGCTGCAGCCTCGAGTTCCTGTACCGGGTGCATAGCCAAATGATACTTGCCATCCCCAGGTTCGCAGTCTGTACAACAACAGCCGATTTAAATGGTTTCTGATCTATAAGGATACTTGTCCACCTTCCTAGACGCTTCTGATCAAGCTATAACTCTCGGTATAGCAACGGCCTACCTCATCGTCCGAACCGTCTTCTGTTCCGTCAAACTCAGGGGCCATTTGGCAAACAGCGAAGTACAGTTCATGGTTGTTACGGCTTCAGGATCCCTGGAGGTTCCTTGAATATCCGTCACGTGTGAAGCTAGTAAGGGGGTGTGATGTATATTAGCGGAGAGAACTCCATACCTTTCATGGATCGTAACTCCCTAACAATGGTGCTAGACGGAGTGGTGGTTATTATTACGTGTACTTGCTTGTCAATTTTCCATCCAGGGATTAGGTTTGGAGATCGGTGGGCTGAAGCGAAATTCCCGTTCGGGCAGGCAGTGGTTGAGAGTGATCCGGAGGTTGTTGTGGAAGATGCAGGTAGAGAGAAGTTAAGGTCAACTAGGAAAGAAGGGACTTCAATGCAATTGGGAGAGTCAAGTTGAGGTGAGAAGTTGAGATCGTGGTCCCTGGGAATCAACCAACATCTATGAGTCACTTTCCTCATTCGTCGGGTTAGAAGCCAATAGAGTAATGATAAATATGAGTACTCAACTGCAAGAAAAATGATGAAAACTCAAAGCACATGACATTGGTTTGCAACATTTTTGACATCCGCTTGGAGTATCTGCTCTTGCCCCCATGAGTTCCATGTACACTAGCAAGGTAAAAGACTTTCTGAAAGGACGAGAAGATGAATTGCCTCATTGTCTCGACCACTCTCTTTATCTCCTTACCTCCCTGCCAAACATCGAGCTGCGCTACTCGAACTGCTTGAGACCAAGATGTCTTGTCCTTCAAATTTTGGATGACGATGTTTCCCATTGCGTGGAACTGGCCGACACTCGGGGTTTCGAGGCAAATGGCAGGAACTCGGAGCCGGCCATGTCTTGGTATTCGAATGTCTTCGTGAACTTGCAGGAGAGCATATTTGTTGAGGTAGATAAAGCATTTGAAACTGCACGTGAAGTGGCCCGTCATACCCCTGTCCAGACATCGGCCTTCGTTTCACAAACCCCCGATGGACCTCGGCATTTCCTCGACCTCTAGGTAAACAGCCAAGATATTTTGCTTGCCTTCAAAGTTCAACAAAACGGCATGAAACGCGTCGCTCTTTTAAGTACTCTTCTCCCTCGTCGACATTTCCAAAATCGAGCACGCTCAACCACACTTCTCACCTTCCAGCAGCATTACCCTTTCACGAACAGGCATTCATTCACGTCAACAGCCATGGCAGACCATCCCACCCTAGTCAAACCACCACCCATCGATCCCTTGAAATCCTCGATAGAAAACGTTCTAGAACTCACAGAACTATCCGCCATTGCACCTGTAGGCAACCATTTCTACCCTCGACCAATTTTGCCCTTTGCCAATGTCCATGAACTAATCTCATTCTATCAGGACCTCTACACCAACACCAGACCTCTCTGGCACCCTCCAGGAGCACGCGGTATTTACGGCGGCGCCGTCATCGCACAATGTCTCGCCGCCGCTCAGCGTACCGTCCCCTCGAACTTCACAGTGCACAGTATGCATTGCTACTTCGTGCTAGCGGGAGACTCTGAGATTCCGGTCATGTACTACGTCGAGCACGTCCGAGAAGGAAAATCCTTCGCAACTCGCACAGTCCAAGCTCGACAAAGGGGGAAATGCATATTCACAACCACCATGTCGTTTGTGAGGGAGAAGAGCGGAGGCCAAAAGACAATCAACCATGCAGTACCGTTACCTGAAGGATTGGATAAACCCTCTGCGCCGAACGGGGAGGAAGAGGGCGGGAGCCCCTTTATTAGCCATCGAATTGAGATTTTGAATAAGGACAGTAAGAATCCGCATGAGAAGCGGACGAGGCAATGGATTAAGGCTCGTGGGAGGATCAGTGAGGCTGGAGGACACCAGGCACATTTGAGTGCGCTGGCTTATATGTCGGATTCCTACTTCATCGGCACGATTTCGAGGATACATAATTTATGGAGGTTTGGGGCGCCAAGCAGTAATAAGACGGAAGGGAAAGAGTCGACGCTCAGTGAGGATATGGCGCAGAGAGATGCTTATGTAAAAAAGTTGAAGGAATTTGAGGGCTACAGTCACGATTTGGAGAATACGGCTGGCAGACCGGAGATTGGAATGATGGTTTCACTGGATCATACGATATACTTTCATGAGCCGAGAGGGTTTAGGGCTGACGAGTGGATGTTCACTGAGATGTCGAGTCCATGGTCTGGTGATGGCAGAGGTGTGGTCACGCAGCATATGTTTGCTGCGGATGGGACGTTGGTTGCAACTTGCTTTCAAGAGGTTCGTATATTACTTCAATCTTGCTCGGATGATATTAACGCAATGCTAGGGAGTGGTAAGACTCAAAGAAGAGCGTGCCCCAAAGACGTCAAAGTTATGATTTCGATTTTCCCATAATACTACGTTCGTAGGTGTACCGCAACCACAAACTTTTGTACAAAATCTATACCTACACTTTAGATTTTCGAATTCACAGTCAAGCGTCACGGTGGAGCCATCCGCCAATTCCCATTGAAGACCCAATCCTCATTTGTGTCATTATTTGTGTATCTGGAAAGCAAAGATGTGCGTTATTCCTGCTATTAGTGGCCACGTGCTCAACTACCCTCTAATTCTCACTTGCTCCATAACAGACAACGACGTCTATTGGAGAGGAAAAACATCCAGTCAATGGAATTTCTATCATGCAGGCTGCTACAGTGTCATGAGTCCCAAATCTAAAATGGAACAACGCCTAAAAGCCTATTCGCACAATCACTAACATAGCTCGCAGTTGCTCCCAAGCCATCACTCAAATCCATCTCATTTACCGACCCAGAGTTATACGCCCTCAAAGCCTCATACACATTCCCATACCTCCTCACCAACTGCACCAATCCATCACCGTCCGCCGTTCCCTCAGTCCCATCCCTTATCATCTGGAAAATCGATCCCCTCGGATCAGAATCAGAGTACTCAACCCCATTGTGCGATTGCATGAGCCCAGGGTTTCTCACACCATTATTCGTAGTCGGTACGTGAACATGGCCTTGCGATTCTTGCATAACGACAGCAAGAATCAAACGCTGATCGATGCCAGATTCAGAGGCGACTTGGATAATGGCTTCGTGGATGATTTGGTTCTGCTCTTCTGTGTTCCCAGGCCAGAGATTGCTCTGTTTCATAGTCGGTGCATTCTGGTTCCAGAGAGCAGGAAACTGGATCCATTTCTCCATGGGAGGGAACGTAGATGCTGGGCCGCTGTAGTGGACTACTCCCCCTGTCGGTGGTGGGTGAGGCGGGCGGCCTGTCCCTCCCCCTGGAATGACGAGCACTTGGCCAGGTACAATCAGGTCCCTCCCTTGGAGTTGCGGATTCGCATCACGCAAGGCTTGGAGTTCGATCCCAAAGCTTTGAGAGATCTTCCAGAGTGTGTCCCCTGGTTGCACAGTGTATTTGGTTGTCGTCACTGCGGTTGGAATAGTCAAAAGTTGGCCAGGAACAATCAGATCCGTTCCACCGAGCTGCGGATTGGCATCGCGCAAGGCCTGAAGTGTGATCCCAAAATTTTGAGAGATCTTCCAAAGTGTGTCGCCTGCAACAACTGTATAGGTCGTTGTAGTCACTGCGGCTGGAATAGATAGGACTTGACCAACAAGGATCAAATCCTTTCCTTGAAGTTGTAGATTGGCATCGCGCAATGCCTGTAGAGTTATCCCGAAGCTTTGAGCGATCTTTGAAAGCGTGTCTCCTGGTTGTACAGTGTAGGTCTTGGGAGGCGTCTGGTGGTTGGCTCGAGTGGGGTCAGGTTGGCCAGGAATTGAGAGAACCTGACCTGGGACGATAAAAGTGCCCCCGTTGAGTTGTGGGTTGGCATTGTACAGGGCTTGGAGCTCGATTCCGAAACGTTTGGCGATATTGAAGAGTGTGTCTCCTGCAACGACGGTGTAAGATGTGGTGGTGGGCGGGGAGCTTTTGCTCACTACTTGTGGTCTTACTGAGACCATAGCTCTCTCGGATTGAGTGTCTGGAGGCAAGTGGTCGTTTTGTATCTAATAGTCTGGAAAAAGTGAAGCAACATCCGAAGGAGGAATTTTAGGATCGATGGGTGGAGTGTTCTTCACTTTCTAAAGCAAGACTTGATATATGATGTGCTCTGGGTTTCCAGATCGGGCTAGAGACTGTTCTATTGAAAAGTATGGAATTTTTACATGATTTTAACATGAGTTCCATTACTTCACCGACTTTTCAGCCTTTTCAAACCAGAGTAGCGGAGCAGCTGAATTGTGTGAAATCAGCAGCTGACGTGTGAGGCGCGAGTGGCGTTGCGTTTGAGCAACGCCGAGAGCTGAACTGACAAACGTCGCTTAGATGAATTGGTCAGTGTTTAAAGAGAATTTTCGTTACAGGATTTGCCCACAGGTTCATGCAGCCACGCTTTGCTTCGACAGCCAAACATGTCCCTTTCCAACTGGCATCTTCTCCAGTCCAAGTTCTTCCCAGACTTCGACGGCCTGACGGTGACCTGGAAGGAATGACATCAAAATATTGGTTGTTGCCACGAAAGCTGATATCTTAACTTAAAATGCGCTCCACTTGACGAAAGAAGTATTGACCCGAAACTTCAAGAGTTCAAAATAACGCGTGGAAATTGAATAAGTTAACAAATTCCATGCAACCACCCTCGTTTAAATATGCGATTCCGTTGAGCAGAATGGATTTCAGTAAGGACAAGTAGCTCAACTTTTGAAGTGTTGTGAGCGAAACGAGCGAGTTATGCTTCGGTCTTTGTGACTATTGACCTTAACCACCAGAACATATCTCTCGCAATCACCAAATCTCGACACCGGGTCTCAAAGAAAAGAGCATGCATGGGTGCATTATTCCACAACACAACCCGCAAGGCTGATAAGGTGGTCTCATACCGGCATATGAGTTCGCATGTCAGACCAATAAAATACCGGAGAATACCCACAATTCTCCACATTCTGTACAGCATAACAGCTGAATGAACGAACCTCAGACTATGAGCCACCTCGCTCGGTGATATTGTTGGCGTTCCCGACGCAGTGTAGCCCGAGAATATGTTCTGCCAAAAAGGTCGCTGATCCATTGGTTCATGGTTTCTTCTTGCATTGATAACACATGCGTGGGATATGTCGAACATTCAACTTCACCAGTGGAAGATTGGCATCGTCAACAAAAGAAATAAAAGATAAGACACAAGGCTGGCTGAGTTCTTGATGGATTTTCTTCTTTGGACGGGTTGGTACCGTTGCTATAAACCTCCTACTGTTAATTGGGCGGGATAGCTGAAGCAAAAGGCTATAAGAAGAGACCACTTTCCTCTTTGCATTGTCAACCATTACCTTCAGTCTTCACTACCATTTGAGAAACTTCCTTCACAGTCTTCAATAATTGTGAACTCATTACCTTGTTTATATAGTAATCTATTCATCCGCTCGCCTCTTCTTATCGCCTCTTCTTCATCGCCATCACGTCTGACCAAGACCTTGCACTTGAAACGATGAGCTCATATATGGTCCAGCAGGGGGATTCGATGTGGGCCATTTCCCAAAGGCTCGGGATTACCCTTCAAGCTCTCAAGGATGCCAATCCTCAGGTCAAGCCGACTGAATTCCAGATCAATGTCGGCGATGTTCTGAAAATCCCAGGCAAGGGTCCGGGTCCTAAACCTCCAGGTGGCACTCCTAGCGGCACTTATATTGTCCAGTCGGGGGATTCGATGTGGGCCATTTCGGAAAGGCTTGGGATTAACCTTCAAGCTCTCAAGGACGCCAATCCTCAGGTCAGGCCGCCTGACTTCCGAATCAATGTAGGCGATGTTCTGAAAATCCCTGGAGGCAAGAGTTCAGGCACAGGTCATACTCCTGGGGGGCCCACAACTTCCGGTGGCACTTACACTGTCCAGCAAGGGGATTCGATGTGGGCCATTTCCGAAAGACTCGGGATTACTCTTCAAGCTCTCAAGGATGCCAATCCTCAGGTCAGGCCGCCCGACTTCCGCATTAATGCCGGCGATATTCTGAAGATAAGTGGAGGGAAGCCAGGAGGATCCCGCTATTACACAGTGGTCTCGGGTGACTCTCTGTATATCATCGCCAACGCTCATGGCGTTTCTTTGGAGGCTTTGAAGGCTGCGAATCCTCAGGTCCAGCCTCCTCAATTTCTGATCAATGTGGGACAAGTAATTACGATTCCATGATTGGGGTTCCCACTGGGGATGCTTTTCGTTGTTTGGATCTTCTGTTCTTTTAATGGAAATCGATGTAATACATGCTTGGGTGGATACGGCGCAGTAATAACTCAATTCAGTAAAGTGGTAACATATAATTCTCTAAGAAGGAGAAAGCCAACGAATTGTGAAGCCGTGAAGACCGACTCCGAGTCGCTCGAGACTGTTCGGAAGAGTTTCCTAAACCAAGCCCAAAAAGGTCCCTTTTCTCCTGCATATACACCATCAAATCAAGTGGGGGGCTTGGGAAGAAGCGGAATACGTATGAATTCCTGTACACAGGACGTCCACATACAGTTCGGGATTGCCCGTTGTCAACTCCTTTGGTCTGCTAACATATGCAAGGCGGAATACCCCGTCCCTGATATTGTCGAGATACCCACCTCAAAAGAGCATTCAAGTTCCTAGAGCATGAGTTGGGAAGAGGGGAAATAACCTCAGCATTGCCTCGGCCTCGAGCTAGCCGTCCTCTCGGGAGTCCATCTACATCAAAGATTTAGAGGCCACTAGCACGCCCACATTGAGCCCCAGTATTTTCCCCTTGAACTTGCAACTTCATGAAGACACGCTAGTGCTGGAGACAATCGCGGCCATAGAGCCTACGGCTTCGCTGTTGAAGAAAGGTAGCCGGATGATTCATTCGACCAGCCGGACCGCGATATTATCGGCATAGCGGGTCGGGGACCTCCATCCCTCCTTATCATATGGTGGGTACATGTTCGATACTGCCTGAGATATTCGGAGGACTGGCGAATGGGCACTGGCTGGTATATAACATCTCTACTTTGAGGGCTGTTGACGCTTGCATCTTTCCGATGATCCCTTGGGCCAATATACAGGCCATGCTATCATCAAGGACGGCCGACTTGTGTAGAAGAGGGCGGAAATCAATATTTGGTAAGGAAAAGACAGAGCTTTGTACATTGTAACCAAAGAAAGATTATTGAGCATTCATGGGATGATAGGACAGCTGATGTTCACGTCGAGTCACCTGCACAGAACCGGTCACATGGTTCTGGTGGTTAGAGCCCATTGATTACAACAACCACAGATCTTGGAGGAGTAAAAGGAATAAATGCGTACCACATGCCATGGACTATATCTCCCATGTCTGCTGCCTTGTTGCGATGAAGAAGGAGGATATCAAGATTGCATGCTCTTGGGCTGTAGAAAAGAAAGAAGGTGTGGCTGCGTCATTACACCTCCACACTGCACTCGCGAAATCCATCCAGGTGCTCGGGAGAGTCGGGCCCTGGAGATTCCGGGCTTACAGCCTAGGCCAATCTGGAAAAACGTGGCATTTCACATTTCCGGATAATAATGTTCGTTCGCTCATGTCACCTCCATCCCCAGTCCAGCCCTTCACTCCTTAACTGCAGCTGACAGCATCACGTTCGACTGGAAGACCACAACCGAGGCATTGAACCTTCACCGTGGCCTCAAAGTTTAGTCTGCTGTATCGCGATTCCCTCGACCATAGCCTCCGCAAAGCTGGCAGACGATCGGCGCTGTAGACGCGGTCCATAACAAATGCACGCCCTAAGGCAGAAATGCCGTCCGAAGCATCAAGTCCTGATCCTGAAATGCTATCCAAGAACAACCAAAGGCGCCGTCGACGTAAAGCCCAATTCGAGCGAGCTCAGCTACCTCCTATACTATGCGACCACTCGGCGGAGTAAGGTTCAGAAGGTCGGCGCATTTCTGGAGAAGAAGACTGCGAGTGATGTATGGAGGGCACGGATAGGGTATGTACATATTGGCCAACTGGCCGGGACAGACGGCATTGGCAGATTGAGAGAGCCTATGCTGATGTTGGTTTACAGAAATGTGCAAGTTACACTTCAAATTCTGGCTGCCTTGATCGAGAAGGCCCCGAGGGACCTTCCGCTATTTGCGCCATACGTTCTGAAGATCCTAAACATAATTCTCCGTTCCCGCGATATTACTATGGTCGAATCTTCCATCCCGACTTTCGATGCCTTCTGCGAAAATCATGATGGAGCGTCACTTTCAGCTGATCAGGAATACTTGAATCAATATGAGGAAATTGTCCGGATCTACGCGTCTTTTGCCTCGACGAGGCCCCCGCCCACAAAACCCCCAACCAGCGCTCCAGTAGCTATGCGATGGAGAAGTGTGGGACTGGAAGCGATCAAAAGCGTAGCTTCCTCTGAAGCTTTGGCGTCACTGGCAGGAAGACAACTGGATGTCGTGGTGCCTATACTGCTAGAAAACTTGTGGACGGATAATCTTGATTTCATCGACTTACTGGAGCACAGAGCGCAGCTAGAGGAGAAGATAGACACCGAGAAACTTTTACGAAGGCGGACGAGTATTGCGACTGTACGGACAGTGGAAACTGCGACTGAAGTAAATGCGGCGGCTCTGTCCGGAACTACGGCTGATGCTGACAAAGTTGCCGAAGAGGATATCGGAGTTCTTGCCCTCCAATGTCTGAAGCAAATATTTGTGGTCAACAATCGGTCTCAGATTCGTGGAGCTACGATAGCTTCGCTGAATTTCATCGCAGATAGAGTAGCCCAAGGAGAAGCTGTGATCGAGCCAACACCAAGAGCTGGAACATATCATGGCTGGGCAACCAGAATATTTGAGATGACAGCGCGATGGAGTCCTGTCCAAGACCGATATGTCATTCTCGTGACGGCAATGGATACCTTGATTCACAGCACTTTGGTAGAGGAGAATCTCCAACAGCAGCTGGTTCTTGTTACAATGATCGACTCTTTGCTCAAATCTGACATCAACCTCATCGGACTTAGTGTGATGGACGTGCTATTGGGGTTGATTCAGCACGTTCTGAGGGTGCTACAACTAAATGCGTTGCCGCATGCACAACAAAATGACGGGAGTGAGGCAGGAGACCCTTCACCAGCTACCAGTGTCGGCGCTATAGGCGAAATGGTGACAGTACCGACAACTTTGAGAAGAGACCTCCTAGCCAGACTCCAGGACTGCATTGGGGATTTAGCTACCCATGTCTATTATGCCGATCAAATATCGGACATGGTTTCTGCTATTCTATTGAGGCTCAAACCATCATCGCTCTCTGGTATTCCGAACGCTGCTGCAGCTATAGAGAATCCCAACACTACGACATCAGCGCTGGCTTCTGTGGGAGATTTAACAGAGGATCCGAACACCGATGGATTCTTCTCTTTCGATACCGCAAAGGTCAAAGCGCTTGAAGCCATCAAATTAATTCTTCTTGTTGCAAGCCATCGCAATAGCATGACTGGCGTTGGAAGTCTTGCGAGGAACCGTGTGCCGGTGCGAGTTTGGGAGGGAACGCAATGGCTATTACGCGATCCTGATGGCCGTGTGCGCAAGGCGTATGTGGATGCTTTGTTGACATGGCTTGATCAAGAAATGAATAAGTCGGATCTTCGAGCGTTCGAGGAGAAACCCAAAGGGCTGACAAAAACGACCCGTGACGATTCAGCAATCAATCTAACAAAACGGGCTGTTTCAAATGCTTCTCACAAGCCTCCAAAGTCTACGCGGACCTCATTTCTACAGTTGCTACATCTCGCGGCATACGAGAATGCTCTGCAATATGTGGACAGCGAATCTGATATCATTCTTTTACATCTTTTGCTGGCGAACCTTGTGGAGAACTTGGGTGTCAATGCTGTCCAGAGTGGACTTCCTATGATCTTCCGCCTCCAGGAAGATATTTTAGAAGTCGAAACTCCATTGGCAAAGATTCGGGTTGGGAGCTTGTGTCATGGATACTTCTGGACTCTTAGTGAAAAGTTCGATTTCGATTCTTCGCCTATTGGACGAGCAATACACAATGAGATCCATCGACGACGAGGCAAAATGTTCTGGATCGACAGAATCCGACATCCCCCGATACCGTTGGATCAGATTGCGACTCCGGGTCAAGCCACACCTCAACAAGCACTTCCTATCGAGGAGATTGAGACGGAATCGCTTCGACCATTTGACGATCGATTTCAGATGGTCAAGCTTATTTCACTATCATACGCTGAATCTCTGGCAACTTCACAGGCAAGCCCGCCCACATCTCCTGGCCGAGTTTTCAGTCACCCTATCCTGGGCTCGCCTGGTGCCTCAGGGGAAGGGGATTTGATAATGCCGGATAAGATCAAGGAGCAAATGATGTCTGAGTGGAGCAAGGAATCTGTGATTGCTGTTGCTCAAGAAGGCAGCAAGACTGTATCACTGAACGGCTCGAGATCAGGCACAAATGCTACTGGGCATCGAAATTTCCTGGCAGTCAATGGGAACGTGGGCAATGGAGGCTCAAGTGGTGGTACACAATCACCTCCTGGCCGTCACCATACTCACAACAGCGGGCCAAATTCAACATATGGCCTCGTTGGAGGTCTTGGGGCTTTGCAGAAGCTTAGGAAGGGCAGTGGGCACTCGCCATCCGCTGCAAGCGAGTCGAGTCGCAACTCAGTCACCAGAGTAGAACAATTAAAGCGAGTTCTCTCGGGGCAGCAGATCCCTCTTCCCGGAACAAGAGCAGGTGCAGCCGACAGCGACGCAAGCAGCGAAAGCATGGTCAGCTACGAGTTCAGCGCTTCAGAGGTATCCTTCAACCCCATTCCTCAGACAGGCCCACCAATGGAACGATCAGCCTCTCTACGTGAGCCTCGCGAACGCTCAAGGTCCAAATCCCGAGATCGAGTCGCTGGAGTAGGAGAGCATTCACGTCCCCTTTCATCTCATCCTGTCCTACTGAAAACAGACCAAAACGTGCCTCCCGAGCTGGAAAAGGAGGAAGATCTCGATTCAGTCCCACCCGTACCACCGCTCCCCTCTTCCCTCAAAAAGGACCAAGACCCCGCCATCCCAGACAATATCCGCAAAGGGCGCAGTGTGCGGCGGTCTGAAAAAGATCGAGATCGAAACCAAAGCTCCTCGTGGGGCGAAGCAGCTGGTGGTCCGGTGGCGGACTTGGAGAGCTTGTTGAATGGGATTGAAGCCGGAGGCGCAGATACAAAGGGGAATGTGGGCAGACCACCTTATTGATTGAAATGTGCAGTACATATCTGTATTTAAATTGGAGAAAGTGATGGAATGGATCATTGAATTCGCGGCTTTCGGTGATGTGTATTATTAGTTCTAGAGAGGGTTGCAAAGCAATGAAGCATGGCGCAGGGTGGTTGTATAAAATTCTTTGAGCGCCTTGAATGCGTGCAGCTTGATTCAGCGCACTTGCTTTTCGCTTTCTTCCTTGTATCGTGTTTCACTGTAGCCTTCCGTGTGGGTAGTACCCAAGGCATAAAATATTTGTGCTCGTCTCATTGCAAAAGTTTCCACGTGCGCGCTCTGGAGGTTGTGGTTGGAGAAGCACGGGAGTAACGTGATCCTTAATTGACACTATACTAGCGCCGTCTAGAACTATAAAAGAAGGTCTCCTTAGGTAGCAATTTGATCAACTCTCTGATCCCCAAAGCTCGTACGCGCCCTGAACCTATGAGGCTGTTTCTGTTGGGTGTCGTATAGAGGCGTGAGGCAACACTCCCTGAAATTTTAACTCTACGAGGAGGACAAACGCACCTCAAGGGAAGGACGGTACCAGCAAGCTGGCGGGCTTCAGCGACCTTTCATCGAAAATTTCCCCATTATTGAACACATGAATACGAGGTCCCAAAGACAACGAAAATGGACAGAATCCTGGAGAGATTGGATATCACGGGAAGGAATCTACGCACACTGGATTAGAGAAGGAGCTAGAAGTGAGTTCAAGACAATAACGACTATGGTACACCTCCTAATGCAATAACGCTAAAATTTTAACCGCCTTAAATAGAAAAGACGCTCAATTGATGCCAGGTTTCCTCAGCAGAACATCTCCTGTTCTTCCCCCCTGCGCTAGTCAGGGTGCATGTGGTTGAAGAGCGGTGGTTCTGGGCCAACAGACCACGTCAGACAGATTCCAGCCTCTCTGAATGCAGTCGGAAGATCGAAATAGTCAAGCCATAATCCAACGCAATCGGAAGCAATTTGCGCCTTGAGATCATGCGGATGTGATCGTTGTGTCGACTGGAGTGTCACCTTGTTCTCTAAGTCTCCGCACCAGAGTACAAGGTACCGCAGCCGCGGGAAGCGATCATTTCTGTGTTCGAGAATCTCAAACAGCGAATCCTTCAGTGCTATCGCTTCGTACGTTGGGTGTAGTGTGCTAGGTTCTGCCCAGAATATTTCTGATGTCCTTAAATCATGTTCGAAGGGGGCAGAGAAGTCAAGCTGTAGATCTTCCATTGTTCCCGGGAGGAGTTTCCATAATTGTTGCGTAGGTAGCTCGAGGGTTTCTTCCCTCACTTGGGGCAATTCTAGGAATGACGCTGCCATGCCCAATCTTCTGAGATTTTTGAATCCCG
>Ga0307515_10016777_pt1 | contig 13395 bp, 23 predicted proteins | sample 17_EM_MG_FD_194513 | JGI IMG/M metagenome (GOLD analysis project Ga0307515, IMG submission 194513) | Populus trichocarpa ectomycorrhiza microbial communities from riparian zone in the Pacific Northwest, United States - 17_EM | ecosystem: Host-associated > Plants > Roots > Unclassified | place...
CCCAGAGCCCTGACTCACCACCTATGGCTCCAACTACCACTACTTCTGGTACACCCCAAAGCCCCGACGCACCGGCTACCGCCCCAACTACCACTACTCCTGGTACACCGCAGATCCCCGACTCACCACCTATGGCTCCAACTACCTCTACTTCCGGTACACCGCAGATCCCCGACTCACCGGCTATGGCTCCAACTACCTCTACTTCTGGTACACCCCAGAGCCTTAACTCACGGTCTACGGATCCATCCGCTGCTACTCCGACCGAGCCTGTGTGCCAGGGCGGGAAGCTTATAAAGCGAAGGCCCGGCTTCCAGACTCTCAACCCGGACCCAAAACATATCATCTCCAGGCACCGCCGCATGCATCGCCGTATGCGCCATTAACGGTGAACGCGTTTGTGGTCGCTACCCGATAAGTTCTATCGAGTCGCGTGGTAGTCCGTCATATTGCCTCTATTTACTTCCCCCTCTCCTAACCACTCAATATCGTCTTTCATCGTCTCCTTGCTTCAGTCCCCACGAATTGGCACCGTAACTGGTCAACGGCGCACACGGTTGCCTCTCAATGGTGACTCGTATGCCGGTTGCGCTCATTCCTCAATGTTGTAGGATTTCATCCGGTAACGGGCAATGTCATGTTTGGCTATGATCCTCTCTTTACATTTATCTAAACCTCTGTTGTGCGTCGGGCGCTCCCATGTCTATATATTCGTATCTCTGGAGGATGCGCAATTTTACATGTGATGTTTGAATTTTTTTCATCAAGCTCGTAAGGTCGTACGAACATATGGCATTAAAAGTGTATGGGATAGTGGAACGTCACATGAGACAATACCGAAACAAACTCGTTGCGGCAAAGCAGTCTCGGTCGAGGGGAGCATCGTCGTCGTGTGGCATATTCGTAATGTGAGCAGGGCTCAGAGAGCTCGTGAGTAAGGGAAATGAGTCCAGGCGTATGACCGTGATGATGTGGAAGTAAGTGAATGCCCGCAGCCACCTTGTGATCAAATCCTCATCATTTCCTCAATGACGCGCTTGCCCTCCTCTGTGAGTGCTGGCGCGCCCGAATTAAGATCTCCCTCGAAGTAAACAGGGACGAAGCTGCAAACACAATCAATGATCGGTCCCAGGAACTATGCAAGATTCGACCCACGAAGTGTTGTTCTTCTTCCGCTCGGCGGCCAAATCTCGCTGTCGCTGTTCAATCTGTTGCTTGATTCTATTTGCTTCGCCGTACTCCTTCTTAAGCAAATTAGACGTAACACCCTCCCATAATTTGCGTGATTCGTTGGGCAGCTGTTCACCGAGTGGTCGGACCGTTTTAGGCACTACGGAGAGGAGCGACATGTCGAAAAGGAGGTGCGAACTCTATATGGACATGGATCGATATTAGATCGTTCCTATGTTCAGCCAAGACGGAAAGAAAAGCGAACCTTGGCGTCAGGCTTTTTCCAACGGATCTCTTTCCTCCACGAACCGTCCAGAGTGGCAAGGGTAAGGTCTTTGGGTACCTGCTTGACCTTGGTCCATGCCTCTTCCTCTGCCGATTCCGGATTAAATTGGAAAATTACGCCCTCAACAAGGAACTTAGGCGCCCCAATCCAGGGCTATTACCAAATTCATCAGCCTCATCTCGAAATTGATGCGGACATGTGCTCACCTCTTCCTTGTATTCGAGAATCGCCCGCATGTGCTGACCGTTGGGACTGATGCAGGTGATGATGGCCTGACGAGTCCAGTATGAATTAAGAGGATGTACGGAGCGCTGATGATGGACGCACCGATTCGCTGACAGTGCCATACATCGAGCCGCGAAGGATGCCATTGACACAGGCAACAGGGTGAGTTATTCGGTAGGCTTCTCCGGCGCCATTTCCGGACTTGATTTCAAAGAATATACCCTTGTTAAAGTTCCCAGGCACTACCTGTATAGAATCAAGTCAGTTCTGGTTTGGGTCCGGCAATTCAGACCACAACCAACCTTCAGAGTGGTACCGGCAATCCGTGCAGAGATCTGGTCTATACCACAGCCCTCAATACCTTTGGAGGGGCATCCAATCCAGAAGCTGGATACTGGTGGGTGATGTGAGACCTGCTCCGTCTGGAATATGCCTGAGCACTGAAATTGTCGAAGGGGCGAGTCGAGTGGACGTACCAAGTAGATGACGCGATGGTGCGGAGCCCCTGGGGTCGGGGCGTCTTCGTGCACAGAGGGTGCTTCGCTTGAAGCGATGCTTTTACTGCTCACTACCAGATTAGGAGAGCTCTCCGCGTATAGGTGGTCACCTAAAGCTATGGGCGGTTGAACGATTTTGACACTGAGACTGGCGCTTGACGGCGATTTGAGATGCGGGTTGACAGCTACCACTGGTGGCTGCGGGCCGGAGTCGTCTAGGTGCCAGGAAAGGATTGGGGGCTGCGTCGGGTCGGCACTGGGGATGAGTACTGCGTGCGTTGGTACGTCGCTATAAGCGCGGAAGTGCTCGCCCAGCACGCTATTGTAGGGCTTGCAGACTTTGCCTTTCTAGATCGGACAGTCAGCACCAAGGCAACAGAAGTTACAGTAAGGAGGTACACGTACCACAAACTTAAGGTCTTTGCTGAATGTGAAGCGGATTACAGCAAGCATTCGCTGGAATTGATCGTCTGGATCATTGATGCTTCGGAAGGTGAGTATGGCGGAGACCAGGAACGAAGAAAAATGGACATACGCGGCAAATAGGTCCGGTCTGTCTGGAGGAGAGCAAAGGGTTCAGCGTTATGTCCGGGGCATGGATCGGGAGAATGCGGGATAAGTGGCATTCAGCGGGGGCGACTCAAAACGTATACCTACCTAGATAGTTCCAATACTCGAGATTAGGAATAGGTTCTAGAAGTGACGCTGGGAGAGAGAGACGCCTGGGTGGTTGAGCGGCGACGTCGAAATCAAGAGAGTGACAACGCACATTGCGGCGATATCCTTAACGCCAAGGGCGCGCCTTACGAGCTGGACAATCATTTTGAGCTTTCCACCCTCTCCATGGTCTCCCGTGTCGGGGACAGAGATGGGGCCTGCAGAAGTCTCGGCGTCGGCGTCGGTGTCAACGCTGCCGCTGTCCTTTGAGGCCGGCAGCGAGTAGGTGCTTGACGCTGGCGTGGGCATGAGTGGGTGATGCAGAGGGCGAAGTGGAAGAGGACAAGAGCGTTAGCCTTCCTTCCTCCACCTCGGACCCCGACACCCTTCCATTAAAAAAACAAAGCAGTTCCAACGGTTTGAGGCGCTTGTCGCGGCCAGCTCAAAACACGGTTCGCACCACACCGAGATGCAAGGCTGGCAAATCTAGACCGAGTTTGCGGCTTGTTCACGTACGTGTTCGCAATGGCGGCCACACATACCGCCGAACCAGTCGCTTGCAGATACTGTATAAGTTTCTTCGCACCGTATCTACTATTCTCCCCTATGTCTCGAGGTCTCGAATCGCCTCAACGCTAGACGGTCACTAGACCATCTTGCCATCTTAACTTGCCATGGTGCATCTTCATTCGGATTGCGATCTACGAAGGTGTATCCTGGACTTTGCCTCCTAAGTATTATGGCCGATGACCAGGCACTCTTGTCTATGAAAGCAGGCAGTACGTTTACCCCAACCTTCTATTATGTGCTACGGCCACTCACTCCATCCCAGCCCCAGCCGTCCTTCTGCCTAGGACCTCAGTACCAGCCTCTGCCGTGTCCCTTCACTACTCCACCGCTTCGAGGATAAAAATCGGGCACTTATGAAGAAGACCGAGACGGACGGCTGACTGGGATGTACATCCATGCCCCATGGTCATCACGACAATGCCAGGGGCCTCTATAGTGGTGACGCCCCGCTTCGTACCTAAATTTGTTCCAGATGCCCCCCAAATAGTAGTCTCCTTCCGTTTGCCGTGACAATTTACTCTCGTCTTCAACGGTTGTCCCTCTATTCCATGCCTTTCATGCGCTGTAGGTCGCTCTTATTCATATCCAAGTGGCAGACAACGCCACCCACACTTGACCATCAACTACGATGGCCTGTCCGCACCTGAATCATCTCTCGTTGCTCAAACAACCCCGACTTTCTCAACAAGTCCACCGTGAGGAATGCACACAATGTTTTGATAATCAAGTGCGTGATCGCGCGGACACTGAACGCGCCATCGTCTTGACGCCGGACGTGTTTCGTGCAGGATCTCGAGAGCGGGGTGGACGTCTGCCTTACGTGCTTCAATGGTGGATGTTTAGGATCGGATCGGCACCATGCTAGGACGCATTTTGAGAAGCAACGTCACCCTTTTACGTTCAATGTCAGGCGCATACTTAAGCCTACCACAAAACGCGTATGTCCCTTACCTTCTAGTTGTGAGCCTTACCAATGGTTTGCGTTGGTCTGTAGAAGGAGGACGAGGCGCCACCTGCTAAGAGACTTGCGATTATGGATGAACGTGAGGAGGACAAATACGAACATAGAACAGAGCTACGATGTTGGCTGTGTGATGGTACCAACGGAAAGATTGTCGACGGCGCGATAGACCAGCCGGAAGTGAGGCGATCGGGTCCTCTCATCAAGCCAAGCGCTAAACTCTTATTCAGGTCAAGGCGCTGAGAGATGGCATAATGACTTCTCTCTCCTCTGCAAGGCAATCCGAAGTCAAGGCATGGGAAGAAGAGACCGTTGCGTGCGAGCATACGCTCACTCTCTATCAACCGGAGGCACACCCCATCGCCGCTGAGGGCCTGGCTCACTGCCAGTCGTGCGAGCTCAAGGAGAACCTTTGGCTATGCCTTACATGTGGCGCCCTCGGGTGTGGACGACAACAATATGGCGGGCTGGCGGGAAATGGGCACGCCCTCAAACATTCTCAATCTTCCATTCATCCAGTCGCAGTCAAGCTTGGAACCATCACACCCGAAGGACAGGCAGATGTTTACTGCTATACCTGCGATGACTCGAAACTCGATTTAGATCTCGCGGCTCATCTTGCCAACTTTGGGATCAACGTTGCGACCCAGGAGAAGACCCAGAAGACGATGACCGAACTGGTGAGTGAGGCCACACTGTTCATGCATGGGTGGGTCATGTGTTCTCCCTCTGGTTATAGCAAATCGACCAGAACTTCAACTTTGAGTTCAGTTTAACAGATGAGAGTGGAAGGGCGTTGCAACCTGTCTTTGGACACGGCCTTACGGGGCTGCAGAACTTAGGAAACAGGTTTGTTATTCCCCTGTGAACCCGGTACCCTCTAATGAGCCTATGTAGCTGCTACATGGCTTCTACTCTACAATCTCTCTTCTCACTCAAACCATTCCAAACAGCGCTTAAGTCAGGTCATACAGCTCAATGCACTGAACCTCTCCCGGCATCATGTCTACAGTGTCAGCTCCTAAAAATATCGGATGGTCTACTCTCAGGGCGCTATTCCGTCCCACGACCGCATCTCCCTCCCTCTGCTTCTACTTCTCCAGCCCCAGATGAGCCCCTGTTCCAAGAAGGCCTCCGGCCGGCGATGTTCAAGGCACTCATCGGCAAGGGCCACGCAGAATTTGCCACGATGCGGCAACAGGACGCCGAAGAGTTCCTTGGGCACTTATTTAAAATGATCCGCACTGACGAACGCAAGCGTGGATGGGACGAACATAAAGGTCCAACAGAGCCTTTCCGATTTGGGGTCGAACAAAGGCTCCAATGCGGAGAATGCAAGAAAGTCCGGTATGAAGTTTACAGCCAGGATACTCTAGGCATTTGGATACCCGCCAAGGAGGTGGCAAAGATGGAGACGCGCGAGGGTGAAGAGAAGGGGAAGAAGGAATGGGAGCCAGTGGATTTGGACGAGTGCTTGCAATTGTTCACAAGGACAGAAGCACTGGAGTATCAATGTGCTGTGTGTGGCAGGAAAACGATCGCCCAGAAGTACGTCTTCATTCAACCTTTACCGGGCTGGCCACTAATCCCCGGATAGGGGCAACCGATTCACTACCTTCCCCAATATTCTGGTTATCCACGCCAGGAAGTTCCAGCTCGTTAATTGGGTTCCGACTAAGCTCGGTACGTGAGGTCCTCGGTGATGTCCAGGATCGCTCTCATGCTTACCATAGACGTACCCTTGCTCGTTCCTGATAGCTTGACCTTGGACCAATATCTTGGGAAGGGTTTACAACCCAACGAAGAAGTCATGCCGGAAGAGTCTGCGGCTTCAGCCCCAACAGAACCGACCTTCGATCCAGCGGCCCTGAGCCAACTTGCAATGATGGGATTTCCAGAAATTCGTTGCAAGAAAGCGTTGTTGGCCGTTCCAGGAGACGTAGAAGGCGCTATGAACTGGCTGTTCCAGCATATGGAAGACCCTGACATCGATGCACCTTTGCAGTTTTCCAGTAAGGGATCGGCACCTGAACCTGAACCAGGGCTTGTAGCTATGCTACAGGATATGGGATTTAGTCCTGCACAGGCAAAGAAAGCGCTCCGAGAAACGGTGAGAACTACCTTCAATTTTCGCTCGGAGCTCACTGAAAGCCAACCCTCAGAACGGCGATGCTGACCGGGCCGTCGAATGGTTATTCAATCACCCCGACGATACTGGACAAGACACCCTACCCTCGTCTAGTAATATTGCAGCACCTCCACAAGCCAACCCCGGAGGATCGTCGCACTTACCGGCGCAGTACCGGCTCAAAGCCTTCATCTCCCACAAGGGTTTTAGCGTTCATTCGGGGCATTATGTAGCCCATATCCGATACGATGGAGAGGACGGCGAAGAATGGGTGCTCTTCAATGACGAGAAAGTGGTCAAGGCAGATATGGAGAGCGTCAATCTCCTCAGAAAGCTGGCGTATTTATACGTCTTCGAGCGAGTTTGAGCGCGTTTGGGGGGTATCAATATTTGTGCACAAATAAAATACGAAGTTCGATCTCAAGTAAAATGTGCAATATGGAATACTTATAGTTTAAAAGATGAGAGGGAACACGACGCAAAGCAGAGGACAATGGATCAAGGTCTACAAGTCCGAGTCCGGTGTGTCTCATGGTCTTGGAGGTATCCGCGTATCCCCACCCGATGAGGGAGGCGGTGGAGAAGCGTGTCGAACGCCTGCGCGACTGTGCCAATCCACGCCATTCAGAGGTGTAAGCGTCGTCGTCTCGTCTGCGTCTTCCTCCTCTTCCTCCTCTCGCAATCTCTCCAGCGGTACTCCTTCATCCCCAGAATACGAACTGACCGATCGGTGTCGGTGATCGGAGTGGTGAATACTGCTAAAGCTACCTCTGTGTGCATGAGTGGGGGTGTATGGGCCGGCTGACATTGGCCACCCGTCTGCAGACATTCGGCCCGATATGCTCAACCGAGGGTGCAGGAGACCAGTCTCTAGTGCGGTATGATGGGGGTTCTCGGGAGACAGTGGTGGTGGTTCTGGGACACGAGAGAGATTGAGGAGATGAACTCCGAGGAATGTGACAATGAATCCAAGGAGCAGCGAGACGGTGTTCATCCCATCGGTGGTGTTGAACCCTTGGAAGAGAATAAGGGAGGCTACGATGACAGCGGAAGAGAAGCCGACGTAGTACATCGGGTTGACACTGGACATCTTCGTCAGGGAGAAAATCTGGGAACAGTAAATGTACCTACACATTTGTGGAGAAAATAGCTAAAGCCTTGTTGAAGTAATTCATTTGCACGAGAATGCATACGACGACCACAATGCCAAAGACGTAAGTACTTGGGTGCGTGAGCTGGTTGTTTCCAGCGAACGTGAGCTTGAGGGCAATGCCGAAGCCATTAATGGCCATGACGGAAACAGACCCGACTAGGGAACATATCGAGATGTACACGATGGGTGTCGTTTTTCCATAGCGAGGAGAAATGTAGTAGATCATGACAAGCGAGAACACAAGGACGGTGAAGCAGTAAAGGAGAAAACCTGTGGGTGGAAGTTAATAAGGGAGGTTCTCTTTCGGAAAGGGCAACAACTTGTATCTGTACAAGTGCTTGCATACCCGGCTGTATCGCGTATTGTAATATCTCATCGACGGTTTTCACGTCTTTGGATTCAGGTGCGTGCAAGATGATGATGAGAGAGCCAATAAGACATAGGGTGCATCCTATTCGACCTAGATGCCCAAGTTCCTCATTGAGAAATACAGAAGCGAGAATAGCACTGCGGTGAGCAAAGTTCAGAACTCGACCCGGATGGGGCAGGGACACGTACCCGATAATGACGCTGAGCGCGCCCAGAGGGGTGACAAGGATTGGTGGAGCGAATGCGTAAGCTGCAAAATTTGCGACTAGAGATATAATTCTCAGCCATTGTGTGCGTGCAGGGGATTTCGATGTGGGCTCACTCTCGCCTATGACCACTACGGCGACGAGAGTTAGCAAATATCACATCAAAGCAATTATCAAGATGTACTTGTCGACATCCCAAGCCACCAGAGAGGATTTTGTAGGTATGCATGACTGACAGCCGCGTCTGTTGCGAATGCCGCATTGTTCCGCGACGTTTGGTTGAGTCCCTGTATGGAATCAGCACGGAGTATGTAGTTCGTATATTGAAGATTAGATGGGAATAATCTACCTTTTTCGTGATGATAAAACTGGAGCCGATTGCGAATGAGCTGGAGATTGCGAGGGCGAGGCCAATATATTTATCGTCGACCATCTCAATGGGACGCTGGCGATATCCAGGCTGATTGCCTCGTCGACAGGTCAAGCGCGCCGGCGACTTTCTCTTCGCCGTTGAGGTTCAAGTCTTAGCTTTGTCGCCACTTGTTTTCCTTCCTGCTCGCCATGCTGTGCCCGAACTTCCTCAACAACGGCATATGTCCTGATCAATCAGGATGTCCACATGGACATCACAATTTCTTTTGTGATACATGTGCCTGCTCGTTTCCATCGCAGGCTCATTACAGCGCTCACTTCGCGGCTCACCAACACAAAAGAGCCGAAAAGGCAGCGTCTCGTTCTTACGCAACCGCACCGCGGAAGTGTACCATCTGCAGTGTCCAGCTCTGTGGGCTCTCCAGCATCCGTCAACACGAGGGAGGCCGTGCACATAGGGTCAGGCTCCAAGAGATGGCGCAACGAGGCATACAGTACGCGCCTGAAGAAATGTATACTGTGGACGAGAATTCCGTGTTCCATTGCGACATTTGTGACACCATGGAATGGAACGGGCGCGAGGCTCACCTCCGCACCATCCGCCATAGAAACAAAGAGGCGTATCTCAGCGTCCGAGCGGCATTAGATGAGGCGGAGAAGGATAAATATGGTATTTGTGTATCCCATGGAGATAAGAATGGCGTCGATTTTGGTATCATTGATACCGACCTCCGCTACAAGATCGCGCTTACAATCACCTCCACGATCCCAAATACCAAATACCTCCTTCTATCCGTCAAACTTTCCAGCTCATATTCTAGTAATGTCCGCAGTCGAGACTCCCCGTACGTGACTGTTTCTACCTGTCTTTAGTGGCCACGCTACCAACTAATCTCCTACTTTCAGGTTCAGCATCGCCTACCGTGGCTCTGAAATTGTACACGGGATCGCAAAGGAAATTGCCGTTCATTTCCATTCCTCCGATAGAGGCCGTTTCCAGGACCGCCTTGAGCTCAGCTTCTATGATTCGGTCAATACTAAGCGTTTTGCGATAACCCGAACCCTCCTGTGCATTGCAGGGAACAGAGAGGACTACGAGACTATCAAACCTTCCGCTCCATATAAGCCCAAGCACAAGAAAGCAAGGGAGGATATCGCAACAATTGATGAGGGCCCCAAGCCGCCCGCGATTGCAGCCATCAAATGGGAGGTGGAGCTAAAATTCTATAACGTACCCAAGGAATTGGAACGAGTTCTCAAGATGGGCGACCGGAAAGCCAGATTGAAATCTCTCCGGGACTACATGCCTCGTGAGTTTACTTGCGAGACTTACGCCCGGCAATTCCACACATTGCTACATATGGAGGAACACAAAGCCGCGTATGTGACACGCAAGGAGGAAGAGTATGTCAACTCACCATTTTTTAGGGTGGATCTTCAACGATACGATGAAGAAGCAGTTACATTGGAGCCATCTCCAGGGGACCTCTACTAGTGAGCCGAAATGAGTTCTCTCTGACTCGTGACACTGACAAGGGTCTAGCCTAACTGTTCCTGGGCTCGCCGAGAAACGCCCCTCCGTCATCGTCGGGGATATGGTCCTCGTTAAGAATTATGGGTCAACTAGCAAGCATTGGTTTGCCGGTTATGTTCATAACGTCAAATTGCTTTCCGTGGGATTGAAGTTTTCACCGCGTTTCAATTCTTACCGTGGTCAAAAGTATGATGTACGCTTCTGTCTCGGTCGCCTCCCTTTGCGCCGCATGCACCAAGCACTCGACTCTCCGTTCTCACCCCCACGTCTTCTCTTCCCTTTCGAAGCGCATATTATTAGAAAGTGCAAGCCTTCTGAGAACGAAATCCGATTACTCAACCCTATCAACCGCCTACTTAGAGACAATGAAATGCAGAGACTTGCGGTCACAGCGATCCGTAATTTGGAACCTGGAAGCCCACCATTCGTCGTGTTCGGGCCGTAAGTCATGCTTCCTTTCCCACAGAGCGCTGATAGCTGATTTCCTGAAGACCAGGGACAGGGAAAACGGTTACCATAATAGAAGCGATTCGTCAGATCTTGCTCAAGGACCCCGGAGCTCGCATTCTCGCCTGTGCCCCAAGTAATTCTGCCACCGATCTAATCGCGGAGCGCCTGGAGGTTCTGGGGCGCTCGCAGCTCTTCCGAATGAATGCACCAAGTCGAACACAATCGACGCTCCCAAAGATTTTGGATCAGTTCAGCTGCAAGAATGATCATGGAACCTTCCATATTCCACCCAAAGCTGAACTGATGAAGTTCCGCGTTATCGTCTCAACATGCATATCTGCCTGTGTCCCATATAACATCGGGGTTCCCCGAGGTCACTTTACACATATTTTTGTCGATGAAGCCGGTCAAGCTGCAGAGCCTGAGGCCATGATCCCAATCAAGACCATGTCGGACGGGCGGACGAATATCATCCTCAGTGGTGACCCTAAACAGCTGGGGCCCATCGTGAGGTCGGATCTTGCGCTTACGTTGAAGCTCGGCGTCAGCTATCTGGACAGACTTTGCGAGACGCAGACGTACGACGAGTCTCAAATGAACGGTATCACGTATGTGATTATACCTTCTCCCTACCTTATTATATTGAATTGTATACAGGGTTGTCAAGCTGCTCAAAAACTTCCGTTCGCACAGAAATATCCTCTTTTACCCCAACCACAAATTCTACAAAGGAGAACTCCAGACATGTGCCGATCCGGTCATTACACAGTCGTGTGTTGGGTGGAGTGAACTCCCAATGCGTGGTGTCCCAATTATCTTTCACGCAATTCAAGGAAAGGACGAGCGAGAGGCAAGCTCGCCATCATTTTTCAACGTGTCAGAGGCGAGTGAGGTCAAAACCTACGTTAAAATGTTGAAAGAAGATACAAGGCTCGCGTTGAGTATGTCAATGCTTCAATAATCGGATCGTGTCCGTTCGTTGAATGTTCCCAACAGAGGATAAAGACATCGGCGTCATCACACCTTATAATGCTCAAGCAGGGAAGATCAGAGCATTGCTGCGCAAGTTTAAAATCGAAGGCGTCAAGGTTGGGAGCGTGGAGGAGTTCCAAGGACAGGTACGCCACTAAAAAGAGAACAGACAAAGCAAACAACCCTGAACACGTTTTAGGAACGAAGGGTGATAATCATTTCAACGGTTCGCTCCTCTATGGACTTCGTACTGAGTGATATCCGTCATTCTCTCGGGTTTGTGGCCAATCCCCGTCGTTTCAATGGTACGCCAACTGGATCACACGAAACGTAGTCCCTTCTAACACCAAAGTACACCCCACAGTGGCCATTACTCGCGCACAAGCGCTCCTCATTGTCATCGGAGATCCTCGAGTCTTGTCGCTGGACCCGCTCTGGCGCGGATTCCTCAACTACACATACAACCTGCGCGCTTGGAAAGGCAGGCCAGTCCCTGATTGGGATACCGCTCTTGCAGTTGAAGATACTGCGTATGATGTCCAAATACGACGTCAAGCACAGGTAGACGAGGCAGGGTTGATTGCTCGAATCGCGGATGCGGTCGAGGGTGAGCACCGGGTGGATGACTTGGAGAATGAGGATCACCAAGAGGATGCGGTCGTTATTGAGCGTCCGTGGCGGGAAGCGGAGTGATTTTTGTGATTTTGCTTCATAAGACCAGGACGCCAGACTTTAATTACATTTTCATCCTTTCATTGTAGCTATGTTCATGTCCTATGCTCATGTAGCCATATTTAGACGAACCCCTTTTGATGCATCCACTGCCTATTGCGAATGTGCTGGAGATGACGAGGCGAGGGCGAAAACGAGGGCGAGGGGAATATGTTGAGGGTGGGGCGTTCCCGAGTGGGCGAGTTGAGCTGGGCTTCCTTTGCCTTTGTCTCCGCCCTTGCCAACCTCTCATCCTCCCATCCTCTGTCCCAAAGTTCGAGGGTGGGGATATAACCCTTTAGCGCCCAAAAGGGTTATAGGCAAAGTGGGAAGGGTTATATAGAGGGTTAAATTGGGGTTATAACCTGATATTTAACCTTATATATAACCCGGTTATTTTTCTATATTGGTGAAAATTACTGGTCAGGAATGCTCAGATATACAGCGCAGACATTGTATACGACAGGAAATGTAGTTTATATCAATTCTAATATGATACATTGCGCTCCAATGTGTGGAATGACCAATAGAAAAACAAATGAGAAAATCATGATGCAGTCAAAGCTACCGTTCTGTGAATTGTCTGTTCTGGGACGAGAAGCGTCAAGAGGAATGGGACAATAAGTCCAAGCCTGTGAAAGGAAGTGAGAAGCAGCCGTTGGGGACACTATACACTACACACCTATCAGATGTTCGGGACGTGCATAGAAATATTATCCACCAACAGTGGACAGGTTTGTGCTTACAGTTCTGGGACCTAATGAGTGGCATTGTCAGCCAATGGTCTGGAATGCGAAGCAGGACTGAGAGATATACATCATGCACCTGGGATGAAGTCACAACGACAGGGGTGGAGTGTCCCCTATACCACCCTGCATCAAATGGGGTGGCTGAGTGCACCATCAGAGTACTCACCAATGCGGCATGCATCATACTGTGCAATGCAGGTCTCCTGGATTCCCTGTGGGCAGAGGTATTCAACACAGCGACCTACACACACAACAGGACATCACGAGGGGCTAAATGGACATACCCCATTTGAGGTTCACTACAGTGCGAAGCCTGACCTTGCATACTTGCATGCATCTGGAACGCTGTCAAGTGGCCACACTTGATGATGCCATGCTCACCTGT
>Ga0307515_10016778_pt1 | contig 13395 bp, 10 predicted proteins | sample 17_EM_MG_FD_194513 | JGI IMG/M metagenome (GOLD analysis project Ga0307515, IMG submission 194513) | Populus trichocarpa ectomycorrhiza microbial communities from riparian zone in the Pacific Northwest, United States - 17_EM | ecosystem: Host-associated > Plants > Roots > Unclassified | place...
GTTAGCGTCTAACACATAGCAACACCAAAACTACATGGATTTGTGTATCGCCCTCTCTATAAGGCTGTCAATAAGGCCCCTTATTCACCCCCTCCCTTATAAGGGTCGATCGACATTTGCGACAATTTAACCTCCGAATCTTGGACACCTCATTCACTTTTAGCGTCCTCTTCACCTACCCTGCAAGTCCCTCACTCTTCATCCAACCCTCGGCATCTTCCTCGACATTGAAATCCACTTGTGTCTCCCGCGTGGGCACAGTCTCCACCTTCTCCCACTTGGGAGGTTGCCAATTCCGAAACATCGGCTTCGCGTCCTGCCTCCTCCGCTTCTTTCCAAGGGCACTTCCTGCCACAGCGGTTGGCGGTGTGGCATGGTCCACTTCCATCGCCCCGTTGGCTGCTCCTTCCTGCTTCACCGCCGCTCCTGTCTCATCCTCGAGTTCGTCTTACGAGTCAACACCTGCAGCAGCTCGTGCCCTCCACCGCAGCTCCCGGGCCATGCTCGCGGGATCCTTGATTTTCTCGTAGGGAACCTGCTCCTTTGCCTCACGCTCGGCGGCTTCGGTGCCCTTCTCTATTATCCGCGATTCGGTAACGAGGAATCGGGCGAGTGCATATAGGGATCGGAGGATCCGTGGAGGTAGTTCGTCCTTTGCCTTTAGGTCCCTAAGGTACTTCTCGCCTGCGTACTAACATGATCTGTGTATAATTCAGAATCGTGATATACAGGAAAATGTGATACGAACTTGGTGAGGAATGGGAAGCGGAACTTCTTTGGCACCCGTGTTCGAATTTCGATGTCACGACAGCGGAGCTCTGTTTGCCAACGTCAATATATGAGGCGATCTGAGCTTGTGACGTACGTAGACTAATATTCAGAGAATGCAGGAAATTACCACCAAAGACTAGTGTGTCGACCGGAGTATACTTGATAAAGAGTCAGGAATGGCAAGAGAACGAATGAACGAGGGAATACGATAGCATGGATCCACCCTGTAGGGATGATCATAGTGTTGCCCTCTGTCAATTCGACCTTGACGACTTCATCGCACATATGGCCCAACCAGGTACTATTTTGAATGTTGGTCCCTGACCTGGATGAGAAGTATAAGTTATGACGACTCTCCTAACGCATTCGAGAGCGTACCAGTGTTCATATGCGGCAAGGTTAGCCGGGGTCGGTCGGATACAGTAGAAGGATATCTGCAACTTTTCAGCTGGGAGTGTATGCAAGAGGTCGAGATAGTGGCAGAGCGGTCTGGCATCTTGAGAGGGGTATGGATGGCAACGCTCCACAGCGCAGCACCGCCAAATTGCGCTCGAATGCAACCTTGGGAACTCCCCGAGATCCATCTCAGCAGTCGGAGTCGGGCTACGGGATATGTAAAATCCCGGTGCAAGCTGTGTGTAGCTCGCAGACGTTATCAAAGCCCCATTGCTTCCGACTCAGGTGCAGGGGGGCGGGGTTAAGGAACGGTGGGGGAGTGGAGTGTAAATCGATAGTCGTACTTTTCCTCAGCGAGATGGCAGATCCGATCTCAGCGCAAATGCTGCCTGATGAGCTCCTTTTGGATATATTTATACACTCCATATCCGATTATGGGCTTATCGATGATTTCTTGGCCAGCGTCGGGGCACAACGTTTGACGCTGCCTTTCCACACGCAATTTCCATCTCTGGAAGAGTGGAAACGTCGAACACAAACATTGCTCAATATCAGTAGAGTTTCCAAGTCCTGGTTCAGGGTTGCCACCCCGTTGCTCTATGAGAATATTCGCACGATGGTCTTTGCTCTCCTACGAGCCTCTTCTGAAGCTCCGGTGCTCCTTGAGCACACCAAACACCTATCATTTGAAATTGATTACTCTGGAGGTGCATTAGAGACGGGCGGGTCAAACCCTATACTGTATCTCCTCCACTCGACTAACACAAATCCCGCAATAAAGAATGGAAAGACGGGGAGATGGACACAACAAATAGATGGCAGAGAGGGGAGGTACTGGACTAGCGGTAGAGGCCGTAGTCGTGGTAGACAACTCTGGCACGTCCCGAAAACTATGTCGTCGAAGAGCTCGCAGTTGGCTTTGACCCTAAGGACGCTGAGCAGTGCGTCCCATTTGTTCCTATACCAACCAAGAAGGGTAGTACACGGCCTACCGCTCAACAGGCTTCTCTTTCTTATGGGTGGTGGCCGAGTCCCGTGTATAGCCCGCTGCTAAATCATGATTGATGCGCCACAGCCAAAGAATCAGAGCAATGGTACCTTCTCATGTCCCCAGTGAAGGCGTAGACGCCAAAACGAAGGGAGGCAAGACGGGTTCCAACTCCGCTTGGTTGACCAATCGAGTGATCGGGTTCTCGTGCGTTGCTTTCTACTTGAGCCACTGTGGTGCAGGAATTCTGGCTGTGAGGGTCAGCTGTCATCGGTGTGCGGGCGCCAATGCCGAATCCCCGATCGATCCTCTCCTGGACCCCGAAGTCATACAGAGAGAACAACCATGGCGACCAAGGCACCCCAAGCAATAAACTTGTGAGCATCTCGACGGTTATATAGCGCTCCATTGTCACTGATGATGTCTCAAAAGCCTCTACCTGAATGGTACGGCGCTTCACTTCAATTTAGGTCCATACCGCTCATCTCGGGTACCAAAAAGAAATCATTGTGCAAGATGTTCCAAATTTGAAGTATAAGCTGGTGTTGTTTGTAGGAAGTGAGGCGATTGAATTAAAGAGGAAAGATAACTGGACATGGGCACCAGTCCAGCGCCCGTATGTCCTCGGTCTCTTTACAACGTACACTTACCGAAGCATGTTCGCATATAGAGATATTTCTTCGATATCCCAGGTGCGGGTAGAGATTCAAATGAACCGTAGTCATCTGCTGTTCGCGAAGAAGGACCGGAATGTCAAAGAGATCGGTCTTCACAAGCTTTTTGATGAGTACTGGACCTCCGAAGAGCACGAGCTTACGGTATCGGGTCGGTCATACTCCCCAACCTGTCTTTTCATACCTGATACAGAACCGCAGAGGTCGTTGTCGTTGGAAAGTATCGTTGCTCGTTTGAATTACATTTCTCTGCGAGCCCTACGGTTTGTCTCTTTGCAACAGCCCATTGCATCGAGCTAATGATGTCCGCATAGGCGGAAACTCTCCACTCCTTGCTCAAAGAACTTGAGGAATTGTTAAACGAATACTCCCCAATGATGGGTGCATCGACAGAGAGGATTGTGGACAAGGCCATCAAGTACGGGGCTGTCTTCGCAGAGGTCAGTTCTTCCAAATGGAAACCAGTGAGACACTAACAGTTTCTAGTTGAATCCTGTCTCAAAGGCTGTGTTTGGTCTTGCCAGTGTCACGTTTGAGGTTCGTACCTGCTGCTTGCGTATCAGGAACAGCCTAATGCATGACGATGTAGCTCTTGAAGGAGCAAAACAAATACGACCAGATGCCTTCGGCCCTGTTGGGTCGGTTGCAGCGCATCTTGCCATTGGGGAAGAAGGTCGCAGACGATGTCGTCTGCGAAGAGACAGAAATCTTGGAGAAGGTCATTCAGCGAATGTTCGAAGTGATGCGAATGGTCGCAGAATTCTCATGCAACTATGTCAAAGGTAGTAGGTGGCCATGTCCTGGATTTGGCAAGCACTTATGATCACAGGGAGAACAGTTGGTGGGCCGGCCAGCCCAGAGAAGATCGAAGAAATGGACAAAGAATTGACTAAGGTCATTGAGGACTTCAACCACGCGGTGGATGTTGAGGCGCTCCGCCTTGCCAAAAAGAATGGTAAGCACGTATTGTCCCTACCTGGTGATCATCCATTCTCAATGGCTCGTGTAGAGCAGGAGTTTTTGCTTACGCGGCTTAAACGCATCGAGACCGGTTATGACTTGAAACTCTGCTGTATGGAAGGCACCCGTGGAGGTCTCTTGAATCAAATCATGGCCTGGGCGGCCAATGAATCAGAAACGGGCAATCTATACTGGATCCATGGTTTACCCGGAATTGGCAAAACGTCGCTAGCTCATTCAATTTGTGAAAAGCTTCACAATGTACAGCGCCTCGCCGGAGCATTTTTCTGCCAGAGGGATGATGCGAATATGAGCGAGCTCAGAAACATCCTTCCTACTCTCATCTCCAAACTCGCCGAAATCTTCCCCCCCTTCCGAAGAATTGTGGCAGACCGTCTTCGCAGCGATCCAAATCTGACATCAAAGTCGATGAAGGACTCTCTCTTCCTTGACTTCATCTGCAACCTTCCTCGCCACCCAAAACACGCTCTCGTTTTTGTCATTGACGCACTCGACGAATGTGGTGACAATCAAGATCGTCCAGTCCTCTTAAGGGTTCTGAACGAGGCGGCCGCACATGCTCCCTGGCTCAAGATTATTGTCACCAGTAGACCGGAAGACGAAATCCAGCATTTCTTTCATTGCCTCCCTCGATCGTCATATTCACCCTATGATTTGTCTATGGATCAGGATGCAGAAGCTGATTTGCACACCTTCGCCCGAAGCCAGTTCGATTTAGTGGCTAAAGTGTGGCATCTACCCACCCCTTGGCCAGGACAACTGCTCTTTGATAGAGTTATCTCTCGGGCGAACGGCCTGTTCATCTTCATCAAGACTCTTGTTCTTGCCCTTAAGCAATGTGAGAATCTCGAAGAGACTTTGAAGGCGGCCTTGCAAGACTCAGGCCTGAAACCTCTATACAACCTTTACTCCAGTATCTTGAAAACACGAAGGGTGCCAAACAATGCCGAGTTCCGGCAGGTGATTGGAGTGCTTCTTACAGCGACTCCGTATCGCACACTGAACGAAGATTCGATTGCTGAGCTGGCAGGAGTGATGCCCAATCTGGTTAAAAAGTGGGTGGATGATCTCAGCTCACTGCTACATCGAGACGAGGTGGCCAATGGAGGGGTTCGCGTCCGGCATTTGTCAATTTCGGAGTTCTTTGTCAGCGATCACTGCGCTTATAAAGTGAATATTGAAGACGCGAACACGCAGCTGGGAAGTGCTTGCCTCAAGACGATGATGGAACAGCTCCGTTTCAATATCTGCAATCTCGACGATTCTCGACTTGCCAATGCAGATATCAACGATCTCCCATTCCGAATCAAAGAGCACGTTTCCGACGCTTTGCAATATAGTTCTCTCTATTGGTCAAATCATCTTTGCTTTACTCCCGACAATGGAGATCCTTGCGTGTGGGGAAAGTTGAAGGAATTCTTCGAGGGGTTGTATGGACTATTTTGGGTTGAAGTATTGAGTATCATGGGAATGGTCCCGATTGGTGCTCCAAGCCTGCGACGAGTGATCTCTTGGGCCAAGGTGAGTTCAGCTCTGAGTTGTCACCTGCGAAAATGATTCCAACTGGATTTAGAATAGCAATTCAAATGTTGTTCAAAGAATCCAGGATGTTTGCCGTTTCATCATCACCTTCCACCACCCCATCTCTATCAGCACTCCGCACATCTATATTTCGACAGGACCCTTCCTACCGTCACAGTCACCGTTATCGAGCATCTTCAACAAACAGTTTACTAAAACCATCAAGATGCAAAGAGGGGAATTGTTGACCTGGCCAGTGCCACCATTGCAATGGATTGGACACACTGAGCCTATCAGTTCCATCAGCTGTTCCCCAAACGGGTACCACATTGTGACCGGATCCTATGACAAGACGATACGTATTTGGGATGCTGAGACTGGTGCTACAGTCGGTAATCCACTGAATGGTCACACTGGCAATGTGCAATCCGTTGCTTACTCTCCCGATGGGCGATACATTATTTCTGGATCCCATGATATGTCCATTCGGATCTGGGATCCTGAGACTGGTGCCCCAGTTGGCAGGCCTTTAGAGGGGCATACGGGTTGGGTGTGGACTATTGCTTACTCTCCAAATGGGCAGCACATAATCTCCGGATCTGGCGATAAGACCATTCGAATCTGGGATGCTGAAACTGGGGCAGCAATTAGCGCACCTCTAAAGGGGCACACTGGATCTGTGCGGTCTATTACTTACTCTCCCAATGGGCAACATATCATATCGGGATCCCGTGACAAGACCATTCGAATCTGGGATGCCGACACTGGTGCTGCAGTTGGCCATCCTCTAGAAGGGCACACTGACACTGTGTGGTCCGTTGCATACTCTCCCGATGGACGGCATATCGTCTCCGGGTCCGCTGATAGAACTATTCGAATCTGGGTTGCTAGGACCGGTGCTGCAATTGGCAGGCCTCTGGAGGGGCACACAGAGGATGTGAAAACTGTTGCCTACTCTCCGAATGGGCAGCACATCATCTCCGGATCTCATGATAAGACTATTAGAATCTGGGATGCCGAAACTGGTATAGCAATTGGCACACCGCTACAGGGACATACCTGGCATGTGTTCTCTGTCGCCTATTCTACCAATGGGGAGCACATCATCTCAGTATCTGGTGACCTCACCATTCGAACCTGGGATGCCAAGACTGGTGCTGCATTGGGTGTCCCTGTGGCGGGGCACACTTCTAGGGTGGCCGCTGTGGTTTACTCTCCAGACGGACGGTACATCATCTCTGGATCTCTTGACAAGACTATTCGGATATGGGATGCCGATACTGGAGCTCTGGTTGGCAAGCCTCTACAGGGACACACTGACAGTGTGTGGTCCGTTGCTTGCTCTCCTAATGGACAACGCATTGTCTCTGGATCTCGTGACGAGACCATTCAAATCTGGGACGCTGAGATTGGTGCTGCAGTCACGGGATCTCTAGGGGGGCATACCAGGGGTGTATCATCCGTTGCTTACTCTCCCAATGGGCAGCGCATCATCTCTGGCTCTAATGACCGAACCATTCGAATATGGGATGCTGAGACCGGTACTGCGATTGGCGAGCCTCTAAAGGGCCACACATCTGGTGTGCTGTCCATTGCATACTCTCCTAATGGGCGGCGCATCATCTCTGGATCCCAGGATAAGACCATTATGACCTGGGATGCCGAAACTGGTGCTCCCATTGGCTGTCCTCTAGAAGGGCACACTGGCAAGGTGATTTGTGTTGCTTATTCTCCTGATGGGCAGCACATCATCTCTGGGTCTAGTGACCGAACCATTCGGATCTGGAATGCTGATACTGGTGCCGGAGTTGGCAAGCCTCTGGAGGGGCATACTGATGATGTCCAGTCTGTTGTTTACTCTCCCAGCGGGCTGCACATTATATCTGCATCTGCTGACAGAACCATTCGAGTCTGGGATGCCAAGACCGGGGCTGTGATTGGAAATCCTTTAATGGCGCATGCCGCCTCTGTGATGTCCATCGCTTGCTCTCCCGATGGGAAGCACATTGTCTCCGGATCTTGGGACAACACAATCCATGTATGGGACTTGTTTCCACATCCTCCTATCCAACCATCCTTCACTTGCGACCAGGCCCATGCCAATTTCTGCGCACCACCAGATGCGAATGGTTGGGTCAAAGATTCAAATAATAGTTTACTATATTGGGTACCTCCAGATTGTTGTACAGGCCTGCATTCACCTGCTGTCCTGACAATCCCACTGACATCTCATACTCGATCAGTTACTCTTGATTTTAATGAGTTTATGTTTGGGACCTCTTGGACTCAGGTTTTCAACAGTACATAACCCTAGGCTTGTCCTCAATCTCTGTGCTTGTGATTTGGTTTATTGGTGTCTCTTTGGTAATTGCGCTTGTAGTTTCGTCTCACCCTGTCGGAATTTGTGTTTTCCCATTTAGTTTACTGCTGTATGTCCTCGCTACTGGCATGATTCATTTACATGCTTGTTAGACCTGACCACATCTGACTTGCATCCGGCGATTACATTGGCTACCACTGTGCACTCGTTCCATGTTCGGGAATGGCATATCTAAAACACCCAGTGTCGCAGATAGGCAATCCCCTCTACACAGAGGTGAAATACAGCCAGCGCTTTCCTGATCGAACTCGTCGTTCGTCTCGAACAGGACCCCATGGATATCATACAGGACGTCCTCATCTACCAAACACAAATGATGCGTAATTCGAGCCTTGAACCATACGTTCCCCCCGTCTTCTGATCTCCCCTCCAGAACACATTGTCATCGTCAATGCTCTCTTCTATTCCAGTCTCGGAGTTGTGCTCCTGGCTGCCCTCGCTTCATTACGTTTGATCACTATGAACATCCCCGGAAACATGAGGGCATTCATTGCGACACTCGTAGCATTCATTCGGATATTTGAGTGCTCCACTACCCCGAACACTCCCCAGTCTCTGACGATTCGAGTCGGCGAAGCAAGTCTACAACCCCGAATGAGTGAATGGTCCGGAGTGTACCACTTCACCGCACTTCGAAAAGTGGTTCATAAGTTGAGTAAATACGGTGCCATTCTGCACTTCGCCATGCCAAACGGGACGTACGATACGTTCACCTGGTTTAACTGCGAATACCACAATTACCACGGTACGTATCACCAATACAGCGGGATCAATCATGACTTATTGATGGGCCATTCAGACTTGAACCCATTGTAAGAACAGTTATTCACCCAGCAAAGATCGCAATTCTTCTAGACCATGTTCCCTGGTACAACATATTCAACAGTACGTACGACCCGATACCGCTCGATCGTGCCATTCCATAACCTCCGAATCTTGGACACTTCATTCACTTTCAGCGTCCTTTTCACCTGCCCTGCAAACCCCTCACTCTTCATCCAACCCTCAGCATTTTCCTCAACACTGAAATCCGCTTGTGTCTCCCGCGTGGGCACAGTCTCCACCTTCTCCCACTCGGGAGGCTGCCAATTCCAAACATCGGCTTCGCGTCCTGACTCCTCCGCTTCTTTCCAAGGGCACTTCCTGCCACACCGGTTGGCGGTGTGGCAGGGTCCACTTCCATCGCCCCGTTGGATCCTTCTTCCTTCTTCACCGCCGCTCCTGTCTCGTCCTCGAGTTCGCCTCTCGAGTCAACACCTGCAGCAGCTCGTACCCTCCACCGCAGCTCCCGGGCCATGCTCGCGGGATCCTTGATTTTCTCGTATGGAACCTGCTCCTTTGCCTCACGCTTGGCGGCTTCGGTGCCTTTCTCTATTATCCGCGATTCGGTAACGAGGAATCGGGCGAGTGCATCTAGGGATTGGAGGATCCATCGAGGTAGTTCGTCCTTTGCCTTTAGGTCCCTGAAATACTTCTCACCCGCGTACCAACATAATCTGTGTATAATTCAGAATCGTGAGATATGGGGAAATGTGATACATATGAACTTGGTGAGGGATGGGAAGCGGAACTTCTTTGGCACCCGTGTTCGAATTTCGATGTCACAACAGCGGAGTTCTGCTTGTCAATGTCAATAAGGGGTCGATATGAGCTTGTGACGTACGTAGACTAATATTCATAGCATGCAGGAAATTACCACCAAAGGCTAGTGTGTCGAACGGAGTATACTTGCTAAAGAGTCAGGAATGGCAAGAGAACGAATGAACGAGGGAATACGACAGCATGGATCCACACTGTTGGGATGATTTTAGTGTTACCCTCTGTCAACCCGGCCTTGGCGACTTTATCGCACATATCGCCCAACCAGGGACTATTGTGAATATTGGTCCCTGACCTGGATGAGAAGTATAAGTTATGCTCACTCTTCTAACGTATTCGAGAGCGTACCAGTGTTCAGTAGCAAGTAGAATATCTGCAACTTTTCAGCTGGGAGTACATTCAAGAGGTCGAAATAGTGGCAGAGCGGTCTGGCATCCTGAGAAGGGTATGAATGGCAAAGCTCCACTGCCAAATTGCGCTCTTAATTGGGAACTCCCGGCGATCCATCTCAGCAGTCGGAGTCGGGCTACGGGATATATAAAACCCTGGTGCAAGCTGTGTATAGCCCGCAGACGTTCCCAAAGCTCCATTGCTTCCCACTCGGGCGCAGGAACGGTGGAGGTGTGGAGGCTGGAGTGTAAATCGATAGTCGTGCTTTTCCTCAGCGACATGGCGGATCCGATCTCAGCGCAAATACTGCCTGATGAGCTCCTTCTGGATATATTTATACACTCCATATCCGATTATGGGCTTATCGATGATTTCTTGGCCAGCGTCGCGGCACAACGTTTGACGCTGCCTTTCCACACGCAATTTCCATCTCTGGAAGAATGGAAACGTCGAACGCAAACATTGCTCAACCTCAGTAGGGTTTCCAAGTCCTGGTTCAGGATTGCCACCCCGTTGCTCTATGAGAATATTCGCGTATATCGACCCACGATGGTCTTTGCTCTCCTACGAGCCTCCTCTGCAGCTCCGGTGCTCCTTGAGCACACCAAGCACCTATCATTTGAAATTGATTGCTCTGGAGGTGCATTAGAGACGGGCGAGTCGAACCCTATTCCGTCTCAAGCGTTCAAGCAGTTGGAAAGCCATTGTCCCAACCTCTGCATTATGCAAAATCGTCACCCTGAACCCAATAATGACCAGTATCCAAATGTGTTTCCACCCCTTCGTCTTTACGAAGGGTTCCTGCATCATCTTGTCTTATCGAGTCAAACTAATCTGCAATACCTCATTTTGCATGATATCGGGGAACCCTTGTCTCACAACTTACGAGGCCTCTCCTTCCCGCTATTGCATGTCCTCGACCTTACGCGAATAGATTGGATAAATTATCCGATCGTCACGTCGTGGGAGATGCCAAAGCTCAGGGACCTACGGGGCCGCTTCAATCAGCAGCGTGTTTCCTACGATGTTATCGCGAAAGTAGCCAAAACCCTCTGTCGCCTCCAAATTCAAATGGCGAGCCTTGACGACTCATGGGACCTTCCAGGACCCAACATCAACGCCCCCATTCCTCTTCCACAATTGAGCGAGGTTATCCTCCGTATTGAGGATGGAGTCTTGGTTGGACTTCACCCCCGCTTCTTCACAGCATTTTGCTCCCTCGCTTCATTATGCTTGATCACTATGAACATCCCCGGAAACACGGTGGTACTCATTGAGACACTATTAGCATTCATTCGGATATTTGAGGGCTCCACTGCCCCGAACACTCCCCAGTCTCTGACGATTCGAGTCGGCGAAGCAAGTCTACAACCCCGAATGAGCGAATGGTCCGGAGCGTACACCAAAAACCCACTTCGAAAATTGGTTAATAGGTTGAGTAAATACGGTGCTATTCTGCACCTCGCCATGCCAAACGGGACGTACGATTGTTAGACTAGCGCAGCGAGTGAGCGGGCGAAAGAACCGTGAGATGTATACATAACTAGCATACCTAGCGCAGCGAGTGAGCGGGCGAAAGAACCGTGAGGATCTTTCGCCCCCTCCGCTCGTTGCGCTTATATACATGATCGAAACAATAAGCTGGCCAAACGGCCTACAGATAAGAGCAGTCACCACAGAAGACGTATGAACAATAAGACAAACCCAATCGGGAAATAATGGCACAGAGATTGTGGCCGTGTGGCTTGGGCGTGTAGGCCACAAACGAGAAGTGTGGCGGGACAAAGGTGAGGCTGGAGTGGGGCAGGTCTGAGGCTGGAGCTAGGGCGATTCTGAGGCTGGACCGATACGTCATAGCCATTCAACACGACCCCTTCGGCCCATCAGGGGCGACCCCTAAACGTGCATCGGTCCAGGGATAGCCCGTCGGTTAAGGATGAAGCCCAAGCATATCCCGGAACTTCGTGAATTTGAGCCTACCAAGCGGTTTCGTGAAAATATCGGCGGGGTTCTCGTTACCGGGAACGTGAGAGACGGCGATCTGCTTTTGATCAACCAGGTCGCGGATCCAGTGGTACGCGCGGTGAACGTGCTTCATCGTTGACTGGTGCTCGGGGTGCTTGGCGACCTGAATAGCAGATTTATTGTCAACTAGAAGCGGGGAGGGGCGTGAAACATCGTAGCCCAGTTCTTCGAGGAGGTACCTCATCCACACAACTTCGCAGCCGACTTTCGAAGCAGTCGTGTATTCGGACTCGGTGCTTGAAAGAGACACGTGGGGTTGAAGTCGGCTTCCCCATTGAACAGCGCCTCCGCCAATACAGACGGCGAAGCCACCAGTCGATCGACTGTTGTCCGGATTCCCGCTGAGGTCGGCGTCCGAGTAGGTGGTGAATAAATCGGGCACGGAGGAGTGGGAATAGACGAGTTTCATGCCAGTAGTTCCCTTAAGGTATCGAAGAACTCGCTTGGCGGTGTGCCAATGTGGGAGGCCGGGATTCTCGACAAAACGACACAGCACACCGACCACGTAAGCGATATCGGGACGAGTGGCGATGGCAAGGTAGAGTAGCTTCCCGATCAGCTCACGATAGGGAATGGCCTTCATCTCCGATCGCCCTTCAGGGGTGTCTGGGGACATTCGGGCTGAGAGCTTCTGGTTTTCGTCCATCGGGGTGAGGGAGGGATTGCAGTCGGCCATTCCGAACAGTTCTAGGATCGATTCCACGTAGCCTGGCTGAGAGAGAGAAATGGTGCGGGCGGCGCGGTCGCGTTCGATCTTGATGCCAAGTATCGACGTGGTCGGGCCTTGATCATGAATCTTAAAGTGGGCCATGAGATCAGACTTGACACGTTGGACGGCGGCCTTTGAGTTCGACGCGAGAAGGAGATCGTCGACGTGAATTGGCATCATGATGTGATCGTCGCCGCGCCGGTACACATATACCGAGTAGTTGCAGTCTATACGTTCGAAACCGATGGAGGTGAGTACCGAATGGAGCTTCAATGCCCAGATGCGCGGGCCCCGCTTAATACCGTATAGGCCCTTTAGGAGGCGCACTACCCACCGCTTTGGGTCTTCCCCAGGCCGAGGATCACCTTCAACCTCAAGTCCTTCTGGAATCTTCATGTAAATCTCCGCATCTATATCCCCGTTAAGGAAAGCGGTCGATATATCCACTGACTCCAGTTCCAGATCCTCCGCTGCGGCAATGGCTAGCACAGCGCGCATAGCAGCCATCCTGGCCGTTGACGCAAAAATCTCATTATAGTGTATACCCTGAACCTGCGAGTACCCCTGTGCCACGATGCGCCCCTTGTACTTATCAACAGACCCATCAGGCAGGCGCTTGATCTTGAACACCCAACGGGAGCCTATCGCGCACCTACCAGGGGGCAGCTGAACCAACTCCCATGTGCCGTTCTGCAAGTGCGCCTCGATTTCCGTGAGGGCGGCAGCGACCCACCTGTCTGCGTCGGGCCGCTTGAGCACATCGGCGAGGGTCTTCGGCTCGATACTGACACTCGTATTCAGTGCACACTCCACGGCATCCACCAATGGAATAGTGAAGCCGTGGGTAGATCCGGCTGAATTCGCCTCGGCCAAGGCACCGGGGAGCCGTGCCCTGGAGACGCGTTTGGGTGGGAGCGGGTGCCCGAGCGAGGGGTGATGCTCGAAATGTGACGTCAGCTGC
>Ga0307515_10016779_pt1 | contig 13395 bp, 14 predicted proteins | sample 17_EM_MG_FD_194513 | JGI IMG/M metagenome (GOLD analysis project Ga0307515, IMG submission 194513) | Populus trichocarpa ectomycorrhiza microbial communities from riparian zone in the Pacific Northwest, United States - 17_EM | ecosystem: Host-associated > Plants > Roots > Unclassified | place...
CCAATTTAGCCAGAACCGCTTCCGGATTGTCCTTCGCGGTCCCAGCTTCGAAACGCGTGGGAGAGCGGAAAAGCTTGAGGGGAAGCCTGGGAGCCGTTGGAGTGAGCTGAGCGGCAGCTGATAGCCATATTCGACGGCCTCTATCGTACTTAAACATGTTGGGCATTTGCCAACACGTCAAAAAACCTCCTTCGTCGAAGCAGAGCGCGCGTGGGGGCCGTGGGACCACATACAAAAACGGAAGCTGTCTGAACGTCGAGGCTGAGGACACCGGCCGCCGGCATAAAGGAGGTAAAATGCGATCTTCCCCTCATGTCGTTCGGTAAAAGGGCAGAGATTTGACAGCGAGGTTCATAGAGTGCGAACGCTCCCCTAGTTCGCTGTCGTGTTGAAATCTGAGGAGACGAATCAAGTCAACATCGTGTAACCTGAAGGGAGACAAACGGCGAGTGAACGAACCGAGGTCGCGAAATCTCCCAAATGAGCTCCTGAGAACAGCTCCATGAAACGGAACCCGTCCCATCTTCCCCTCACCGACCTCGTTCTCGAGTTTCTCAAAGCACCAAACTTCAAGCACCAGTCCAAGTGTCTGGTCCCATTCTCTCCTTTCCTCCCCGGTCCACCAAGACAAAACCCGCCTGCAACAGATCGCGAGTGCGCTCCCGTACTCAGCCATCTCCAGCTACCCGGTCGATCCCCTTCATAATCCATCCGACATTCCAGGCTGTCCGGGGTCCAGCGCGGAAAGGTCCACACATTGGGGGAGGTTTCGATGCCTTCGAGCATAATTTTTACCCGGTCATAGCAGCAGGGGTACTCAAGGCCGTGCGATCTCTGGAAAATGAATCGAATGGAACTGAGCGGCTGGAGATAGACGTGAGTTACGGCGGCGAGGAGGACGCCGCATCCAGCGTATTCGCGTAGGAAACACGTACACATTAATGGTTGACATGAGGAGAACTTAGGTGAAAAAAGGATGGTGCGTTACAGAGCAACTCACCGCGAAAATGAGAGAGAGAAGTGGAATCAATAGCCTCCTCAGGCGAGTGGAGAGAAACCGCCCTTGAAGCTTGGACACCAAGCACCTACAGGATAAGCAGATTGCGCTGGGTTGGAATCAGCAGGAGGAATTCGTCGTGCTGGGCGCTAGATTGGATCAAAGCCACGAGTCAACCCTCTGTTATCGCACCACCATCTGCTATTGCACCACATCTGCTCACGACCCAACACCGACATGGATTTTCGTGATTCGCTCTCTAGATTTAAGAAAAAGGTCAAGCACCGACTCACAGGGAAGAAACCCAAACCGAAAAAGACGGGGATCGATGCCGGTGGGGAGAGTGCCGGTTCGACAAGTTCGCGTCCAGCATCAGAATCTCGCATCGTAGTGGGCGACAGTCACGACCAAGAAGGAAAAGAACCCAACCCAGGCGGAGGTCAGGTCCGTTCGACGATTCGACTTCCTCAGCCAGATGAGCCAGGTTCTACGCCCGCATCCAGGAGCATGGACGACCAGGGAAGGAGGGGGGCGGACTTCGATGTAGAGGAAGTCGAGCAGGCACTTTCTCATCTGCACTCAGCCGATGTCAAGGTTGGGGACGGAAGTGGACCCGCTAAAGGGAAGGGTGTCGATGGGATGGAGGTCGAGCGAATTTATCCATCTCAATCCACCACCTCAATCCCGCACGATGGGAAACCTGACAGTACGTGAACGCGGTTATATCAGTCACTTTCTCTGACCACTCCGCAGATAACACGGGGACCTCTACTGTTTCTGACCATGTACCAGCAACTCCTCACCACGACAAGAGCGGTGAACCAAGCGCTGCCGCGGACGAGACTAAATCGAACTGGAAGTCCACTGCGTCTGCTACGGCCAAATTACTCCTGTATGGGGTGAGAGACACCGCAGATGCCTTCGGTCCTCTGAAATCTGTCGCCGGAGGTCTCTGCTTTATTCTTGAAAACTGCGAGGTACGGTCCCCCTCGTGCATGCGCCGTACGATGCTTACAAGCGTTCCAGCGAACAAAGGCGAATACACAAGAAATAGAGTCGCTGGCGCCCCGAGTCAAAGCACTCGCCGAGTCGCTCTGCGCACCTGTTTCTGAAGGTGATATCAAGGAGGGCTCAAGGAGAAAGGTCCTGGAGCGGTATGTCCATACTTTCCAACGTCGAAAATCTATTCTGACATTTGGGCCTCACTAGGAAATTGGAAGAGGTCCATCGAGATTTAACTCTATTGTCAGAACAAGGGAAGGCCCAGGGTTTCTTCAACAACGTCAAGAATGCCGATAAACTTGAGGGTCTGATCGAGGACATTCGCGACGCGACGATGGACTATCAGGTATGTGTTTCAAACTACTCGTTCCTGCCATGTCTTATGTCGGCACTAGACTTCGTTACAACAAGATACCTACGACAAGAGCTGCCAGCTCATCGTGAGTCTCACCTCCCAGCCTTCGATCCTGCAGACTGACCAATGGACAGGAATCAGCAGACCTTGCTCTCCTCAACAGCATGTATCACACTGCGGACGCCGGATATCGCTGTGGGAACAGGGAGGGGTGTCTGAGGGGAACGAGGAAGGGAGTCCTGCGGGAGATCGAACGGTGGTTGACTGGCGAACAGGACCAGCGCGTTTTCTGGCTGAATGGCCTCGCGGGGACCGGAAAGTCAACCATTGCCCAAACATTTGCCGAGACGAGCTTTGCGGACGAAAAGCTCGGGGCCAGCTTCTTCTGTTCACGAGATTTCGAGGGCCGGAGCAATCTTCAGGCAATTTTTCCAACACTCGCCTTCCAGCTCGCTTACCGGTATCCGTCCTTCCGAACGGAGTTACTCCCGATCTTGAAAGCAAACCCTGATGCCGGACAGGAGTCCCTTTGCTCGCAGATGGAGAAGCTCATTGTTGGTCCGCTCAAAGCCACTCACGTCCCGACCCTCATCATCATTGATGCCCTTGACGAGTGCAAGGATGAACAACCGGCATCTGCCATCCTCTCCATCCTCTCCCGCTATGTGAACGAAATCCCCACTGTCAAGTTTTTCATCACCGGACGACCCGAAGCCCGAATTCGCACCGGATTTCGGTTGAGGTCACTCCTCCCGATCACAGAGGTCTTCAAGCTCCATGAGGTCAAGCCGGAAGCAGTGGACAGTGACATCAAGCTGTTCTTCCAAACTCAGTTGGCCAACCTCATTGAAAACCGAAGTGACTGCAGTACTACAGGAGAGTGGCCAAGTTCTTCTGACATCAAGATTCTGTGCAAGAAGGCAGCTGGATTTTTTATCTATGCCTCAACAGTTGTCAAGTTTGTTGCTTCAGAAAACAAGCCACCTGCTAAGAGGCTCACCCTCATCACCTCACTCCCACAAAGTACTGCTGAAGAAGGAAGGTCTGGAGTTGACCAACTCTACACCAAGGTCCTTGACCAAGCATTCTGTGATGACCATGCAGATGACAGCCAGTATTCTGTTGATTTTCAGGCTGTGTTGGGGATGATTTTACTCATCTTTAACCCCCTTCCAATCAAGGCACTCTCAGAACTATTAGGTTATGACATTCCACATATCCGTAGCACCATTCGCTCCCTCCACTCTCTCCTCCTTATCCCATCTGAGCCAGAGGACCCAATCCGCACTTTCCACAAGTCATTTCCTGACTTTCTCACAGATACAGATCGATGCAAAGACAATCGGTTTCTTGTGGAGCCTACAGTTCATCATGTGGAAATTCTACTTTCATGCCTCAACCTGATGAGGATGAGGCTGAAGAAGAATATCTGCAACCTGGATGACTATGCTGTTCTCAGTGAGGCCAAAGATCTTTCTGCTAAAAAGAGAGACCACATTGGGGATGCTCTGGAATATGCATGTAGATTCTGGCAAAAACACCTTCTGGGGATTCCTGCTACCAGCCCTCATATCCAGAAGGTCCAGGAAGCAATTGACATATTCTTTACAACATGTCTGCCATATTGGATTGAAGTGCTTGCACTTACAGGCAATCTTGGAGTTGGGGTTTATGCTATGAATGAGATTGAACAGTGGTATACTTTGGTGAGTGCTGCATGGTCTATTCACTGAGACCTATGTTTATATTTGACCAGGCAGGAGCATTGTGTCAGTGGACAGCTGACAGTCAAAGGATGATCCTGGAGTACTTTGACATGATTAATGTCTCACCCTCTCACATCTACTGTTCTGCCCTCAAATTCTCCCCTTCCTCATCTTGGCTTCATCAGTATTATGGTGGAGGGCTCTCTCAGGAGGTCAAAGTGGTTAGGGGGCTCTCAGCTGGATGGGGAACATGTTTCCGCATAGTTTCCTTAGATGACAGGCCAGTTAGTCTTGCATGCTGGAAAGATACAATTGCAGTTGGCTCAGACTCTGGTTACATTGTGACCCTCAATGCTATCACTGGCAGCAAGATTGCTGTTCTTTCTGGGCATACTTATAGGGTGAAATCTCTCAGCTTCTCACTAGATGGTACAATGCTTGTATCTGGAGGTGATGACACAACCATCAAACTCTGGGATATGCAGACCGGTGGAGTTGCCAAAACTTTCCATGGCCATACTGAGCGGATTACTTCTGTTTCCATCTCACCAAACTGCACCACAATTGCTTCAGGATCTATTGATGAGACAATTCACTTGTGGGACATTCAGACAGGGGAGTGTTATTGTGTTATACAGCAGGGGAGCTGGGCAGATTACGATTGTGTTCACTTCTTCCCTTTGGACCCTCATCACTTCATATCTGTAGCTAACAAAGTCCAGAAGTGGAACACTGATGGTTGCAAAATTGGTCCTGAATATGATGGTTACTCTGCTACTTTCTCCTTTGATGGCACTAAGTTAGCTTTGTGCAATAAGGGAGTTGTTCAGGTTCAGAGCTCTGATTCTGGAGCAGTTATTGCTGAATTCCACATGGCCCAGGCCAGTCACTGCTGTTTGTCCCTTGATGGAAGGCTTGTTGCAGTCTCTGATGGTTACACTGTCTATGTTTGGGACATCACCAGCTCAGAACCTTCTCTCATTGAGACCTTTATTGGCCACACTGATTATATCATACCCCTTGAATTTTCCTCCCCCACCTCCCTCATTTCAACATCCCATGACCAATCAGTAAGGTTCTGGCAGATTAGTGCCTCATCAACACCTCCAGATGTAATTGATCCAAAGTCTGCACCCCACACCTCTCCAATCAAATCTATAACCCTCCAAGCCAAAGATGGGATTGCCATCTCAAGTGATTCAGATGGGGTAGTGAGGATCTGGGACCTCTCAACTGGCCTCTGCAAGACATCACTCCAAACCCCAGCCAAAAGCTCCTACTTGAGAGATGTCCGACTGATTGACAATAGGTTGGTCTTGGTTTGGAGCACAGATAGGGGGATCTATATCTGGGATGTTGAGAAAGGGAAACTCCTCCAAACAGTCCAAACAGTCCAAACAGTGGATGCTTGGTATGCAGTCTTTGACCTCAAGATATCAGGAGATGGATCCAAAGTCTTCTATATGGACAATCAATCCATTCAGGCTTGGCATATATGGACAGGAGAGGTTGTAGGCAAAGTGAAGCTATCTTCCCACTATTACACAGGCACCTTCTTGACTGTAGACAGTTCAAAAGTCTGGGTGCAGGCTCCTGGTCAATATCTTGAGGGATGGGACTTTGGGGTCCCAGAGGAATCCTCCATCAAGCATTATAAGGAGCCCCTGAGCAGGCCCCATCTAGATTTTATTGGTGGCAGAGTCAGGAAGTGGAGGTCATATCTACCTGGGATTGAGGATACCATTACTGGGAGGGAGGTTCTTCAACTGCCATCAAGGTATAAAAGGCCCAATGATGCACAGTGGGATGGTCAGTATCTGGTTGCTGGTTATGAGACTGGAGAAGTGATAATTCTGGACTGTAATTATATGCTTGCCCATTAGGAACCTGCAGTAGATGTTTTTCTTCTTTGTATATATTTGGTGTTCTATATGAAAAATCTCATTGCATGACAATTTTACCACTCACAGTCTATACTCAGCAAGTGACAAAAAGGTAAGAGAATCTGAACAGACAAGGGAGAGAGGAAACTCTTATTGGCTGAAAGCTTTAGTGATCTTAGCCCACAATATATAAATGGCTAACATGTATGAGAGATTGTATTTTCTCCTGAGCATAAATGAGAGATGTGAAATGAGAGCTCAGGAGCCTTAGAGTTAACTGTCACAAACACACAAATTTCTTACTCAAAAAACTCAAACATGTAAAGAAACCTGTGACATTAAACTCATAGTCCCAGTATTATCATTTGATGTTGTGGGTTCATCGAATAAGAACATGTAAAAAACACTGAAGAGCATTTCATTCAACATATTGTTCCGTGCCTCGGGTCCATCTCGCTCTGGGCTCATACTCGAGCTCTTTGAGAGCCATTCTCTGGTGTACAGTATCGTGGAAAAGAGGTTGCTCGGCTCTGATCTGTCAGCCTCGACCAAAGTTGATTCTAAGGCAGGGTTTCGGCATAAGTTAGTCACGAGTTTTTTGAGTCTAATAGGGCAGGGTTCATTGTTACTTACCCCAACTTAGATTTCCACGTCCCATCATCTTCCTGCCATGTGAACCTCATCGGCATGAGTTCCAAAAGCCACCACAGAGGCTGTGACTTCAGCCGATCGTGAATATCGGCCAAAACGTCCTGTTCCCACGGCCAAGCCTGTGTATCAACATCCCCATCCTTTCCTTTCCGGAGCATGTACTCCCCGCTACCGTCTTCTCCAGACGAGCCTGGTGAGGCCTGCGAAGAAGCTCCAGCCTCAGCTTCGGATTTCCTCCTCCAGACTTGCTCGACAGTCAGTTGCGTTGGGCCAACAAGGGCGGTGGTTGAAACGTCGATATCGGCCCTTCTCAAGGCTGCTGCATCGTATTTGATGCCGCACTGAGAAAGGATGACTTGTTTGACCATCCAAGGCTGAGGGAGACGTCCGCAAGCGAGTAATGGACAGTATCCTCGACTGCACCGCCACCAACATCGGAATGACACTCAGCGAACCAGACTTCCTCTACCGCCGGAAGAGGATCCGACATCCTTGATGGCGTCCCAGAAGGTTCTTCCCTCTCTGGAATGAGAGCTTTAGGGTCGCTTTTGATGACACGTTTGCTGCGACGAATCCGGTACTGTTCCTGTGCAGAGAATCGTTGAACAGCAACACCCCATCTCGTGAGGCTGAACTTGGGACGTGGACAAGGATTTGCCTCTTCCTCGGACTCTGAGGTTTGCGGTTCAGTGGCGGTATCCGCGGCAATTGAGGGTTTTTATCTGTCCCTGCGCCTGCCGGCGTCTTCAGGTGTTTTATTGTGGGACAGATTGGGCTGGAATCGTGCCCAGTGCTGTGAGTCCGAGGTCAGAGAGATGCCAACTTCTATGCTTGGAACTGGGTACCTCGTCCAAAGATAGAGCGTGTCTGAACACCCTCACGGCCGAGTTCACGGATGTGAATTGGAGATTGCGGGTATAGAGTAAACCGACGCTTGCGACAGTGTCCCTGGGGACGCCGAGTTAGAGCGCTATTGTTGGCGCGGAGACGTCGGATCACGGACCATACTCCAACGAAATCTGTGTTGACGGGCACGCAAAAGGTACGCTTGAATCCGGCAGCAAGCCCAAGACCAGCTTCATCGGTGTGCTGATAGAGGGCATAAGCAAAGGGGACCTGCTCTTCGTTGTCTCGTGGCAGCAACCCAATCTAGTCACGGAAGGGGAGTTACGAGATCAAGTTCCGAATTATTGCACTTCTGCGTTGACCCTTGGGTGGAAGAGCTCACCTTGTGTAGAAGTCATGCCAAGGCACGTGCAGTGTGGGCGCCTCCAGATGATCCTTTTTCATAACCGATCGTATCACGCACTGGCAATCAGTTTGGTAAGTTTCCCTTGCTCGCGCTCTCACAAAAACAATGGCCGGATGGCCAACACACCGAAGAGGCAGATTTTGTCCCCAGCGCGATAGTTCTACATGAATAACTTGTATCCTCCCATCACATGCTCATTGAGATACTGGCGGCCGCGCAATGTCAATTTAGAAGTCGGACAAGAATTGAGATTGATATACCATGCAACTGCCTGGTCCGCCATCTTTGCGAGCCATGTCAAGAGAGGGTTAATGACTCCAGGTTTGAAGAAAGTCCCAACGCCGGGCTGCGCGGGAGTCGGATGTGTTCGGTGATCAAATTGGGCGGCGGCAAAAGTTTGTTTGGTTCAGAAACAGACCTGGTAATAAACGATCTGTTCGAGTGGACAACTCTTGTCTATGAGAGCGCAGAACTTGACAATTTTCGTGTTCTGACGTTCTGCACGTGAGCATTAGAAAAAGATCTAGGAGGGTGACTGACAGTTTCGTCGTCTTGATTGGCAGTTCCAGTCGAAACAGAGGACGATTACTCTGAGCCGGGGGACTGTTGAGTCTGTGGACATCCAGTGAAAGGGTACAAGTCTGGGGCTGAAGAGGGGAAGCCGCGACGCTCTCGGCTTATAAGGGGGTATCAGGAGCGCCTCCTGTCGCCAGTTATGGAGAAAGCGCAACCTCCAAAGATAGTCATCGTCGCCCAAAGAACGGAGTATGGGTAGCCTTATCTCTGCGCAACACTAGTCCGCTCTCGCACGAAAGCGAACGTGTTGGGTGTTCTCGTTTGGCGGGATCCTGATAGAGAGCAGGATGACGACGCGCTCCTACTACTCCCAGTCATGTCCTACCTGAGCGGAGGAGATTTCTTTGATAAGTTTTCTTCGGTCGATGTCCAGAAGTCGGGCCGTCTGAACGTTGAGGATTTCGATCATTAGTAGTCAGACCACCGGTGGACGAAGCTTGAAGAGGTGCAGGTTACCCCAGTCCACTTCTTGCTGTGAGGAGGGAGACAAATTGAAAGCGAAGTTCATAAAGTGCAAAAGCTCGTTCACTGTCGTGTTAAATCCTGAGACATATCAACGTTGTGCAACGGACGATTCGTAAAGAAACGAACTGGGGGCCGCGTAATCCCCGAGAACCAAGAACCACTTCGTTCGTCCCACCGACCTCGTTCCCAAGCTTCTTCAGCACATGAAGCACCAGTCTGGCGCTAATCCCTGCTCCTCCGTGTGATCCCCCGGCCCGCGTGAGAACCAAGCGCGCTCCCGGATTGCGGTCCTTCCCCCTGATCCCATGCTTGGCCGCCCCCGGCCTGCCCTTGTTCTCAGTATAGCCGATCTCCCCCGCAATCAGTTTGGGATTCTTGGCTGTTCGGAGCCCAGGGTGGAAATCAGTACACGTCTTCCGTGGGGAGGATTTCGACGCCATCCAGCATGATTTGCACACGGTCATGGCTCAGTCATGGCAGTAAGGATACTCAGAACTCCACAAATCGAACGGGAAGCAGCTTGAGACGGGCGAGAGAAATGGCAACGAGGGGAGCACATCCGAGCCCAATATTGAGGAGAGATTGGCCGGTGGCATCAGAAGAAGCTGTGAAGAGCTCATCAGGAGCACCAAGCCGAAGGTGCAGACATAGGAAACATACACGTTAATAACTGGTCCAGGGAGAACTTGGGCGAGGAAAGAAATGTACTGTGCAAAGCAACTCACGGTCAGCAACCGCATGAGAACGAGAGGGAGGGAACGAACGAACGAACAGACAAGTCGAGCAGGTGGAGAGAAACCACCAAAACACCGTTGAGCGCCGAATACCAGGATGAGCACGTTGCGTCTCTCCCTCCCACGCCGATAGCTCCTTAAGTGTTTTTCTGACTTCGGAGTCCTCGAATAATATCTGTCCACAAAATCCCCAGCCGCCTTCAGGAACCTCACCTCAGGCGTCAACCTCGACGCAGGCCCGTTGACGATATGCTGTAGTAACTCCAAAACGCTCATCTGACCCGTCGAGGCGTTTAACAGCGGCTCACTGAAAAGCAAGGCCCCTTAGAGGTCCTCTAAATCCGAATCGTCTGGGGCCTAGTCTTCAGAGAATGAGAACCGACCGAGCGCAAGCTCGATCAAGGAGACGCGGAGTGACAATCAGATTTGACGGTATATTGGATCACTTAAATGCGCTCGAACTGCACGTCACGGCCAACACGTGATATCAGTTATACCCGCATGATGAATTTCTATAGGGTGGAAGCACCCACGCTCATAGGTCGAAGTATCGACGAAAGTGTCGGCAATCGAATTGGTCAACTCCCTGGACACTCCAAAATCGCATATCTTGATCTGTCCTTTGAAGTTGAAGGGGATATTGGAGGGCTTGATGTCTGGAGTGTTTCAGAAAAGGGAAGAAAGCGTGTCAGCAGATCACTTTAACCACAACCATTCGCTCTCGAACTGGACACGGGGAGGGGGCCGGCAGAACGGAGCGGTCGAAAACTCACCCCGGCGAATGACCCGGTGGACATCATACGAGTACATAAACCCCTCCAACACAGCCAAAACGACCTTCCCCACAACGTCAACGTCGATGGGTCTAATCTGCTCACAAATCCCGTCCGACGATCCCTTATCCATAAACTACATGCAGATGCAAACATTGGGGTCCGAGATGAGTACTCTGTAAAAATAAATGGCGTACGACGAATTGAGGTCATGCATGATCTGCAGTTCTCGCAGGATCTGTTTCCTCACCGAAGGTTTTGTGTCGATCAGCACCATCTGTTCGTCCGTCCGTCCGTGGTTTGTGTCGGAGGGAATAGAGCGGTACGACGGGTGACTGTGAGTTTCAGGGATTGACCGTGGGCCGAAATGGAAGGGAAGGGAGTTCGTGTGGAGGAGGTAGACGTACAATAAAAATGCAGGGAAATTCGTTCAGATCGCGTAGTGGCCCGGAGACATCCATCCCTGGAGGTCTGACCCTCGCCAATTGTCCCAATGCTCCAGTGACTTTCGAATGGACCGCAGGAATAGCGCCCCACACAGGCGGCGGACCCTGGTGGGATATCAAAAGAGACGCGTCAGCCGCTCTGCTGGTTCGGGGTTACAAACGTGTACGCGGTGGAAGACTCAGAAAAAGGCACGGGTCGACATTATAAGCTAAGACAGGGATAACTGAATAGCAGAACAATCGAAAACTCACCTCGGTGAATGATCCGATAAACATCATACAGGTACGTCACCCCTCCAGCGCAGCCCAGGCGACCTTCCCCACGACGTCAATGTCGATAGGTCCGATCCGCCCGTAAATCCCCCAACAACCTTTCACCTGTGGGTTCCATCCAGATATGAATGTTGGGATCCGAGATGAGCACGCCGTAGAAATAAATGACATACAACGCATGGTAGTCGTGCATGATCTACAGTTCTCGCAAGATCTGTTTCCTCACCGACAGTTTTGCGTCGATCAGCACCGGATTTGTTCGTCCGTCCGTGGTTTGTGTTGGAGGGAATGAGGAAGCGGTACCACAGGCGATTGTGGGTTTCGGGTATTGATTGTGGGCCAAAACAGAGGGGAAAGGAGCCCGTGTGGAGGAGGTGGACGTGCAACAAAAACGCAGGGAAGTTCGTCCAAATCACGTAGTGGCCCGGAGACTTCCACCCATAGACGTTTGACCGCCCTCCCCAATTGCCCCAACGCTTCCGGATGGACCGCAAGTACAATGCTCCAAATAGGCGGTGGACCCTAGCGGGATGTCAAAAGAGACCCATCAGTAAGCTTCTTTGTCGCTTTGCTGGTTCGGGGTTATGAACGTGCATGTGATGGTAAACTCAGAAGGAATCACAGGTCGATATCGAAACGTAAAGGCAGGGATAACTAAATAGCAATTTATCTTCATGGTATGCTTATATGCGTGCAACGACAACCGCAAGGATCGAAGTTCACGATGAAAAAACGGTGAGAGGATCACTCACTTGTCTTTAAGGTGGTCCCCGCTTCATGAGCCTCTTGATAACCAGGGAGTAGGGGTGAACGGACCAGTTCTCATCGCTTGAAGAAAAAATGCGTCTGACTCTGAAGTCCAAGGGCGCCGGGGATTGAGTGGGAGTTGGTCATGATCGCTCACGACAGGTGTATGTGAATTGCGTCCTCAGAAACGATCGAAGTCCGGCGTAACCAACGGATTCGTTTCCTGCGTGTGCAGACTGCACCGTATCCCAAAATCCATTTCGGTCACCACAAATCACTCCACTCCCTCCGGAATTGAACCGTTGCATATAGATCTGAGAGAACAAAGTTGCTACAAACGAATAGAACGATACATGGGAGTACCGTACGTTGCGTACAGGGGAAACTTTACATCGGAGATACATGCGTCTAAGAAGGACGGTGATCATGTGGGCGGGAGGGGAAAACAAGGAAACACCAGCCTATCCCAGCACTCTCAGTAATCTACACAAACCCGGGAACGAACTAAGATCTGACCTTGGTCGTATAACATACCCACTCTTCACCAAACCCATCCCTCATCTGCTTGTCCTCCGCTGTCACTCTCGCGTGTCCAACTCCCGCGGTGGGCACCCACCGCGAAACCCACGCGGAACATCGCTCTGTTTCGGCGTGATCCGACCGCACATTCAATAATCCAGCTCCCATCGGTCAATCCCACACACGTCGGCCCTGCCATGAGATACAGCAAACCTAGATATGCGGGGTGTCGGACAAAGCCGTACCGGCTTGAGGTGACCAGCCGGTGCTCTGGTTTGATGCAGAGATCGAAGGTGAAGAGTGACCCCAGGGCTTTGTAGCTGTGTAGGCGAGCGAAATTTCTAAATGCCGCCAGGAAGATTCCGAACAAGGTGACTGGCGTGACGGAGAGATAGGGTAATTTGCCGGTATGCGAGGAGGAGGGGCAGAAAGGAGATGAGATGAGCTCAGACGGGCCGTGTGTGTCGAGGGTGCAGTAGTGGGCGACAGTCCGAAACTCGAGGGCACAGGTGATGCAAAGCAACGGCCTCTGGAGCTAACGGTAGCGACGTTAGTGATGAACAGGGCGCGACGCACTTTTGAAGCTCACCCAAAAGATCGCCGGAGCGAGACTAAACACAATTTATCCCTTTGCATTGAACCGGCCCTCTTAGAGTGCCTTGTGTGGTGGAGTCGCTGCCCAGTGGCGAAGGACGAGCTGACTGAGTCGACTGCGACTCGGGCGAGAGCATTATGATTCAAGTTTCGTGGGGAGAAGACGGAAAGAAGTGGAGAAGATGCTCGTGCTGGGGCTCTTTTCTATAGCCAGATAGAAGTGGCTTTCGAAATCAGGATCTCCCGCAGAAGGATGTCAAAGCTTCGGAAACGGACGCGCTGAACTCTGGTCGTTGGGGAAGCAGGGGCAGTGAGAGGATCACGGTAGAAGTCACGTCCGCACGGGGCGTGAACTAACTCCGCAGAACACACGGCAGGGGCAAGGCAGACTTGGGGTTGAGATTGCACCGGGATTTCATTCG
>Ga0307515_10016780_pt1 | contig 13394 bp, 12 predicted proteins | sample 17_EM_MG_FD_194513 | JGI IMG/M metagenome (GOLD analysis project Ga0307515, IMG submission 194513) | Populus trichocarpa ectomycorrhiza microbial communities from riparian zone in the Pacific Northwest, United States - 17_EM | ecosystem: Host-associated > Plants > Roots > Unclassified | place...
ATGTAGACCCAAACTTAGTGCCAGCTCTACAGCGCCAGCCTCCGTCGTTCTGTAAATTACTATCCTTTGTCCTACCGAGGAGCCCGGAACCCAAGTACCTATGGCAAATCGTTTTCGGAAGGGCGACAATAGGAAGATACGATTGTATCAGTTGGCATATATATATATATAGGTATAGCGGTCGTAAGCGTAGTCCTGAATCCAAGAAAACCCAAACATGATACAAAAAGAAAGACGGAAGGGGACATGGATACAAAAGATCATAACTTGTAAAACTACGAAAAGTCAGCCCAAGAAATACCAGCGTACACTCATTTATTTCCTTTCACCCTTCTTTCTTCCACCAAAACCACCGTCTGCATTTTCGGGATTAGTGTGAACGAGGTTTGAGCGGCACTAAAAAATTGGCTCTTCGCCGTATTGGCCCAATCGAATTAGTCCTCAGCAGGGCTGGCCACCTCCGTCTTCTCCTGAGCGTCCCTGGTCTCCTCCCTCTTGTCCGTGATCAAGCGTTGTTGTCCCCAGCTACGCCAGTACCCCAGGTACTGGGTTTGTTCATTAAACCAAACCCGGCCGGTTGTCTCGTAGGAGGTTGATTCGGCGTAAACCCTCTCGGAGGACCCTCAATCTTGGGAATAGCCGGGAAAGATCCAGGAGAAGACGACCTCTCAGCGGTGACTTGGTTTTCGATGTTAAGCAAAAGAGAGCTTCCCCACGACCCCCAACCACTAGGCTTCTGTGGAAGAGGGGCAGGAGCCGGGCCGGGCTTCGTGACAGGTTTCGCCGTCATCTGCGACTGAGCCAAGTCGCTCCTCTTCCTAGCTGGGTTCGAACCCAAAAACCCTTCCACGAGATTGCCCTGCTGGTTCTCGCTCTTCTGGTCATGAGCTGTATCAGTAAAGGCGGACTGACGATCTCCGACGAGGGTGGGCAGAACGATCGACTTGGTATTTCCTCCACTACCACTGGCCTCTCCCCAAACCCCCGAGGAATTTGTCACACCGCCACCACCGAACAAACTGGAAGCCGGAGCAGGCTGGGTCGTCGCCTTGAGTTTCTTGCGTTCCCACAAGGAGAGCGGTTTCTCTGGCTCGGTCTTTGCAGGAGCAGGATCGAGTGTGGGTGCCTGAACTGGATGAACGGACAAAGGTTTGGGGGTCGCCTGGGCCTGATGAGTGGGAGCATGGGGAGGGGCAGGCCAAAAGTGGGGAGTCATTGGAACTTCCCTCTTAACATTCTTTGGCATCTCGAGCAACTCCGAGGTAGTACTCGGCAAGACTTCAGGCGTGATTTCGGGTGCAAGACTGGGGTGTGTAGTTTGAGTGGGAGACGGTACTTGCTCGGCGTCTGTGAAGCGCTCGTTCTCCGAGGAGACGGAGACTCTCGCAGACATGTTGTTCATGTTCAGGTCTTCGAAACCATCGAGCCTACCAAGGTCTGCAGGCTCCGTGGGTGTAGCGACCTTGGAAAGGTTGGAGAGGTTATCAATGCCCTTCTTCGTCAACGGCGTACGAAGTTCCACCTCCCCAGCGCTGCCAGGTGAGTCATTCTCCCCAGTAGTAAAGAAGTCGCCGCCGTCGAAGATACTGCCTGGAACGGACGAGGTAGTGATTGGAGGAAGACCGGAATGTTCATCCTTCTCTGTGGAGCCAAAGTCCCAAGAACTAGCCCACTCGTTCTTTTGCTCCTTCTGCGAAAGGCCGGATGCCTTCCTCGAGCGATCGTTCTTGCCAATGGTCGAACCCCAGCCAGATGGGATCTTGGATGCAGGGACTTTATTCTTCTCTTCTCCTCTTTCCTTCGCCTCACGAGCGGCCTCCTCCTTGGCTTCCCTCTCCGCCTTCTCCTTTTCTTCCCTCTCGATCCTCTCCCTCTCCTCCTTCTCAAGTCTCTCCTCTCTCTCAAGTCTTTTCTTCTCCTCTCGCTCGTCCTTTTCCCTCGCCTCCCTCTCAGCTTTCTCTCTGACCTGCTCATCTTTCTCCCTCGCCTCTCGTGCGCTCTGTTGCCTTGCTTCCCTGGCTGCCTTCTTAGCTGCCTTTTTCTCGACTCTTTCCTTAACAGCTCCATCCACCTTTTCCTTCACCACTCTCTCAGCCAATTCCTTGACCTCCCTCTCAGCTTGTTCCCTGACCTCACGTTCAGCCTGCTCGCGAGCCTCCCTCTCGACCCTCTCCTTCTCCGCACGTTCTTCCCGTTCCTCGCGCTCCTTCTTCCTCCTAGCCTGAAGTTCGGCCTTCTCTTGTCTCTTCTTCTCCTCACGATCTTCACGTTCCACTCGGTCCCGTTCTTCACGCTCTTTCTTCTCCTGAGCCTCCTTTTCGTATTTCTCCGCGACTTCCTTCCAGTCAACCGTACTGGGGATAGAGGGTTCTGATTGAACCGCGTTTAGGCCTTCGGGGGTGTCGATTTTGCGAGCGTATGCAGCGTCGGTAGGTATAGCGGCTGTGAGGGGGATGGGGGGATTGGAGGAGCCTTGGCGCCCGAGTTTCGATATCTTGATCTGTTGCTCAACGACAGCCTCCTTCAACTCTCCTCGCTGTGCCTACCCATACGATGTACGTCAATGATCACGTTTATCCAATAGCCAGATACGAGCCCGAACGTACCTCAAGATCCAAGACCCGGATCTGAAGAGCGGCCTTTTCCGCATTAGAATCCACCATGAGCCGATCGTACTTTTCTTTAGCCTCGGCGAGTTCTGTCCGCAAGGACTTGATCTCGTTCTCTCGAGTGGTGTTGACTTCCTTGAGCGACAAGACCTGAGAGCGGAACGCTTCACGGGAAGCTTCGGCCGCCTCCAGCCCTTCCGTCACTTCGAGATTCATTGATTCCAGTTTCTCGATCTCCTTCCGCAACGTGACGATAGTATTTTGAAGTGTCTTCCACTCCTCGCTCTCAAGAGAGGGTGTGGCGGAAGCAGATTCGAAGGCGGTGGCTTGATTGGCATATGAGACAAAGAGACTGGTGAGCAAGGGACTCGAAGAAAGGAGCGCGATCGCACGATCCTGCTCTCTTTGGAGGATCCCTAGGACGTCAGTCTGTGTGGCGGGGGGAAGCGGGTTTGTAATCGGACCCATTCGAGGGAGCATCTATGACGGAGTAGATAAGGGCAAGCGAATAACACAATGCAGAAACTGCTTACAGTTTCTGCACGACCCGGATCGGTGTCGGTGCTTGGAGATATATGCATCGGCATTACAGGTGAGCTTTCTGAATGGCAAAAGTGTGGCAAAGGGAGAGAAGCAAACCCTTATCGGTCGATTATTGCGGCATCTATCGAATATATATAGGCGGCTTGTCTGGGCGCCTGGGACAACAAGCTTAAACAAAGAGGACGAAACCGCAGAGTTAACATGGACGGGAAGGGGGGGTGCAAGGATATGCAGCACGGTTTCGATTCCGCACGGGAGGGCCGAAGGATCTATGGTGACGTCCTCATCACTGCCGAACCAGACCCTTCGCCATGTGGAGCCTCTACTGTGCACCGGCTAATCAGAAGTCATCCAAGTACCCGAGACGACGAGAGAAGACTCACCAAGATCTCACCAAGAACCTCGTATTCGGTTCGGCTGGTTGCCAAGGCCCCTTTTGCGCCACTGTGACAATATCAGGGTCGGGCACGGACACGTTTCAACTTCCGGGGCCGGTGATACGTTATGAGTTGAGAACTTCCGATGCTGGGACCTCCCAATGATTGTCGGCTTTAGTCAGGAGACGTCAAATTTCAGACTCGAGAGATGCGAGGGAGAAGTCGAGGGCCCGATCAACATTGTGTGTTCCTGAGGGATCGATGATAAGGATCGCGCGTGCCGACGCCACACTGACTCGCCTTTGGGGATATGTGACCCGGTCGGAACGTTTATTAGCATGTTGAAACCATCACGATGTGCGAGACCAGCGTAAAGTTGCAACGCCCCGCGGAAGTCTTCCTTCAAGGCGTTGCTCTTCAGGGGGGGGGGGGCGGTATCGACGACCAACATAAAACTGTTCGAATCGCACAGCCGTGCAATGGACGCGCGAATTTAGCCAAGTGGGAATCCCCTTGTCTTCTATCTGCAGAAAGCGCGCTGTGGGTGATAATACTCAACAAGGAAGGTCTTGTCGGTCCCAAATGGAACTACATGATCTTCGAGAAGCACAGGGTCTGTTCCGCAAAGGCGCAAGGCGGTGTTGATTCGGGGATGGAGCCGAGGGTGCAGTGCCCGCACGAGGTGGGCGGGGGTACGTTCAGGGACAGGGAAAGTCTTGCAGCACCTCGAAAAGTACGGCGTATCGAAGAATAAGTGTGTGCGACACGGGCTTTGTTGACGGGGACGCCCGGAGGGTTGGGATGTCGTTGGCAAGGTGTTGATCCGGCGTCTCCGCAACGATCTCCAAACTTCGAATCAACAGAAACCAAGGATATCATAGCCTTTGCTTTTGTTGTGCAGGAGTGATGCTTTTCAGCGAGCAGGTTTCGTGTGGAGAGAGGCGGTGCATTGGCAGTGACATCAACATGGTTGTTGCTTCAAGGAACAGTTCGCACGCTCCATTCGATTGTCTATCCTCTTTCCTCGCTCACACAACCAACGATATGTCACCGTCTTGGGCGGAATTGGAAACCATCAGCTGCGCTGCTATACATGTGTTAGCTTCCATCGGGTAACCCTCCGCTCGTGTTTTGGGCGGACCCGGCTGGGGTTATAAATGTTCCAGCAGCCGGAGCATACATCCCCTCCGCTCCCTTTTCTCTAATCTCCTCATCCTCCCTCCAGTTCCCCAAGAAAGCCTACAGCAAATGGGTTCCTTCTCATCCAAATCCCCCCGCTTCCGACTCCAGCCTTCCATCGATGCCCCCAGAATCCCACGTCTCCCTCAAGAACTCCTGGACGAGATCATGGACCACCTCGCAGACGATCCCACCTCTCTTCGTCGTTGTTCGATAGCCGCTAGGACCCTCGTATCATCGTGCCGCCGTCACCTCTTCAGGCGAATCGAGTTCTGGCCCCACAATCTTCCTACGTGGAAGCGCACCTTCCCCGATCCGTCGACAAGTCCTGCCGCATATACCCGCGAGATCCGTATCCAACTCGCATCTGATGCCCCGACACAGCTTGCTGATTACATGCCATACTTCTCCAATGTCCGTGACCTAACCTTGATCGGCGGCAGGTGCGAAAACTACGACTGGGTCTCGAGCCTCGGCGACCTCCCCACCTCTACCCGCTCGTTGACAATGAAGTTTGTGTCCATCACGAACGTTCAAGTGCTCGAAGTCATGGAACAACTCCCCAACCTCGACGACTTTTCATTTCGCGCCTCCAAGGGAGCCGATTTCTCAGCCGAGGCCGGTGAGATCTTGAGAGGGAGGTTCAGTGGGAAGTTGGATCTCCTTCTCATGGAGGATCTCCACGCCAGCATTGTCAAATCTCTTTTGAAAGCACCCGAGGGCCTGGGCTTCAAGAGCATCAAAGCGTTCTGCAATACCGGAGACGACTTCCCAGTGTATGCGGACTTGGTCGCCACCTGCCGAGATACACTGCTTGAATTGGACATCTCTGTTTCTCCAGAAGGTAAGCATCGCTTTGACCAAACGCTTTGAGCTGCATGTACTGATGCCTTCGATAGCTATTATCAAACCCAGCGAAGATGCCCATACGCTCGACTTCTCCCCCCATAAATCCCTCGAACGCCTGTCGTTCTCTCTGCTCTCGAACTATACCAGCTGCCGTTGGTTATCAACGGCGCTTTCAACCATCAGGCCGACAAACTCCCCACGCTTAAACGCCATTACGATCTACCTCCACCGTCACATACCTCCGGCACGCATCGTTTCTGAAACCATGTTGGGCGAGACCTCGATGAAAGACCTCCGTGACGTGGGAACTGAGATAAAGCGGATCAGGGCTGAGAGCGGAGGAAGGGTCAAGTTTGAAGTCGTGATCCCCCTGCCATGGGTTACGAAACCTCTCCGGACGGCGTGGCCGGGAGTATTGGACGATTGTTCGCTCATAGTTGAATACCCGTAGAGTTTTTTGCATATCCTTATTTATAGCGCTAATAAGACAGTTACCCTCATGGTAGTGCTGTACGACTAGGTAGAGTAGTCGTAGATGGAGTAATACTAACCATCCCTGATACGGCGATAAGCTGGTAATACTTATATCGATGAGGGCGGCTCTTGGCCCTCGGCTTGTTTTATTGGACAATCCCCGCAAAATCCGACGTCAAGTCATTCCACCCCTATCTCGTGCCTCAAAACCTAATATAAATTAACTGCCTCAGTATGCATGTTCGGTAAAAACTCAGATCTGGGTAGACACCGGGTGATATGAACGAATGAACTGGCCCTTCCGTCGGGTATTTCTTGGTAGGTGTTGAGTTGTTGATACCCGGGCCAGGTGGTCACCGGCCGTGGGGCGGGGGATCATGCGCACGGCTTGCGGAATGGAGAAAATCAGGGACGCGAAGCGGCAATAGACCGTGCCTTGTCCATATCCTCTCCTGATACGCAATCCAGTTGGGGTGTTACGTTGTGTACCGTGCCACGTCCGTTGCATATAAGTGGGAAGGTGAAGGGGGGAGCGTTCACATCCGCGTGTTGGGAACGAGTGCTGTGGTGGCCTACAAACAACCTTAACGCCTGCCAGCATCTCGGCCTTGTATTTGGGTCACGCTGGGCCCGCGATAACAGTCAGGTCAAGAAGCAAATATCACGATGATCTCGCACCTGCAACGAATACCCCGCGACAGACTCGGAATCCCTACCACCAGAAAGTAACGGCGATGATTGTTCTTAGGGGCTGCCTACGTACCTGACGTCTGTCGCAGTCGTGGGTTGTGATTCCCGGTTCATGGTTAGCGACACAGGCACAAGTCAAAGGTGAGGGGAGATACGGGAGAGAGGCCGTGATCCATCTCGGTCGCCACTTGTCGGATTTCCCACACACGGCACGATGCGGCATGGCGTCCCGGTTGTTTTTTTTTCTTCGTTTTTCCACTGAACCGGAATCCTGTGCTCTGTATGGGATTAGGGGACGAGAGAAACATATGCCTACCACATGACTATTTGCATCATTGAGCGGCAAAATAATGGAACATCTGCCTGTGCGTGTTCTACGGCATTTAGGATAATCCGGTGTCAAGGTAACAAAAGTGAACGGAACCCCTCGGAACGATTGGCACTCCTGGCAACGTTGGGCTGGAATCCGGTGTTGAATTTAGAGGTAGGGAGGACGCAGCTCAGAAGGAGGGGTGGGTGCAGGTGTGGGAGAGGTCCAGCCGCGGCCCGCAAGGATCACCAAGCACTGCTTACGTAATGCTCATCCAGTGCCCCCCAAATGAGATTGATTAATGTGGAAATCCCTAACACTGAATTCAGCAGGGATCAACGATTTGGGCCACGTTGTGTACGATCGTAGCCTTTGGGGGGAGAGTCCTGCGATCTATCCCTGTTGCCTCTGTACTGCTCAGTGCTTATGAGCACCCGAGCGTCGACAGGCCTCTGTTTTCGCATCGATGACTCAGGCGCCTCTCGGCAGATTTCCACCCGAACCCTCGCAGATCCAATTGAATGTAAATCTCCACCTAGTGACAAAACGGTTGTTCATTTGTCCGTTCGCTCTGGTGAGGCATATCCATCCACCGCGAGGTGCAAAACCGAGTCCCGGAAAATATCGTAGATGGGAACTACTTCCTAATCCGGCGTTCAATTGCCCGGTTAAAACTTCGGTCGACAATCCACGGCCTTCGTCGATCCTGCTTATATCTCTCTCATAAGTGGAACATATACAATATCCATGAGAGATTCCGGGGAATCCTACCTTCCCAGTTTGAGGTTAACTTTGTCAGTTTGTTGCGTACTCGAATTAGGGTTGACTTCACTCTTCACACTCGCTGGGGTCGAGAGCGTGGGGGCTTTCGATGGATGCCCACATTCATGCGAGAAATACTCAGAATATGTGGGAAAAAGAGCATTTCGGCGGGATCCCTAGCGAAAGAATCAACATTAAACTCCCTGAGCTCCCGAGAGGACTCGGTTTATCCCCTCGCTTCCCACCACTCAGATGACCGAGCCCAACTCCCTCCTGCTCTCCCAATATTCTTACACCCACCGTCGAACCACATTCTCTCGTCTTCTCTCATCCATTCACCGAATTTGCCACCCGGCAGAGGCGCTATCCGAAGAGACAGGTGTGCCCTCGCACGTAACACACGTTCCTGAACAGTCAACGTCACCTCCTTGGAAAATCGAAGATCTCCTCGACCACACGCACAATCACCTTCGACCTCAGCTGCCCGGTAGCTGCAAGTGGTTGGAACGAGAAGCACTCCCGATCGAGGGGAAACACCCTATTGATGCCGGTGGTTCTGCGGACGTCCTGCTCAGCAGAATAGGCGACCACGACTACGCTGTAAAGTCCTACAGATGCTACTCGTCTACGAGCTACTTGCCGATCTATGAGGTAAGCTTTATCTATATCTATCTGAAGCGTTCCGTCACCTGATAAGCTGCCGATAGAGGTTCCGTGGCGAGGCGCTGGCATGTAGCTGTCTCAAACACAGGAACATTGTGCCATTCATAGGAGTGTACTCCACCCCCAAGTACCCATTGGGTCTCGTTCTTGAGTACATGGAACACAATAACCTGAGAGAGTATCTGAGGACCAACGAGAGTGTTGAGAGACGTACTAAACTCGTATGGTTCCGTCCCTCTATCTCTTCACCAATAATCACCGTACTAACGCCCCGGATTAGCTGCTAGATATAGCATGCGGGGTGGAGCACATGCACAAGCTAGATTTCGTCCACGGAAACCTCAAGATTGTATGTCACTCCCCCCCGCCATACTTTGATCACGCTCTTACGTTCATCCAGTCAAATATCTTAGTAGATTCCTCTAGGAGTGCCCGCGTCGCCGGTCTTGGAGTTGCCTCTAACCGGTCCCCCATGCCGGGGGTGGAGATCGATAGGTCCTTCTACGGAGCCGCTCCTGAACTGGTCTACCCTCAACGTTTCGGGTTGACCGACAGCGGAGCCACAAAGGAAAGCGACGTATATGCGTTTGGCTTCTTGGCTTGGGAGGTGAATCTAACCCTCGAGCGCATCGTTTGTGACCTGCTCAATGGAGAATTTTCTTAGGTTTTCGCTGGGCAAGTTCCATTCTCCAACGAGAGCAGGAATGTAGGAGTTTATTCAATGGTAAATGGCCGTCGACCACCCCGTCCTGACCATCCCGAGCTTTCCGATCGGGTGTGGGAGATGATTGAGGGATCCTGGGTGGTTGACCCTGCCCAGCGCATGACGATCACCGAGGTCGTTTCCATCCTTGATGCAGAAGTGAACCCTCACAGATCCCAGTGATATGTATCGTTCCCTCCTCTACTTCTGCTTTGTAGTTATTCCCGTCCTGGATTTATGTATGTGTTATATATGCTGCAGATTCCGTGCATCCATTGCAGTTGGTTCCGCACTTCTTCGAAGAGAATGGAACATGGATTTGATTGCCGCAATGTGAGTCATCGGGAATGTTTCGCTGAGTTGGATTCTGGAACAGGAACCGGCCGGTGATCACATGCTTGAGTTCCAACGTGCGCTCAGAGTCACCACCGATCCTGCCGTGGGCTCTAGGGAGATGGACCGCTTGGACGATGTGGACAGCTGTAGGACGAACAACATAGGCTGCGACACGTCGTAACGAGTTTGTGGGGTCGGTCAGTATAAACCCCGGGAATCGAAACCTCTACGCCAACCATGCCTTACCCTCATCCGTCGCCCCCGAGCGAACCACGGTCCGATCCCCCTTTCACTCGCCCAAAAAGTTTTGTTTTCCTGTGCTCTCGCGTGCCCTCTCAATTTGGAACCGAAGAATTCACTTGAAGGGGCGACGTAACTTTGCGCACCGGCAGTGTACCGAGTCACTGGTCGGAGCTGTTTTCACCGGAGATCGGCCAGTCGTTTCCGGTGAATATCGGAATAGGAGGCGCTCGATGACGTTGGGGAACACCCTGTCGGCATACGAACAGCATCGTCGTGCACGGCTGGGTGTGAGATTGCAAATACGGAACGCGTTGAAGGAACAACAAAGATGTTAGAAGGCGCGCCAAGCCGCACGTTGCCGGAAACAGTGCGTGGTACGGAACACGGGGCACATGAGATGACGTCCATACTCATAGGAACCTTTTAGGGTGATATGACGCCTCACGGACTTTGACCACCCGCTCGCATCTCTCCGGGTGAATCTAATCATAGACGCTCGCGGACACGTCCATGTCACGGGCCTTGGCTCGGAGTAGCCTTGGTTCCGCTCGCAAATTCCCGAAGCGTATGCGGATGTTGATAAAGGTGTTCCACAACACCGCTCCGGAATTGGCTTATCATCAAAGCTCCGGGTCGGCAACACAGGAATCACGGAGGACAGTGAGGTATGTATGTATATAGATTTGGAGCTCTGGTTTTTGAGGTGAACCTGACGCTCGAGTATCTCGTGGGTGGCCCTACTCAATGGGTGAGACGCTTTCTTAGGTTTTGCTGGGCCCGCTTCACTCTCCGATAATGGTGGGCCCGCAGTGGTTTATTCGATATTGAACAATTCTCGGTCACCCGTCCTGACCATCCAGGGCTATCAGATCGTGTGGTGGGAGCGTGTTCCGTCTCGCCACAAAGCCACCCCCGACGATCTCCGACGTCATCGCTGTTCCGGGCGTTAAACTCAACCATCGATGGCTTCGGACCGCGTGCCATCTGCCCGGGCTGTATCTGCGGTAATTTATCACAAATGTCACTCTTGTGCGGCCTTTGCCGGGCTACTAGTAGCAAACAATCGATTAGGCGTTTGATATCCGGATGCACTGGTAGTAGAGGCATACTTTCTCGCTCGTTTCGCCGTATTCGGAAAATCGTAGGGTGGGTGTACATCTACGCTAAGGTCCATTGAAGCCGACTATTGAATATTGAAGTGCTGATGCTAAGTGATCAAGCTTCAAGGGCGAACCGAACGGTTCCTATGGTGGGCATCGACGGCGAACAAAGTGCAGCACGGCCCGGGGCCACGGATTTAACCGAGCCGGGGAGCCCTGCTCCGAGGGTAACGGTCAGATATTCTCCCCTAGTGCCAGCGTGAGTGTATTTTATTCAGGATCGAATTTTCTGCTCTGGTCATGGAAAACCCTGGCTCGGAGTCATTTATCCGGACCATGCATGCGTCTGGGGTGAGGTAGACTGTACCACTTACCACGGGCCCCATGACGATGACGGGTCGGTTTGTTCCGACGGAATAGTTCCCCTCGTGTTCCCAACTCCGAAAAGGAACAAAGGAACGCTTGACGGTCACATACACGTGGTGAGCCCCTGTTCCACCTCTATGCAGAAGCAAGGGCTAGGGTATGCTCGGGAATTGACTCGGATCGGTGTGCCCCTCCGTCAGTGGGATAGATATGATAGACGCTGAGATGTGACTACCCGGCAGAGATCTTCTCGCGGGGCAGGGCAGATGATGATACAGATCGCACAAACTAAATGTTGACTATGGGAACCTCGAGGTTGCATGTCACTTCCCCGCCGCACTTTGAATTTGATCGCTCGTGCTCGCTCAATCAAATATCCCAGCAGACGCCTCGGGGGGTGTTCATCGGAACAGACGTTGGGTCAAGGGGATGCATTTGTGGTATGGTCGGATCATGGGATGTTCCTTGGTGCTGTGCGACTTATCATAGACTCGGATGGAAATGTAGCAACTTCAACCTTTGTATTGAATCAACTAATAGTATTTGTACCACCTCGGGGACGGTCGGTGACGGGAATCAACGGGGTTGCCGGTGTGAATGGGGGTGAGTACAGTCAGGCGAGGGATCATGCCGACGGTTTTTTTTGAGTGGCCCGGTAGTGTCTGATCTACAAGATGGGGTCGAGGTGACGTCAAGCTGAGTCGGAAAGGCTAAACAGCCGGCAGACATATCACTCAGACCCGCGGAACCTGATCCCGGCTTGCGCCGAGACGAGAGGGCTGCAATGTCGATGATAACTATTGCCAACGCGGGTACGATCGGGTGCTTCGAAAGAATTCTTGAAATTTGAAATTTGAACAATTCGACCTTGGGACGACCCATAATCCCTATGCGTGTATGGTCGTCGGGCTTTTGTAAATATACAATAGGGCTGCCGTTACATAAGTTCCTACCAGCGGACTGGTGGTCATTCGGCGATCATTTTAAACGTTTGGCATCAATTCATGACACTCGGTGCGCTTGACCTCCAAGTCTTTTTAGACGGCCCGATTAAACGCCAGAAGGCCCTCCGAAACTAGCTTTGTCGTGAGAGCACTCCCCACTGCGACGTTCTGACTGTCCCTCCATTTACCGTGTGTTGTACCTCTAGTGGCCCTATCCACGGCTATGGGCTATTAACGACTGGAAGACGTGGAGAGATGCATCTGGTCTGGGATGAGATCTGTTCCTCGGGGGCATAAAACCCAGGGCCCCCGGACTCCAGGCAGGGCGGGCGGCTGGATATTGGCAGCGTCTTTGGTTCGCGGCTCAATTCCATCTCCTTGTTACGTTGCCCGCTAACTTCCGATTCAATGGTTCCTTACGTAGGCCGCATGTCTCGTTCGATACACTATGTCGTCGACACATGCCCACACAATAGAGGATCACCGTCTCCCCGAAATGTAGAACATGGTTCCATTCAACGAGGACCGAATTCGATTGGCAGTTTTCAGCCCTCCCTGCCAGTGCAGGATCAGCCGGGGCCATGGAGTCTGCGTTAAATGGCTCAAACACTGGGCTTGCGTGTAAGCGCTAGGCCTGTGTTACAGAATTTGTTTGTTGTCGAAAAGCTGAAGTTGAATGCGTCACAATTCGGTTGCAATTGCCTGCCGGACTATCCGCAGAGATAACAGATACATGTCCAAAAGGTCACGCGTAGGAACCGATTGGTTGTAGACTCGGATGATAAGCAGCCCACACCGCCCTATCCCACTGACGCTGGGGTGCAGGGTTATTGGCTTTGACCACCCATCACAAGGGTTGCGTCTGGGGAGATCCGTGCATTGATACTAGTGGTATCCTTTTCTCGACATCACCGACGGCCATTCCAGATATATCAGAAGTATAGGAAGGTGGGCGTATGAATCAGTGAGCCAAACACCCATACATGTTACACCGCATCTATCCGGCGACATGTTCAAACTCTCGGGCCTCATGCCTCAGAGGCCTATGCATCGTGCCTCATACGCTTCGGGTCGATATGGGAGCGATTCGGAGTTGGTTTACCTGTTTTCCTCCCGGAAAGGATTCAAGCGATTGTTGCAACCGGAAGGAGGAAGGCTTTGTGTGACCGCCCGGAAAGCTTCCTCGCAACTCCGTTCGTAGTATGATGTGGGCGGTCCACGTTGGAAACGATCTTGGTGAGGTCAT
>Ga0307515_10016781_pt1 | contig 13394 bp, 5 predicted proteins | sample 17_EM_MG_FD_194513 | JGI IMG/M metagenome (GOLD analysis project Ga0307515, IMG submission 194513) | Populus trichocarpa ectomycorrhiza microbial communities from riparian zone in the Pacific Northwest, United States - 17_EM | ecosystem: Host-associated > Plants > Roots > Unclassified | place...
AAATTAAACAAAAAAAAAATTTGAAAGAAAAAAATTAATTAAGAAAAAGAAAAAAATCCAAATCAACTGGGTTACCCCGCCAAATCAGGTTAACCCGTCAAACCTGAGATCCATGTTATAAGAGTATGATAACTAAATAGAAAAAAAAATTAATATTAACGAACTAACTTAAACAAAAAATAATAATTAAAAAGAAAAAAAAAACAAAAAAAAAAACCTATAACTAAAAGGCATCAGCCTTTTAAAAAAAATTCTGAATCAATTGAGTTAACCCGTCAAACCTGGAATTCGTGTCATGAGAGTGTGATAACTAAATAAAAAAAATTAATATTAACTAACTAAATTAAACAAAAAAAGATTAATTAAAAAAAACTTATTGGAAAAAAAAACTAATTAAGAAAAAGAAAAAAATCTAAATTAACTGGGTTAACTCGTCAAACCAGTTTAACTCGTCAAACCTAGGATATATGTCATGAGAGTATGATAAATAAATAGAAAAAAATTTAATATTAACGAACTAAATTAAACAAAAAAAATCAATTAAAAAGAGAAAAATTAAGAGAAGAAAAACTATAACTAAAAGGCGTCTTGGATTGCACAGTAAAAGAAAACCAGATTAACCCGTCAAACCTAGGATCTGTGTCATGAGAGTGTGATAACTATATAAAAAAAATTAATATTAATGAACTAAATTAAACAAAAAAAGATTAATTAAAAAAAACAAAAAACAAAACATATAACTAAAAGGCATCCGTCTTTCACTGTAGATTTTTACAATGCAATCCACAGTGAAAGGTTGATCTTTTTTAGTTATAGTTATAATATTAAAAGATTAAATTGAAAGAAAAAAACTAATGAAGAAAAGAAAAAAAAATCTGAATCAATTGGATTAAACCGTCAAATCTATACGAGAGCATAGGGTTCCGGGGCGGCGTGCAAGGATCACTTGATGGCATTCCATACAACTGTTTGAGCTGAATGCATCTGTCAGAAAAAAATGCTGAAAGTAATAAGCTTTAAAATAAGCCTGGCGACGAGCATACGCAGAAAGCTGGATGAAAGGAATGCTGCCCCTGATTACCTATGCTATGTATTAATCTACATAAACTCGTTGCAATATTATCCCAGAAGGTACGGAGAAAATCTAGTTTCATTATATAACTGCACATGATGACAAGAATCCGGACTGCAACAAAACAAATAGAAAATCTGAATCGATTACACCCACTGGATGTTTCTATGAAGCAGCCTCCCAGAAATAACAAAGGGTGTCGCTTTCCTAATCAATGATTATTGCAACATTTGTAACCCAGAAATCAAATACTGTCTCTAAGCTCTTCAGAAACAAGAGTGAAGGATAGAATCAAATACTCTTCCTGCAAGAGTGAAGGATGAGAGCTACAAATTTGACTCTGAACTACTCGGAGGTTGTTTCAGTTGTACTGCATCAAATGCTGAGCCTTGATTTGCCCAGGAGGTGATTAGGTGATGCGCAATTGCATAGGGTCCAGGAAAAAACATTGGAGCAAGTTCCCCACTTTCTAAATTAAAATCTGATGAAAAACTCTGTCCTCTCTCAATTCCTTTGCACATCTGTTCTACCTTGGCCGCTGCTGTTCTTTGTGCCTTCTTGTATTCCGCACACAATAATGCTTTTCGGACATCTTCTCTACTGTGCCATTGAGCATCTAAAACGATTCAAAACTCAAAATATTAGCCTTCTGCCACATCTCTACAAGTCATATCCAACTGTAAACTAAAGCAACCACTTCTATTAAACACGAGCTTGCTGAAGTTTAACTCATCGAAAGTGGAATGTAGCCAAATCCTCGAAAGGGATCTCGAGACTCGCAGCTTCCAAGAGTCTTGAACTATGATGTAAAAGAAACACTATTTGTACCTTTTACTATAGTCAAGTTCAAACATCTAGTTATACAAAGAGTAGTTTTACTTGATGGGTTAAGTAGCATAAAATCTGAAAGTATCGGTAGGGCAAAGGATGATAAGAAAAAAGGACTTTTAGCATCAAGCAAAACATGAGAAAACCACACATTATTGAATCAGTATGAAAATTGACAAGAAAAACATGGAATTAAAATTAATCCCGCATAATTGAATTAGTATAGGAAACAACACCTTTTCCAGATGAGCGAGTGAATACATCTACTTCCAAAGTACACTCAAGAGTTTTTTTGAAAAGGAGGTACTTGATTGATTGATTGATTTTAAAACCGCAAAAACAAAAATAAACAAAAAAAATTAGAAAAACTCAAATACAAATTTTTCAAAAACCCAAGTGCTAAAATTATGATTATAAAAAATTAAAATAAATCCTTCCACTACATTGTATAGAATAAGCAACAAGATTAGCAAAACAACAAAGGCTCAAACTCAAGTTTATTTTGTTATATGTTCAACAATTAAATCTGAAAGTATGCATCAGGTGTTTATTTATAAAAAACCAAAAAAAATAAAATAGGAGAACCTAACAACAGTATTAACATGATAAGGAAAAACTAAGGTAATGTCTACTTTCAAAAAATATTATTTTGTTTCTATCACTATTTTTCTTGTTTATTCTAAAAATATTTTTCCACAGAATTTTAAAACTATATTTATTAAATATAAATTATAGATCATTCATACAATTTATATTTAAAACTAGTTAACAACTCTCATTTTGCTTCAAGAACCTATAAATTTTGTGTTCTTTTTTAATTGAGTAATTTTTATTTTCAAAATCATTTTTTAGCTAATTTTTCACATAAATCATATAAAACCATTTGAAAATAGATATAATTTAGTGAATAGGTGAAGTAAATGAGATTATTTGCATGATTGGTTGACATGGCCAAAACAATTATTAGATATACACTAAATGGTATTGGTGTTGGTTAATGATATAGTAAAATAGAAAAATCAAGATAATGCATTACTGGCATCAATATCATTAGACCGGATTTTTTTGCACAAGAAACATATTATCATCTATTTATAGTTAAATATTACATACCAAAATCATCAATTGCTATTTGTTGAACGTACTAAATTCTGTTAATTATTAAATATATGGTTTGATATCTAAACACAAAATGCATTAGGTATCATAAATTTTTTATATAAACAATTTTCACACAAATTAAATCTAAAATTCTTCACCTCGGCAATTATAATTTAGGAAAAAAAATTCAATTTCATTTAGCAATGTAATTTTCTTAGACAACCTCAAATTGATTTTGTTATTTATAACATTGAGGTTGTATATTGAGTTTAAGAAGAAAAGCCAATTGTCAAAATTTAACTACTGTACGAAAATTTTTTAAAAAGTTCTACAAACTTTCCAAAGTAAAAACATTAGCTAAAGAATAACTCAAAACTCAAATTGATAATTGATAATTTGTTTCACTTGACACTTCCAAAACCCAAATAACTAAATTGATAGATAAATAAATAAATAAATAAAACTCTTATTCCTAGTAATAAGAACTTTAAACCATCACGTTGATACAAAATTGTCAATTTCAATTATGGATCTTGTTGTTGTATTTTTATATTGCGAGATATAAAGAATACATAAATTGCACCTCCTAGGGCATATACTTATTAGTTTATATACATTGGTTGTAATCCCACTTTTGAAGGATAGTTTTAGTGAATTAAATAAAGCCTATTCTATTACCTTGTAAAATAGTATAGGTTAGCTCTAATTAAGGTCAAGCCAAATGCACATGCTTTGATACAAAATATGATGCGGGATCTTCCATTATAACATCTAAATACTAGCCTTTTACAAGTTACGTAGGTTTGATGGATTAGAAAATGGGGAATGGGATGTATTTAGCTCAAGTTATGCTTTAGAAAAATAAGCAAATAAGAAACGAGGAATTAAGTAGGTAAAGGATAAAACAAACCTAGCATCACACTCCTAAGAATTCCTAGATTTCACACCTAAGATATGATGCATCACACCCTAACCTTGAAAGTTGAAAATCTATGTTTCATTCACTAAAACCATCCATTAATTAAAAGTGAGGATTGCAACCAATATGTATACCCACAGTTGATCCTAGTTGCAAGTCACTTTCTTAATATTACAGTTAGCTAGTCAACTTTTCCTACTCTATGAACTAGTAAACTAATCCATGTTAGCTCTAAGTAAAGAGCAGCATAGCCATGCCTGTTGTAGCATTAGAGGAGACATATGGAAATAAAATTAAAAGTATGAGTTTCCTGTTTTATCCTACCAATCCTCTATAATCATATAAGAGAAAGACATGTCTTTATTTAGAAAGCTCAAAACTCTTCAAATTAACATGCCCCATTATAACATGCCACATGTCAACAATTGCTTCCTCAGTCATATTCATGATATGTTATAGATTCCTAAATAGTCAAATAATAATCTAATTGTTGTCTTTCTTTATTTCCATCATTCACCCTTGGTTGGAAAAAACTCAACCTTGAGTTTTGAAGAGTTGAAGTAATAAAAACTCAATGAACATGCATGTACGAACCTCTAGAAACTTACATATGCTCCAAAGCTCATTAAAACTTCTTCAAACAACAATGTAGGCAATAAGATAGTCTTCTCATCTACAATACTAAATTTAGAGAAACAACAAAGTCAATGCAATCAACTTCAAATTTGAAGACTTGGAATCTTCAATTTGTGGCGGATCAATATTTTTGCACAAATTCCATTGCATTAACTTCATCATCCTTGCAACTAAGCCCATCATGGTTCTTCACATTCTCAATTTCCCTCAACAAGATTTCTCCAAGGACTTCTACATTGTATTCATCAACTACTTCTACATTGTATTCATCAACTACTTCTACAATTCATTACCTCTTGCTTCATAGGACACCCCTCATCTATCATTAACTAGTCAAGTTTAGCATTGATTTTTTTCTAATTTTGCTCCAAGTTCAGAATAATAGATTTATGAAGTTTGGACTTAGGTTTCAAAATAAGTAACAAGTTTGGTGATTTTGTAGGCATCCAGTACTTCTAGCCAATGGAGCATGATTAACATTTATTGTGCTGAGTTGAATTTTGTTTTGAAGGATAGATGGAATCAATAAGACTCGCAATACTGTACTACATTTGTAACTTAAGCTTAAATCTATGAGTCAAATATCCATCACACAACATATTCACACAACAATTTTCATAAACTCAAGTGCCATTATGTCTAAATAAAGCTAGAATAGCATGCCTTACATACTGAAATTAAACTAAAGCAAACTCCTTATACATGAATATATCCTCCAAATATCCATATTCACTAAATATTTCATGTAACACAACCTTTCAATGAGATAAAGAATATGTGAGAACCTAACCAAAAAATTCAACTTAGCTCACTTTTTCATTCCCCAAGAATTCAATTCTCCAATCATAATTATATTTTCTATGATTTTCCAAAGAATGATCATAGGCTAGACATCCATTTTCTTCTCAAAACACCAAAATTTATTTTTTGAAACCACTATAAATTTTGTCAACAATCCAGAGTAGAAATAGCTTACCTCAAATGATTTGATTTATGAGATTGCCTATATCCAATATTTTTTTACATCCAAGTAAGTGGATTTGTGGACTCTTAATTCTTTGTTACAGGTGATGCAGAAGCTTTTTTAGAAAAATAAATATTTTCTAATTTTTAATTTTCTATTCTTTATTATGATTTTTTTCTAGTTAGTTTTTCTTTTTTTTTCTATTTGAAGAAAATATTTTTCCTAGTTTATTTTTTTCTATTCATAATGATTAGGGTTTTTTAGTTTTTTCTATATAACATGTGGTAATAGCTTTTTGGCAAGTGTAGACATGAATGAATAAAATAAAATATTTTGAGTCCCTATACTTATAGTGTTTTTAATCCTTGAGGGTTTTGACATGTAACAAACTCTTTTCTCATTCGCTCTCATCTACATCAATTGGTATCAGAGCCAAGTGATCCTTAGTTGTTATTTTGTTTTGTTGTGTGTCATGGCTAAAAGAGGTTGCAGATTAGGATGTGCTTGTGTAGGAGAGAATGAAGAGTTTCCCTCAAGAAAAAGACATCCAATAACTAGTGTGTTATTTCGCCTATTTCAGTTGTTGTCAATCGAAATCCTGGTGGTGGGACTCACGATGAGATGACTAACATAAAGATATTGTGTTAGGAATCCAAGATGGAGTAGTACACACAAACATGTTGTGTTGGGGATCCATGATAGGGTGATCTATACAAAGGTGTTAGAAACCCATGATTAGGTGTGTTGGGTCCATATACAAAAAGATGTTCTTGATGCAGGACAATTTTTAATTGAAGACTGAACTCGATGACGAGTTCCTTCCAACCCAGGAAAATTAATGCAAGAGTTTTTTTAGAAAAATAGATATTTTTCTATTCTATATTATGATGCTTTTTTTCCTACATGAAAGGAATATTTTTCCTAGTTTATTTTTTTCTATTTAGTATTATTAAGGTTTTCTAGTTTTTTTCTATATGAAAGGTTGTAATAGCTTTTTGACAAGTGGAGACATAAATTAATAAAATTAAGTATTTTGAGAGTCTCCATATACTTATGATGTTTTTGGTCTTTAAGAGTTTTAACATGTAACAAACTCCTTTATCCTTCACTCATGTTTGCATCAAAAGGACTCTTAATCGCAATAGTAATTTTATCTTATTTTTTTTCTTATGAAATAAGAATAAACCTAGCCGAATCTCTGCTGAATCCTTATAGAAATTCAAGGAAGAGATATGAGATTGAGGAAGAGAACAATCTCTGTTGAATTTCTATGAGACCAAACTAATGCAGAACTACCAAAAAGACCACCAAAATAAGAGTGGCACTCAGACACACCCTAAGAGAACTCAAATTTATATTATTCAATATACAATGATCAAACAAAATGTCAATACAGGAAAAGTATTTATAGCCACCAAAACGAATAAAATAGGAAAACATAATAATAGTACTAATTTGATAAGAAAACTAAAATTCAAATTTAATTACTAAATAATAAATGTTAATATTCCTATAATTACCAAAAATTTAGCACAATCATACATTATTAAAATTCTTACATGGTCAAATAATATTCTTGTTGTTGTCTTTTTTTTCCCCATCACAACTTATAACATAATTCAAATGGCAACTATACAATTAGAGCACCAGTAAAAAGTATATATTACATAAATACAAAGAAATGAGGGAGACTAATATAACTAGTAAAGAGTAAAAAGTATATGTTACATAAATACAAAGAAATGAGGGAGACCAATATAACGAGTTAAGACTAGTACATTCTCACCACCAAAAATCAAATCAACTTCGTGAAACTATAAATTAGGTTGCATTTAAGAGTTTAGGTGATTCAATTAGATTAGTTTTATTTGTTTGTAATTGTTGTTATCCTTACTATTTCTTTTCTATTTTCTTTTCTATAGTTAAGTTATCCAAACCTTTGACATCTAAATTTGAGATGTGCGCAAATTCAGCAACCTAAAGGTAATAAATTTGGCTACTTTTATTGCTTTAGAGTTTGTCACAAGAAGTCTCTTATTTTGCCTAGAATTTTTAGCCATACAGTGTGGAAATTCAGCCAACCTAAAGGTAATAAATTTGGCTACTTTTATTGCTTTAGAGTTTGTCACCAGAAGTCTCTTATTTTGCCAAGAAATTTTAGCCATACAGCACAAATAGGTGATTTTGTATACAAAAAGAAAGATTTTCATCAGGAAAAAGAAAGATCCAAGCATAAGCAACCAAATTTTAAATCTTCAAATACCTTCTAACTCTTCCTTGTCTACATTTATTTCAAATGATTTTGCATATGCAAAGAATCCGACCATCAGCTGACATGGCATGCTGCTTGGGCCAACTGACAAGAAACCAGAACAGGTGCACAATAAGTTAGCAGCATTTGTAAATAAATAAATCAGAGAGTAAACAATTCTGCATGAAAAGACAAAATTGAAGTCATAAAATAACTGCACTCTAATCAATCTACAAAACAAAGACAGCAAAAAGAAGCCAATTATTAGGCTAGGCCAAATCAAACTCTAAACAAATAATTCAGTCAAACAACCTTACACTTTGAAACCTTCCATCCAACTCCATGAGTGATGGAGCAAAAACAAAAGGTAAAATAATATAATTTTTTAGTTTGTTATTGATTAATTAACTTTACACTAGTTTTTCTTTTTGATACAATCTCAATTCCTTTTTTTTTTTCTTTTCAAAAATTTTCATATGTATTTACGTTCGTTTTACACAATCTCAACTCCCTCTTGGGAGGGGGTTCAAATCTCCCTAAAATGGAAGCATATAGATTCAGTTAGACCAAGTACTGATGTGACCAAATGTCTAAAGTAGATGGACAATTGATGAATTAACTGCAACATTATTAGGATCAAATAATTATCAATGAACACATTTGTCAAAGAACCATGTAGCTCTCAGTAAGAGAGAACGAGAAAGAGTAAGATGGTTTGGGCATGTTGGCCTTGATTCAAAGAACTGCTAATAGTGGAAAGAGGTAAACGGAAACCAAAATAATGTGGATGGAAGTGGTATCGAATGATTTAGACTATAATGATATTGAGATGAATTTGGATTATGATCGCAAAAAAATGGCACAAAAGCATCTATATAATTGCCCTCAACTAGTTTGGGATTGCGGCTTGGTTGTTGTAGCAATATCAATGGGGAATATTGTGACTGCAGAAACCCATATTACTTGAAGTTATAATGAAGGCAAAATAATCTAACCTTTTGACAGTGGCACTTTCATGGAATAACAAGCACCAAAATTAGATGAAAATTCCAGTTCTCATACATTCTGCAGGAAGTGATAACATTATGGCTTTGGGAATTCATCTACTCATAGAATTGTTATACATTTGTTTTCTTTCCTTACAAAAGAAAACATATATATGATTTTGGAAAATCGTGTTTTGAGTTTTTCTACTATTTAAAAAACTGAATTAATAGTTTTCCAAATTTTTCAAACTTCAGAAAACTGTTTTATTAGTACTTGTTTTTTTTTTTTTTTTTCATTTACCCTTTATATTCCAATCAGATAAAAAAAAATAAAAAATAAAAAATAAAACCCTTAAAAACAAGTTTTCTAATTTTTTTGATTTTGAAAGAAGTTTGCTAAGATTCCATTTTTCTATGGACAAAATTCCAAAGTAAATGCATTGTATTGTTACACTCATCGTAATAGCACAAGGTTGGCATCTAGAATTTTGCATTTTGTACCCACTAATCTTATATCCGGTGAAATGATTACACCAAAGATGATGAATTATAGTGTCTGTGTTTGGGTATGGATATACTTTAACCTTTAAGGTGCTAAAAGCCTAAAACTACCAAAAGTTGCTGATCTTTGGTCCCCACTATATGACTAATGAAATGTTAATGCTGTTAGTTTTGTTGATTAAAGAACAAATGACCAAAATATCTCGCTTTGTTTCATTTCCAGTAAGATCAATGACATGCAAGCGAAAAGTCGAAGAAATATGCAGTCATAAAAGAGTAGTAAAGGCAATACCAGGCCATGGTTGAGAACTATGATACATTACTTCTCCTACTTCAATAGCAGTCTCTTCCCAAGTTTCTCTCCTCACTGCCTCTTCTAAGCTTTCTCCAGGCTAGAGACAATAAAGGATTTCAATTTTCATTACAGAAAAGAGAATAAAATAATTGGCAACTAGATGAGTTCTTGTGATGGAATCATGAGGTTCATCTCATATATACTAAATGCTTGTATACATTTTGGATTCTTCAGCTTACAAAATCTGCTTCTAGCTTTGTGAACAGTTGAAATTGCCAAGAAAAATACCTCTATGAAACCAGCTAAGCAACTCCACATTCGGGGTACAAATCTTGACTGTCTGCCTAAAAGGACACGGTCATTTTCTCGGTCAATAACTAACATGATGACAACCTGCAGTAAGAGAGCAGAAATTCTCACAGTCAATGCGCCGCTAGCATTTTAAACAACATTCACAGCAGAGAGGCATATGAATCACTGTACTGGATCCACACGAGGATAAATTTTCCTTCTGCACAATTCATTCGAGCATTGTTTCCGCCTCCCAGATTCCATGGTGATAGTTTTCTCTCCACAATATCCACAAAAACGTGAGATGTTATGCCACTCCAGCAACGCTTTGGCCTAACAAATATAAAGACTAAAATGGTAAATAAAGAACTCTTATTGTTTGGAAACAAATCACATGCTAAATAGAATTCAGTTCATAAGACAATTTGAATTCAATTCATATCCTATTACAATTTTTATGATTAGAATAGAATACTAAATCACATAATTGAATTCAAATTTTCTTTTTGAAATACTTGTGAAAATAAATTGAATTAGCAATCTTGACTCTTTTAACCTTAATTTAAAAATTACTTTTGTTACAGAAATCATTTCTTTTTGTTAAGATAAGCAGCACCTACAGCTAAACCAAAAACCACAACTCATTGACCTCCATGGATCTTTGATCCAACAATTCTTTGGTATAGCAGCTCTAATATCAGACAAGTTAAATGGAGGTGGTGAGCCAGGATCAAATTCTATTTACTCTTCTCCAATCCCATTAAATCCATTAACTTTATTATCTTCCTCACCATATGCAACCCCATTCGGAGCACACACTTTAAGCCCCCAATTCCTCTCCCTAAAACACCCAATTGAAAACTTATCAAAAGGAGTCAGTTTATTCTCTCCATCTAAGCTTTCAAAGATATACCAGCTATACTGATCGGTCTTGGTTTGACATGGTTTACAGAGTCTTATTAAATCTATGAGTGTCTTGTTGGTGTATAAAAAACTTGTCTTTGAAGGGTTATTGTGAGAGATGATTCCAGTTCTAGGTCTAGGCAAAATTTGAGGAAGAGGCTTTAGACCATATTTTGACAACACCAAGTTAGCCATTGGAACCCAAACTGGATGTCTCTCTGTGGCTTCAGAAAAAGAGAGAGTGAAAGAATAAATGAAGCAGGAAACTAGTTAAATATAATAAAGAATACTCTACTTGGAATTGATGAGATAAAGTTATAGTGTTGGGTTCTTGGGAGAAAATAAAAAGGTGGGTATTTTTAGAATAGGTATTTTAAAAAGAATTACTGCAGCAAATCAGAGGGGAGATCTGATTTGGTTTCGCACTTTTTTATGAATTAAATTCCATTTGGGATTCAAATCAATACCCTTCTAAGGCTAGAAGGTTCCAAACACAAGAATTGATTTAACCCTGTCAAGACAGCCTATTAGTGCATCAAAATGGAATATATATAATAATTAAATAGGAGTGTGTTAACAAGGTAACACGGACCCTGATCTATTAGAATTGGAGAAAATGACATAGATTTATGCCATGAGGCTAACCAGCAGCAAGGTCATGGAAACACCCACCTACTAGGTTCCAACTCTCATTCGGAAGAAAGGGAGAACAAATAAGAAAGGGAAGAAAATTCCATGGCAAGTGAGACCTTTCTATTAAGATGCTAAATTAAAGAAAAAACCCTGTGAGGGGAAGGAAAGAAAGAATAAAGATGAGAAATTGTGACAAGCACATGTTTGTAGCCTCATCAACTCAATTAAACCTCACTTCCAAATTATATCACTAGTCTACGCTTAGTTATCCATATACTTATGTCGCAATTCAGCTTCTAGAGAATAAACATGAGAACAGCTCAGGTAAATATTTTCGCTATGTTGCGTGAGGTTTGAGTTTCAAGTTTCAAGTTTCAAGACAATTTTTCCATGGCTTTGAAAAAGTTGAAACATTCAACAAATAAATGGCACCATCAAATTTTCAAAACTAAATTGGTAATACAGATATATCCCAACTATAAAGACTAGAAGACAGAAGAGGAAAAAAAGAAGAAGGAGAAGCATTTTCAGCAACTAGAAAAGCTAACATTTATATCACCATTTAACTTGAGGCACTTAAATGATCGGAAACTCATTCTTGGAATGAAGCACATAAGTTTAAGGAATTAACCAATTGAAAACCAAAACCAACTTACATGACCAGCAACAGCCAAATCAGACATGGCCCGCTCATCAGCCCAATCTGTAGCCACCATAAGTGTCCTTAACTCTACAAAGCAAAATTGCTTGCTAACAGAATCAGTGACCAAACTATTTTCTCCAGAGACATTAATTGCCCAATAAACCACATCCTCCTCAGACCTAGAACCCAGATAAACCATGTTGTCTCCGCTCAATTCATCCCCAGAACCAGAAAATAAACCTTTACAATCATCCAAACTGATCCAACCCAGATGCCACTTGGGCCCCAAATCACCATCTGTGCTACTGGACGATGCCAAAGGCCTGCCCTTCCTAAAGGGTAGAACCTTGAAATTAAGAGAAGATAATTGGTGGGTATTGCCTAAAAGTTGAGTTTTGAGGGTTTCAAAGGCTAGGGGAGGTGATAATGGGTCGGTCGATTTGGGTGTTTTAGATCTTAGAGGATTGCCTGCAAAGGCATGTGATTGTAGGTTTGTGGACATGGTGGTTTTGGTACCGAAATAGGATACGGCTTTTCTTGTGAAGAAGAAAGTTGTTGCTTTGGGAGAGAGGATGAACTTCTTAGAGAGAGTACAACACAGAGTAAACGTGGATGATGAAGAGAGGAGTGAGGGCATTGCTCTCTTCTTCCATTGGGGTCTTCGGCTTTTTACTTGTACTGTTTCAACTTTCAAGAATGCCGACTGGTTGCATGGCTCAGATTAAGATGTGTGTTCAATTTCTTGACAACTGTCAAAGACTGAATTTTAGTCATGAAAATAAAACGAACAAGTCCACGAGCCTTTTTACATGCATCACGTTTGATTTTGGTTGTTGTTGAAAATATTTTTTATTTAAAAATATATTAAAATAATATTTTTTATTTTTTAAAATTTATTTTTGATAATAAAAAAATAAAAAAAATTTAATTTTAAATTTTAAATTTTAAATTTTTAATTTTTAATTTTTAAAAAAATATTTTTAAAATACAAAAATAATCAGGCTATTAAATTCCAGATCATGCAATACTTTGCTTGTCATCTCTTATTAATTATGAAAAACTTTAATTTAATATAATAGTATAGTAGATGTTATTTTTTAAAATGCTTTTGAAATGTATCAAAATGATTTTTTTATAGTAGCAGACACGATTAAAGAGTTGATGTTTTATCCCAAGTGCAGGAGTGTCGAAATAATAAATAATTCGGCAAGACCGGGATCGATCCATAAGAAGGTTAACCATATATATATATATATATAATTGAACAAAGAGATCTTTAAGATGTGAGATTAATGTGAGGATTAAACAATGATAAAAACAATTGTCAAGGTTAGAGAATTCATTAATGGTATTAGAAATAAGTATAGTATA
>Ga0307515_10016782_pt1 | contig 13390 bp, 7 predicted proteins | sample 17_EM_MG_FD_194513 | JGI IMG/M metagenome (GOLD analysis project Ga0307515, IMG submission 194513) | Populus trichocarpa ectomycorrhiza microbial communities from riparian zone in the Pacific Northwest, United States - 17_EM | ecosystem: Host-associated > Plants > Roots > Unclassified | place...
GGACTGTCAGGTAGGCAGTCGCGAAGAGGAGGCGGTTTATGTAATTAATTGTCACCCTCATTTATTTATATAACTTTAGTCCCTCTACAATTAAAAAGTCGTGACTCGTGAGGAGTCCTAGTTGAGCATGTTTGGAAACGTGGCGTGCTGTAAATTTTTTATTTTTTTATATTATTTAAATATATTAATGTTAAAAATACTAATGATAGAATAATGTTCCTGTATTGTGACTATTTGATAGTCAATATATCAAAAACTCGGGATGACGATATTTTTAATTACTCTCTCACGCACATATATGTATGTATTCGAGCTTGTGATATATTATTATGCCGATGTTTTTTATTTTTTATTTTTGGCTCGAGCGGGTATTTAATATTGGATCTTGTCAAACTTATGAAGTCACTTATGCAATTTAGTTTTGGAAACCATTTGATTCTCAAATTTTAAAAGACAAATTAAAATCTCTTTTAATCCCAAACTATATAGAGAAAATTAATCTTTGATATAGCCCCAAAGATATGATGGAAAAATATAGATATTGCGTAATTAGTCCTTGCATTAGTAGATGGTCAATATAACCATGCATCAACTCGCTGATGATAAATTTCAGCAACAACACAGCACAAAATATTAAGGTGGGGCTGCATTATCTGTGTTTATGTGTTCTTAAACACATTTCAAAACCAACCAAGAAGTTCTGGCGGAGCGGTTAGGTGCGTTCTTATCGCTTACAAGGTCTGGGGTTCGACCCCTCTCTTCGTCTGCAGCCGGTCTCTTGAGGAGCCCTTGCCACCCGGGACGGGGATTAGTCTGGGCGAAACCTGAGATACCCTGGTTCACACCAAAAAAAAAAAACACATTTCAAAACCAAAGATATCATTGGGAGCGGTCAAGAAAAGCTTTTTTATTTTTATGTTTTAAAAGTATTATTTTAAAAAATAATTTTTTCAAAAAAAAATACTGTAAATTAAATTTTTTTTAATATTTTAAAATTATTTTCGTATCAAAAATTATTTTTTTACCAATATTAATATAATTTAGTAAAATAAAAAAGGAATTGAACCCGACGTGAATCGAACACGCAACCTTCTGATCTGGAGTCAGACGCGCTACCATTGCGCCACGGATCCACTGGTGAGTAACTGTCTCAACAAATAAATTAATAGAGATTAGCTTCGAGCTAAACTGTATACCGGTACACATGCTTCCCGCCAAACCCAACTGCCATAACGAAGTCTCTTTTAAACGCTTTCTTTCGGTTGGAACTCATAAAACCAAGAAAATCACTCAGTCTTGCTGTAGAAGAAAAATGGAAGAAAAAGAAGATGATACCAAGATCAGCATTGCAGACCCAATTCAAGATCATCAAGAAACCACATTCTCTTTCGATTTCCGAACAGAATTTCTTCAAGATGAAAACAAGACCCCATTCTTTAAACCCCGTTCTCGTAGGAGAAGAAGAGACACCTGTGTCATTTTTGCATTCGTTATCATCCACTTGGTAGTCTTTCTTATCACAATGGCCGTCAATGATTGTGGCTATAACTCTCACGGCGACTGCGCCTTCAAGGCCTTGGGGAGAATGTCGTTTCAGCCTCTTCTTGAAAACCCTTTTCTTGGTCCCTCTGCCTCCGCGTGAGCACTTTTCTTCCTTTCTTGGTCTTTCTGTGTTTCTTGCTTGAAAATTGGGCTCTGTTAGCTTCTGTTATTATGGGCTTCTGATATTTATCTTTTTTCATATTCTTAATTGCTGCTCTAACTAATGAAATTGGATCCATCTCAATTCGTGATCACGCACTGATGAATTAGCGTTGTCAAATGTTAATGCAAATTCTTTTTAGTATTTTGGAAATGCTGCTTTGTAGAATGGTTGGTTAATTGTCATTAAAGCTTTTACCTTGTATCTTTTTCAGCTTCTATGATTGAATAATTCTTTGGAAGGTGATTCTAGGACCATATTTTCTGTGTATGAGAATGTATCGACCTGTTTATTACAGGAGAGGATATGTAGTTAGGTCTTCTTTTTTGTGTCAAAATTGATTATGGTTATAGTTGATTTCTGTTTTTGTGGGGTTTGGTGCTTATTTGTTTGCTTTGGCATCCCTTTTCTTTTCTGGTTAGTGTGGCTTTGGTTTCCACTTGTTAAACCTAATTTGCAATCATTTGTCAAAGGACATAAACAGCACCCCTTCCAGTGGCGAATGCGGTTTTTTCGTAAGAGTACAAGGGAAAAGGTCCATTGCAGAATATGCACTTAACTATCATTGCCTTCAAGTGCATGCCAAAACAGACTTGTGTGTTTTCCAATTTAAGCTTGTAGCTTTCTATCGTTTTCCACTTCAGTAATTGATAAATTGTTTGGAAGGTGATTCTAGGCCCATTTTCTCTCCATGTTTGAGAATGTCTAGACCTGTTTATTGGAAGCCAAATGCGGTTGTGGATAAAACTGAAGAAAGGTGCTTCTGAAATATGAAATATCAGTAAGGATATCAAAAAATTGTTATTGTCTCCGAGTAATTAAAAGGATATCTCTTGATGTTTTGCTCATCTGGCGCATTTTATAGTGATGCTTATATTTGATAATTGGGATAGTTTTTAAGCTAGTGCTTTATTATGCGTCTGATGTGTTCCTAATATGTGTTTTTCTTACCATGTAATTGGAAGGATATATCTCTAATTAACTCTAACGTCATTGTTTTAGTTCTTCAAAAGATTCAACAGTATGTGTAATAGCATTTTCTGAAATTTTGCTCTTTCTTTTACAGTCTGGATAAAATGGGGGCTATTCGCAAGACATTGTTGGCAGAACATCAAACTTGGCGTCTCTTTATGTGCCCATTATTGCATGCTGGTGTCTTCCACTTTATGATCAACCTTCTCTGCATTATCTTTTTAGGAATTTACCTGGAGAAAGAGTTTGGATCAAGTAATCGTGTGATTCTAATTTTCTCTGGGCACTCAACTATGTTGCTAGATTTACAGTTGGACTTGGGATGGTGATTTTTATTATCGCTGTCTGTTTCTTCTGTGCAGTAAGAACTGGGATAATCTACATGCTGTCTGCCTTTTCTGGTACCTTGGTAACTGCAATTTTTGTCCGAGATAGTCCAGCAGTTTGTTCCTCCGGTGCTCTTTTTGGTTTACTAGGGGCTACAGTTTCTGCACTTACAAGGAATTGGAAATTCTACACCAATAAGGTAATGCTCATTCTTTTCACATCCTCCACTTTTCTCCCTTCCGCTGATTTTGATGACCAGCTTACCGGTCCCTCCTCTCTTTTATCTCAGGTTGCAGCTCTGCTGACGCTTTTCTTTGTGGCTGGATTCAATTTAATGCTTGGCTTGCTACCTTACATGGACAACTATTCAAGCATTGGAAGTATGATATCAGGATTTCTACTTGGACTTGTGCTTTTTTACACCCCTCAACTTAGGCAAGTGGCTCAAAACAAAATAGGTCTTTGTGAGTATGGCGTCAAAAGTTCATTTAACTGGAAGCAGAAGCTGGACAGGCCTGTGCTGAGGAGTGCTTCCCTGATCCTTTTCTCTCTTCTGTGAGTTTTTCTTCTTTGTACAGCAAGTTCTCTTCTATTGCTTGTCAACTTTATATTCTGTGAGACTAAGAGGAGATTCTTCTATACACAGCTTTGTGGGACTTCTTGTGGCTGTACTCCTAGGCATCAATTTAAGCCATTATTGCAGGTGGTGTAGATACATAGACTGCATTCCTTACAAAAGGTGGAGTTGCAATGACCTAACGTCATCTTGTGAGGTATAATTTTGATTTATTTGAAAAACTATTGATTGCTTAGGCACGTGAAAGAAGAATCCAAAACTGAAAATGCTGTATAAATTGGAGTTTTCAAGTTCTCATTCCTTATGACAGACTAGCAAGCATAAAGAGGATTGGTTAATAGAGGTAGAGAAATGAAATGGACCTGGAAAAAGGAAATATTTTAGTTGTGTTCAAAGGCACTCTGCATAACTAGTTCGCTTCAGATAACTGAGTTTTATGGAGAGAATTGATTTTCGAAACAAAATCAAATCAGAGCTAAAGAATTGATTTTATTAGATCTTCACGATTTCGATTAGGCATAGATACAAACGGCTGAAAAAGTCGCTTTCAATGACAACAGATGATTCTGTTCAACAAAATCAAAAATCAGGCAGGGCTTAAACAACAAAGGCATCCTGTTAAATTAGAACTGAATTCTCATCAGTTACTTACTTTTTTAGATTTGCATGCTTTTCAACCCATGCAAATTCCGATCAAATTGTAATTGCAGACCATGGGAGGTGACAAAGAGTTGACGTTGACCTGCATGGGTAATGGGAACTTCAGAGTTTTCCCCTTCACCAACATTTCCCAAGAAAGGACACAGGATTTATGCACTCTGATATGCTCGTGACAGATCCATATCTGCTGCTGCCAATTCTGTAACGATAGACAGAACCGTATACACTTGAATGCCAGTCTTCCTCGAGCAGCCATTTAGTTCTATCTGCCTGTAGAATCGTAGCATTGTGTCCCTTGACATACACGAAACGTAGGAAAAGGCTGCATCACTCGCGTAGTTGGAAATGAAAGCTTATGGATTCAGCATTTACTTTGAGAATATTGAAAGACATGGGAAATACATGCATACCTTTTCAATTGGTGCCATATATATAGCGTTTGATTCAGGACAAGGTTGAATATACATCTCAAATTACAAATAATAGGACAAGGCTGTGTCACTGATGCTATCTTTGGATGAATGATCTTGATATTTTTACCTGGTTTTCAACCGAAACATGAGAGTCAAACTCATTGAAATGCATACTTCAGACTTCGGAGACTAACCCGGCAACCTAATTGCAGTTGTCAGGCACCAAACATCATTAGGGACTGCTCTTCCTCGATTTTACATTTAACAATTTAGGATTGGGGGAGTGATTGGTGTCAGAAAATCAGTTAGATCAAATGATTGATTTGTCCATTCTAATCACACATGTGAAGATAAGATGGAATTCACGCTAAGGATATCTAAATAGAGTGAATTAAACTATCTGTAATAAATTACTTTGAAAAAACAGGAACATGTTTACTATCATATTAACTATGATGTTGATGATTTCTTGGATGAGATTGCTTATAAAGGTTTGTGGCTGGATCTGTAGGAAGCTAGACATCAAACCAATATAGTCAATGTGCGAAATTTTCTTTTCTCATAATTTATTTAAGAAGAGAATAAAGATGGAAGGAACCTTTTTTAAAAAATTCTTTATAGACTTGTGATTTCTATAGTGGATAAGTGTAGGATTGGTAAATTCACCCTTGCTTACTTGTCTACAATGACAATAAAGTGCATTATTTTGTGTTTTAAAATAATTTGGTGATTTTAGCCTAGACTTGATCCTGGTTGATGGGTCACCAAGTTGACCTTTCAAACCAGGTTTAATAGCACTGGATTTGACAATTAAGTTTGGGAGAAAAAGGGAGAAAATGGCATATAAAGAGTAACCTATAATAATTACGTTTTTATATTTGTAGTTAGGAACCCGAGCAATCAGCGCCCATGGCCTAATGGATAAGGCGTCTGACTTCTAATCAGGCGATTGTGGGTTCGAGTCCCACTGGGCGTGTCTGTTTTGTTTTGCAATGTATTATTTTCTAAATATTATATTGTAGGAGAAATGGGCCGAGCAACTTCTCTCCAGTCCAGCCCAAACATTTTCCCTTTTGTTTTTCCTATTTTAACTTCTTTTCTTTCTTCATTTCCAGGACTGCAGTGGAGACATGATGCTGTGGCCTACTCAGTTCAAGAAAAAGGAAGAAAAAAGGCAGTGGTCTGTAGACCTAAAAGGACCAACCAGCCGCAAACGCTTTAAATATAGGATTTCAGCTCTTAAACCCAACTTTTACAACTTATATAAAGGATTAATAATGGGGACCTATTAGCCTACACAAGATCTTGATTGGGTTTTAAGCCTCTTTTTCAACCCAGGCTCTACCCAGTTTGGAAATCCCATCGTCAACCCTATTCCTCTAGCCAAGGAAAAGGGTAGATCTTTTACTACTTCTGTGAAATCATTATATTTTTCTCTGATCAAAATGAAACCACAATGCAGAGCATCACTTCTAAAATCAGTTTTTCAGCTTAGAATTCATGTCATACTTGGACCACCAGTACCTTGAAGCTAATTCTTAAGCATGAGCTATACTTTCCTTGGCAGCTCTGCGCACTAACTACTCTGGCTTCTCCTCCTTGGTTAGAACAAGGCAGCGTGGGGAATGGCAGGGAGCGGACCTTTTTGCAGCTGGAATGCCGACCAGATTTTATAGTGACTTTCTGTTCGTTTGTTTTCAGAGAGAAAGGGATATGCACAGGTGCCCAAATTTGTCACAGCACACCATGGCCTGAAAAGGAGACTGGGGACCAAATAAGAAAACTGGGTTCTTCTTAACTAAGCCAGGAGCGGATGATGAACTAACAATTACATGATGATTTGCAAAATTCTATGATGGGTCTCGGACCATTTAAGTGCCCAAATCTAAGACCACGCAAGCCAGTTCTCTTGGCAAAATTCAAGGTCTATTTTTTCTTTTTACATGCAAATTGACACAAGACAGACGAAGGAGGTTAAGCCGCTCCTGGTCAGTGTCAACAAACATGTCACCTGTCAAAAATCATGTTGCTATAGCATCTCTTCACAATCTTTATTGAGGTTGCAACCACTGGATTCATAACACGTGGCGTGCTCCCATTAGGACATGATGAGGTAAAGGCTTAACCATATTGGCATGCAAGTTCTAGATCAAAATCATAATCATGAAAAAGTGAAGCACCTCCTGCCCTATGACTTTCATTCGATAACCCATTTATAAAGCCTACACAGCCTGTAGCACACTACTGGTGTATTGCGACTACAAAAGCTTAGTTGATAGTAGTTTGCTAGTAATAGATCTATAATTCGCAGAAGACTCCCTTTTTCAGGGGAGAAAAGGCACCTATAGTGGGAAGGAATCCTGAAGTGGGTTTTGCCTAGTTGAACTAAAAAGCAAGGCAAGTAAAACCCTCGTAGCTGTACCCTCTCGCCATCGAATGTTAGACAAAGAATGGTAATGGGCTATGGGAACTAGACCCAAGGAATAAGGTATGGACTTAAATACGATTATGGGGTCCTTTCTTCGTGTATCATCATGTCAAGTCCCCTTCTTCTTCCTTTATTAGTTGACCCTGTCTCCATTTTCTTATCCTTGCTCCCCTCACAGGGGAGACCCTCGTACATGCATACATACACTTAGATAAAAATGCACGCTTATGCACAAGTGGGTAGAGAAACAATCCTTCATAGGGGTGCATGTAGAAGGGAGTATCGGTTTAAGCAGATAATTTTTTTCATAAATCAAGCTGCTATGAGTGGAATTGATTGATGGATCTGCACTTTGGTAAGTGAGATTTTTTTCAGGTGTGGATGCTTGCATATACTTGGTATGGGAGTCACAAAGGCCAAACCATGTTGATGGGCAACAGTATTAACAAAGAAAACATCACAATATTGGTGCATGAAAAACAAAAGCAAGTATATCTATCCCCCCTGACCCATACATGGCACGTCTAGAAACCCATTGAATCGCAAGCTCTTCGGTCATGTCAATATAACGTGTGCGTGGCCCATCATCTTCTTGCGAAGAAAGCTGTCCACACGTAAACATGTTATAGTCAAGGACATTCTCCATCCAGCCAATTTCAACCGTTGATCAAGGAAGATTTTGTGCTCGAATGATTAAGTAGATAATGTAGCCTAGTGTGTGTGTGTGTGTGTGTCTTTGGCACCAGCCTGCGTAGATCACTGCCTAATGACTCGTCTTCGAGAGATTCAACTTGCTTAAATAAAAAAAAGGGAAAAGATTCCATCCATCACAGATAAACATTTGTTATTACCGATCATTTTTAACAAAATATTCATTTATTTGAATCCGTATTGTTAATGTTTTTAAAGAAATTCGATGCCACTAGTGAGTAGTGACTCGTCCTCTCCTCCCTCCTCTGCATGATTGGAGCATCAACGTTACAAGATAATATCGTGAATACATGCTGCGAAATGAGATAATAATGAATTAAGAAAAGAAAAGAGCTACTAGGGATAGGATGCACAGGCAGGTAAGATAATTGTATCCAGATTCCAGAATAGAGGGCCCAATAAAACCTGCAAGGTGTGGATCATATGTATTCCACACTCTGCTTCCCTTTTCTTTTTCTTTTTCTTTTTTATTTAAATCTTAGACTAATTTGATAGCAACAAGAGTTGCTCGAAGAAGAAGAAAGAAATAGGGTTAAAGAGGGTCATCATGTGGCCAGAACAGAAGAATACCTTGGGAGGTTGAAATTATCCAGTTGTGTAGTTTTCTCGGTGGCCATCTGTCCTAGAGTGTGGAGGCAACCTTAGCTTGACTCCACCTTTTTCTCTTTAACAGTGATTTAATTGCTCTTATTTATGATAATAGGAGCAGCTTCTTGACAGGATGACAATGATGCCCTTCCATCATTGCCTTTCCTTTTCCTTTTCCTCTGTGTACTGTAAACTTCATCTTTGCTTTCTTATAGAATCCACCGAGTACATTTTACAGCATACAAAATCTTTTTGGAGCCAGCAATCGCAACGTATAGGATGTTGTGCTAGAAAGAGTAGCATTCTATTTGCCTATTTTTTTTATTTTTTATTTTCCTTAGAACAGGCCTGAGTTTGAGGTACGAGTATTCGATTTTTTTTTGTTCAAGTATTCAATTATTGAGTGCATAAAGTCTCGAAGGTATCATCAATTTCGTGTGTGTCTCTATATCAGAGGGAGAGAGAGAGAGAGGGTGTTTTTCTGCTCCCTCATCATTATTACCAGTGAAGCTAACAATGGAATAGGGTAATGCTGTTTTTTTTTTTGTTTTTTTATATATTTTTAGATTGCTGTAATGTTTTAAAATCAAAAATAAATTTTAAAAAATATAAATGTATATATATATATATTCCACCGAATATGTACTAACCTCTATGCAAAGTATGTATGGATATTTGATTTTATTCATAATCAAGCCTGTGTACTTTTTTTTTCCTTCTATTTGAATGCGTGAGTTTTTATTTTTACTATTTGCATATTTGTGCTATTAAAAATCAACAATATTTTAAAGGCCAGTAAATGTCCACTTTACAATTTACATTCTTGTGGAGGTCATGTTTTATAAAATTAAATAAAAAATAAAACAACAAAACAGTAATAGCAAAATATTTTAGATCCTCGACATACTTTCTCTCTACCATCTTAATTTAGTTTAAAATTAGTTATTGAGTTACGTTATACTACGAGTTGAATAAAAAAAATTAAATATAAAAAAAAGATTCAAATTACATAAAATTATTTAGTATTATTATTAAACTCAATCTATTATATTAACCTTGAAACCTCCAAGCTCGGCTCTTTACATAGCCTAAATTTGAAATTAACTCCATGTTGAAGTTGTCTCGATGTAACATGGTCGACTTGGCGGATCAAAAAACAAAATGCATATGATTAATTGATAGAATGCATGGTTTGACTTAAAAAAAATGATGATATCTTTTTCTTAATATTAAGATGGTCAAGGCTTCACGACTTAACTTGCCAAATTCACTACATGGACTCCATTGGGTTTAGAATTTTTTTTAAAGCTATTTTTTATTTAATGACATAATAAAAAAAATAAACGGTCACAAAATTGAGTATCAACAAAATACTAAGTTGTTTATCTGAAATTGTGATAACCTTATAAAAAACACACCGAGACAAATTATAAAAATCAATTCAAAATCAACTGAATGTTAAAGGATAAATTGAAAAAATAAAGCAAAAAAGCATTCAATTGAAAGAAGAAAAAAAGAAGATGGAATTGTTTAAAAAAAAAGAGTGTAAAAAAAACCCCGACCTAACAGGTACCTTGAAACTTTCTGATCCGACTCATTGCCTAACTTGAGTTTAAAAATAATATATATGATAGTTGCTTCAATGTGACCTTGTCGACATGACAAATTCAAATGCAACTCAGATGACTAGTAAAAAGCATTATTTGGCTTTAAAATAAATTTTAAAATGATATTTTTTTAATATCAAGATGGTGATATTTTGGATCGACATAGACTTTGCGACTTAACCTATCAAACCTGTGATCCAGATTATAAACTTCATTAAGTTTAACAACTTTTTTTCTTTAACTATCTTTTACTTAATGACATGACAACAAAAATAAACGCTCTCAAATTAGAGCATCAACCAAATATAAAAATATTTGTTGAAATTATAATAACTTCATAAAAAAATATTTCAAAATTAACAAAATAATGAGAGAAAAAAAAAAGGATTTAATAAGAGAGAGAGAGAGACTTTTAAAAAAGAAAAAGGAAAAAAAAAAAAAGGGTACAGTTCCTTCACTTGTCACATTGCACATCACCATTGAATGAGCTTGGTTACCCCGGTTCTTTTAGTTTTTAGTTAATTGTTGAACAAATAATCATTAGTATATCTATGTTAACTATTATTCCAGAAACATATTAATTCAAAAACTAGCTTAAATGAATATAAGTAAAACAAGTTATGCATGAAATATAGTGATAGTTTTCACGAAAATACAAGTATTTATAGGATAATTATAACCCAATGTATAGTCAAATACGATTGTCTTGTGATTATAACAATATATTATTAACATAACCTAATTCCCCGTAAAAAAATATTGTATCAAATACGTGATTCACTATGAATCGAAATAGTAAATTTATACCTTTTTCCTTGGCAAAAAAAATGGATGAACTAGTTTTTAGGGGTAAATGATATTTTCACCGGATCCATTTGTTATTTTAGTCTTTTCTCAATTATTTTAAATAATAAATCACTTTAATATCCTTAAAATAAAATAAAATACACTTCACTATGGTTTAGAGACTTTTTTTTTTGTTTTTTAAGCATGGTGTAATGACCTAATTTTTTTTAGAATCAAAATTCTCAAAACATGGTTATAAGGGATTTTTTTGCAATTTCAAAGGGATTTGTTTTTGCAATTATCATTTGGGTCCAAGGGTGATGTGGTAATTTGATTAATAAAATAAAAAAAATAAAAAAATTGATGATAGAAATCGTTGCTTTGTAGTGTCATTTGATTTATCTTGGCATTTTTTTTCCTCGCTAAATAGCGCATGCATGGTTATTTTATCTGGTTTGGCATTGATTCATTTTTTTTCATTCATTTATCTCTCCTCTATCATGATTTGCGCACTGCTTTTAAAGCAGTTCACAGCACCCCTTCAATTAATGTTCCATTCAATTTATGTTCCTTTCAAATTTAGTTTTTATTCTTTTAATTGCAATTTATTTTAAAAAAAAAAATTGTTTCAAATTGAAATTATTTTCAATTTCACCTTTCTTTAATTTTTTTCATATCCCGAACTTGGTTATTGTTCTTTTTATTATTTTTTTTATTTGAGATGATTTGTAAATTGATTTTTCTTGACGACTTCATCCTCCTTTTTTTTTCCTATTAGGGTTTGATCCCTATTTATTTTATTGCTACTTTTCTGTCATGACAAAAAAAAATTCTATTTTATTCTTCAATATTAAATTGATTGAAAATTTGATTTCTTGTCTGAGTCCGGATTTGAGATTTTACGGGTTATGATTTTAAAAGATTAACTTAGATTGAGGAGATTCATCCAAATTTGCTTGATTTTTCATATTATTAAATTATTAATGTTGCCTTTTTTATTATTAAATGAACCAAACTTATTAAACTCAATCGACTGAATGACCCGAGTCATGAATTTCTTTTACTTCTTTAGAAATCCTAGAGTCAACTGATTAACCACTGATATAGGTTTACTCAGGTCATTTTTTTATTTTTTTTTAAATTTATATATCAAATTTTTTACTTCCCAACAACTTTATATTTTTTAAAAGGCTGGAAAAAAATAATAATTTAACATGCGGCGTAGTAAGGCTTATTGCTTCTAAGAGGCGGGTTTAGATGGCCGGCAGGGGAAAAAAAACTCAGTTTAAAGTTTTTATATTCGAGTTTTGTCATCTGTTTGTTGAAGAAATATAATTAACATATCAATGTTTGAGTAGCTTTACAGAAATATTTTAAGTTTCAATCCTAACATAAGTGTTAGTGTGCACGTAAATCTCTTTAGACATGATGATCATAGCTATGAAAGACGAAATATTTTTATCAAATGTGTGATCAATCTATCTATATATCTAATTTTATATCATCAAAAAGAGATCATGAAATCTATCTATGTATCTAATTTTATATCATCAAAAAGAGATCATGAAATATAACATATCAATGGTTGATAACTTTGTATCAAGATTTTGTGTTTTGACACCCCGATTCTTTTTTATTTTTCCTTGTAACTCTTTTTCTGATTTTTCTTCTCTTATGAATGTTCTCAATTGTTGTCGAATTTCGAGCAGGATTCTTCAGGTTTGTTGACAGAAATAGATTCTATTGCTCGTTAAATTCGCTTTTCAAATTGAAAAATAAATTTGTGCATAATCTATAGTGGGAAAGAAGAAAAAGGAAATTGTCCACTTCAGCTGTTGCTTCTTGATCCGTAAGATTCAATTGTATATTATATATATATTATTTTTGTTTAAAATCTATATTTAAAAGGTTTCAAAAGCAGTGTAATAACACAACATATTTAGACGTGGTAGAACTATAAGTCCAAATAATATGCGCTTGACTAACTTTTAAACCTAATATTTTTTATTTCAACTACACACCGAGTTCAAGTATATATGGGTCTAAGAGTTGTTAAAGCTAACATCTAGTAAGATGTCAGGCTCATTACCTTTAAACTTGAGGTCCAATGCACATGAAACTGATAATTATTATAGGTTTCATGTTGGGTTAAGTGACTTTGCTTGTTTATTTTTACGACTCTTAATAAAAAATGTTAAAAATAAAAAATAATCATCTTATTATATATGTGGATGTATAAAAGTCTTTTAGAGGCTTACTATATTTCTATATGTATTAATATTATGTAAATAATATATATCTCTTATTAATATTGTATAAGAGATATTTATCTCTTATTAATGTTATTAAGGGAATATGTCACTTTAACCCCTCTACTAAAGAAATATGATAATGTTGAGAGACTATATATACTTTTCAAATCACTCAGGTAAGTAGTTCATATTTTTCTATTCTTTAAGAATTCATACTTTTATTACCAGAGCATTTATCACACACAAACAAGAACAAAAAAATTTATTCAAAGAATTTAAAATTCATTCTCTTATTTATTGCAATATCTTATTAAAAGTTACTGACTTTATTATCGGAGTATCCCTAAATCCCACCAAATTTTTTTTT
>Ga0307515_10016783_pt1 | contig 13390 bp, 1 predicted proteins | sample 17_EM_MG_FD_194513 | JGI IMG/M metagenome (GOLD analysis project Ga0307515, IMG submission 194513) | Populus trichocarpa ectomycorrhiza microbial communities from riparian zone in the Pacific Northwest, United States - 17_EM | ecosystem: Host-associated > Plants > Roots > Unclassified | place...
AAGGCGGTATAGGATATAATTAAGGAGTAGGGAGATAAGCTTTTAGAAGGTCCCTATAAGCTCTTCTATATATATTACGCACTAAAAAGCATCCGTATCTTTATCTATTAGGTAAAAAGAAGTTAGATCTCTAGGGAGGATACGTTAAAAATAGTTAATAATATAATACTAAACCGCCTAGAACTCTTAAAAGCTAGGATCTTAAGGACTCTATACCTAATACCCTCGGACTTTCTTACCGCCTATAAGTTTAGATCGGTAATTAATAAAAAGCTAATTAAGAAGTAGAGGCTCGTTCGTTATCTAAGCTAGGGCTATAAGCTCTTAGTGCAAGCCTTAACTATTAAAACTAAAGAAGAGGAATCTACACTAGAGCCAGTTACCCTGGCACCTCTACTATTACTTTTTAAAGAGGTTAAAGGCTTAAATATAAAGATACTGTATAGCTCGTTTCTGTTTAGAGGTAAGGTGCCTAAGGTATAAGGAGTAGACTCTAAATCTGATAAATTTACGTCTTTAGAGGATAACCTTTTCGTAGGCTCCCCGTAGAAACGCTAGGCTAAAAAGGCTTCTAAGAGATCCCTAAGGAAGAAGCTAAAGATAGGGCCTATGGAACCTCTGGCTTCTAGTAAAGCTAACGGGTAGAAGGGAAAGGTAGTTATAATTACTAAAGCTAATAAAGAGATAATTATTGGGAAACTATAGCCGAAGCGGAAAACAAAATACTTATACTATTCTAAAACGCTAGCCAAACTAATTAAGACTCTTAATTCCAAGAAAGAGCTAGAGGACGGTATCCTTTCTGTCTTATAATAGTTTATTATAGCCTAGCGATTATCTAGTAGACCGCGTGGGGTTAAAAAAGCTTATATTGGGCTTAAAGGGAAAACTTAAATAGGACTTTCTCGGAATCCACTATGCCGATTTATTTAAATAGTGGGAAGACGCTAGAATTCTAGGCATTTTTTAGGAAGAGTTTAATATATACGCGCACCATTTGTAAAAGACTGCTAAGAAAAAGAAAGATAGTATCCTTTAGACCATATGTTATTTTTTGCTATAATAGGTAGTTTATATAGATCTGGAGTATTATAGACACACTATAGCTTTATGCACTAATAATACTACTCATTTTATTGCATATCTAAGCTATACACTCTGGTTTCTTAATAGCCATCTCCCTAAAAAACGGAACTTGGAAATTAATCTTCTTTAGGTATATAAAGGAGTGCTAAATTCTAGGGAAGGCTAGCTTCGTTTTTGTATTTCCTTAATTAATAAGGGGGGTTAGTCTTATACGGAACTCCTACCCAAAATAGATAGGCTTACTTTAAAAGCACGGGGAACTTAATAGTAGAGGGCGTATTACTAAAGCTGTTTAGAATATCTAGAAGCGAAGATAGAGCTACTACGCCTTAGAATACTAGGATTGCCACCCTAAATCTTAGTCCTAATATCCTTAATAATGGAGCAGTGCCTATAGAAGTTAACTAGGAGCTGAAAGATATAAGTAAACCTAAAGAAGATGGCTTCTAGAGTGCTGTTTCTAAATATTTACTGGCATTTATTAATGCTCCAGAGGTTGCCAATAAACTAGTAGTATTAAGCCGCCTAACACCTTCGCTAATTTTAGAAAAAGGCACTATTTTAGAAAAACAGGTGATTAATTCTAGCGTTCTACAATCTTCTATGTAAAAGGAGATGTAGGCGGAAATAGATACTATTTAAGAAAGAGTGTCTTTAAGTCTTTAAGCTGGTGCTATTGGTATAAATAATAATATAAGTATAGAGCTTAAGGCGGAGGGCGTTGCGGATAAAAATAATATAGAAGAAATAGAAGCAATAATTAAGGAGGGAGTATAGGCGGCTTTAGAAAAGTTAAAGGAGTATTAGGCGTTAGGCTATCTTCTATTTTTAGGTATTTATTACCTACTAAGGGGGTTATAAGGAAACGTTAGGGGACAACGTTTTAGGTAGGGGTGGTAATGTAGTGGTGTTAAATGCCTTAGTTATTTTGGTTTATTTTCTTATTATATATAGGAGGCTTAGGGTTATATATATTATAAAAGGAGCTTAGGTTTTAACCTTACCTTACCTTAATATAATACAATTCCTTCTTCCCTCTATTTATTCCTCTACCTCTCTAGTATAATAAAAATATTTATTGGTAGATTGTGAGCACCTCCTACTTCTACTAACAATATTAGACTTCTCCATTTTTAAGCTATATAGCTTTTACTTTTATATATAACTTATTCTATAATAAACAACGTTACCTATAGGAGGTATAAATTCAATGGCCTAGTTCGTACTAGTAATTATAAAGATCCTAAAGAAGCATATCCCGAATATAGCAGCACCCTTTCTTAATAATATTACGATAAAAGGAGCTAAAACAACCTATAGAGGTAAGGAGGCTTTATTAGGTGTACGCTGTTATATACTTAAATATATCCAGTAGTTAAACGCTATACTTATAGATTTAGAAAGAGTAGGCTGTATAATTTCTGGTGCTAAATCGTACTTTTATAAGTCTGAAATAGTAATTATAGGATACCTCTGTAATGGTAACGGACGACTACTAAAGGCCTTAAAAGTAGCGAAGATTATTCTATAGGAAAAATGTAAAGATGTTTGGTTAGTTAGAGCATTTTTAGGGGTATATACATACTATAGGATATAGGTTATTAACTTTTCTATTATAGCGGAGCCTTTATTACGGTTACTTAGGGAGGGTATAGTATTTCACTAGGGACTAGAGCAATTATAAGCAATAGTAACTTTAAAGATAGCCACTACTATAGCGCTAATACTAATCTAAATTAACTATTCGCCTAGGGCAGGAGAAATTATATTAATAGTAGACTTAAGTGGTGCTAGATAGGGAGTAATATTAAACCAACTTAATAAAGAAGACAGGCGCTACCTGTATAGGTTTAAGAGTAGGATATAGTTAAAGGTATTACGGACACTTTAAGTACGATGTTACGACTACTTGGAGAAGAGTCGGAAGAAGCTAGTTAGTTAATACAGGCACGGTCTAGTATGGAGCCGGTAGAACCATATGACGAGAAATAGTAAGCGAGTCACATAATGTTATACGAGGTGTACGAAGTGTACGAAGGGAACGTACGTATAATGTGTATAACACGTATCTTACGTATAAGGAGGGTTTTTCTAGGAGTACGGTTGTGTATTTAAAGAACCATAGTCCCTACTCTAGATAGTTCTTTCTTTGTAGTAATTCTTAGAATATAATTAGAGTTAATCTATTAGGTAACTACTCTACTAGTTATTATTACGTTATTAACTTTAATTTATATTACCTACACACCTAGCCTAATAACGAGCCCATCGTAGTTCTTGCTATAAGGTTCCGTTATATAATTACTACCTAGTTATAATATTAAATATAAAAAGTCAAATAATATGCCACCAAAAGCAGCCACTATAACGCCATCGACGGCGGCAACTACTTTAAGGTTAGGAGGCAATACTAGTATAGTAGATACTAACTTGCAATAACCTATAACGGTTAGACAGCTATAAGAGATTGTTGACTAGTTAATAGAAAATAGTGCAATACTTAAATAAAGGATTAACGAGATAGGAGCAGTAAAGGTTAAGTTACTATTAATTAAGAGATTCTTAGGAGAAAGATTAAAGCTTAAAGGATTTCTTATATAAATGCACTTTAAGATAACGCAGGAAGGAGCAAAGCTAGTAATACCTATGGATTAAATAGCTTATGCGGGACTATTCTTATTAGGAAAGGCATTTAAGTGGTTTAAGCCTTACCTTATAGAGATATAGGTAAATAAAATAACAACCACTAATTAAGAGGTGCGGTTTATATTCTTAAGTTAGGAAGGATTTATAGAATGACTTATATAAATATTTGGAGACCTAAAGGCAGTAACCACGGTGGAAAGAAAACTCTAAGATATTACGCAGCGAACCTTAGCAATTAAGTATATAATATAGTTCTAAACGCTAGCTACGTAAGTTAAGTGGAATAATAGGGCGCTTATAGTATAGTATAAGTAAGGACTTAAGGCTAAAGTCTAGGACGTAATTATCCTAATAGAAGATACGGACACCCTAAGGGAACTAATAGATTAAGTAATTAAGATTAATAATTGAATCTACTAAAGGGAATAGGCTAAGAGAGGCTAGGATAGAGTTCTATAGTTATATAAGACGTAGAGTACGCAATAACTAAAGCTAAGTTAGAAACTATAGTATGGTGTAGAGTTAATAGACCTAAGTGGTACTAAAGAAGCCTATAAGAGATAGAGTAAAAAACTATAGAAACCTAGAAGTTAAGGATCTAGTAATTATAGGATTAAGGAGTAGAGGCTAAATTAGGGATCTTAGTAGCAAAAGACGTTTAGGCGGACTCTATAGTAAAGTTAGTGGTTTAAAAATGGAGCTTATATAAATTATGGGAAATAGGGTTATTTTATAAGGGATTGTAAAGATAGTTAGAGTTATTATATAATAAAGGAAACCTAACTAGTAGGAGACACACACGTATAGAGGGATAATAGTGTACTGTAAGGAATAAAAGAATGTTTAATTAGAAGTTTCGCGTTTTGTTATAATAACGTATACCGAATTTATAAAGACGCTAAGTATGGTGTAAGCTATTAGCTATAGGAGCTAAAATCTATAGAGTGTAGAGGAACTAATAAACTATTACGTAGACTAGATATTAAAGATAATAAGTTTAATATAGGCGAAATATTTACAGATAATAAGGAAATAAAGGTAGTTTACTGGGAATATATAAACCTTAAAGAAGTTATAATAGAAGTAGAGACTAAGACCGCTATAGAGCAAGGTTTAGTAACGGGCATTATAATACTGTTGGATACGGCATCTATCGCTTTATAAGATGGAAGGAGTAATATCTAAAAGAGATTAAGTAAGCAGATAACTGCTAGTGCTAGCTCACCACTTAATAAAGGTAAAAGGCTAAAGGCTTAAGATTTTTAAAAAGAGATAAGAGAGATCTAAGACTCTGAAGATAGGATGAGGATAGTTTAAGGACCTATAACGGACAAAAACCGATGGAGTAGAGCGGTAGCTTAGTTTAAAGATATATAAATGAGCTCGGGATAAGAGTTCCTAATGGCATAAGATTCTTAAGATAAGATAAGTAAGATTTAAGACTCTTAAGACGAGATAAGAACACTACGGACGCCTAGTTGGACTAAGGCGGGAGCTAAGCTTAAGTTAGAAGTAAGCTTAGGATTAAAGAATTTAAGGGATTAAGAATTTGGAGTATAAATAAGGATACCTATAGATAAGAGGTAAGGAGTTTTTTTATAGATTAGAGAATCTGCAATATAAATAATAGTTAGACTAGGAGACAGATATATAGACCTAGAAGACTTACTAGGGGAATATAGTGTTTAGCCTAAAGATCGAAAAGTTAATACTAAGATTAAGAAGTACGATAACTTTAAAGATCTACTTATAAGGCGCGAAAGAAAGGAAACTATAGAGGAATTTAGAGTAAGAATTACCTTATAGCAAGAACAGAAACTAGATAAGAGATCTAGTATATTGGGACGTATAAGGGATAGAGCATTTATATAAAAGGTTACTAATAGGCCTAAGATAGGTATATTAAGAGCTAAGTAGCTTATTAAACTGGAGTAAGAAGAGGATCTAGGGATTCTAACTAGGTTTAAAGAATGATATATAAAGGGCTGTTATAACGTAGTAATAAGAAGATACTTCCTTACGAATGAGCCGTATATACTTAAAGGGTTATACTAAAAGTGGTATAGATAACAACACAATAACGAGTAGGAAGATTTCTATATATAGTTAGATAAGAAAGTTATTTAAAACCACCCGATTATAGAGAAGGCTATAACTTATATTAAAGGAGCCTTAATTATAACGTTAAAAGATCTAAAGAAGTAATTAGAGGATTGGAGAAGTAAAAGATAAATCTTAGTACTTATGAACAAAGTCGTAACGCTTAGATTAACACGAGAAAGGTTTAAACTTAAGGATAAAAATGAGCTAAGAGTTAACCTAAGATACTAAGCATATTATATACCATCGTAGATAGTATACGTAGATAATGCGTGTAATATGTATAGAGCACCAAAAAATAAAAATTGAAAATATTTAGTAAGGATGTATTAGTTAATGGATAAGGCGAAATATTAAAACGTTAAGTATATATATAGTTAGCACCTAGTAGAAGTTTAAGAATAAGGGGACTTAATACTTTAGCTAGGGAGATTCCTTACGGAAGAATGCCTAAAAGAATAATAATAGTGGGAATATATAGAGAATACTTATCTATGGTATATTAAGGATAAAAAGCGAACTAAGTATTGGCCTAAGTTGGACTAAGTATAAACAGGATTAAGTAGCTAATAATTAGGAAAAGTAGAGGCCTATAGGACCAGAGGGAACTAGTAGTAGAGCCTTAAACCCTTAAAGGAATTTAAGGATAATACCTAAATTTATAAGTTAAATGGTAAGATTAATAGTTTAAGGTATTAATAGATAGTAGAGCAATAAGGAACTATATCTCGCTAGCAGCAGTTAAAAGAATAGGGTTACTATATAGGAAAAAGGAATATCCTTACCTATTAGTAATAATCTTAGGAGATTCGATAGCCTACGGAAGAGGCATTATTAATCTTAAAATAGGACCTATTTAGATAACCATTAAAGGGAGATAGATTAAGATGTCTTTTAATATATTACTATTAGGGAATAATAAGGCGGTGTTAGAAATACCTTAGTTATAGGAATATAATTTAAAGATCGATTGGATTATAGGTTAAGTCAATATTAAAGATACTTAACGCCGTAAGATGTGATAATAAGCTAAGTTGGTATAGTATTAAGTAAAAGCAACCTACAAAGAAACCGAGAAAGGGTTAAGCTATATACTAAAGAGATACTATAAGTATGGTAAGAAACTATAGTTACTAGAAAGTAAAAAGCTGTTAGAGTATATAGTATAGGATTATAAGATAGAATTAGAACTAGGAATAAGTCTAAGGTTTTTCTAATCTATAAGCTTACTAAAGAGAAAGGTAGAGCGTTAAAAGAGTTTATTTAAGAAAACTTATAAAAGGGATATATTAGACTATCGCAATTATTAGCAGGTTATCCAGTACTGTTCGTACTAAAGAAAAATGGTAAACTAAGGCTGTGTATCGATTATAGACAGTTAAATAGCATTACTAGAAAGGATAGGTATCCTTTACCCTTAATTAGCGAAATTTAAGATAGGATAGGTAATACGTAAATCTTTACAAAGATAGATCTAAGATAGGCGTACTATTAGATTAGAATTAAGGAAGGCGATAAATAGAAGGTAGCCTTTAGGTTAAAGGAAGGACTATATAAACTATTAGTTATATAATTTAGGCTTATAAACGCACTAGTAACGTTTTAGAAGCGAATTAACAATGTATTAGGAGAACACTTGGATAAATTTGTTATAGTATATCTTAATAATAATATTATCTACTTAATAACTAAGGAAGAATATAGAGAATACGTTAAATGGGTCTTAAAGAGACTATAAGAGGAATAGATGCTAGTAGTAATTAAGAAATATAAGTTCTTTACTAGGAAGACCAATTTTATTAGATTTATTATTAAACTAGGCTAACTTAGTATAGATTTAAAGAAGATTAAGGCTATAGTGAATTAGTAGGAACCGGAGAACGTTATATAGTTAAGATTATTTCTAGGGTTTTATAATTACTACAGAAGGTTTATAGCGTAATAGTTAAAGGATATTAAGCCATTTACGCGATTAATGAAGAAAGAAGAATTATAGGTATAGGGAAAGGAATAATAAGAACTATTTAAGGAAGTTAAAAGGTTATTTACCTAAGAGCCCGTTCTTAAGATCTATTAACTAGGACTAGAGACGGTTATAAAAATAGATATATTAGACTTTATACTAGGGGTATACTTTATATAAAAGTATCCAGATAGATGGCACCTAGTGGTATACTATAGTTAAAAGATAATACTACTAGAATTAAACTATAACATTTATAATAAGGAGTTGTTAGGTATAATTATAGCACTAAAAAAATAAAGAGTATTTTTTATAAGGTATAGAGAAACTATTTATAGTTAAGACGGATTATAAGAACCTAACAGGATTCCTAACAATAAAGGAACTTAACTAAAGACAGGTTAGATGGGCAGAGATGCTTATAGATTACTATTTTAAGATTTAGTATATTAAGGGTATAGACAACATAAAAGCAGATACTCTAAGTTAAAAAGCTGAACTATAAAATAATAAGAAGCTATTAGGGGCTTTATTGCAAAGAGATATAGATAAATTAATTAGATATAATTATCTAAAAATTATAGTAACTTAGGAAGAACTAGAGAAAGTTTATAAGTTACTAGAGAACTTTTAGGCATAAAGAATTCTAGAAGCGTAACTAGAAGATCTATAAATAGATATATACAAAAACCGAGAAGTAAAGTATATCCTAAAAAGCATAGCAGAATACTTTATAGAAGATTTCTATAAGGGACTAACTTAAGGATATAATAGAGCTATGGGCTTAGTGTTAAGACTCTAGGAGGAGTATATTATTAATAGAATTTAGAACCTAGTATAAAAGGTTATAAGAGAATGTCTAGATTGCTAGAGAAATAAATTAATAAGGCATAAGCTATATAGAGGGCTATAACCTATTAAAATACTAGAGAGACTATAGGAGGTTATATTATGGGACTTTATTATAAAGTTGTTAAAATTAAGAGACCCTATTACCGGATAAAATTATAACGTAATTTTAGTAATAGTAGATAAGCTTATAAAGTAGGGATACTTTATAGCGTGTATAGAAGAGATATTAGCAGAGGATATTGCTAGAATTTATGTTAAGGAAGTGTTTGTAGACATAGAGTACTAAGTAAGATTATATCGGATAGAGATCTAAGATTCGTAGTAGTATTTTAGGAGGTATTCTTGGCGAAGCAAGGAGTTTAAGTAGTAACTTTTACTATATATTATCCGCAGACAGATAGTTAAATAGAAAGACTAAATTAGACACTAGAATAGTATTTAAGGCACTATATTAATTACGTATAGAACAATTGGGTATTATTATTACTAGTTATATAGTTTACATATAATGTAACACCATAAGAAGGAATGGGTACGTTACTATTTAAGGCGAATTATGGATATAAGCTAAGAATATTACTATTGCTACGTTAAGTAAAGAAGATAAGTAGCACAGCTAAATAAAGGATAGAGACATTAATAAATCTTTATAAAAACCTTATAGAAACAGCTAAGGTAGTATAATAGAGAATAAAGAAACACTATAATGCTAAGAGATCTAAAGGACTAGATCTTAAGGAGGGAGATAAAGTATAGCTACTATACAAAAATTTCAAGAGTTAATAATTAAGTAAGAAGTTGGACTATGTTAGACTAGGACCTTTTAAAATTATATAAAAAATTTCACCGGTTACGTTTAAGTTAAACCTACTAGCTAAGATAAAAATCTACCCTATATAGCACGTTGCAATGCTAGAGCTAGTATATAGGAATATTAAGCCACTAGTTTATAAAGCAGACACGTATAGAGGACGAGAAGAAGACAAATAGTAAGTTTTAAAGATTGTTAGTTATAAGGACGTTAACAATAAAATATAGTATAAGGTTAAGTAAATAGGCTATAATAAGACTACCTAGGAACTACTAGAAAATTTAAAGAACGCTATAGGAAAGGTATAGGAGTATTAGAAGAGAATAAGTTGGGTAATATTAATAAGGAAGGATTGTTAAAAAATAAGTTACCTAAGGGGGACCTAGGAAGAGCGACTGCCGAACTACTTAGAGTTGTTCCCTTTATAGGAAGAGAGTTGGTTCTCTTATTACTAAGTTCCTGTAGACCTTATTCTACTAGCTTCTATTTCTTAAAATAACCCTTTTTATAAACTTTTTTAAGATAAAGGAGATAAGTAAACGCGGTAATACGGGCCTTTAGAGCCTTCTACTCTATATCCTAAGAACATTCTAACTTAGCAAGGGCTTAAGTTAGCTTACCATTAAGCTTTATAGCAGCAGATTAAACATAAGACCCTATAATAAATTACTTAGAGAACTCGCAGACTATTAAGAGTTATAGGACGCACATACTTAGTATTAGTGGAAGAGCGAACGTTATAGGACGAATAAATATTCGCTTTAGTGCACTCTAAATAAGAGGAGGGTTACTAAGATAAAGGGCTCGCTAGCGTAACGTAAACTAACCCCTCTTTTGTATAACGAGAACAAGGAGATAGTATTATTTTACTAAGTGATAATATAGCAGCAATAGTACGGGCACAACATTGCGCTTATAAAGAAGGAGATGCTTTAGGTATAATAAGTAATAATATTAACTAAATTAATTAGACGGATATTATACCTCTAGTAAACGACTTAGAGATGTTTGGAATCTTTAAAAACGAAGATAGAAAGGAGGGAGATAGTATTACGGACACTTTAAGTACAATATTATAACTACTTAGAGAAGAGTTAGAAGAAGCTAGTTAGTTAATATAAGCACGGTCCAGTATGGAGCCGGTAGAACTATATAACGAGAAATGGTAAGCGAGTTATATAATGTTATACGAGGTATACGAAGTATATAAAGGGAATGTATATATAATGCGTATAACACGTATCTTACGTACAAGGAGGGTTTTCCTAGGAGTATGGTTGTGTATTTAAAGGACTATAGTCCTTACTCTAAATAGTTCTTTCCTTGTAGTAATTCTTAGAATACAATTAGAGTTAATCTGTTGGGCAACTACTCCACTAGTTGTTATTACGTTGTTAACTTTAATTTACATCGCCTACACACCTAGCCCAATAACGAGCCCATCGTAGTTCTTACTACAAGGTTCCGTTACAAAAGGGAGAATAGAAGTATAACTCTGGAAAGCTTAAGTATAGAGCTCTACTTTATACGCTTAAGAAGTTCTAAGTCTAGCTATATAGAGCGCGATTTATCGTTAAAATAGATACTAATACCCTAGTAGCCTAGCTTAAAAGGTTAGTAATAGATCTCCCTAGCTTATTAATAACTCATTAGTTAGCTTAGATTTAGTTATAGGATTTTAATATGCGGTATATACCTAGAAAGGAGGATAGCGCAGCAGATAGCTTGCCCTGACGGCCCACGTAAGAGGGAAAATTAAAAGACGAACCTAAGGAGGATTTAGAGGACTTTATAGATTTAGAGCTTAGGTATATTACGTACGTAATAAATTTAACAGTGCTGCGAAATAAAGATCTGAACGACAGCCCGCTTAATAATACGTACTCTAAAGAATGCCGGAAAATTATATAATGGCTATTAACGCTTTAAAGACCTTAAGAGATAACTATAAAAGAGTTTAAAAGTTTTAAACATAAGGTAGTTAAATTTAAGATTAAAGAATAACTCTTATTTAGAAGAATGAGCAAGAATATACTACTATAAAGAGTAGTAGATGGCGAGGAATACTAGAAGGAAATAGTGTAATAGATATATAATAAGAACGGATACTGTAAAAAGGAAGGAACGTATACAAAGGTATTAGCATAATATTGGTGGCCTAGACTCTATAAAACGTTTAAGAAATATACGGAAAAATGTCCTAAGTGCTAGAGACATTTATTAAAGTAAGAGGAGGAAGCCTTATATCAAACTTAGATAGCTACCCTTTAAGAACGGGTCTTAATAGATATTATCTATATACTAACGGCTAAATCTAGAAAGTAGTATCTGGCGGTAGCTAGAGAGTACCTTTTAGGCTAGCCTACTATCCATAAGGACAAGGCCTGGTTAAGAGAGGATATTAACCCCTAGTAGTAGCGTTAGTAAAGTACGGAGGCGGCTAGGTATAGAACTTGCTAAAAGCCCTTTAGGTTGACCGAATAACGGTTAAGGTAATAACGGGAATAACACTAGCGTAAATAGTCTGTGGATAAGAACATGTGCTCCTAATTAAACTCTGTCTCCCTATATAGTAGATACTCTTATAAAATAAGGTAAAGATAATAGAAGAACTAATTATACTAAAAATAAAATAGTTTAAGCGGTAAGAAATAAATAACGAAGAAGCTTAGGAGAGGGTGCGTCGCTATTATCTAGCTAATAAAGAGTACTTTAATAAGATAAAGAATACCCGTAAAAGCGAGCTTAAGCCTAGGGAGCTTGTGTTGTTATAGGGTGCAAAGAAGGCAAAAGATATATCGCGATGGTAAAAGCTATAGCTAAAATGGCAGGGCCCCTTTTGGATTAAAATGGCGTTAGAAAAAAGTTTTTATAAACTTAGGGACCTTAATAGCACTAAAATAAGAGGCACTTTATATAGGAATAGGTTAAAATAGTTCCTTATATAAGATCCTAAGGAAATTAGACCGTATAAATAATAGTAACCGCAATATAAAAGAGGTCTTTGTAGAAGAAAAGGTACCTAAGGAGGAAGCTATAGCATAAGCAGATAAACTAATAACCGAACTGCCGTTACGACAAACGCGGGCGTAGAGGTAAGTATAAGAACTAGAAGAAGCCTTATAAAGGAGGAGATTAATATAAGAGGTAGAGATAACTAAGCTAGTAGTATTTAATAGGAGTAAGTACAAACGCTTTAACTAGGGGATAGTCGAATTCTTAAGTAGGGGAGGGGGGACTAGCTCTATATCCCACAGAAAGTAAAGTTAGGCTTTAGCATAGCACAAAGTAATATCAGCTATTAGAAAAGGTGTCCTCTAGAAAGGATTAGCTGGCTCCTTATCTATAAGGTCCTCCTGCCTTCTTTATACCTATCCTTTACATACATCCCTCCTTTCTAGCTACACCACGATTTTACTGCGCCTTAAGGATTACGCAAACCCTACTAAGAAGTAGCCTCCTATAAAGATCCTTCTATAAGCAAGCTGCTACTTAGAACAACTGTTTATAAAAAGCAACTCTTTTATTTTTTTTTACCTCTATATAAAACATGTAAAGCAACTATAAGGACTAAGAATCTTCTACTACACTCCTATCTTATCTTGCTGCCATAGGGAATTAAGAAAAGAAGCTTAGTTCTTCAAAGCTGGTTTTAAATTCTCTGTATTAATAACTGTTCTTATAAAAAATACGTAGTCTTTTTCCCCCAATCTTTATTACTAATGGCTATCTCTTATAAGCATTTTACATTTTCACGCTTTACAGTTTTCGAATTAATATATTCATTTTCCTTTTAAGCTAAGAGGAGAGTTACTTTACTTTAAGGAATCTTAGTTAAGTATACTAAAGGCCAAAATTAAACGTTATCTAAGTCTTATTAATTCTTTTGGAAAATTATTAATGTTTATATTATTAATATGTAAAGTCTTAAT
>Ga0307515_10016784_pt1 | contig 13389 bp, 5 predicted proteins | sample 17_EM_MG_FD_194513 | JGI IMG/M metagenome (GOLD analysis project Ga0307515, IMG submission 194513) | Populus trichocarpa ectomycorrhiza microbial communities from riparian zone in the Pacific Northwest, United States - 17_EM | ecosystem: Host-associated > Plants > Roots > Unclassified | place...
CTAACTGGAGCGCCAATTTGGGAGACAGAGACTCGAGTTTTACTATATGGTTAATTATTATATCAAGTACGTCGAGCTCATCGACACCGTCTTCCTCGCCCTCAAGAAGAAACCGCTCGGTGAGTCCCACTCATTCGTGTCGTGAGCGGAACGTTGACCTGAAACGCCTTCTTACAGCGTTTTTACACGTATTCCACCATGCTGCCACGGCTCTTCTATGCTATAACCAGCTCCAGGGCCGAACACCCGTTGTGCGTATCTCTCCGCTTCAAGGAGCGTCCCAGGCTGACGGTAATGGTGTTTCCGTACAGTCGTGGACTGTTATTGTCCTTAATCTCGGTGTACACGTTATCATGTGTGCGTATCATGTCCATCTTCATCCTCCACAGAACCCCGTCACTCTCTTGATCGCGTGCTCACGCCACACCTCGATGCAGATTACTACTACTATGGAACTGCTGGTGGACGGAGGTTCTGGGTGCGTTCTCATCACTCAGTCTTACCCATCGATATTGATATATTTGGGGTGACCAACAGTGGAAGCGCCACGTAACGACCATGCAAATCCTCCAGTTCGTAATCGACCTCTCCATCGTCTACTACGCGAGTGCCCAGCTTTTCCTCCATCGTGCGTTCTCCATTTGCTCTCCCCCCGCCCAACCTCCCACTCCGTTCCCATCCTTTGCACTGCCATACGTCACCTACCTTCACTAACTACGAACCTATTTTATGCGTACGTCGGACAGGCTACAGCGCCCGCCTCCCAGCCATACTTCCCAGGGCGGCCGACTGTGCAGGTACTGAAAACGCTGCGCTGTTCGGATGCGGGCTCCTCAGCTCGTATTTGGTTTTATTCATCCATTTCTTCATCAAGACGTATGTCATTAAGCGCCCCGTTGCTGCCGGAGGGGGGGATAGAGCAATGAATGGCAAGGCGAATGGGCATCACACGTGAGTGGTCTTTGATTCACCTGTAGAGGATAGGGCAGTCTATTGATTAGGGATGGCATGTAGGAAATAAGGTGGTGTGTGGCAGAGGGAGTTGTAAATATTTGAAGGAGGACGAGAGAGGACAAGAAGTGACTCGGTAGCGCGTCTTCCGTCTTGGACCTTGATATTCTATCGCGACCTCGTATAATGTCAGGAGTACTTGACCGGCATTTTGGAGGGCAATTTTCAGGCACCATGAAAGGCTGGGATTCAATGATGTGGCATTGACATACAAAAGGAAAACAATATCCTGTATGTGAACTATATATCGTCGCGGAACAAAAATTACAAAGGATTTTAGAGCATTCTGGGACTTGGCCGATTGCTGTCTGGCATCGTTCGAGGACTTCCTCATCGCAGATAATACCCGATTGTTGTTCCAGGAACTCCAATTCAAGTAACGTCTGGTATGTGAGCATCTCTGGCCCAGAATGCCCTACCACGATGGCACAGCTTTCCTATCTTCCACCTAGCTCTTCACCTTCACCGCTTCCTGTCGGAGTTTGTGTTTTCCCATTTAGCTTACTGCTATATGTCCTCGCTACTAGTCGAATTGTTTACATGCTTGTTAGCCTCGCCCACATCTGACTTGCATCCGGCGATGACACTGTGCACTCGTTCCATATCTGGGAACGGCATATCTAAAACGTCCGCTGCGACAAGATCCTCCCATCGTCTGGGTGGCTTGTCTCCATTCGGGGAACGCGATACAGCAAGCAAATAAAATCCCCGATTGTATTGGAACCAAAGTACCTGTACAAGTTGTTATGTTTACACCTCTGAGCCACGGTAGAAATGAGGAGGGTCCGTATGTATATAGCAGATGAAAGAATAGATGCGCATAAGGGGGTCATACCGTCTACAGGACAAGGATCAAACAAAAGAAAAAAGAAAAAAAAGAATGACACAAGGATTGACTGGAGCCAGCGATCCAGGGTTTGTGGAGCACAGACTATGGTCGGACTACTACTCTGGACTATGGGAAGGACCAGCTGTTATGACACCCGAGTTGGAATTTTGGACTTGTGATCTCGCTTTTGCCTGGCCGATTACCTTCCGGATCCGGCGGAGCGCTGCCAGGTCGCAAAGAATATGTGAATGCTGCTTCAAGAACTCCTCTAGCTCCTCTGTCATCGGGTTCGTGAGCCTCTCTGCCTCCAACAAATGCTCTACGATGATGGTGACCATGTGTAAATGCGATGGAGCTAGGGATCCGTATGTGGAGTCGGGGTCGGAGTCGGAGTTCGAGTCCGCAGCCACCATGAATTCACTCAAATTGTACTTTCCTGCCAACAATGGGGTCACACGGGCCATCCAATCCGCCTTCAGTGCTTCCTCTGCAAGGAGATCCTTCCACCCCGTCGAGATTTTCCCCCATTCTTGAAATACCACGAGTGAGAGCAGGCGCCATTTTGTCAAGTCCCCTATTGCTTCGGAATCGAAGAAATCGGAGCAAAGTGCACGGGCGTCTACTACCCCTGGCTCGGCTTGGTCAGGAGGCGAGGGCGACGGCGTCGAGCTGAATAATTCCAAGATAAGGCGGCGGGACTCTTCGTATATGTCGGTGTAGCGCGGTGATAAAAACAGGCTAAGTGCGACAAGATCAGGATGGGGTAATGTATGAAACCTAAGGCGGAATTTTGCGATCATTCCCAACACAGTGGAGCGCTGTTGTTCGAGCTGGTGAAGTTGCTTGTCGAGGTCGAGCTGTTGGTCGAGCTGTTTAAGCTGCTGTTCGAGCTGTTCGAGCTGTTCGAGCTGCTGTTCGAGCTGCTGTTCGAGCTGCTGTTCGGACTGCTCGCCGAGCGGCTGTTCGGACTGCTCGCCGAGCGGCTGTTCGACTTGATCGAGGTAGCGGAGGTTGCTGACGTACCCTTCGAGCTGATTGACGCACGGTTCGAGCTGATTGAGATGTTGAAGCGAGCGGTCGAACTGGTCAAACCAGCCGAGCTGCTTGAACAGTGGATCGAGCGGGCTGAACTGATCAAGCCACATGAGCTGCTTGAGCTGCTTGAGCCTCCGGTCGAGGGGGAGGAGCCGCTCATGAAGGGGCGGAAAGTATTTGAGCAGTTTGCCGAGCTGCTGGTCAAGCCGATCGAGCCATTTGAGCCATCTGTCGAGCCAGCCAGGCCGTCCGAGCGAGTCGAGCCGCCCCAACACTGCTTCTCCCATTGTGCTTCCTACTGGAACGCACCGGCCACGACGTGGAATGTTATTGATGTGCATCACGAGCCAAGGGTTGCTGAGTTGGGCGGTCTGCGGCTCCCATTTGCTGTCCCCGTCGCCCCCAACGCTCGGTGACAGCATTTCCTGAATAAAATCGAGTCCATTGGAAGTCATGAGGAGTGTGGATTCACTGGTGTAGAAGTCGTAAGCATTGAGCAGATCTTGGGCACTCTGCTGTGGGTTTGGGGAGGATTTGTGAACGGGGCCTCTGTCTTGCTGGAGAAGCTGGGCAGCTATCCCGATCAATAAATGACGATCAGCGCCAGGTGATTTCAAGGTCTCCCATAGAATATCCATCAGTATAGGGAGATCACTTTCTGGATGGGTGAACAGATCATACGTAATGCTATCATAAATATCTAAGTATTTGTCGGCGCTGTTCATGCTGACCATTAGCAGCATAATAAGTAGGCGGAAATTGTGGTTGCGACCTGCAACCGACGTGCATGACATAGTATGTAGATCGCGGATGAGTCCCCACTGACTCTCTCGTAAGAGGCGGGAAGGTCTAGTTGGAATGGACAGCGTTCCACCAATTCCATTAGAGTTGGTTTGTGGTCCCGTATTGGGAAGAGAGGCACCCAACTTCTGTGACCTTTCGGCAAACAATCTGGTGGTGAGCAGAAGCGAATCAAAAAGCCCATGATCATCATCCATGATTTTGTTTCGAATGATATAAACGGCAGTGCTGCAAAGGAAGGTGGCATTGTGCATAGAGGTGCGCGAATCACGCTTATTGGGAATCTCCTGGTTTTCCATCCAGGGCGGGGAGACAACCCAATCAAGTATCAACCGAAGCTCAATGATAGTTTGCTTATTATTTTCTAGGTCTAAGACCATTTGGTAGGTGGGCGACTGGTCAGTATCTGGCTGAAGGAAGTGAATGTATAATCGCTCAATTGAACCCGCATCATGATTTTCAAGGGCTTTAATGACGGCCCGTCGACCCGTGTTGAACTCCTTTGAATTGAAGCAAAGGAACAACCGAAGCACAGAACGGAGTGTATTATCATCGCAAAGTGATCCGTTCGAAAGGTATGGCTGAATGAGAGGAAGCACCTTGACCCAGTCTGACGGCTCCAGGGGCTGTAAGCCGGGCGTACGCATCCATTGGTCAAATATTTCCATCAAGACAGGGAGGTTTTCCACCGCGTTGGAGGTAGCAGCGCGCAATCGATTGGAAATTGCGAGGTGGATCTCCGACCCCCCAGGTTCAACTTTGGCATCGACTGTAGCCGAGTGCGTAGTTCTCCGTGAAGACCATTGGCGGCGTGACCATCGAATTACCACTTGCAACGCCTTGGAGTAAAAGGACGGGAATGGGGAGTTTGTGTCGAACGTAGAGATCATAATCATGAGAAAGTAGACGCCAAAGGCAACTACGAGGATGGCAAGGGTTGCATGGGCAATGGGAGGATAGATATTGATCAGCATGATAACGAGGGAGATAGAGTAAAGAATCAGTGAAGCTTGAATCAGGAGCGGGAGTAGAGCTACCACCCAACGTAGTTTCCAATAGTTGAGGCCTTGAAGACGCATCTCTCGCTTTCTTGCACGCTCTTCGGGAACATTCGAAGACTTCCAACTCCGATCGAAGTCTCGTAGCCAACCTCTCGTCAACACCGCTAGATAGGCATCAACGAGGACAAGAGCCAAACTCGCAAAAAGGAGCGCGTTGACGTTTGCCCAATGCGGCTCGACGACAAAAAATTCCGGCTTGACAAATGCGGGAAGAGATCTATTGTGTAGTTGAAGGGATATATGGAGTAAAATGTCCTTTGAGATATCGCTGCTCTCCGCTTGCAGTTTGGTCATGGTAAAAAGGAGGAAGGCAGTGAGAACGGCAGCAAATAAACCTGACTGCAAGAAATATGAGCAACTTAGCATGGAACAACATGCGCTATTTACGAAAAGCAGAATCGCCTCGGCGAGCTCGCCCCACTCGGTCTCTCGTGAGGCGTCCACTCCAGTGGCCATCTCATTATAATAGTCCCAAATTGATTTGTGTGCTCCTGAGTAGGACGCTTATGGGTGGTCCATATTTCAGCTATCAGTGACACGGCATGCTTAATATGGGGAGGGTCTATGCTCACAGAGTATTCGCCCAGGAATTGATTTGACCTTGTTCTCCTCTATATGTAGTCAGTGGACGTCACTTAGCCTGCAATTGTTTGGGGCTCCTCACTGGGCTGTCTGGAACCAGGAATTGCCATAGGCAGCAGTAGATGACTGAGACGAGATCAGAGATCGAAGTAGGGTTGAAGGGTTGAAAATATTAAACACTTTGAGGCCTCATGGCAACGGGGCTGTATACACGTGTAGCCAGACTCCAGGTCCTAGGGTGGCCATGCGAACGCTATTTCTCACTCACTCAGTTGAACGCAAGTAGAATACCCTTTCATTATTGGCCACCATAAAATGAAATATATAGCCTCAGCTGAATATGCTCCCACGTACCAGGCTCTTGCCTATTCCGTCGAGTAGCGGCAGCTGACAACCCGCCGAAACGGGAAGGCGGGCGTTTTTAAATCCACACCTTCATCTAGGGTAAAGTGCAGTCAAACCTAATACCCGTCCCGATTAGGAACAAAGCAAGAGAAGCTGACCTTAATTCTGGGTCGGCCCTTGCCCACAAGGACAAACCATTACGTAGAACTGTAAAATAGATCTAAGAAATCTGCAGTCTTAAAAACCTGCGCACCCTCTTCCCCTGAGGTGAAATTACTGAATGATTGAAATTTCACAGAACATCGAAACAAGCCATTTCCGTGTCATTGCAATCAAGTCAACTTTTTCAGGTTCCGATTTGCTGCTTTGTTCTATTCAGTTCAAGCGGAGCTTAAAACTCCGACTTGCTTGCTCTAGCTGCAAGGAAAAATCTTTGACACATAAAAAATGGCTCAAAAATCAAAGAGAGCAATCACCAAAGCTGCCAATCTCAGACAATGTGCCCAGGAAAAGTTCGTGCCACAGGCTGGCTCGCTCACTGATGTGCTTCGATCTGTTGGGGAAAGGTAGGGCAACTCTCGAGAGGTGCAAATTCACATCTGAAATGCACCTGAAGACCTCTCCAATAGTACAACTCCGATGGAAGCTGTTGAGGAGAGCAAGATTGAAAGTGTTGAGGGGCTTGAGCTGGAGGATTTTGAACAGGAGGGGACACAGTCTCAGCACAGTCTCAATTGGCAGAGAAAATGCAGAAGGCATTCAATGACTAGGAGTCAAGCAAAAAGTGGCCGGAAACTCCTCATCAATACCGGCCTCAATACCTCACCACACTCCTCTGCAGATATGCTAATCGCCCTGCAAGGTTCATGGATGCTTATCGAAAGGAACTTACAGGCGCATAGGCTGTTTGGGCAAACCGAAAATACCATGGTTATCAGACGCTTCCTCCTGAGGCAATCTATAGCGACTAGTTAATTTTCACAATATATATACTATGGTTTTCTACATTCTCAACTCGCGATTCTGAGACATCGACTTTTCTCGATCCAGTATTTGTTGCCCAGCCTCACGGCTTCGTACTTTGTCTTACCTAATCGGGAGGTGCTAGGTTTGACTGCACTTTACCTTATCTTCAGACAGAGTCCACAGGCTCCCAGCTCCTGCATCGTCAGGGTGTGGAGATGTGGAACTGGTAGACGACCCCATTTCAAATTGCACAGCAGCTGAATGGCTGCTTGTGACAGAAATAATGTGGAATAGGGATTTCTCCACAACCGAACTGCCATTCTCGTAGCTAACAGTCAGGCTTATATACATGTGTAATAGAAACGGCATTCGTCGCTGCATGTGACATACAGTAAATAAGAAGTCCATGATGTAGCACGCTGTCACTCCGCTGCCGTGGGAGGTCGCACCCAGTTCCTCGAGTATACCAAATTTGCACGGAATGTGAATATGCCCATTTCACTCAAATTCATTCATATGACGTACTCACGCAAACCCAAGTGTTGTCTCACTTGCTAGGTTTGGAGTATGTGACCGGCTTTTAATGATTGAGGGATTGTCTACAGGCCCATGATCCATTGGAGGGTAGAACATTGATGTCAAAATTAGAAACGTCAATCACGCACCAGATTCGCCCATCAAGCGCTAAAACCTCGTAGAGAGACAAAGCTATATTTTTACATTTCGTTTCGGGGTGACCAAGGAGGGGTCGTTGCAATGAAACTCGATTTGGATGAATCACTCAACGCCTGACGCTCCCGAGTGCAATCGAATCCCAATGTATTGACGAGAAAGAGTGAACCAAGAGCGTGAAATAGGCGAGTGTGAACCTCCCTTGCTCTCCCTCAAGAATTCTGGCAATTATTTGGTTAAACAAACACGTCTCTTCGCGTTTCATATGTTGAGATTGGTTTGCTTCACAAATGTATATTAGATTCTTACTGCTAGTACATGTAATCTTCTATGACCTTTTGGCTCCATGTGTTGTATGCGGTGCACAGAACCGGCCAGTTTGGCATTGGCACAACTCAACACCAAAATATCAGTTTGTTCAGGCTGTAGTGTAATGGATGAACTAGCATAAATCACGTTAAGATGCTGTTTATTTGGATGAGGGCGTTGCGGATGGTGCTGACCATGCTGGGTATGATGCGATGTGGGCAACGAGGCTAGGGTGAAACTTGTTGCGGTAGTTGTTCTTTGAGATCTAAGAATCAGCGACGGCACTCATTGTGGGGTCGATCAATATATGTGGGGGTGACAACGGGAATATTGCCGGCCGTGTGGACTGTGATTCGATAGGGACTGTATCTAGCGGTTCATTGTCAGCAACTGCAGCCTTGTTATTGGCTGTAGCAGCGTGACAAGCACACTGAGAGGGGTATCGGGAAGTCAGATAGAACACATTTTGCAAAACTGAAAATATCACATACTGGGACGAGAGTTGCAGTAGAGGCCTTGTATCTCTATGGCTGCACGATTTGATCAACATCACTTGTAAATCTATTGCACAATGGGGGCGATAGCAGGTCAGAGGTGGTAGCACGTACAATAATTAAGGCAATATCCATACGAGGGCAATAGAATGGTGCTTGCGGGCGGGAGGCTCCATAACAATACAGGAATGACGCACCAGACAAATCCACAACCCCTGGATACACCGCTGAATGGGTCACTGCATTGTAGCGCAGCACGAATCGAAGGGGCAATAAGAAATCGCCACATTGACTGGGATTGAGGTCGCAGAAGATGCCCATGAGGCCAGCATTTGTGACATCCTTGACTTCCAGTGTTGATTGTCGGGAGGCAGAGTCAGGTTGTGGGTAAGGTAGGTCTAAAAGGCGCCACCACAGCCACAAACCTGACAGGGCTTTTACCCCTTGTCGATGCCGGCCAATTACAGCCTGGGTCTGGCCAAGCTCTCCCAGGTTGCAAAGAATATGTGATTTCTACCCCAAGAACTCCAGCTCACGTGTTATATGGTCCACTAGCCTCTCTACCCCCAAATACTCTACAATGATGGCAGCCATATAAATGCATTGGAGTTAAGGGTTTGTACATACAGTTGGAGTTGGAGTTGGAGTCTGAGTCTGAGGCCACCATAAATTAAACTCTCCTGCCACACAAGTCATCCAACCCCCTTGTTGATTGTCCTCCCGATCCACCTTCAGTACGTCTGCTGCAATGGGATTCCCCCACCATGTTGAGATTGTCTCCCATTCCTGAAATACCACAAGTGGGAGCAGGCACCAGTTTGTTGAAGACCACAACCAATCTAGTGCACAATGAGATGAGCATGAACCGTGAGGGGCATCCTACCTAATAATGCGCTCTATGTACATAATCAGCGTGGCAAAGGGTCACACGGGTTGTACAACAGTCAGACCATAATGCAACCAAAGAAGTATGTCCGGTGGATGGATGGCAAATGTGCCTGCCTCCGAGGGTCACTGCCTCCGCCATGTGGCAATAATCAACACTTTTTTCCAAAGAATATCGCGCAATTCTCTCTCACCCTTCCAGGCCAGAAAAGACGCATATCTTAGTGTTCTGTAGTACCTCAGCTGCAATGTCTCAATATACATCTCTCCTGATATCGGTTATGAACGTCTCCTGATTAAGTATATGCTCAAACAATATTCAAGATTCGAATTTCTCGTCTGCTTTCGAATACTGCATATTTTATTTTTTCCGTTTTGTTCTTTGACTATGCACCTATCGGGTCTCTGAAGCCCTAACTCCCCTCTTGGATTGTTCTCCGTCCCCCGTCCCTGGTTGTCTATGCAAATAATACTATTCTGCTGTGCGGTCACCAATCGACTGTCACATATCTTTGTGACGCCGGTCACTTCAGCTTTTGCGAATGTATGTCCGTAGTCGTCGATCCTGCCCTGAGACTAGCGGCAAGCTCTTTCATTTTGTGCATTGCCTGCCTACCAATGACTTTGCCATTTCCAGCTGGATTCAGACACGTGGCGCATGTCCCTTCTTTGGCGGGTGCTGGCCATTTGAGTTTGGAGAAGGATGAGACGGCCGTCGTTGAGTTTGCGGAGATATATCGAGAAATTCGATCACTCGAGCTCGAGATAAGACTTCAAGGGGGTGATTCGAGGATTTGAGGAGGGAGGGCGGTCATTGGCACTGACCAATCCTTTGACTGCGAGTTCTTCGATATTATATATTGGGGAGAAGCCGGAAGAGCTGAGGCGGAATAAAACTGTCGAGGCTGATGGAACATGAGAAGTCGTGAGATGCACCGCCAGCTTATGTGATATGTACCGAGCTCGTGGGTTGAGCGATAGATTTGGTTGCAGTGCTCGCAGAGCGCGCTGGCCTTGGGGACTGCGGTGTTTAGCCGAGAAGTGGGTCCTGGTGTCTTGCTTTCATTGGGCTTGGCAGATGGGGTAATCCTCTCCTTCATAGTGGTGAGAACTTGAGTCGAAGTAGGAGCAGAAGCGGTAGCCATTTCTTTTGCTCGCTCCGGTCTCTGCGAGAGCACGTACAAGGGAATATCGTACCATGAGAGAGTGTTGTGTTGTCGCGTATGGCGTGATTGTACCCAAGACGTTCGTTGTCTATGAACCCAAAGCGAGAGCGTGGTGCCTCTCTCGCCTAAATATTGACCCCTTAGAATACATATGTCTGATCACTACTGGAGAAATGAGTAACTGTGGAGTAGTTGCGAACCGAACTCTGCATTAGAGTCTATAATAATCATTTCTTCTACAAGTGTGTGCATTAGATGGTTTGTGATTGTAGTCACATTTCTAGAGTCCTATTACATGGGTGACTGTGAACTGTGATCGGGAGGAGAGCGGGTAGGATTCATTCTCTCATGCATTCATTCGTCTGCCTGCCGAGCTCGAGTACCAAATGAAATCCGGTTGTTACGGCTAAGGAAGTCAATAACGAATATATCATCAGAGGAGCGGTTGCGGAGCAGGAGGCAGATAAGACAGTCTAGGTTCAGGGGCCTGGCTTCAGCGTGCATTGTTAAGACAGCACGCTGTGTGATAAAGCGGTGGTAGCTATAATATAAGTGGTAGTAGCCTCTTAGGCGAGGATGATTCATATGGTGTACACCGACAACCCCGCCCCACAGTCAAGACAGCAGGTACATACAGCAGGTACATACAGCAGCAGTCAACAGTACAACGTAAAACAAAAAGTGACATCACATTTGCTAGCCACCCATAAATGTAGAGAAGCCCCGCAACCTTCTGGCTACGCAAACCATTTTCATCCTTCCCAGTGTTCTCAATGATTCAAGAGTGAAAAGAGTGTAGAAAACATATATGCCTGAGTTCATACATGAAGAGAATCGTGTTAGAAGCCCGTTTATGACAAAATGAGGGGCTTGAGGAAGACGGGATCTGTTGAGTGAGCGTGACTCACCACACATCACGTCTTTGTGTCTGTTGTTTTGGCCCTTGTTCTGTATATATAGCACGAGGTGTTAGCCCATACGGTTCATCCTCACCTCTTCGTGCGCTAGGGTGGTCGTATTCAGTACGTAAAATGACTGGACCAGGATTCGGACTCGGGACTTCCCCAATTCATTAAGGGTGCTCTAACCACTGAGCGACTCAGACAGTAAGTGTAAGGGCTCGCTTGCTATTATTCTCTTATCCTATTACCTAATACCGCTTCCTCATATATAACCCTGTCGCTTACCAGTAATGTACCCATTCGATTTTACTCCTCCACCACAATACTCTTACCATCGCACGTTCAACTAGTACACGCTTGTCTCTTTCAGTAATAAAGGGATTCGATTGTGCTCGGACGTCATAGTAAGAAACAAGGTCGAAGAGGAATTGGATCCTTACAGTAAGTGATGGTGGACTCGTATTCCAACAGAGTTCTGCAACAGGATCGAGCTTCAAAAACCACAGATCATCTCATACACCGAATTATATCCAAAAGGTTACGTGGGAAGAATGGCTAGCGCTGTGCACTGTTGGAAATCTGGGACCAATCGGTTCCAAAAACAAAGTCTTCAAAATCAAGTGAAACTGATCGAACGTCAGATGTAAGAGGGATTGTAATGAGAGCGGGTGAGTGGAGGCCACTACGATAATCTAGGGGTACCCAATAGAGTAAACCGCCACCTGAGTCTCTGACCCAACCCTCTGGGTCAGGCTGTGAACAAAGTTGAGCATGGAGTGGATTATAAGATGAGGATGGTTGATGTAAAAAGGGTTCCAACACACGGATGGTGTTACTATTAGATCCAGAAATAATGTGCTGCCCGTTGGGAGAGCTCTCCCAAGCAATGGACAGAACATTCGCACTTTCTCCCTCTAGAGGCCGACCGACTCCGGCATTGGTCTCGGTATCCCAGATTCGAATTGTCTTGTCATTAGATCCAGAGATTATGTGCCGCCCATCGGGAGAGTAGGCAACAGACGACACCCACGAGCGATGCCCCTCCAGAGGTTTGCCAGCTACAGCACCAGTCTCGGAATCCCAGATTCGAATCGTGTTGTCCCATGAACCAGAGATGATGTGCCATCCCGCGGGAGAGTAGGCGACACACAACACACCGTCAATATGCCCCTCCAGAGGTTTGCCAACTGCAGCACCAGTCTCGGCATTCCAGATTCGAATCGTCTTGTCCAGTGATCCAGAGAGGATGTATTGCCCATCGGGAGAGTAGGCGACGGATGACACACCCGAGCTATGCCCCTCCAGAGGTCTGCCAACTGCAGAACCAGTCTCGGCATTCCAGATTCGAATCGTCTTGTCCAGTGATCCAGAGAGGATGTACCGCCCATCGGGAGAGTAGGCGACGGATGACACACCCGAGCTATGCCCCTCCAGAGGTCTGCCAACTGCAGAACCAGTCTCTGCATTCCAGATTCGAATTGTCCCGTCATCAGATCCAGAGATGAGGTGGCGCCCATCGGGAGAGTAGGCGACGGATGACACACCCGAGCTATGCCCCTCTAGAGGTCTGCCAACTGCAGAACCAGTCTCGGCATTCCAGATTCGAATCGTCTTGTCCAGTGATCCAGAGAGGATGTACCGCCCATCGGGAGAGTAGGCGACGGATGACACACCCGAGCTATGCCCCTTCAGAGGTCTGCCAACTGCAGCACCAGTCTCGGCATTCCAGATTCGAATCGTCCTGTCCAGTGATCCAGAGAGGATGTACCGCCCATCGGGAGAGTAGGCGACGGATGACACACCCGAGCTATGCCCCTCCAGAGGTTTGCCAACTGCAGAACCAGTCTCGGCATTCCAGATCCGAATCGTCCTGTCCAGTGATCCAGAGAGGATGTACCACCCATCGGGAGAGTAGGCGACGGACGACACCCTCCTGGAATGCCCCTCCAGAGGTTTGCTAACTGCAGCACCAGTCTCGGCGTTCCAGATTCGAATTGTCTCGTCATCAGATCCAGAGATGATGTGCCGCCCATCGGGAGAGTAGGCGACGGATGACAAACCCTCGCTATGCCCCTCCACATGTTTGCCAACTGCAGCACCAGTCTCAGCATCCCAAATTCGAATTGTCTCGTCATCAGATCCAGAGATGAGGTGGCACCCATCGGGAGAGTAGGCGACGGATGACACACCCGAGCTATGCCCCTTCAGAGGTCCGCCAACTGCAGCACCAGTCTCGGCATTCCAGATTCGAATCGTCCTGTCCAGTGATCCAGAGAGGATGTACCGCCCATCGGGAGAGTAGGCGACGGATGACACACCCGAGCTATGCCC
>Ga0307515_10016785_pt1 | contig 13389 bp, 7 predicted proteins | sample 17_EM_MG_FD_194513 | JGI IMG/M metagenome (GOLD analysis project Ga0307515, IMG submission 194513) | Populus trichocarpa ectomycorrhiza microbial communities from riparian zone in the Pacific Northwest, United States - 17_EM | ecosystem: Host-associated > Plants > Roots > Unclassified | place...
TCTCCTCAAACATAAATTCTGCAATCATCTACCACAGATCCGCGGGGGAAATTGTGGTTTCGGATCCCTCACAGACCGCTGCGACGTTACTTCTCGACTTGGAGGTTGGGACGACCGGGAAGAAAGCTCCGGGCTTTGAGAGTGAGGCGCAGAGGAGGTTGGTTTTCTCCTTGCCGTCGGGTAGGCTTGCAGGAAGCAAGGTCTCCCAATCGTTGTAATGCAGTTATCCCGGGGGTTGTATTCTCCGTTCCTCTCCGTTGGTGAACTCCTGTCTGTCACTTTATCATTTCGGCATCCGACCTCAGTACAATTAGCGCCAGAGATAAAGTAGGCGCCTGAGCTGACCTGCAAACCACGGTGAGTCCAGTCCCGTTCCCAAGACCATGTACACGTTCTGGCTGGAGAACTGCAGTAACCGTGATCAGCGAAAGAGCTTTGGAATTGAAGTACTTATCTCACGAGGTCGAGGAAGCTGCGGTTGCCTCGATCTTGCATCTCTCGAACTCGATTTTCAACCCAAAGCCCGAGTCTCACTACGTATCGTTGGAGGAATGGAAGAGGAGACTCCCCGACCCCGCTTCGAGGATCGTCTACCTCATACCACAGCCTATTTCAGATCAGTCCCCAGCGTCATCCGAAGACCGTGATGATCAATCTCGACTCGAAGAAGTTCCTGGGCCACCACCGGTCGGATTCCTCTTCGCGTACCCGAGGTTGCACCCTGAACCTCTCAAAAACGGGTCTTCCCGGAACCCGCACATCTGGCTCGCGGGGGTCCCAGAGGGGCACAGAGGGAGGGGGTGTCTGGACACCATGGTCAACGCCCTCATCCAATATCTTGAAAAAATGCGACCCGCCGGGGGATCGGAGGAATCGTCTACCCCAAGCCCGGTGCCGACGTTGACGGTCTGCACGACTCCGTCTATGTTCCCGTTGATGTGGGCCTAGTTGAGGGCTAGGACGCGGTGGGTTCTCGAGAAGGAGTTTGATGGAGGGAAGATCTAGTTGAATTTGACGGGGCAGTGGGGTGCCGTTGAGTGAAATTCTCGCTTGAGACCTTTTTTTGATTTGGGTGATGGTGGTTTACATTGCATTATGTGTACGTGGATAATACAGAGTTTCGAGACAGTACAGCGCAGGTTCGAGGTCAGTTTCAGGTATAAGTTAGTCGGAGGGTAAGAACTTTCGGTTTCTGGCAGGAGGGTCGAGTTCAGAGTGCAAAAGGGAAATAATCCATCTCTCTTTTGTCATCGAACCAGTGTATTCCGATTCCGTCGAAGGCAGAGAGGTAGTCGATGGGCAAGATGGGCCTGAAGATCCGTGGAAAAGGGCACGCAGATACAGATCGTTCCTTCGGAGTCAGAGGTCGGTGAGCATGAGGATCAACGAGCTTGCGAGGATTGCGCCGAGAACTGCGGGGGTTGGAATCGAGGTGACTGATCAATGGTTTGCCAACGTCAGTAGTGTCAGGGACTGTTGGTGTGATCTGTTACCTGGACTTCTCGTAGCCTGAACCTTGGGGGATGACGCAACGACGTCGCTCCTTCTGCGGCGGGGGTGCGGTCAGTTTCTTTTTCTGGAGCTTTTTAGCCATTTGATTTTCTCGGACGAGCGTGACGAGGTCTATCCGGGGGCAATCCCGGTAGCGCGGAACGCTGGTGGCAGCCGCGGGAGCCGAGGGAAGCTGCGAGGGTGGGACGGAGGGAATGTTCTGTTTTGTTCGCTCCGAGTTGTCGTGCGGTGTCAGAGGGTCGACCAGGATTTTTTGCGTAGCTAGGTCAATCGAAGGAGGCGTTTTTTTCCGTAGCACGTACAGTGACCGTCCGACCCGAGAATCGCGTAGCGAAGACCTTGGCGGAAATACCTGATCAGTGATTTTCGGAGCATTGGGAGGGGCAGATACACCAATGATCTTCGCGGATGGAGGTGACCCGACAGTAGATTCACTGCGCGGTTGTTCCAACAAGCTATTGAGAAGGAAGAGTTGAGTTTGGGGGCTTGCGCTGCCGACGATAAAATTCCTCATGGGGACAAGTGTCTGGTCGGTCTGTTTTGACACGACTTGGAGGACATAAGACGCGTGAAATACCTAAGGATAGTCAGAGAGCCAGAATGGTCGTCCATTTTCCTCCTGGGGGGCGGGGGATATCTCACCACGTTGGAATTTGCTTGCCAGCTATGGGAAACAAAATAAACAGCTAGACAAACGGTAGTGTATGTGTTGTGGAGGACCACGTACGTTTCCACCCAAGGGTCTGTTTCGTCCAAAGCGAACAGCCAGTCAACATCAGGAACCCTCCCCACTGTCTCGCCAAATCGTGAATACAATGCGTGAGGCAAGATTACTTTACCCCCATTCATAGCTGGAAGCATACACAATGTCCGGACGCGGTTGGGACTCGGGGTGAACGTTGAGATTGGATCACGAAGGAATACTGACACCAGACGGTTTCGATCCACGATGGGAACTTGGGACTGAAACACGCTGGAGGTAAACGGAAGGTCAGCCCGAATCGCTGGAATTCTGAGTGGTCGTGTGGCTGCACCTGTACCGCTGAAGTACGACATTTGTGGTGGTTCTGGCCAAGCCGCGGGTTTCAGACTGTCGATCACATCCCTACGAGATTTCAGGCTCAATGGGGTGCATGTCGCGAGCGAACGTTCGCTCTATTTCCTGAATATCCGTACGCAACTAATTGTCGATGTATTCAGGCGCATATATCGGTCTACTCCGACAAATCCAGCGTCGCCGATCACCACCATGCGTCTCACCATTGAACATCCACGATATCGATGAAGCATTACCGCGTGTTCCTCGGTGCGCCATCTTCAGCAAGTCTGTGCTGTAACGGAGGCGATTTTGAATGGGAGACGTTTACGACAACAACACCCGTACTCGACATCTCTGTCTTCGAAGCCGGGAGTAGGGTGAAGTGAGAAACGTGTTGTGTTTCTCACTCACAGTTACTAACTCACACTGGCATTGGCGCACTTACTAACCGCAATCCTCACCTGTTACTAACTACTCGGCGCCTATCTTGTTAAAAACCGATCCGTCGTTGTTAATAACAGTTAAGTATACTATAGATTTATCCAATCGTCCTCCGTGGGTACCTCATTTTGTCCACATCCCTCGCAGTACTGGGTTGCGCGGACAACCCGTGATTTTTAGAGAAATCAATGGGCTCCTTCTCGGAAAGAATTCTAAATTAGCGGACCAATCCAGTTCAAATACTCGGCAGCACACAACCACATTCCCAAGGGTCAGTAACGTCATCTTCGCTGGCAGAGAAGTTATACGCCGACAAGTTCATATCATGGGATGGTATTGAATCAGGGAGATTGTGTAACAAGAGTTGGAAGTACGCGAGCTTCTCCGAATGCTACTTCATGGGAGCCATTCTCGAAGTTATGGGGTGGCAAGGAGATTCAAGAACGGAGAGTACCTATTTCACACACAGAGGCTGGACTCCGCGGGCGGGCTTACTTCTATCGGGCCCGCGCGTCGGGCCGGCGGCCAGACCCTTTGGAGTTACTAACAGGCGGTTCTGCGCCTCATTTCTAACAGTGAGTTACTAACTGTTACTAACTGTGTGAGAAACTCATTGTTAGAAACTCGGGTGTTTCTCACTGCACCCTAGCCGGGAGTCGACGAATCTCCCGCTTATACGAGAACGTGATTTTCGCCGGGGGCGACGGGGACGTTGGAGATGCGAGTGATGGTGACTTCATCGATGCAGAACATAGCAGCAGGGCGGCCGAGACATTCATCACATGGTCCCCGACCCAAAACCGTACCAGGGACGCGTCGCGATCACAGGTGTCCTCCGGTGCGCAAGAATCCACGATAGAGGAAACGCGGGAATTGAACGACATCCCATGAATATTCCGACACTTCATCCATCGGACGGTTCCCTCACTTCTCGTTCAATCTTCATACCCTGCGACTGGTCAAAGCCCTCGTCGAGATGGCCAAGTCCTCCAGAACCAAGGGAACCCTCAAGGTCAACATGTTGATGGCCGTCCTCGAAGTCGAAGGTCCGGACGCAGTGACTATCAGGAAGGGGCAGTATGCTGGGAATCAAGTGTCGATCCTGAAAATGATTCTTGGAGACGGTGATGGCAATATCCTGAAGCTTACGGCGTGGAGGGATGTTGCAGAGATGTGGGGGATCGGGACGGATACCCAGCTTCCGATCCGGAGAGAAGACGTTGTTCTGTTCCAAAGTGTGTCTGGTTTATTTCTGGGATACATCGGATCTGGTTAACTCCAACTGTACAGACATATCCTTCGGTCGAGATCCCTCGGGTGGTGCGCTACCAAACTTCACGGCCCCACCGTACACGAAGCCAGCAGCAGAGATTTGTTACCGCACAATGCCTCAGACTCCGCGGGATGGAAGATTGCGGCCCGACCTCCGGTTCAGCGAAAGCGATGCGTCCGTTCATAGGGTAACGGCCTTAGTTTCTTGGTTTGAGCGACTGCCTGCGCTGTAGGTGGCGTGTGGGAATGTCGTGGCGATTGATTGTCATCCGCGCGCGCCTGTTTTCCCATATTCAGCACCCGCCTCTTCTCGCTACCAGCCATGGACTCCAATCAGTGGCCAACTGTGGACAAAAATGTCCGCGTCGAAACAATTCGCACAGTTTTAAACATCTACCCTTTCAGCATTGGGATCTTCAGAGAGATCCTGCAGAACTCTGAGGACGCGAAAGCGTCAAAACAGGTTGAGTCGGCCCGCCACACTTTCTGTTCGACATGCTGAAACGGTTATCCCTAGATTTTCCTCTTAGACTGTCGTACCCACTCACCCGCAAAGCTTCGTGGGACAGCTCTCGAGCACATCAACGGTCCAGCGCTGCTGGCTTTCAACGATTCCACGTTCCGCCCCGAAGACTGGGAGGGAATCGTCACCGTCTTCAAGTCATCTAAAAGAGGAGACACATCGTACGTGACATTCTGATCTCCATGAGCATGCTGGAAACCATCGAATCTCAGGAAAATCGGGAAATATGGGATGGGGTTTCGCGCATGCTTCCATGTTAGTTCATATTCTCAGCGCTTGCCCTGGCCGGTCACTCACACACTCCCCAGGTCGCAAACTACCCGCAAGTATTCTCTCAAGACACTATGGTCATGCTTGACCCCCAAGGCGACTTTTTCGACAAGGGCTGGGAGAAGTCTACGTTGGAAGATATCCCAGCCGAGATTCGAGATTCCCTGAACCTCGCCTGGTTCCAGAAGATCCAAGGTCAAGACACTCCCCCAGGAACGGTCATCCGCCTTCCTCTTCGGACCGAACACCACCGCGGCAGGATTTCCACCAAGACCGTCAGCTGCCAGGAGGTCGAGGACTACTTCAAAACGTTCGTCCAGACGGAGATGGATATCTGTCTCCTTTTCCTCTCTTCCCTGCAATCAGTCGAGTTTTGGGTGATCAGAGAGGGAGAGAGCACCCCCTCTCGGATTGCGCTGTCTAGTATCACGCCGGTTGGTGCCTCCCATCACGACACCGCCATCTCGAGGCAGGTTAAAACGACGCTCTACTCCAATCCAAGTGATGAAAAAGACTGGCTCATCCGGTGGCACTCCGTACCCAACTCTGAAGCTCAAGACCAGTTGTCGGCCAGGATCGGCCATGGCGCAGGGTCAATGATGGAAGAGGAGAAGTTGACAGCCACCGTGGCGCTCGCCATACAGCCCGGTGTTTTCCCCGAGGGATATCACGCCCCAGGGAGGTTGTTCACGTACCTTCCGCTGCCAAGCGGCGCAAACTATCCTTGCAACATACATGCTCCGTTCGCTCTCACAGTCGATCGGCAAACGCTTCGAAACGAGAAAGAAGAGGGCCTCGCTGAGGGGTCACTCGATCAGTATGTCTTTTCAAATTGAGTTTTGACTCGGGCTGACCGTGTTACAGCATCCGTGTTGAGTGGAACCGGTACCTGTTCGACATCATGATCCCTGTGGCGTGGGCCAAACTTCTCCTTGACCTTTCTGAGCGCAATCCCAGCCGATTCTTAGCTTGGCCGTCCACGTCGAATGTACCGGGTGGCTGTTCGTACTGGCAAAATGTTCCAAAGAAGGCTCTTCAGTGGATCATGAACAGCGATGTTCCCCTCTGGCCTGTTCAGGGGTCCTCACCACCAAACTACTGCCGACTCACAGAAGTCCTTGTCGCTCCACCGACGGTTTCTGTGGAATTGTTGGACGCATTTAGGTCCATCGGATTGGTTATCAGCCAACCTCCTCAAGAGGTATACAACCTGGCATGCGAGGCTCAGTGTCATCACCTTCTCATACCGGAACTGGCTCATGCTAACATCCTGGTTTGTCTCTGTGCTTCCTGTACCCTTCTTCTCACTGATCAAATTTTGTCTAATGCAGAAGTTGGGCACATCTGTGGCTCTCAGCAGAAAAGAGCGAGCCCTTTTGTTGGATTTTCTCCTTTCCACTGACAGGGTTGAGAATATTGTTGGCATCCTGCTCATTGAGCAGGTGGACGGTTCAATCATTTCTCTGTCCCAGAGGACAAGCACATCCCTCAACCATATCCTTCTTGAACAACAGGATCAGGTGATCTTCTCCCAGTTTGACCCCCAAGCCATCCCCATCACCACCCTACCCAGTGCTGCTATCCATTACCTGAAGTCCACTACTCTCCTAAACATTGAACCCCTCAAGGCAGACCATATCATGAACTACATTAACTGTGCCCACTCCCAATTTGGATCATTCACAGGAACACACTCTGGCATCTCTGATCAATATATTGATTGGGTGTCTAGACTCTTTGAATGGATCCATTATTCACCCCTGAAGAGTGCCCTCCACAGGCATCTGCATGATCATCCTCTTCTGCCAGTCAACAGTGGTCAACTCAAGCCAATTTCCTCTGGTGTATTCTCCCTCAAGCATGCCCCCACAAGTGATGGACTAGTTCAGTTCCTTAAATCCCTTGGCCTCCCTTTCCTGCACCCTGGGACTTCAGCACTTGCACAAAAGTACTTAGATCCCTACCTCAAATCTTTGGACAACCCCCACCAGGTCCTCACCTCCCTCCCACCCCTCAATCAGAATCTCCCCAGTCCCAATGTCCATTCCCTTCAAGGTTATATCCTCTCCCACAAGTATGCTATATGGAGAGATCAAACCATATTGGCCATCCTCAGGAGACTACCAATTTACAATCACATGGATCCCACTCAGCCTCCCCTTCCTCAATCCAGCACCTCCAGTACTAACTACCTCACAGATTGGTCAAGCATCCCTGATGGTGTGAAAATAAGGGTTGTGGATCCCAGCATTTCCCTCCTGCCAATACTCCCAAACACATTCTTCACCTCACAGTTGCCCCCAGTGCAAATCTTTGACCAGACCTTGAGGGTTACATCAACAGTTGATATCTTTGAACTGGCAATCCACACCTTCCAATCCCAACCCCCAGATCTACAGGCAAGATTCCTGGAACAGCTTGCCACCATGTACATCCCCTCCAGCTCCATCTCTTACCTAAAATCCATTCCATTCATCCTGGGTGCTGATGGACAATTTCATGCACCTCAAACCCTTGTTGATCCCACTGGCAAACTGGCAGGCCTCCTCCCCTCTGATAGCCCCCACCTCCCACAGTACAAGACAGCCTTACAGTGTAGGATAGTTGATAGCCTTCAATCCCTATCACTCCTCCCCAACACCCTTACCATGGAGATCTTTCAGGGGATTGTTGACATCATCACAAACAAACAGGACACTCAACTGTCAAACTCACTCCTGGACTTCCTTGATGATGACACCACATCTTGGTCCACCTCCAACCTCCTCCTCAACCACCCATGGCTAGATACAACTGCTGGTCTATCATCCCCTGCCAACTCACATGACCACTGCTTTGCAAAGTTGTGTAACCGTGCTCTGCCACTTCCAAGGAGAGTTAGAAGGATACAGTCACAGAGACTCTTACATGCTCTTCATTGGGACACACCTCCAGCACTCCAAGTTGTCATCACCCAGTTCAAGGCTCTGGTCAAGGAGGGAAGCCCTACCTGTCCAGAATTCCTCCCTGTTACCTCATTCCTAGGCTCTCATCTCAAGGAGCTGTCCACAGGTGGTTATCTGGAGGATCTGGAGCAGTTCATCAAAGGGAGAAGTTGGGTTCCAACCCATGGACCTAAATTGGCATCCACTATGTTTGCCATCTTTAGGCAGGACCTTGCTATCAACCCATTCAAGCATATCATATCAAAGTTTGCTGATGATGGGGGTGCAAGATCCTTCCTTCAGAAAATGGGATGCATGGAAAAGTAGGTTTCATATGATATCTGGGTAGCTTTCTCTGACCCTCTCTAGACCCTCAGCAGATGCCATTTCCATTGTCCTCCAGGATCTTGGGAATATACCAGTGGATGAAGTTGTGGGCCTCCTCAGTGCCATCAGTCAAAAGGACTTGGAAGCAGTTCTCAAGAACAGCATTGTTAACCTACCTATCATTCCTACAACAGATAACATCCTCCAACCTTCCTCGGTCACCTACTTCAATGACCTGGGACCACATGCAGATGAAGTAGATCTTTCCCCTGGCTATTCCATTGCAAGTGACAAGGTTGAAAGGAGGCTGGCACTGAAACTTGGTTTATCCTTTCTCAGTGACTTTGTTGGCAGGCCTGAGGATGGTGGTTTCCTGGAGATGAGAGAGGATCTTACCATTAGGATCTCTGGTGTGCTGGTCAAGTATACTGTGAAACAGGCTCTGATGGAATTCCTTGCAAATGCAGCAGATGCTGAGGCAACTGAATTTGGAGTTACCCTAGACATCACAAAGCACCAACTCCAAGGGAATCACCAGTTTGTCACAAAGAGCTTAAGGGAGCTGTGTGGCCATCCCTCCCTCATTCTCTACAATGATGGTGTCTTCACATCTTCTGACTGGAAGGGTATATGCAGTGTTGGAAGTGGGAGCAAGAAGGAGAGCAAGAATGGGAAGCTGAAAATTGGAAGGTTTGGACTGGGGGCTCTCTCAATGTTCTATTTCACAGAGGTAATTTTGACACTAGCTATTTATGAATATATGCTGACACTTTGACTCCAAGGTTGCAATGATTCTTTCTGGCTGCCATGTCCTTTTCATGGATCCCAGGAAAGAATACCTTGGAAGGGGACGTTCATGTTATGGACCAATATCTTTAAAACATATGAAGAAGTATGTTAATTGCACTGTGCAATACATATACAATTTTGACAGTATTACAGATTTTTCCCTGGACACCTATCCTCATTGCATCGCCGGCATGGCTATGATTGTTCAATGGATGAATATAATGGGGTTTGACTTCTCTATGTCAATCTCCTGCTAAAAGCTTATTTGGTTGACAGACATTGTTCAAACTCCACTTGCGCACTGAGCAACAAGCCACCCAAAGTACCATCTATAAGAAATGGTTTAGCACAGAAGAGATCAAGGGATTGATCACTGACTTCAAAAGGCGTGCACAACATGCCCTCTTCTTCATCCCTATCAAGAGTATCAAAGCTTCATATCCAAGTCAGCAAAAACAGCACCAAGAATCATGGGAAGTAGAGAGATCTACAACATATGATCCCAATCCTGATTTCAGTGGGCTTATGGGTATCCGTTACTGCCACTCTTCCATCCAGCCAAAGGTAGAGGGGTGGAGTGTGCTGTTCAAGACAATTCCACTCCATGATGTACCCCCTGACTTCCATGAATGCCTCTCTATTCACAAGATTCAGGTTGTCTCAATTGGAATTGCTGGTGCTCTTTCCCCACCACCCCACCCCCAACCGCCCCACTCCTACAGACCCTTCTTTGGCCTTCCCCTCCTGGATACCATCTCTCTTCCCATCCACCTACACTGTACCTTTATTCTTTCAGATGACAGGCGTAGTATACGGTATGATGAGAAGGGAAGAGGGAATGTGGAGTCAAGGTTTAACAAATGGCTCCTTACAGAGAAGGTCCCCTTGATCTACCTCCAATTCCTTGCAGGCTGGAATAACACCCATCCAATGAAGGAGTGCCCCTGGTGGCCAAGGGAGATTGGAACAGATACCATCTCTAACACTGTTGCCACAGGCATGGAGGCTATCTTTCCCATATCCAATCAATTGGTGTGTGATACCTATTCTGGTACCAGGATTGCACCAGCCAAAGTCCACTTCCTTCAACCCTCATGTCCTCGTGGTCTCCTTCAAAAACTCCGTCCAAATGATCTTGCCATCATCCCACCTGGGTTCTCTTCACCTCCACTGCGGGGTGTTGACAGTGATTACCTGACAACAATTTTGCAACAGAAGGCAGCATCCATCATTTTAATGTATAAGGAAGGCAGAATCACTGTGGATAATGTGGTTCCTGTGGCCAGGTTCATCAAACTCTCCTCCTTTCCTGATTCTCTTGGACTCCCCCTCCTGCCACTCGCTGATGGTACCCTTGCATCCATATCCGCAGGACACACAACATTCTATTGTCCTCCACGACAACATAAAACCCCCTGGCTCCCCTTCCCACCTCACCACTTCCTTGATCCAAAGGCAGCAAAAGAACACAACGTCTATGACCTACTCCGAGTACAGAAGCTGGACAAAACGGCAATTTCGAGGCTCATCGCATCTCAGATACCTGAGCAAGATACCTTCTCCCCATCCCCATCCCAAGAACTATGGCTTGAAGAACTGTGGGACCTCCTTGATACCACCCCCGAGGTTGATATCGGACACCTTGCATTCAAGTGTTTGCCACTCATCCCTACCTACAACCCGGGGACCCCCACGCGTATCTCCTTCCAAAAGCTCACTGGAAGTGAGGTCCTTTTCGTCAAACACCACAGGGACGTGCCGCTTGATGCGTGTGTACTTCTTGGGATGACAGTAATCAAGGCCAAGGATTGCGGGAGGAAGCTCAAGGAAGCTATCGAATCTCACAAACAATGGCCTTCCGAAATCCACCATGCCGTCATCAATTTTTTCACGGACTTCACTTTTCTGCGCCGCTTTCAGGGACTCGATCGCGAGCTTCACTCAGAATTTTCCCGATGGTTGCGAGATCAGCTGGTTGGTAGCTATCGGTCCCTAAATAGTGCTAAGAAGGTAACCGTCCAGTGTCTTCCGCTCTGGGAGACCGCACAGGTTGGCTCTAGACCTACAAGATTCGTCTCCGCGAACGAAGCCGTCGTGATTCCTGAAGGTATCAGCCCTGACGCCGTTCGAACATGGGCCAGAGGAACAACAGAACTCACCCCCACCAACGATCTTTTGTCACTCATGAAGAAGCCGGACACTCCCCCAACCTTCTACGCGAGCCACCTGACATTCCCATCCGTCATGAACCCTCCGACACCAGGCTACAAGACGTTGCTGCAGGCAGTGCTCCGTTCGCCTGATCGAAGACTTTCGATCCTCGTTCCAAACGCCACCGGGAGTATGCTGCAGTCCAACGAGCTCTATCTCAGCTCTAACACGACCTTCACGAATGCCTTCGCCTCACGACGCGGAGCCTTCCTGCACCCAAACCTCAGGGACCTCGAGCGGAGGCTGTGCAATTGGGGTCTGATCAGCGAGATCACCACCAGTTCCTTCAGAGCTTGTGCGGAGGCCATCCATCAGGACGTCGGGAGGGCGGATATCCGCGGCAGGGCCCTAGTGGTCTTCCGTACCTATAACACTCAAATGCCACCCAAACTGCTTGGCGACAATTATTCCCAGGCCGTGCTGCAGAACTTGTGCTTTATCCCCCGCCGCCTAGGTTCCACTCGCTACGGGTCCATTCCGACAGATCGTTTCCACGCTCTCCCGGATATCGTATCGCCGTCCGAGATACTGTCCCCCGATTTTGTCAGGGTAGCATGGACCCAACGTGCAATGTGTCTTGAGGAACCGTCCACAACACTCCTGTTGGTCAATAGCTCAGTCTGGAAGCCAGAAACCTCGGAAGTCGTATGTTCCATATTGTTTATTCCGTCGTTCACTTCTCACTCTCCCTTCCAGATCGAACATCTCCGCGTCCTTTCCACCGAGATCGCACCCAATCTGGGATACCACGCCGAACTGATTGAAGATCTAAAGGCTACGTATTCCTGGCTCGCTGACCGCGAGAGTGGAGCCGAGAGGTTGAGGGATTATAACGAGGAGAGGCTGTTTCTCAACACTGATGACCCAGTCCGGGAATGGAGTTGGAACTCCGCTTCCGAGCTCCTCTTCGATGAGAGGGATTCGTCCAACCCGCGCCGCGTGAGGAATTTCCTGAAGAACTACAGCGGACTCTTGCGTGCCGCAGGGGTCAAGGAAATCAACCACGTTTCCATCCCTGATAACCTCATGCGCGAGGATTCACATGAAACACAGCTAACACGGTTAAGGAACAAATTCAACTCGATGCGAGAAGCGGATCGCTTGACGGACGTTACCTTCATCGCTAGGGACGGTACAGAGTTTCCTGCCCACCGAGTGTTCCTTGCTGCGCAAAGCAGGCACTTCGAGACTTGTTTCGCGTCCGGCAGCTGGAGGGAATCAAGGGACCTGGAGGAACAAGTCGAAATTCCCGTTGATCATGGTCAAGAGTGTCTTCAAGCCGTATTAGGTTCGTTACCGCGTTCCTTGAACTCAATATAATACTGATGAACCACGACCGTTCCTGCAGATTGGGTGTACAAGGGATCATACGGTCTGCCAGTGGAGGAGACGGAGAGACTGAAGGTGCTTGAGGAGATGTATAGGCTCGCGCACTACTGGGACTTTGTGGATTCAGACCTATTCAGCGGTCTAACCCGTGAGCTGATCCGGTTGATCGGCACGCGGACGTATCAGGATTGTTCGTCATTTCGAAATCACCTCTTTCTGTTTATGGGACTGACCATACGATTTGTGTAGTGAGAAAGCTTGCGGAAGACTTGAGTTTGGAAGACGGGGTATTGGCGAAGAAGTGCGAAGAGTTCGAGAGAATGAACAGACTGGTGCTTGCCAAGGGTCGTTGATGTTTCTGTGCGATAACCCAGACTTCAGCTTCAGCCGTGCGCCATGTAACAGAAAATGACCAGGATTGGACCTATTATGCATTATATATCCAATAAGTAGAACGGGGGTTTACTGACTATAATGGATTGTGTACGATACAGAGAAGAATGTGTGAAAGCAGGAGTGAGCTGTGAAAACATGTGCAGAGTCTAAGTATGGGCGCTGGCATGGCAAGCACTTTTCGAAAGCGGCGGGAGGGATATCACAGTGAGAACAGGGACCTAAAAAGTTAAGCCAGGAGTCCAACTATGAAGAATTTTCGCCCCATCTCAGGATACCTTCGTAGACCCAGAACATCACGGCGGCGTTCGGCACAACCCTCATCAAGTGTGCGCTGAGTCCACCGTACAACGATCTTG
>Ga0307515_10016786_pt1 | contig 13388 bp, 13 predicted proteins | sample 17_EM_MG_FD_194513 | JGI IMG/M metagenome (GOLD analysis project Ga0307515, IMG submission 194513) | Populus trichocarpa ectomycorrhiza microbial communities from riparian zone in the Pacific Northwest, United States - 17_EM | ecosystem: Host-associated > Plants > Roots > Unclassified | place...
CGCTGTCGGAGCCCAGCGAGCAGCTTCAGGCGATGAAGGGCGATCTCTCCGAAATGGAGCACATGATCGACGAGTACCTGGCCTTCGCCCGCGGCGAGTCCGGAGAGCCGCCGCAGTCGGTGGACCTGACCGAGTTGATCGCCGGCGTGGTCGGGGCGGCGGTCAGGTCGGGCGCGGCCGTGGAAGCCGAGGTGGCGCCGGATCTGACCGTCGAACTGCGCCCCAACGCCTTCAAGCGCGCCCTGGCCAACCTGATCGACAACGCCGCCGCCCATGGCGACCAGGTGCGGGTGACGGCCGCCGCCCGCCTGACCGGCGGCGTCGAGATCGCCATCGACGACGACGGGCCGGGCATCCCCGAGGACCGCTACGAAGAGGCGTTCAAGCCGTTCAGCCGGCTCGACGAGTCCCGGAACCAGAACGAGAAGGGCGTCGGACTGGGCCTGGCCATCGCGCGGGACATGGCGCGGGGGCTCGGCGGGGACCTGGTGCTGGAGCGGTCCGCGATGGGGGGACTTAGGGCGGTGATGCGGTTGCCGGGGTAACCGCCAGACTTGCCCCCACCTGACCGCTACGCGGTCGTCCGCCCCCATAGGGGGCAGATAAAATCATCTTCCCCCTATGGGGGAGGAGCGCGCAGCGCGGAGGGGGCGAGTGTCAGAACCCCGCCCCAACCTTCCCCAGCTGCGCGTTCATCTGCTTCAACCGCTTGTCCAGCTCAGCCATCGTCCGGTTCAGCGCGCCCTCGTCGTCGCGCCAGACCTGAACCGTCCGCGCCCACACCGCCGTCATCGCCGCCAGGCGCGCGGGAGTCGCGTCGACGCCGCCGGCTTCCAGGATCGCCCGCGCCGTCTTGGGAAACCGCAAGGCCGAGACCACCACGCTTTCCGACCGGCTGATGGCGATCAGGGCGGCGCGATGCGGCTCCATGGCTTCGACCCGCGCCATGGCGGCGTCGAACAGGCGGTCGTGCGGCGCGGCGTCATCGGCGGAAGCCGTCGCCAGGGCCGCGCGATCGAAGCGCGTGGAGAGATGGGCCAGCACGGCGCTCTTGCCGTCGGCCAGGGCGTACAGCTCGGCGAACGAGATCTCGGCCTTGATGGCGATGTCGCGCAGCGCGATCTGCGGCCAGGGGCGGTCGGCGGCCAGCGCCAGGGCGGCGGCGGCGGCGCGGTCTAGGATGTCTTCAGCGGCGGTCATGGTTCTGAGATGGCGGCTCAAAGGGGCGGTGGCAAGGCGAGGCGCGCCTTACGAGAACTTAGCCCCCAAGTTCCTTCGACCGCGCGATCGCCGCGTCCAGCGCCTTGGGCAGCAGGTCGCCGAAACCGCCCTGCCCCATCAGCACCGCCAGCGCCGCCGCCGTGGTGCCGCCGGGCGAGGTGACCTGCTTGCGCAGCTCGGCGGGTTCCTCGCCGCCGGCCTCCATCAGGGCCGCCGCGCCGATGATGGTGGCGCGGGCCAGCTGGGCCGAGGCGGCCGCGTCCAGACCGACGCCGGCGCCGGCCGCTTCCAGCGCCTCGACGAAGGCGTACAGATAGGCCGGGGCCGAGCCCGAGACGGCGGTGGCGGCGTGCAGCAGCTCTTCGCTGTCCAGATCCACCACCGTGGCGACCGGGGCGAACAGGGCGCGGGCGACCTCGCGGGCGTCGGCAGTGTCGGCATAGAGGCTGGCCGTGCCCCGGCCGATGGCGACGGCCGTCGTCGGCATCACCCGGGCGACGGCGCGGCCGCCGAAGGCTTGCGAGATGTCGGCCGCGCGAACGCCAGCGGCGATCGAGACGATGACGGCGTCGGGGGCGAGGTGCGGAACGACGTCGACGATCGCCTGGCGCCAGATCTGCGGCTTCACGGCCAGCAGGATGGTCTTGGCCTTGGCTAGGTCAGAAAGCGGCGGATTGACCAGAGCGCCTTCAAAAGCGGCGGCGTCGACGTTGGGATCGCGGACGATCAGGTCGGCGGCGGAGAAGGCTCCGGCCTCGCGCCAACCCTGGATCAGCGCGCCGCCCATGCGACCGGCGCCGAGAAGGAGGATGGGGGTCATGGCGTGCTCCTAGCTGTCATCCCGGACGGCCTGAAAGGCCGAGCCGGGACCGCCGGAACTCTAGCGCCTGTCGCGGTCCCGGCTCTTCAGCCCGCGATGCGGGCTTTCGGCCGGGATGACAAGCTTGATTATGCCTGCCCGACCGTCTCGAACATGCAGGCGGCCATGGCTTCGTCCGGGGTCTTGGCGCCCTGGAGCAGGAAGTCGAAGGCCGGGTAGAAGCGGTCGGCGGCTTCGACGGCGGCGTCGATCATCGAGGCGGCCTGGGCCATGGTCGGGCGCTCGCCGGCCGGCAGGGCCAGGGCGTGGCGGAAGACGACTTCGCCGTCCTCGGTCCAGACCTCGAAATGGCCCAGCCAGACGCGCTGGTTGATCATCGCCAGCAGCTCATAGGCGCTGGGGCGCTTGGTCTTGGGCGCGCGCAGGTCCAGGGACAGGCACAGCTGCAGGCAGTCGGCCTCGGGACGCCAAGCGAACCACAGCTCGTAGTCCTTCCAGTCGCCGGTCAGGGCGAAGGCCAGGTCGCCGTCTTCCGTGCGATCGAAGGTCAGGTTTTCGGCCGACAGGACATGCTCGACCACTTCCAGGGGGTCGAGAGCCATCAGGACGTCGTCGTCTTCCGGTTGGGTGTCCATGGGAATCCTGCGCGTCCCGTGAGCGATGGAAGGCGTAACACCCCCCGTGAATCGCTTACGTCGCGATGAGTCTAATCTGCTTCGTTGACGCCGTCCCAGCCCCTTCACGTCGAGGGCGAGCGACGATTCGCCTATTCGCCTGTTCCGGCGGCCTTCTTGCCAGCCTTGGGGGCAGCGGGCGGCTTCGTGGCCTTCAACGTCGCCACTTCTTCGCGCAGCGCCGCGACCTCGGCCTTCAGCGCCTCGAAATCATCGCGGCGGATCAGGTCGAATTCGGCAGCCAGACGATCGGCCTGGGCCCGCATCGCGGTCTTGGCTTCCTCGCCGGCCGTCTGGGCGATGCCCATGGCCGCCTGGGTCAGCTTGGCGAATTCGTCGAGGAAAGGGTTCTGGCTGTGCATGGAAGTTCCAAGGGCGGGCGATCTTGTCCGCCCTCCTTATATGGGATGCGGGGGATGAAAGCGAAGGACGAACGCTGTATGCCTGCGACGATCTGTCCAGAAGGGAGCCTTGCGGCGTGATCTTCCCCGATATCGACCCCGTCGTTCACCTCGGCCCGCTGGCCCTGCAGCTGGGCCCGCTGGCCATCCGCTGGTACGCCCTGGCCTATGTGGCCGGCATCCTGTTGGGCTGGCGCTACGCCGTGCGGCTGGTCAAGGACGCGCCGCTGTGGGGTGGGCAAAAGCCGCCCGCCACGCCGCTACAGATCGACGACCTGGTGCTGTGGATCACCCTGGGCATCATCCTCGGCGGACGGCTCGGCTACATCCTGTTCTACATGATGATCAATCCGGACCAGCGCGCCGGACTGCTGGCCCACCCGCTGGAGGCCTTCAAGATCTGGGAAGGCGGCATGTCGTTCCACGGCGGCTTCCTGGGCGTCTGCGCCGCGATCCTGCTGTTCGCGCGCCAGCAGAAGATCGACATCCTCAAGCTGGGCGATCTGGTCGCCCCCGTCGCGCCGATCGGCCTGTTCTTCGGGCGCGTGGCCAATTTCATCAATGGCGAGCTGTGGGGCCGGGTCACCGACCATCCGTTCGGGGTGATCTTCTGCAACGACACCATTCGGTCGGCTAACCAGGGCCGGTGCCCGGCAGGCCCCGATCCGCGCCATCCCAGCCAACTCTACGAGGCGGCGCTGGAGGGCGCGGCGCTGTTCGCGATCCTGTGGCTGGCCTCGCACAAGCTGAAATGGCTGCAAAGGCGCGGCGCGATGACCGGGACCTTCCTGGTCGGCTATGGCCTGTTCCGGGCCTCGCTGGAGAACGTGCGCAATCCCGACGTCGGCATGCCGGCCTTCCCGTTCGGCCTGACCATGGGGATGATCCTGTCGATCCCGATGTTCCTGGTCGGCGTCTGGCTGCTGTGGAAGGCCCTGCGCGAACCGGCTGAAGAGGCCCATGAGCCTGCTTGATCGCCTGAAGGCGCAGATCGCCCAGGACGGCCCGATCGGCGTCGCCGAATATTTCACCCGCTGCCTGCACGACCCGCGTGACGGCTATTACGCCACGCGGCCAGATCTTGGTCCCGGCGGCGACTTCATCACCGCCCCGCTGGTCAGCCAGATGTTCGGCGAGCTGATCGGCCTGTGGGCGGTCGAGACCTGGACGCGGATGGGCCAGCCCTCACCGTTCCGCCTGGTCGAGATGGGTCCGGGCGACGGCACACTGATGAGCGACCTGCTGCGCGCCGCGCGGCTGTCGCCGGGGTTCGTCGCGGCGGCCGACCTGTGGCTGGTCGAGGTGTCGCCGCCGCTGCGCGCCAAGCAGGCCGAGCGCCTGGCCGATGCTTCGCCGAACTGGGCTGATCGCCTGGAGGCCGTGCCCGCCGGCGCGCCGATGATCCTTGTCGCCAACGAGGTTCTCGACTGCCTGCCCGCTCGGCAGTTCGTGCGGACCGACAAGGGCTGGGCCGAGCGGGTGATCGGGCTGGATGAGGCGGGCGCATTGGCGTTCGGCTTGCGCGGCCTAAATCCTCCCCCCAGAGGGGGAGGCGGCCGCGCAGCGGCCGGAGGGGGAAGTCATCCCACGCCGGCCCCTTCCCCCTCCGGCCCTCCGGGCCACCTCCCCCTCTGGGGGGAGGATCTAAAACCCGGCGCCATCGTCGAGGCCTCCCCCGCCCAGGAAGCCCTCGGCGCCGAGATCGGTCACCGCCTGGCCACCGACGGCGGGGCGGCGTTGCTGATCGACTACGGCCGCGACGCGCCCGACGCCGGCGACACGCTGCAAGCCATCCAGGGGCACCAGAAGGTTGATCCGCTACAAACCCCCGGCCAGGCCGACCTGACAGTCTGGGCCGACTTCCCCGCCGTGCTGGCGGCAGGCGTCGCGGCGGGCGCGGAGGCGGGGCCGATCCTCCAGCAAGCGACCTTCCTGGCGATGCTCGGAATCGAGGCGCGGGCCGAGGCCCTGGCGACCGCTCGCCCCGAACGCGCCGACCAGATCGCAAGACAGCTTGATCGCCTGACCGGTCAGGCGCAGATGGGCGCGTTGTTCAAGGCCGTGTGCCTGCACGCACCCGGTTTCACGCCGCCTGCTTTCGAGGTCGCCTGACATGCCGCACAGCCAACTGCCCACGATCCAGTCGCCGCTGCTGGCCGCCGTCCCCGGCGTGCGCCACGCCTTCTTCACGCGCCAAGGCGGGGTCTCGACCGGCATCTATGACAGCCTCAATGTCGGGCGCGGCAGCAAGGACGAGCCGGCCGACGTGATCGAGAACCGGGCCCGCGCCGCGCGCTGGTTCGGGGTCGATCCGGAAGACCTCAACACCTGCTTCCAGATCCATTCGACCATCGCCATCAAGGCCGACGGCTCGTGGGGCGACGTCCGGCCCGAGGGCGACGCGGTCGTTACGAAGACGCCTGGCGTGGTCTGCGGCGCCCTGTCGGCCGACTGTGCGCCCGTGCTGATCGTCGATCCCGAGGCCCGCATCGTGGCCTCCGCCCATGCCGGCTGGCGCGGGGCGCTGGACGGCGTGGTCCAGGCCGCCGTCGATTGCATGGTCGAGCTGGGCGGCGATCCCGAACGCATGGTCGCCGCCGTCGGCCCCTGCATCGGCCCCGGCTCCTACGAGGTGGGCGTCGATTTCCTGCACCGCTTCGAGGCCGACTGCCCCGGCTCGGGCCAATTCTTCCGCCCCGGCGCGACCGACGACAAGCGGATGTTCGACCTGCCCGCCTTCGTGCTGGACCGCCTGCGCACGGCCGGGATCGAACAACGCGAGTGGGTCGGCCGCGACACCCGCGCGGAGGACAAGCTGTTCTTCTCCAACCGCCGCGCCTTCCTGAACGGCGAAGGCGACTATGGCCGTCAGCGGGGCCGTTAAGGTCTTGCTCGGCGGCCGATCACTGCTAGAAGGCCCGGCAACGCGACACCCCCTGCACCGAGCGCCCCCATGAAGCTGCTGTCCGGCAACTCTAACCGCCCTCTGTCCCAGGCCATCGCCGAGTATCTCGACATGCCGCTGACCCGCGCCCAGGTGCGCCGGTTCGCCGACCTCGAAGTGTTCGTGACCATCGACGAGAACGTGCGGGGCGAGGACGTCTTCGTCATCCAGTCGACCAGCTACCCCGCCAACGACAACCTGATGGAGCTGCTGATCTGCATCGACGCCCTGAAGCGCGCGTCGGGCAAGCGGATCACCGCCGTCCTCCCCTATTTCGGCTATGCCCGCCAGGACCGTAAGACCGGCGGCCGCACGCCGATCTCGGCCAAGCTGGTCGCCAACCTGATCACCCGCTCGGGCGCCGACCGCGTGCTGACGATGGATCTGCACGCCGGCCAGATCCAGGGCTTCTTCGACATCCCCACCGACAACCTGCTGCCCTCGCGCCTGCTGGCCGAGGACATCCGCGGCAAGTATCCGCTGGGCGACGACCTGATGATCGTCTCGCCCGACGTCGGCGGCGTGGTCCGGGCCCGCGCCCTGGCCAAGCGCCTCAACGACGCCGACCTGGCCATCGTCGACAAGCGCCGCTCGGGTCCCGGCCAGAGCGAAGTGATGAACATCATCGGCGACGTCTCGGGCCGCCGCTGCATCCTGTTCGACGACATCGCCGACTCGGCCGGCACCCTGTGCAACGCCGCCGCCGCCCTGGTGGCCCAAGGCGCGACCTCGGTCAGCGCCTATGTCACCCACGGCGTGCTGTCGGGCGCGGCCGCCGAGCGCGTCGCCAATTCGGTGCTGACCGAGCTGGTCGTCACCGACTCGATCGAGGCCTCGGACACCGTCAAGGCCTGCGCCAAGATCCGCTACGTCTCGTGCGCCCCGCTGATCGGCGAAGCCATCCGCCGGATCGCCAACGAAGAGTCAGTGTCGAAGCTGTTCGACTAAGGTTTGGGCCGCGCCAGCAGCCTGTCACGCAGTTTCAGGCCTGGCCGCTCGATCAGCAGCCAGAGCAGCATCGCCGCGCCGACATCGGCCAGCAGGTAGAGCGCCAGGCCGCTCCAGCCGCTCAACAGTTCGTCGCCCAAGCGCGCGCGCAGCATGTGCTGTACCGGCTTGTGCGTGAGGTAGAGGCTGTAGGCGAGGGTCGCGATCGCCGTAACCGGAGCCAGCGGCAAGCGACGCAGCGAAGGCTCGACATCCAACAGCATCGACAGCAACAGCGCCGTGCCCACCGCCGCCAGCGGATAGACGACGACCGCGCCGATCAGGTCCAGCACCACGCCCTTGAACGGCGCGCAGAGCACGACGACGCCCACCCAGGCGGCGACGCCCAGCGGCCCGGTGAGCTTCGGCGACAGCCAGCGCCGGCAGAGCTCAGGCCGAAACACCCGCGCCGCCGCCAGCAACACGCCCAGCGCCAAGCCGTCCAGCCGGCACCAGGTCGGATAGTAGATCAGCCGCAGGAAGTCGGCCCCTGGCGTCTCCGGATTCATCGCCGGTCCTCGCCAGAGCCCCCAGCGCAGGGCCATGCCGCCCAGCACCACAGCTCCCGCCAGCAGCAGGGCCGGCGCGACACCCTTGGTCCGCCGCAGGGCCAGGACCAGCAGCGGCAACAGCCAATAGAAGTGCTCCTCGACGCACAGCGACCAGGCCGAGGTGAAGGCCCCGGTCACCCGGTAGTCGAGATCGAGGTTCATCGTGAAGGTCAGGAAGCGCCAGAGCGGCTTCAACCCCTCGCCGTCGCTGAAGCCGGGCAGCAGGAAATAGAGCGCCAGCACCGCCAGGAAGGCCGGCAGGATCCGAAAGGCGCGACTTGTCCAGAAGCGGCCAAGGTCGATCGGCCGGCCGGCGGCGACGGTCTTCAAGAGCTGCGTCCCGATCAGATAGCCGCTGAGCACGAAGAAGATGTCCACGCCGATCCAGCCCAAAGACCGGATCTCGCCGATGAACCCGACGCGTACCGGCCCCGGCAGGTGCCAGACCATCACCAGCAGGATGGCGGCGGCTCTGAGAAGATCGGGGCCATGGGCGCGATGAGACGGCGAGGAAGGCAAACGGGCGGCCAGGCCGCGCGGCGTGAAGGACACGAAAAACCCCAGGAGGCCGCCGGGTGAGGCCCGCGCCCGAGGGGCCGGCGGTTACGCTCACTGTTGCGCGGTCGCGACTGAGTCGTCAGCCGCCCTACGCCAATTTTTAGGGGCGCGAATTTTTGCGAGTTTTCTCCCGGTTCAGGCTAGAAATGCCGACCCGCACTCGCCTGGCGCACGGCCACGCTTGTCAAAGAAGGGTTAACGGGCTGAGTGTCACAATATAGCCCGTCGCGGGTGCTATCCGCGAAAATCATACCCATGGGGAAGTTCGCCCGAATGCACATCTTTTCGCGTTCGCGCGCCGTCTTGCTGACGGCCGCCGTAGCGCTGGTCACCGTCGTGGCCGGTTGCGAAACCCCGCCGCCGCCGCCGCCGCCCGTGGTCGCCGCCGCGCCCGCGCCACCGCCGCCGATCACCCTGTCCAATACGCTGGTCGAGCGGGCCAGCGCCTTCCGCGGCTACATGGCCCGGGCCGGCGCGATCAGCCCCAACTTCCAGAGCGGCGACGACATCCAGACGTCCCTGAAGGTCGGCGTCGCCTATGAGCCCAAGCAACTGCTGAACGGCGTCGTGGCCTATGCCGCCGTCATCGCCCTGCAGGACCCGGCCTTCGTCAGCTCGGTGCGCGGCTTCGGCGTCGATCCGGTCCAGCGCCAGCAGATGATCGCCCAGCTCGTCGCCGACCCGGCCTACGCCGTCGGCTTCAAGGGTAGCGACACCGCCGCCGGCCTGATCATCGACACCCTGGGCGCCGAGGGCCTGAAGGTCTTCACGGCCGGCAAGGCCGTCAAGCAAGCCGCCTATGACGTGCAGCACTCGCCGTGGTCCAAGGCCACGGTCAACGATCGCGACGGCCGCCTGGCCTACGCCAAGACCCAGTCGGCGATCCCGGCCCGGGGCGAAATGAACGACGTCTCGGTGCTGCAGCAGGCCTCGGTCGGCGCCCAGCCCCTGACCCTGACCCCGCGCTCGGCCCCCGGTCCCTACCAGCCCGTGGTCATTCGCGGCATGGCCGTCGCCGCCCTGGCCGCGCTCGGCGCGGCCGGCGACGAAAACCTGCCGACCATCGAGGCGGTGATGGCCGACCCCACCTCGGCCATGTGCCTGAACATGGGCAAGCTGAACCTGTATCAGTGCCTGGCCGTGTCCAAGCCGCACTATGAAGACGTCTTCTGCCTGGGCCAGCACGTCCTGATGGACACCGGCCAATGCGTGATCAAGGCCTCGGGGACTCCGATGCCGGTCGAGCCGCCGCGCGCCATCCCGGAAAAGGCGTCCATCAGCCAGGCCGGCGGCGCGGGTCGCAACTCCAAGACCGCCAAGGCCGCCGCCAAGAAGCCGGCGACCAAGAAGTAGGCCGCTCTCGCTCCAGCGGAGCGAAAGCCAAAAGCTAAGGCCAAAAAACCTAGGAAGGGCCGGACGTTGCATCGTCCGGCCCTTCTGTGTATGTAGCGCGACCCAAAAATGATCGACCGAGCGGGGCAATCCAGTCCTGTGCGGCGATAGCGCATTCGAGAGCAACGGCTCTCAAGAGAGAACATCATGTCCGAGATCATTCTGAACGTTGAACTGCGTGAACGCGCCGGCACCGGCGGCGCTCGCGAAAGCCGCCGCAATGGCCTGGTCCCCGGCGTCCTGTACGGCGGCGGTCAAGCGCCCGTGAACATCGCCGTCAAGATCAACGAATTCCGCAAGGCGCTCTACACCGGCAAGCTGCTGGGCCACCTGGTGACCCTGCAACACGGCGGCGAAAAGCAATCGGTCATCGCCAAGGCCGTGCAATTCCACGCCGTCACCGACGTTCCGGTCCACTTCGACCTGTACCGCGTCGACGCGCACCAGCTGATCAAGATCGAAGTGCCGGTTCACTTCAAGAACCACGACATCTCGGTCGGCCTGAAGAAGGGCGGCACGCTGGAAATCATCCGTCACACCGTCGAGCTGGAATGCCCGGCCGACCAGATCCCCGAGGAACTGGTCATCGACCTGGCCGGTCACGACATCGGCGACACCATCCGCATCTCGGAAATCAAGCTGGCCGACGGCGTCAAGCCGGCGATGGGCCGCGATTTCGTGATCGCCAACCTGAAGGCCTCGGCCGCTTCGCAATCGGGCGAAGGCGACACCGGCGTCGAGGGCTAAAAGCTTTCGGATCGCCTCGGCGATCGACTATCAAACGGGCGGGCTTTCGGGCCCGCCCGTTTTTCGTTCTACGACCTGCTTTGGAATCCTGAGCGATGCTGATCCTCGCCGGTCTCGGCAATCCCGAGCCCAAGTACGAGAAGAACCGCCACAACGTCGGCTTCATGGCCGTCGATGCGCTGGCCCGTCGCTGGGGTTCCGGCCCGTGGCGCGCGCGCTTCCAGGGCCTGGCGTGCGAAGGCTCGGTTCCCACCCCGAACGGCGCGGTCAAGCTGCTGCTGCTCAAGCCCAAGACCTATTACAACGAGAGCGGCCGGGCGGTTGGCGAGGCGATGAAGTTCTTCAAGCTGGCCCCGACCGACGTCATCGTCTTCCACGACGAGATCGACATGGCTCCGGGCCGCTTCCGGATGAAGGCCGGCGGCGGGGCGGCGGGCAATAACGGTATCCGGTCCATCACCAGCCAGGTCGGCGACACGTTCCGCCGGGGCCGCATCGGCGTGGGCCATCCCGGCGACAAGGACATGGTCATGCACTACGTGCTGGGCGACTTCCACAAGGTCGAGCACCAGTGGCTGGACCCGATGCTCGACGCCATCTGCGACGCCCTGCCCTTCGCGGCGGCGGGCGACGACGAGCGCTACCAGGGCGAGGTGCTGCGCCTGGCTCCGGCCCCGAAGGCCGATCCCCGCAAGCCGGCGAAGTCGCAGGACTAAAACCGCATGCTGCGCATCTCCGAACTAAAGCTGCCGCTGGACCATCCGCCCGAGGCCATGGCCCCGGCCATCTGCCAGCGCCTGGGCATCGAGCCCGCGGACCTGCTGAACCACGCCATCGCCCGCCGGGCCCATGACGCGCGCCGCAAGGCGGCGATCCTGATGATCTATTCGGTCGATGTGACGGTGCGTGACGAGGCCGCCGTGCTGGCGAAGTTCGCCGGCGACCATCACGTGCGCCTGACGCCCGACACCGAGTACCGCTTCGTGACCCAGGCCCCCAAGACCCTGGACGGTCCGCGTCCCGTGGTCATCGGCGCGGGTCCCTGCGGCCTGTTCGCCGGCCTGATCCTGGCCCAGATGGGCTTCAAGCCGATCATCCTGGACCGCGGCAAGGTGGTGCGGGAACGCACCAAGGACACCTGGGCCCTATGGCGCCGTAGCGAGCTGAATCCGGAGTCCAACGTCCAGTTCGGCGAGGGCGGCGCGGGGACCTTCTCGGACGGCAAGCTCTACAGCCAGATCAAGGACCCCCGCTTCCTGGGCCGCAAGGTGCTGGAAGAGTTCGTCAAGGCCGGCGCCCCGGCCGAGATCCTGACCGAGGCCCACCCCCACATCGGCACCTTCCGCCTGGTGACGATGGTCGAAAGCATGCGCGAGACGATCGAGGGCCTGGGCGGCGAATATCGCTGGCAGCACCGCGTCGACGAGATCGACGTCGAGACCGCCGCCGACGGGTCGCGCAAGATCAAGGGTCTGAAACTGTCGACCGGTGACTATCTGGAGGCCGAGCACGTCGTGCTGGCCGTCGGCCACAGCGCCCGCGACACCTTCCAGATGCTGTACGACCAGGGCGTCCATATCGAGGCCAAGCCGTTCTCGATCGGCGTGCGGATCGAGCATCCGCAGTCGTGGATGGACAAGGCGCGCTTTGGCACGCACGCGGGCCATCCGGATCTGGGCGCGGCCGACTACAGCCTGTCGCACCACTGCAAGGACGGCCGCACGGTCTACAGCTTCTGCATGTGCCCGGGCGGCACGGTGGTGGCGGCGACGTCCGAGCCTGGCCGTGTCGTCACCAACGGCATGAGCCAGTATTCGCGCAACGAGCGGAACGCCAATTCCGGCTTCGTGGTCGGCATCGATCCCGAGCGCGACTATCCCGGCCATCCGCTGGCCGGGGTGGAATTCCAGCGCAAGTGGGAGAGCCTGGCCTATGTGGCCGGCGGCTCCAGCTATGCGGCTCCGGCCCAGAAGGTCGGCGACTTCATGGCCGGCCGGGCCTCGTCCGCGCTGGGCGAGGTGGCGCCGTCCTACAAGCCGGGCGTGACGATGAGCGACCTCTCGGCCTGCTTGCCGGCCTTCGTGATCGAGGCGATGCGCGAGGCCCTGCCGGTGTTCGGCCGCCAGATCGCCGGCTACGACCATCCCGACGTGCTGCTGACCGGCGTCGAGACCCGCACCTCCTCGCCCATACGGATCACGCGCGGCAAGGACTTCCAGAGCCTGAACACGGCGGGCCTGTTCCCGGCCGGCGAAGGCGCGGGCTATGCCGGCGGCATCCTTTCGGCGGCGGTCGACGGTATCAAGGTGGCCGAAGCCGTTGCGGCGGCTTGGATGGCCTCCACCGACTAGGCCCTACCTCCCCTTCATCTCCCGATAGAACTTGGCCAGCACCTCGAAGGCCGGCTTGCGGCGGCCGGTGGGCGAGACCAGGCCCTTGCGGTTCCAGCCCTGCTGATAGAGCGGGTGCTGGCGGCGGGGCGAGCGGAAGTCCTTGAGGATCCACGGCGACAGGCCGCGCAGCGACGGGACCTTCGCGGCCATCTCCAGGGTCTTCTCGTAGTACTTCTTCTGGAAGTCCTCGCTGAACTTGCGCATCAGCACCGGGTCGCTGAAGCCGGCCAGGGCGTCGGCCCCGAACTCCGAGAAGATCAGCGGCTTGTCGGTCTTCTTCCAGGTGATGGCCGGGACGTCGTCCAGTTTGTCGCCGCCGTACCAGCCGCTGTAGGTGTTGACCGACAGCACGTCGAGCTTGTCGGCCAGAGGGTCGGCCAGGCCCATTTCGGGATGGCCATCGACGGTCTTGCGCTCCGACAGCAGGGCGGCGGTGACCAGGCGGCTGTCGTCCAGGGCGCGGACGTCGTCGACCAGCTGGTAGAGGAAGGCGTTGCGAGGCTCGCTGACCGGGGTCTCGTTGGCCACGCTCCAGAACACGATCGAGGCGCGGTTGCGGTCGCGGCGGATATTGTCGGCCAGCATGCCGCGCGCCAGGGAGAGCGTGCGGGGGTTCTTGAAGTCGACCAGCCAGTAGACGGGGATCTCGCTCCACACCAGCAGGCCCATCTCGTCGGCCAGGCGGGTGGTGACCTCGCTG
>Ga0307515_10016787_pt1 | contig 13387 bp, 11 predicted proteins | sample 17_EM_MG_FD_194513 | JGI IMG/M metagenome (GOLD analysis project Ga0307515, IMG submission 194513) | Populus trichocarpa ectomycorrhiza microbial communities from riparian zone in the Pacific Northwest, United States - 17_EM | ecosystem: Host-associated > Plants > Roots > Unclassified | place...
TGCTCACAGTCCACTCACCTAAGTTCATACTACATGAAGAATATAATATAAATAATCTATGCTATGTACATGGAGTGCTATAGGACCATCTTCTTAAGTGGCACGGAAGGTGGTGAAGTACTGTAGAGGATTAGTAGGCGACTATCCCTCCCCTCTCATATTTGAAGAATTCCTCTCAGGGAGTTGGTCAGACTTTGTACACCAGCGTAATGCAAGGGCAGTAAGCGAGGTGCGCAGGACCCAGGCAGTAAAGGCCTAGGGGTGTAGGATGGCATTAAAGGAGCAGGACGGGACGTCGACAATAAAATACTCTCACAAACGAGGATGTAGTCGAGTTTGTTGAAGTCAAAGCCTGTTCCTGAGAGAATATCGCACTGTAGAAGCTGTTTCCATTTATGGGTGAGATGTAAACGTGCTCGTGCAAGTGTTCGTGTTAGACAAAGTTGGTCTAATCGAAGTATGCACACGGACCTATAAACTATGTGAGTGTGGATAGCGAGAAGCTACGGTAGGTACGTGCGTTTCTAAATGACCGACGGGCGTGCTCCTGGCGTATTCTCGCCCTCTACGAGCAATGATGAGCTCCGTTTGACCTCCTTCCTCACCCAGACCGACAGAGAGAGAGCGCAAGCGCAACCTTGTGACCAGGTTTTCGTGAGTTTTCAATTTACTGAGCCGCCGTGTTCCAGAAATTCTGGAGGTGAGGGCGGCAGTAATCCGGAATCCGGTGCACAATTTGACACGACAGACGTCAGCTGTCATCGGCCGCCATAGTGTGCGGGCATCCAACACCGAACTTATCCTATCCATCGATCCTTCGATCCTGCCCGTCGAAGTCCTGCAGAGTAAACAACCATGGCGACCAAGGTACCCCAAGGAATGAACCTGTGAGCATTTTGATGGCTATATGGCGCCGCATTGTCGCTGATGATGCCCCAAAAGCCTCTACCTGAAAGGTGCGGTGCTTCACTTCAATCTAGGTCCATATCGCTCATCTCGGATAACGAAAAGAAATCACTGTGCAAGATATACCAGATTTGAAGTATAAGCCGGCGTTGTTTGTAGGTAGCGTGACTATTGAGTTAGAGAGGAAAGACGACTGGACCTGGGTACCAGTCCAACGCCCGTATGTTCTCCGTCTTCTTACTACGTACACTAACTGGAACCTGTGCGTATATAGAGATATTTCTCCGACGTCCCATGTGCGCATAGAGATTCAAATCAAGAGCGGCCATCTACCGTGGGCGAAGAAGCACCAGAATATCAAAGATATCGACATGAAAAGGATATTTAACGAGTATTGGGCCTGCAATGAGCACAGGCTTACGGTACCGGGTCAGTCGTCATCCTAACCAGTCCGTTCATATCTGATAGAGGAGCGCAGAGGTAATCCTCGTCGGAAAGCATCGTTGCTTTGTTGAATTACATTTTTCTGCGAGCCCTACGGTTCGCTTCTTTGCAACCGCGCATCGCATCCAGCTAACAATGTCCGCGTAGGCGGAATCTCTACACTTGTTGCTCAAAGAACTCGAAGCCTTGTTAAACGAACACTCCCCAATGATGGATGCACCAACAGAGAGAGTTATGGACATGGCTATTAAGTACGGGGCTGTTTTCGCAGAGGTCAGTTCTCCCAAATGGCAATAACTGAGAGATTGACTGACATCTTCTAGTTGAATCCTGTCGCGAAGGCTGTCTTCGGTCTTGCCAGCGTCACGTTTGAGGTTCGTTCCCGTTGCGGGTGGATCAAGAACAGTGCTAACACTTGCCTGTTTAGCTCTTGAAGGAACAAAACAAATATGACCAAATGCCATCGGCCCTTTTGGATCGGTTGCAGCGCATTTTGCCTTTGGGGACGAAGGTCGCAGACGACGTCGTCTGCGAAGAGACAGAAATCTTGGAGAAGGTCATCCAGCGAATGTTCGAAGTGATGCGAAAGGTCGCAGAGTTCTCATGCAACTATGTCAAAGGTAATATTAGGCGGTCATTTTCTGGAGTTGGCAAGTACTGACGATCACAGCGAGAGCGGTCGGAGGGTGCGCCTACCCAGAGAGGATCGAAGACATGGACAGAGAATTGACCAGGGTGATTGAAGACTTCAACCATGCAGTGGATGTTGAGGCGCTCCGGCTAGCCAAAATGAATCGTAAGTGCTCATTGCCCCTATCTGGTGACAATCATTCTCAATAGCTTGTGTAGAGCAAGAATTTCTGCTGACTCGGCTTAAACGCGTCGAGACTGGTTATGACTTGACACTCTGCTGTATGGAAGGCACCCGGGAGACTCTCTTAAATCAACTCATGGCCTGGGCGGCCAATGAATCGGATACGAGCAATATTTACTGGATTCACGGATTACCGGGAATTGGCAAAACGTCATTGGCTCATTCTATCTGTGAAAAGCTTCACAATACACGGCAGCTCGCTGGAGCGTTTTTCTGCCAGAGGGACGACGCGAATATGAGCGAGATCAGAAACATCCTTCCCACTCTCATCTCCAAACTTGCCGAAATTTTTTCCCCCTTTCGAAGCATCGTCGCAGACCGTCTTCGTAACGACCCATATCTGACATCGAAGTCGATGAAGGACACTCTCTTCCTTGACTTCATCTGCAACCTTCCTCGCCACCCAAAACACGTTCTCGTGTTTGTCATTGACGCACTCGACGAATGTGGTGATGATCAAAATCGTCCAGCCCTCTTGAAGGTGGTGACCGAGGCGGCCTCCCGTGCTCCGTGGCTCAAGGTTATTGTGACCAGTAGACCTGAAAACGAAATCCAACGCTTTTTCAATCGCCTCCCTCGATCATCCTATTCGCGATATGACTTGGCTACGGACCAAGAAGCTGGAGCTGATTTGCAAACCTTCGCCCGAAGCCAGTTCGATTTGGTGGCCGAAACGTGGTGTCTCCCTACCCCTTGGCCGAAACAACTGCTCTTTGAAGGGGTGATCTCACGGGCGAACGGTCTTTTCATCTTCATCAAGACTCTTGTTCTTACCCTTAAGCAATGTGAAGACCCCGATGAGACTTTGAAGACAGCCTTGCAAGACTCAGTCGGTACGGGTTTGAAACCTCTCTACAACCTTTACTCCAGTATCTTGAAAGAACGAAGGGTGCCAAGCAATGCCGAGTTTCGGCAGGTGATTGGAGTGCTTCTTGCAGTGGCTTCATATCGCACTCTGTGTGACGAATCGATTGCAGAGCTAGCAGGGGTGAGGCCCAATCTGGTCAAGAAGTGGGTGAATAATCTCAGCTCGCTGCTATATCGAGATGAAGCGGCCAATGGAGGCATTCGTGTCCGACACTTATCAATTTCGGACTTCTTCGTCAGCAGCCACTGCGCCTATCAAGTCAACCTCGAAGACGCAAACATGCAGCTGGGAATTTCTTGCCTCAAGACGATGGCCGAACAGCTCCGTTTCAATCTCTGCAAGCTCGAAGATTCCCGGCTTGCTAATGCGGACATCCGTGATCTCCCATCGCGAATCAAAGAGCACATCTCCAACGCTTTGCAATATAGTTCTCTCTATTGGTCAAATCATCTTTGTTTTACTCCCGACAATGGAGATAGTTTGGTGTGGGGAATGTTAAAGGAAATCTTTGGAGGATTGTATGGGTTATTTTGGGTTGAAGTACTGAGTGTTATGGGAATGGTACCGGTTGGTGCTCCAAGCCTACGACGAGTGATCTCTTGGGCCAAGGTGAGTTCAGCCCGTCTTGCCATCTGCCAAAATGATTTTAACTTGATGTAGAATGGCGATTCAACTGTTATCGAGAGAATCCAAGATGCTTGTCGTTTTATCATCATGTTCCACATCCCGATCTCTATCAGCACTCCTCACGCCTATATTTCAACGGGACCCTTCCTACCTTCACAGTCCCCTTTATCAGCTATTTTCAGCAGGTGGTTTACTAAAACCATCAAGATGCAAAAAGGGAAATTGTTGTCATGGCCAGCGCCACCGCTCCGATGGATTGGGCACTCTGATCCAGTCACATCCCTCAGCTGTTCCCAAAATGGGCAGCACATTGTCAGTGGATCCAATGATAAGACGATACGCATCTGGGATGTCGAGACCGGTGCTACCATTGGCAACCCTCTAAAGGGTCACACTGACAATGTGAGATCCGTCGCTTTCTCTCCCGATGGGCGGCACATCGTCTCTTGCTCCGATGATATGACCATTCGGATCTGGGATGCCGAGACCGGTGCTCCAGTTGGAGGCCCCCTAGAAGAGCATACAGATGCGGTGTGTGCTGTTTCTTACTCCCCCAATGGGCAGCACATCATCTCAGGATCTGATGATGGTACCATTCGAATCTGGGATGCTGAAACTGGCGCAGCAATTGGCACACCTCTAGAGGGGCACACTGGAAATGTGTTGTCCGTTGCCTACTCTCCCGATGGGCAGCATATCATCTCAGGGTCTAGTGATAAAACCGTTCGAATTTGGGATGCCGGCACTGGTGCCGCAGTTGGCAACCCTCTAACGGGGCACACCGACTGGGTGTGGTCTGTTGCATACTCTCCCGATGGCTGGAATATCGTATCTGGATCCGCTGACAGAACCCTCCGAATCTGGGATGCCAGGACTGGCGATACAGTTGGCAGGCTTCTAGAGGGGCACATGAATTGGGTGTGGGCTGTTGCTTACTCTCCCAATGGGCGGTACATCACCTCCGGATCTCGTGATAAAACGATTAGGCTGAAACTGGCACAGCAGTTGGCACACCTCTAGAGGGACATCTGTCCAATGTGAACGCTGTTGTCTATTCTACCAAAGGGCAGCATATCATCACTGGATCCACTGATCAGACCATTCGAGTCTGGGATGCCAAGACTGGTGTCGCATATGGCAACCCTGTAGCGGGGCACACTGTCGGGGTGTTGTCAGTAATTTACTCTCCCGATAGGCGGCACATCATTTCTGGGTCTGTTGACACGACTATTCGGATATGGGATGCCGATACTGGTGCCGCAGTTGGCAAGCCTCTACAGGGGCACACTGATTATGTGTGGTCGGTTGCTTGCTCTCCCAATGGACGATACATTATCTCCGGATCTGCTGATGGGACCATTCACAAATGGAATGCCGAGACTGGGGCTGCAGTAATAACACCTATAGAAGGGCATACTGCGGGTGTAAATTCAGTTGCCTACTCACCCACTGGGAAGAGAATCATCTCTGGCTCTGATGACAGCACCATTCGAATCTGGGATGCTGTGACCGGCACTGCGATTGGCGAGCCTCTAAATGTCCACGATTCCAGTGTGCAGTCCATTGCATACTCCCCTAATGGGCAGCGCATCACCTCTGGATCTAGTGATCAGACCATCCGAATCTGGGATGCTGAGACTGGCGATGCTATTGGCTACGCTCTAGTGGGGCACACCGACGAGGTGTGTTCCGTTGCGTATTCTCCTGATGGACACCATATCATATCTGGATCTCGCGACAGAACCATTCGGATCTGGGATGCTGAGATTGGTGATGCCGTTGGCAAGCCTCTGGAAGGGCATGCTGATTTTGTCCGGTCTGTTGTTTACTCTCCCAACGGGCAGCACATTATATCTGCATCTGGTGACAAGACCATTCGAATTTGGGATGCTACCACCGGTGCTGCAATTGGAAAGCCTCTGATGGCTCATGCCGACATTGTAAGGTCGATCGCTTGCTCTCCTGATGGGCTGCACATTGTCTCTGGTTCTTGGGACACCACAATTCATGTGTGGGAGTTATCTTCACATGCTCCTATCCAACCTTCCCCCTCTTGTGACCAAATCCAAGCCGATTTTTGTTCCCCGCCAGATGCAAATGGTTGGGTCAGAGACTCAAACAATGGTCTACTATACTGGATACCTACGGACTGTCGTACAGGCCTGTATTCACCCGCTCTCCTGACAATCCCTTCGACATCTCACACTCGATCAGTTGCTCTTGATTTTGAGGACTTTGTCTTTGGGACCTCTTGGATTGAAATTTTCAATGGTGCAATCGCCTAAGCTTTCTTTCCAGTCTCCGCTCTTGTAATTAGGTGTACTAGTACCTCTTTGATTATCCTTAGGCTTCTCCAATAGGCATTCTCCTCTTCGCAAAGGTCGGACATATTTGGGCAGTAAGCAACCTTAGTTCTTGCATTTATACGAGGGTTCATACCTCTTTGCATAATCCAGACGGTGACTCCTTACCTTATCGGTTTCCAACTGGCGAAACCGTCGCCTGCCTCCTTCAAGAACTACACATACGCCGCCTCGATTACCTTGTGTGGCCAAAACATCGTGGTACGAATACACGCTAGCGTTGGGTTGCAGACGCAGCATGCACGGAGATGGGTGAGCCCTGCTTAGGACCAACAGTTGGGTAATTAACTCTCAAACAGTGAGCATGGAATGAAGGCGTGAATGGGGGCTGTCAGGAGTGATTGATCATAAGTGATCACATAAGTGCAGGCAATCACCATCACCAAGGGGCTCAAGTCGTTCGTACGTTGCGCCTCAATTAAGTGTCAGATGTCCGGTGATGACCGCCTCTATAACCGGCCTCACTCTTTAAAGTAATAAACAGGTGCATTGTCCAACACCGCACAAATGTTAGCCCAGGTCGGCTCCAATTTTTACATCCCTCATCGACCACACTTCAGGCCCTCGTTCAAAGCGAACCACCGCTCTGTCTCTGTGTTATCCGTTCAAATAGATGTCCCGAAATAACACCATGCTGTTCTCCGGGAAATATTGCACCAATCGAGAGGTTGTACTCATCAATCACCGTCTTCTCGGTGTTTCTCCTCCACGTTCTATGATCGTCGGGATCGACTACCACGACCTGTGCAAGCCCGAATGCTAGTCTATCACAAGGGAGGTAGGCGTGTTCTCGCGCAAGGACGAGAGCTACCTTTGTGCTGATAATGGTGCTTGGTGGGCAGGTCTATGGATATCGCTGGTTTCAAGAGCGCATTCCCAAAACGTCTCGACCCGTTAGTTGCTGAAGTTCGCGTTCACCGGCAGTAGCATCAGGGCTTCCTTCGCCCAGTCGACATTCAGTGGATCCGTACCGGGAAGCACCAGTCGGAAATGTGCTTGGGAGGTATCAGAGAGGCGTTTGGTGAGTGGTAAAGGGGGGGTTGTCGAGAGGGGTTGTTGCGATGCCAACGAGGTAGCGAAAGGTCCTAGCGATACGCGAAAATCCTGCTAGGTGGAAGGTTTTGATAGGTGGTATCACACTATATAATCACGACAGCGCTTTTTGGCGCGCTCCGTGTGAGATGCCTGCAGGGTCATAATGGGAGGTTCGCGTGTCGTTTTCTGGCCATGATTTTGGTAGGACCACAGCTGCCAGACCGGTGTCTACAATGCTGGATGGAGAAGTGTGCGTAAACTTTGTTATGGTTATCTCGTCGACAAAAGTATTTGAATTTGCAACCGGCCCGTAAGTTGCAGTTTAGTTATGCAAATAGCGATATATCCACACTCGAGCCATGGTGAATTTGGTATTCATCAAGAAAGTCCTTGGGACGAGCGTGTGTTCATGAAGGAGACGCTTGAAAGGCGGAGAGAACAAGGCTGAGAAGAAGAGTTCACCGCTACGCTCCGCAAACTGACGAGAATTTATTTTCTGGTCTTTTTGCGTAACCCCTAACTAGTCATGGCCAGTCGATAGAACCCACCAGCCTTTTCAAGATTTCCATCGAGCGTCTTGCGCTTGCGCTCCACATGTCACGGTGGATTTGTGTCGTCATTTTGTCAATTATGGAGCCATTCAATTATGGGGCCGCGCGCCATCGAGAACGGTTGTGAGTAGAGGCCTGACAGGCAGGCGGACTGCCACGCCAAGTGCCACGCGTGTTTGGCAACAGAAACGAAAGTTTACATTACTAGTTTACAACTCTACTTTCGGTATTGGTAAGATGGAACGCATGCGTGTATCTCTCGACTACTACTTCGCCAAGCGCCATTTCGTTGATCACCACGCGTACTGTTGAGAAACCAGGTACCAGGGTGGTTAGGATATTGTGGCTAGTGCCTTCTAGGAGGTGTTGACATAGTGCACCGGGGAGCTGGGAGAGAACATACACAGAATGGCGTCATTTGGCGAGCCATGGAACGCGCTCCTGAAAAAGACGGAGTAGGGTCATATAAAAACTGAAATGGTTAACCAACGCGACCGTTCGCGTTCCAGAGTGAGGTTCCAGAGTGAGGGGGACATCTCCAAAGTTGGTCCTTGCGTCTTGCGTTGTTATTGCTGGCTGGGCAACTCAGCAGCACAGAGACTTTGAATATGGATCACCAACATGCTTGCTTTGTGGCGTGATGTCAACGGTGGTGGAAGTGTTCGCCCAGTCCTTCCTTATACCCAGTTTTCCCTTTCTCTGTTGTGGATGTCTTGGCAGTCGCATACCCAGCCCCTCAATCGGATCGACGACACGACACTTTCCTCTCGCTTTTATTTCCTCGACCAATAGCGATGATGTTGACTGGTGTCAATATCCGTGCAGTGCGGACTGCGGAGACAAGTAGGGACTTGATCGGGACTGGCCAAAAGTGGCTCTGCTGCTTTATTCAACTCGCTAGGGAACGCTAAGACCGTCTTGTTTACTGCCGTGCGTCTATCTCCGATCTCGTCATCTGATCTCGTCAGCAATGACGAAGCCTGCAAATAGCTCCGGACAAACGCCGCTCCTCGCGCTGAAAACCTCCGCCGAGCTAGGAAACAAACTCCGAGCGGTCGGGCACTCGGGCAATTGCGGAATCGGACACGCACGCTACGGCGCAGCCACATGAGCATAAGATGGATCGGCCGAGTTTCGACCTCGGCTTATTAATCCTCAACTCCTGCATCTCACTATCCCTCGAACCTTGCCACCCAGACCTCTTGCCTCTGCTCCACGCCGATCAAAGCATCACCCAGTCCAAGCACTTGTCATCTGGTTCTCCAGGTTAGTGAATGTAGCGACTAAGTGTATATTTGCGTGGAACGTTCACTAATTTGCGACCGCGCTATAAAAGTGAACCAATCCTACCCGAGTCTAACTTCTGTCGACGTTCCCTCCTCGTGCGACTCTCAACTTAGTAGATAACCATGATCCACTCCCAACTCCTTGACTGGGAAGTCGTCGAGTCGCACGTCGTTGCACCCGTGCAGGTCCTCTTCAAGGAGGATGGTGCGTACCTGCCTGAATCGGGAGGTTTACCTCTGACGCTGGGACATGGGCCACAGGAGTAAAAATCAGCCAGATTGCGCCTAACGCGATCTCTGGCAGTTATACATTCGACATGCACCAATCTTGTCGCACCGCGCTTCCCGCAAGTCCGCATCCGAGGGGCGCGGCAGTAGAGGCAGGACGGCCAAGGCCTACCTCTGAGCCTATCACCAGCACGAGTGAGAGGGTAGATACGGCACCTTGTTCCGCAAAGAAGCTGCATCGGAAGAGTCGAAGCGCCTCCGCTACACCCAGCACGAGAGCCGTATCGAACCCGTTCAATTTCGGGGTACTAAAACGGACGACTCCGCCTGCGTTCACTCCCTCCAAGGAAAACCCCGCGGTTGTGGGTGCGCCAGAACCAAAAGTCCAACGGCCTCGTTCGTTTGGAACGACATTTTCGTTTCTCCAATCGCGGCACGGGAGGGGCCGTTTGGGGAGTAGATCGAGCACATCTAGCACGAAGAGTGAAGCATTTAACAGCGGATCGGAGGATGGCGAAGCCGTGGAACCAGGACCGGGGTCGGAGCCGGTTTCCGCTGTTCAAAAGGAAACGCAGGCGCAGTCCCAAACTTCAACAACGCACTATAGCGCAGGATCGTACCTTCCCATTGTACGACCAGAGCCTCCTTTGGCACCTAATAAGCCTACTCTTGCTCAACCGGGCTACCACAAAGCTCAGACGAGGAAGGTGCTCAACCAAGCCCGAGGAGAGCTGATGAAGGAAGTCAGGAAAGCGGGCTATAATGTCCTCGTTGTGGAAGGGTGAGTTTCCTTGTTTGCTCTTTTTTTGGAGGGGGGCGGTTCTAATTCTTGGTGATTTTGGAACCAGGTGGGAACTCACGGTCCTGCGTCAAAGCGAACGCTACCGCATTAAAGTCGTCTACCGAGCTCGTCCAGCCGTTGCCCTGTCTGATTCTGATTCGGTGGAGGGTATGCGGGTACCACACGGCCCACCGTACATAAGTGTGCTCGACGAATGACCACCAGTACTGTCCGATAACTTATTGACTTTTGTTTCTGCGGTCGTTTTGGGTTCTCTACATAATGTTTGTTTAATGGTCCTTTATAGTTGTATTTGTCCCGCGGTCTGTCGTGTTATTGAAGAGTGAATAAAGTAGTTCTGGTTTGTTTCTTGCCGGAAGAATGATTACTGAATCGACAGGTGGAGAGGACTTGTCTAAATTGAGAGAGTGAACTTTGAACTCTGCCTTCCGCACCTATGCCCACGATCATGACGAGTGACAAGCTTAGATAATCATACAGGCGGATTTTAACTCCTGAACTCCCGTTTTCACTAACATTATGGTACATATTTTCAAATCGGCACATGTTACAGGAAGGCAGAGAACCATAGACCATAGGAGAGGAGCGGATACGACAGTAGCACGCCATACAGAACTAATATCAGTCAGTGACTTCACTCCTCCCTCTAGAGAGCATCGCGATTAAGAACGAAAAAAGGCGGTAGATAAGAAAGGCACGTCATGGTCATACATCATACCACTGCAACTAAGAAGAAAGGTAAAGACCACAAGACTCCACAAAGAGCGAGGGCGTTTATGAAGGCGCACACCTCAAGCGAACCCCAATCCAACGATCACCTTCACATCGGTCGCCGGACCAATAGGATCCAAAGGAAACGAGGCAATAGATGAACTAGCAAAGGAAGCGGCAAACACCCCCCCCCAGCCTACTCCCTAAATTCCTTCGTAGGCACCTCCCAACCAGCCTATCGGCAACCATAAAACAACAACACATCAAAAAACAATCCAAACAGGACAACTACAACTGGTAGGAACAATCCAGAAGTTACAAACTTATCAAATCTATCGACTCCAACCTCCAAGCCCGAGCTTCATCAAAGCCACCAAAGACCTCAACCAAGCATACCAACCTAAGTGCGATTAGGCCACATTGTACTGAATAAACACCTGCACAGGATCCACCAAAGCGACTCACCCAATCGTCCGAACGAGATATACTAGCCCCAGACACCCCCTCACACTCCCACTCAAACGCAATACATACTCAACATAACACCTGCTGTCTGGCCGACCAGCAATACGCTACACGCTAAACTTCCTCAACAAAACGGGTTAGGTCAAAACCAGAGTGGCGTTGTTTGGCGGGCAATGGAACACGCTCCCGAAAAGACGGAGTAGGGCCATATAAAAACTGAAATGATTAAGCAACACGTTGGATACAGTATCCGTGTTAACGACACGACCTTTCGCGTTCCAGAGTGAGAGTGAGGATGGTCCTTGCGTCTTGCATCGTTGTTGCTGGCTGGGCAACCCAGCAGCACAGAGACTTGAACATGAATCACCAGAATCCTTGCTTGATGGCTTGATATCAAGGGTGGTGGAAGTGTTGGCCCAATCCTTCAGTTCTCTGTTGTTGACATCTTAGCCAGCGCCTCGATCGTACAACACGACTCTTTCCTCTCGCCTTCATCTTCGCGACCAATAACGATAATGTCGGCTGGTGTCAGTATCCGCGTTGTGTTCGGAGACAAGTAGGGACTTGTCCGGGACTGCCGTCACATCTGGCGCAGCCAGGTTCCAAAATGTGGCTCTGCTGGTTTATTCAAGAACACTCACACCACCTTGGTTACTGTCGAGCATCTATCCCCAATCTCACCAGCACTGACCGAACACACAAACGAACCAAGCCTGCAAATAGCCCCAAACCTCGCTTCTCTAAAGCCCGGGCATAGCTCCTCATACCGGAAACCTCCGCTGAGCTAGTTTCATTGGGGTGGCAAACAAACTCGAGCACTCGGGCAATAACCTGCGGGATCGGCCACGTACGCTACGGCGCAGCCACATAAGATGGACCGGCTGAGACGCAGCCATTTCGACCTCGGCTTATTAATCCTCAACTATCGTATCTCACCTCCCTCGAACCTTGCACTCATCCAGTCAAAGGATCACCCAGACACGTACCGATAAAAGGATCACCCAGCCAAGCCTCTTTACGCCTGCCATCTAGTTCTTCAGGTGAGTGGATATAGCGATTAAGTGTGTATTTGCGTGGATCGTTCACTAATTTGCGACCGCGCTATAACAGCGAATCGATCCGACCCGCGTCTAACTGCAGTTGACGTTCCCTCCTCGTGCAACTCTCAACTTAGTAGATAACCATGCTCCACTCCCAACTCCTCGATTGGGAAGTCGTCGAGTCGCACGCCGTTGCACCCGTGCAGGTCCTCTTCAAGGAGGATGGTGCGTACCCACCTGAATCGGGAGGTTTACCTCTGACGCTGGAACATGGACCACAGGAGTAAAAATCAGCCAGATTGCGCCTAACACGATCTCTGGCAGCTATACATTCGACATGCACCAATCTCGTCGCACCGCACTTCCCGCAAGTCCGCATCCGAGGGGCGCGGCAGTAGAGGCAGGACGGCCAAGGCCCATATCCGACCCTATCACCAGCACGACAAAGAAGTTGCATCGAAGGAGTCGAAGCACCGCGGGTTCTCCACCGAACGCGGGAGCTGTATCGAACCCGTTCACTTTCGGGATACTGAAACGAACAACTCTGCCTGCGTTCACTCCCTTCAAAGAAGAGCCCGCGTCTTTGGATACACCAGAGCTGAAGGCCGAACGTCGTTCTTTTGGAGCGACGTTTTCGTTCCTTCAACCTTGGAACGGGAGAAACCGCTTGGGGAGTAGGTCGAGCACATCGAGCACGCAAAGTGAAGCATCGACCAGTGGATCGGAGGGTGCCGGAGTCGTGGAATCAGGATCGGAATCGGAGTCGGTTCCCGCTGTCCCAAAGGAAAAGCAGGAGCAGCGCCAAACTTCAACGACGCATCATAGGGCAGGATTGTACCTTCCCATTGTACGACTGGGGCCTCCTTTGGACGATCCTACTACTCCCGCCGATGTCGCACCACCGTCCCCGCCCACTCTTGCTCAACCGGGCTACAACAAAGCCCAAGCGAAGAAGGTGCTCAAGCACGCCCGAGCAGAACTGATGAAGGAAGTCACAAAAGCAGGCTATAATTTCCTCGTTGTGGAAGGGTGAGTTTTCTCATTTGCTCTTTTCTTGGAAGAGGCGGTTCTAATTCTTGGTGTTTCGGTACCAGTTGGGAGCTCACCGTCTTCCGTCAATGCGAACGCTACCGCATTAAAGTCGTCTACTGTGCTCGTCCTGCTGTTGCCCTGTCTGATTCGGTGGA
>Ga0307515_10016788_pt1 | contig 13387 bp, 10 predicted proteins | sample 17_EM_MG_FD_194513 | JGI IMG/M metagenome (GOLD analysis project Ga0307515, IMG submission 194513) | Populus trichocarpa ectomycorrhiza microbial communities from riparian zone in the Pacific Northwest, United States - 17_EM | ecosystem: Host-associated > Plants > Roots > Unclassified | place...
ATGCTCTTATTAGTGGATGCTCTTATTAGTTTCAACTTTGAACTAGGAATATTTTCTAACCTGTTCAATGTGAACCGTGCTGCATGAACAGCTAATTCATTCAATTGTGTCTATAGAATGGTTCAAGAAATGGTCCCTTATTGTATCACTTGCAGGTAACATTGAATGTGCTAGAGGACTGTTCCTTAATGTGTTATTAAGTTGTTTTTGTGATGCTTATTATGTTTTGACTAAAGACGATGAGTAGTGTTATCGAAGGTTTTATTTGGTATTTGCCAAGTGGACATGCAATTTTGACATTCTTCCCCTCTGGTGTTAATAATAAATTCTTTTCAGCATTGACACTCTGTTTTTGGTTGCCGGGTCATAAACAATCTAACCAATCTCCAGCACATGAAATAATCTCAAGGACTATAAAATCAACTTCTGAATTATTTTCAAGTAGGGCATTTTCTGCCAGTAAAGATTGATAAAGAGGGCTCAACAGATGAATTATTGGGTCAGGTTTGGTGTGGAATGTTGTTTTGACGAACATCAGTTAAACACCATTCTGGAAACACCTATCTGCCCTGCTTGTCTTGCTTTATTATCTTTTGTTTATATTTTAAGGTTCAGATTTTGGTTCTGATTGCAAACTTGCTGGATGCAGGTGGGAGCTGATAATTTGTTATGCACACTAGCTGAAAAACTTCGATTTTTTGGAGTTCTCCTGACTATTTTTTGGATATCGTCATCTACAAGCTCTGGGTACTGTAAATATAATTACTCTATGCATTGTTTAGTTTCTCATCCCAATTTCTGTTCATCGTGTGATTTATAATGATGAGAACTAAGCTCTTCATAATTGTGCCATCATTACACATCTTGTATATCTTCCAGTCGAGCAATTTTATTTTTTATTTTTTCTTTTCTTTTATGATTCTTCCCCACCAAAGAAAAATCCCAAACAAGGGTAAATTTTGATTTTCCACGAGTGATCTCGGGATTATTACTTTTCTTATCTAATTCTTCTTTATGTGTTGACTGTTGATGTTATCAAATGGTTTTGAGAGGGCGCTTTTCAATCCTTACTTTATTTTTATCTGCTTTGAGAGTTCAAATCTCTGTTCTACCTGTAATTAAGGGGGGGAGGAATGGCAAGATAATCAATGACTCCTTGTCTTACAAATTCATATCAAGTTGATGACGCCATGGGGTTTTTCCAAGGTCCAACAATACTGTAGTTTTGAACGACCTACTGTTTGTTTGTTGTTTTTGTTTTAGAAGTTTTTCTGAAAAAAAATTGATATTTTATTTTATTTTAAATTAATATTTTTAAATTGATATGTGAATATTAAAAATAATTTTTAAAAAATAACAAAAAATATTACTTTAATATATTTTCAAATAAAAAATATTTTAAAACACTATAATAATTATATTTTCAACCACCTTCTAAACTAGGTACGTAACCTCCATCTCCATGATGTAATTACCCCTTCTACTAATTTCAAGAATACAAATTGTTTTTCCCTTTTTAACCCCGAGAGGAGAAAATCCATTGTTTGACTTTGACTGATTGCAATGAATATGAGTGTGAGGCCACCGCAATGTCATAAAAATGACTGCAAGAATTTCTTAACGTTTTTTTAACGGGTAGTAGGGTGCTGATGTGGTTCAATGTGATTGATCACTTGAAATTTCGGGTACAAGGATACAGACCAGAATGAAGATTCGAATAGGGTATTTAACTAAAATAGCATAATTTGATAAAATATTTTGGGATATAATACAAGAAAAAAAATAAAATAAAAAATAGCATAATTTGACTAACTGTTGTTATAATAGGAATATCATTTATAAATAACAGTTAATAACAATAGCGGTTGTGAACAGATATTATACAACCATTAATAATAATTGTAATTGTGTTAAGTTGTCCGTTTCAATCTTAATTTTTACATAAAACAAAATCTAAATCACCACAACTGAAGTTCAAACAAGACTTAATTATCAAATAATTAAAAATGTGATATTTTAACATCAATTTTATTTATTAATAATAATCTCAAATTAATACAGGTGTTTTTTAAATATTATTTTATTTATATGTATTTTTTATGTTGTTAATGTATGATTTGAAATTTTAAACAACTTGTGCACATATTTACATGTTAATTAATAATTTTAAATCATGCTTATATAAAATAAGTATGAAATGCATGATTTTAAAATAAACATGATAATTAGTTAAAAAAATATTATAAAAATAATAAAAATAAAAATAACTTTTAACTAAAAAATAACACAATATAATAACATATCTGAGCCTATTTATGTTTTTTGCGACGAGTGAATGGACCAACTTCATCAATAACATGACTTTCACATGTCTGTGTAGTCTTATCCTCTAAGACAATATCATCTAGGCTCAATGTCTTTCCTAACAGGTTAAGCGTAGTACAACATGTCTGGAACCAAGAAGATGCATAATAGCAAGCAAGTCTATCATCATCATCATCATCATCATCGAGATCACGAAGATTAGTCGCAACACGTTGATCATCATATAACAACTATCTAACCTACTATGAAGAAAATAGAAATTATTAATCCATAGATAAAATGCAACAGTTTTGTCGAAGCCTATAAAAAGTTACAAATACTTTAATATTTTGAATCTGAAGTGCATGTGACTCATACTCCATCTCTTCGCGTGGAGGAACCTATACTGAGTTTGGTGTAATGATTCAACGTGTTATACTCAAGTACTTATCCATGTATTCCTTATTGAAAATTACAAGATGCACCTCTTTAAAAATAAAATTTTTTCATGCATCCCACATCGATATACTTTAGAGATGGTTAATCATCCAATTATAATCAGTGTGCCTACCCGAAAGACTAATAGAATGCAACTGATCGCTCATATATATGTCAGACGAGATGTGCTGCTTAAAGCTAAATTGTCGCATTACACGGTTTAGGTAATACATCTCAACAAACTCAAAAAAATATGAGGGGTACAATTGATGTCTATAAGTCTATGATCAATGTGTAATAATAGGAGCAACTGTCATATCATCTTCTGAATAAGGATTCCACACAACCTATTAAAACATCAATAATGCAATTATTTTCCATCATTTATCAACATCAACCTATGCAATTATTTGTCATAACAACATAAAATTTCTACATCAACAATGCAATTATTTATCATCATTTACCAACATCAACACAAACAATATTTTCTCATAATTTACTAACATCAACACAAGCAATTATTTATCATCATTTACTAATATCAACATAATCAATTTTTTCTAAAACATTTACCAATATCAATGCAAACAATTATTTCATCTATGTGTAAATATACAAAAAATCAAGAATCAATGCAGGAAAATAATTCTCATCATTTACCAACATCAACACAATCAATATTTTTTGGAACATTTACCAATATCAACGCAAACAATTATTTTCCAATATTTAATCAATATCTAAAAATTAAACATCAACACAAGTAATTAATTCTCATCATTTACCAACATCATCACAAGCAATATTTTCTTATCATTTACCAACATTAATGCAAGCAATTATTTCTTTATTATAATTTACTAACGTACCTGATTTGATCATTATCTATCTAACTCACTATGATAAAATGACAGAAAATGGGTTGGATTATTTTCAAAATATATACTCTCACACTATTTGTTAATAAATAAGTATTGAAACTTATTAAATAAGGTTTCCATGAAAAATATTCTTAATCTAAACAATATAATTTGTATATTCAATAACATAGTACTTGTATCCTAATGAAAGTTCTAGATCAACCTCCAAAACCTGTATAGATATAACAGGTTTAGACTCCATTCGTGGTCGCTCCAAGTGTAAATGCTCCCACAACCATAACTTTGTGTACAAAAAAACATACAAAAAACAATCTAGGTAACTTTTCAAATGAGTCCTCATGCGTTCCATAAAGTTCCTTAAGTATCTTTTGTTTTGCAACTCATGCTTTATAGTAAGAAATTTTAAACTTGTAGTGCAATTTAATTTCTTCTCCTATGCTAGAAACAATATATGCGAGGTTATCTTGAATAAGAGTTGCAACCGCTGATGCAATAAATTTAACATCAAAACTTTGCTATCTCTAAAGGAATTTGACTTTTTTATGGTATCCCCCATATAAGTACCATTAACATTCAGGTGAGTGAACACATTATAATTAAATAAATATTTGATTTGAATGTTAAAACTTAAACACGATATTCAAGTGAATGTGCAATGTGTCACTGCTTAACAACATTGACCAAATCATCTTTAGTTATGAAATCTTGTCTAATAATCAAATCACCATTGCCAATGATTTTTTACAATAAATAGACCAATCATTACAAACGATATCATCAACTCCAATATCATGACGAAAATCTAGAACAAGAGGCCTCATCATCATCATCTAATGTTTCAACTAAACTCACAACACCCTCATCTTCATTATCACTAAGATCGGAGGAGTCATACCTACATTGATCATAATATATAGTTTTAATGCTATTTTCATCACAAATTCTCATAACCTTATCTTACAATGTCCTAGATGTATCGGCACCAGCTAAATGTAATAATTGTCTAAATGACCGAGCAAATATGGGTATAGATATATTAGTATCTCCATGCTCCACATTCTATGAGCTACTAGGTTTAGGTTGGCTACTCATAAAACTCCATCATGTTCATTCCACCTTGGACGAACATTTTCATTATATTTCTAAAATCCATATCACATGCAATCGATATCAAAAAATAATGATATTTCCCAACAAGACACCTCTAAGTAATATCTATTTCAACATCATTATAATTCAAGTTAAGTCTTCCACATATATATTTTTTGGTATCTTCAAATGACATGTCTCTAGTACCATTCAAGAACATAATATTTCCGCAAATATAAGTGCTACAATTATTCGTATCAGGAACAATAATACCACTATAATGACACAACATAAAGAAATTTGAAGATATATTTTGTAAAATAAAAATACTCATTTCATCATAAACAAATTATCTCACAATTAAATGCAAACAATAATTGCTATTATTTTGACCATAATAGTAGTAAATTAATTAATTAATTGCAAAAATTCAATTACGATATTTCTTACAAAATATCAATTGAAAATTTTTTACAATTAAAAATATCAAGTATGATAGTTGAATATCAATTTTTACAATTAAAAATTCAATTGCAAATTAATTATAATTTTCGCACAAGTATAAAGATTTTCTTCTCTCTTTACTTTTGTCTTTTCTTTTTCAAAATTTCTCGAAAGATAGTTATTATTGTAAATTTAATACATGAGTTTAAGCGAAGGAGTCATCGATATATTAAAAAAGAGGAAATTCGCTTATAAACTTAAAAACATTCTAGGGATTGAGTATGCTCCTTCATTAGCTTTATAATTCTTAAATTATATTATAAGAAATAAAATTTACATAAATTTCTTGATTTTCATATAAATAAAAAGTCTTGAATAGAATAAAAATTAAACTCTGAATCCTTGCACAAATGAGCACCGATCACATGATCATGAAATCAAAATAACCAAATAAATCAAAATAGCAAACAACCCATGTTAAATTAAAGGGCTAATCTCAATGTTATTAAACTTGATTTGGATTAGATCATCATATTATTAGCATATTGTTGGATCACCAATATTATAATATTTTCATATTTTGTATCATATGAAGCATAAATAAAGTAAAGTGGTAAATGCATAATTTTAAAAAATAGAAAGTTACAAGTTCAAATTCCATATACTTTTTTCCTTGAAAAAAAAACTAGGTTGATCAACCAATTTAACCAACTAGGTTTAATTAGGTCTCTTACATATCCAATTTTTATTATTAACCCAAACTAGTAGGGTCATGTTTCTAATCAAACCATTCAATTCACTTTAGATCAAATAACGTTGGATAATCTATACAAACACATTTGTATTATAGGTTTTTTTATTGTCATCCCTTGAATTATTGTTTTTTTCTTTTCACAATTCAGAAGTGTTTGTTTTTATGGTCGAACCTGATTTTCAAAGTGATTTTTGCCTAAAAAGATGTCAAATTGATATTTTAGGTGTTTTTAAATTGTTTTGATATGTTGATGTCAAAAATTAAAAAAGACATCATGCACCCGCATTATCAAACAGACTTCAACTTCTAAATCATATAGCATTTTGATTAATATCTCATTTGTGGCATTTCTTCCATTTTCCCATTAAATAACATTTGATGTTTATATGTTCCATTACAAAATATTAAAAGATCATATAAAAATGGTAAGAAAAATTAAAATATTAACATACATCAATATTATGATAAAAACATCATTCATGATGAAATTATCTTAAGAAAAAATCAAGTGACTTTTCTTTTAGATTTTTAGGAAAACTTGCAACATACATATGATAAATAACAACTAAATGTAACATCATATAATAAGAAGGGAGATTATATTATATTATATTATACTAACAATTAAAATAAGTTGAGAGTCAGTTTAACATCAAACCGAGTTAATATATTTTTTAATCATTTTAAATTAAATTTGTGTTGTAATTCAATGATTAACGCGTGGAAGTAATGTAAGATTACTGGTCCAAAACTTGGAGGTGCTATATTATTTTCCCAAAAAACAAAAAAAGGTTAATATATTATTTTATGTGTTCTAAAACAAAATGGTGTCTTAGTTCAATTGGTTAAAGCACGCGAAGCACCTACAAAGTTGTTGGTTTGAATTGTGCCAGATGAACAACTTGATTTAAAAAAAACATAAATGACTTGATGTCTATTTTTTTTTGTTTTTTTAAAAAGGGTGGACGACCCTTTATACAAAGCAAAAGAAAAAAGGATGGGTCAGACGTGTGGGCCTCCTTCAAGCCCATGCGTTTGGCTCTTTAGGCTAAGCCCAGCCTAATATGGCCGAACTTTTTTCCTTAATTATTTTTTTGTTTTTTTTAATCTTTTTTTTCTTCAAGTCCATCATGTAGAGGAGGGATTTTTATTCAATTTTATCTTTTAGCATTAAGTTGATGGTAAATAGCTTTTATATTTTTTGTTGTATAATAAAATAAAAAATTAAATCAACCAAGTGGAGTCCATAACTTGGGTTACGAGTTTAGCAAATTGACTAAATATTAATCAAAGAGTCGGGTTGAAATTTGAATTTCATAATTTATTTTGATTTATTTTTTATGAGGTTATTATGGTCTCATGACCTGACAAGTGGATTGGCAGGTTATTCCCGGTTGATCTGAATTAATTCAATATATTTTTGTCTCAATATTTATAAAAAAGATCTCATCATGAATATTTATTTTGAGTCAAACTATGTTTTTACTAGTTATCCAAATTGTCTTTGAACCCACTAAGTCGATAGGGTCAATCTTTACATGATTTTGTTTTTCAATTAGAAAAAACATTAGCAACATCTAGATATTTTTTCTTATGTTTAAAAAAATTATCCAACTTTCAATGTAAAACATACCAAAAATCTAGTTGCAAATCTAAATTATTATGGCTTAAAGAGTGCATGCTAATTCCTATAGCCAAAGCTAAAATACATACACTAATGCTACCATCACCACCCACCCGGAACAAAATGTGCTAATTATTGGACTTCTACCGTAGAGACATGTCCAGCTTAAAAGAATAGTATTGTTTCTAGGATTCTCTTTGATATTGTATTAGCTTTTTTTTTATTATTTATTTTGCATGCAAAAACCTATCTCACAATAATTTTAATTAAATACATTTTTTAAATCTATTTTTTTTAAAATCATAACTAATGTTGTTATCCATTTTAGGGGCCCACATAAAAAAAAGGAAAAGAAAATACAAAAATCAAAACATGCTGGAAGAAAATAAAATATATATATATATATATATATATATATATATATATATATATATATATATATATATCAGTGGGAAGAATATACCAGAATGCTTAGGAAAATGCCAAAGACTGGTTGACGAGGATTAAAATATATAAAATTAAAAAATTTGACAGTATATTTTCTACTAATGAAGACCTTATTAAGAAAGGAAAATTCAAAATTGTATGTTTAAGGGCTGAATTTGATTTTTTTTCAAGGTTTAATTGAAATTATTAAGGGTTTGATTGCAAAAAAAATTAATTTTTGAAGTTAATTCAAGTTTTAATTAGAAGAATTTATAGTCTAGGGGTCAAATTGTAATTTTTAAGGGTTAATTTGATCAAATCAGGGGCTTAATTGCATAAATATTAAAGTTTGATGGATAATTAGGGACTTGATTGAAGAAATCTAAAACCAAAGACCAACTTGTAAGAAGTGAGGGACTTCAGGGTTTGAAATTGGTGAAATCATGGGCCATATTAAAAAAAATTGAAAGTTTGATGGTCAATTAGGGGTCCAATTAACAAATTGAAAACCAAGGACTAGTTATGAAAGGCATTTAACTTTGGGTCTAGAAATCGAGTTTAACAGGGGTTAAACTGCATAAAATTAAGAGTTCAAGAGACAATTACAAGTAAAATTAAAATAAATTGGAAAAGGATGGATTAAATTGAAAATTTCCAAATTAAAAATTCTAATTTGTAAGGTTTATCCTAGACGACGCATTGTTCGACTGCTATGTATCTTATTCTTTGACAATTTTGACTAATCGAGTAGGCACTTTCAGACGAAGACATGTGACATTTCCGATCACCTCTAAGGCTATAACCACCATTATTCAACTGAGAAACACCCACTCTACAACCTTATTTCCATGAAATTAAACGTTTACATCCTATTTTCTCTAATGATCTCAACAACATCCTATCTCCGATCAACTATCATTACATTTTCAGACTTTTATGTTGATCAGGTTAACACCTTTAATGAATAAATATGGAACCATAGACCTCCAAATTAAGTAATAATGGATCCAATATAAAAGTATGCACCCCCTCTACCAAGTTTATGTGATATCAAGCAACAATGACGCCGGAGTTGCTCTGACGAAGTCATGAAAGTGGTCAACTCAGTCAGCCTTAATTGAGACACTCATTTGCACAAAACCACCCTACTTTTTTTGTGTTAACATTTAAAAACTCCTAGAGGGTTTTTATCAAAGTCTGAAAACACTTATCTCGAGATCAAAGGGCTAAAACACTTCACTTTAGCCTCCAAATTTTATCAAAACCACCTAGATCCAAAACCAATTATCCTATGATGAAACAAGCCTAGTTTTAGTTTGTTAGAACCCTAACAAACTCATTTAAAAGCCCTGAATCAACCTATCAAAAAAGAGGAAATCGTACCTAAAATGAGAGAAAAAAAGGGGATAAATTTGGTTAAGGTCTAAGGGATTTAATATTGAGTTCAAGAGCTCAAAAAAGGTTCAAGGGTTTGGTTTTGCTGTTTTAAAGAAAGGAGAAAGAAAAGCAGCAACAAAAATCTACTCGCATTAAAGATTTCAAGCTTAGAAGGTGTCTTTTACAAACTTTGAATGTGGCGTCCATGAGGACTGTTGGATCCTCTTTTTATTGTTTAATGCAATTTTTTAAAATGTATTGACGTAAAGATTGGTGTCTTAGTATGTTAAGATTGCATTTTAGTTTTATTTGAAATCTGCCAAATATGACAACATGATATTGATGTTTTTCTGTTTGGTTAATACATGGTTCCATACTCTCAAGCTTTGGTTTAGTCCTATGGAATGTTAAAATGTCAATTTTGAATCCTAGATTGGTTAAGCATGCTTGCTGTTTTGATTTGGCAATTTTGGAAAATGAAACTTAATGCATATTTATGACGATTTGTTGTTTTTGTTTGTTTCTTTTGTTTCAACTATGCTTGGCATTGATAATATGATTGTTGGAATTAAGAAAGCATGTTTTAGAGACTTAAAATGATCATTTTAGGTTTGACAGTAGCTGGCTTTTTTCTAGGCGAGTTTTGGGTTTCTAAGGCAATGTTCTTCGTGTTTTTTGAAAGAACATTATTTTAACTCTATGATTTGGACCGTTTATTTGCACTAAAACCTTCAAACAACTTGATTAGAAAATAATCTAGATTTAAAATGCATCAATACCACATATTCATGTATTAAGATTCTAGGTTTCTTTCGATTGTGTAAAATATATTTTGATCAAATTGTGGCTTTTGAGTGATAATTGATGGTTTTCTATGCTTGATTCTTGATCTATGCATGCTTGCGAATGAAACCATGGTCTTTTTTTCCTTTAAATCTGGTTTGGTTTAGGTTACACATTGCTGGATTTAAGCTTGAATGTTGTTCATGTTCTTCATTTATTTTATATTTGATCCATTTTATCCAATAAATTTTGAATTTTTATGTTCTTCTTATGTTTAATATGTTTTGACTTTAGGTCATTGTTTTTTGTTTGTTTTCAGGTCAACCCGGTCGGGTTAAAATCGGGTCAGATATTTAAGATTTTGTTTGGTTTGCTACTTTTTTTTATAAAAGGATTTCTGGCCTATGGAGATGTTTGACAAACACACCCTTAAACTTGTTTTTGGTAGTTTTTCTAAGAAAAAAATGGGTCTTGCCAAACATGGCCTTACAAAAATATAAAATAAAATAACAAAAATAGCAATATAAAAAAAATAATTTTTGTTTGTTGCATTCAACCCAATTCTTATAAAAATTGTATTTTTTTTAAAAGGAAAAAAATACCTATATAATTTTTTGCTTTTTTAAAAAAAAGTTACAACAAATTTATAAAATTCCTCAAGGATTTGACTAATATTTCAATAACCCCTAAAATTTTTAAATCATGAGAATTAATAGTCAATATTCTAGTATAAATATTGGACCTATAAGTAAGCTAGTATTTAAATATTAGGAATTGACTAGAAAATTCTCATAATTATTCTTAATATTCACCAATTTTAATTGGAGGTATTTTTTTTCCACAATATATGAGTTGTAGAAAACTCTTTCGCCTTCCAAGATAGGTGAACCCTGTCAGGGCACCTACATGAACCCTTTTATATAAGAATTTATTTGGGCTTACGAACCCATGATAAATTTGAAATGTCAGATTTATTCATAAGAGTAATTTGTTTTTCCTGAGCCATAAACAAACCACCAATTAGAAACCCATCAAAACATTTAAATCATATCTAGACCACACAATGCAGCCTATCCCAGGTAAGGTGCGCTGAAGGTATTAATATCTTCTTTAGCCACAACTAGTCTCTTGCCCTTGAAATTTTTGATAAAAACTAGTATACTTGTCGGCTCTTCTATCGACCCTGAATCAAATAACTTGATGGTAACTTCCTGACCCCTGAAGTTGCGCAACCACATATGACAACTAAAAATATATTTTTTTAAATTACAATCATGAAAACTACAATAATATTAAACGAATATTTTGTGTCAATGGGCAGCATAAAAAGCTGAAGGAGTACATCGCCGCAAATAAAATGTAATTCAATTGCTATTATTATTCACTATCTCGAAAAAAAAAGTCTTGAATTTGAGCAAAATATTATTTTAGCTAATATTCACTTAAAAAAAGAAGAAAAAAAGGTGCGAAACCAAGACAAGCAGACGGGGGATGTGACCATCATTAGCTGCCACGTACTTGCTAAAATAAACAGATCAATGCAACGTGGTAGCCTCAACATAATTCATGTATTTTGTTTTTGATTCAACACCATTCTTGTATCCCACAAGACGAGACGGCCATAGCATGCCTCATATCTTAAAGGATAATAAAAAATAAATAAAAAGAAAAGAAGAAAGATCTAATCATAGTAGGTTTGGTGTGATTGAACATTTGGAGGGGTCAAAATCCACTCGATCCAGATATTGATGACAGGCATGGGATGGGGTAAGTGGTGACTTCCACCAACTTGTTTGTTGGGTTTTTGTTTCCAAGGGTCTCCCCTTTCGGTGTTATTGAATCTTGAACGACCAGGCTATTGGAGAACTTTATTTATTTATTTATTATTGTGTCATAGACATAAACTAGGTTATTGTTTCGTATATCTCATGGGTCGGAATAAATATTTTTAACAAAAAAAAAAAAAACTAGATGATTAAAAGAATCTAAATATATGAATTTAATTTTTTTTTTGACATGATGATGTATTAAATCAATCTGGATCAATCATAATTAACATATCCAACATGCGACTTGAGTTTTGAAACTGTGATAACCATTTAAAAAACAAATTGAGACCAATTCATCATTCAGAAACCGAAACAAAAATTAAATGAAAAAAAAGACAACAATATATTGGATTGACCCGATTTTCGTAGCTTAAATCCAACGAATCCATTATTTAGGTCATGGACTTCATTAGGTCTAATAATTTTATTTTTAAAATTTTATTTTCTAGCTAAATATATGGTAACAAAAATAAAGAAAATATTTTTCATAAAAAAAGTTAAAGAATGTAATTGGAAGGAAAAAAAATTGTAGGACAAAAAAATAAATAACTAAAAGGCTAGGTGCGCAAGCCTTGCCTGGTTGGCCTAGGGCTTAAGCTCTTCTTTTTTTTGTAAAGGGCGGATAACTTATCATCCGCACCTTTTTTTTTTTTTAAGGATAGATGATTGTCATTTGCTCTTACCTAGAGTTTGGTTGATTTAAAAAAAAAAACTAATTTATCAAGCTAAAAAAATCCAAGATACGTTCTAAGAACACAAGATAGCGGAGTAAAATTGAACTTCTCTTATCGAATCAAACTTGTTGACACCAAAATTAATCTTTTTAGTGCTTATAAACGATGTCAACCGATGACTTTCTCTCTCCTTGCCGGAATCCAATGAATTTTTCTCTTCTATCTTAAACCTAACAACCGAGAAAAAATGAAATTAAACTTTTGGATCAAAGTTTAATTTTTGGTAATTATAGGGATTGTGACGGTTGAAAAGAGAAAGTAGGAGGATAAAAATGAATTTTTGAATTAAAATTTTGATTGGTAATGAATTTTTTCTAATATATATATTAATTTCAATTACATCCTTTAACATTATGTTTATTGGGGATTGAGCTATATAATATTTTTTTAATTTATTTTTTATTAGGTTATCACATACTCATGACTTGAACAACGAGTTTGATAGGTTAACTCTAGTATTTTTTTTCTTTTTCTAATTGATTTTTTTTTTGCTATCGATTTTATCATTCAACATTAAGCTAATAGCGAATTAGACTTTATGATTTATTTTGATCTACTTTCTATGAGGTTACCCTTATTTTATGACCTAAGTCACAGGTTTGACGAGTTAACCCTAATTAATCCTAGTTGTTTTTATTCCCTTTTTTAATCATTTTTTTTCAATTTTATCTTTCAGCATTAGATTGATTAAGAATTAGACT
>Ga0307515_10016789_pt1 | contig 13387 bp, 4 predicted proteins | sample 17_EM_MG_FD_194513 | JGI IMG/M metagenome (GOLD analysis project Ga0307515, IMG submission 194513) | Populus trichocarpa ectomycorrhiza microbial communities from riparian zone in the Pacific Northwest, United States - 17_EM | ecosystem: Host-associated > Plants > Roots > Unclassified | place...
CGATGAGGCGATCCACACAAAAATGTTATGTTAGGAATTCATGATGGAGTGGTTTTCATAAAGGTGTTAAGTACCCACACGCAAAAGGATATTATTGATGGAGGTTGATTTTTTTCCTATTCTTTGTTCGAATGCTTTTCTAGTTTTTTATTTATTTAGTATTATAATGGTTTTCTAGTTTTTCTCAATATAAAAGTTGTAATAGTATTTTGGCAAATGGAGATATAACTGAATATAATGAAATAATTTGAAAATCTTCTTATACTTATGGTGTTTTTTTTACATGTAACAAACTCTTTTATCATTTGCTCCCGTCTATATCAATTAGTATCAGAGCCCAACGATCCTTAATGGTTATTTTATTCTAATGTGTGTTACAGAACAATTATGGTTGTAAGATAGCCTCCTTGATGGTTATTTTGATTTGATATGTATTGTAGAACAATCATGGTTGAAAAAGAGCTCAACAATCCTTAGTGATTATTTTGCTTTGTTGTGTGCTGAAAAGCAATCATGTTTAGAAGAAAGCCCAATTATCCTTAAAGGTTATTTTTCTTTGTTATGTGATTATGGCTGGAAGATGTTGTAAAATAGGATGTTTTTATATTCGATAGGATGATAAGGTTCCCTTTCAAGAAAAAAAAATCATAAACTAGTGTATTATTTTCATAATTATTTGTTGTTTTCATTTGAAATCTTAATGGTGATACCCACGATGAGGAGAGGATGAGGAGGATCCTTAGTCGTTATTTTACTTTATTGTGTATTGTAGAACAACTGAATAACCATGGATGAAAGAAAGCCTTATGATCTTTGTTGGTTATTTTACTTTATTGTGTGATCTGCAAAATAATCATGGCTGAAAAAGATTGCAAAATAGGATTTGCTTATATTAGATAGGGTAAGGAGGATTCCTCTCGAGAAAAAGAAGTCCAAGAACTAATGTATTATTTTTTTCTTCATTAGTTGTTGTCATTTGAAATCTTGGTGCTGGAGCACACGATGTGTAGAGGATAATGATGATCTTTAGTTGATATTTTTCTTTGTTGGATGCCGCAGAACAACCATAGTTAGAAGAAAGCCTAACGATCCTTGGTGGTTATTTTGTTTTGTAGTGTGCTGCAGAACAACCATGACTAGAAGAGGTTTCAGAATAGGATGTGTTTATATAGGAGATGAGGAGGAGGCTCCGCTCCTTCTAAAAAAAAAATGTCCAGAAACTAGTGTGTTATTTTTGTTTTTGTCAGTTATTGTCATTCAAAATCTTTATGATGGTACCCACTATGAGGTGGTCTATGTAAAGGTGTTGTGTTAGGAATTCATTATAGAGTGTCTACTATAAAGGTCTCATGATGGGATGGACCACGTACAAAAAGAGATTCTTCATGAAGAATAGTTTTTAAATGAAGACTAAACTCGAGTACAAATTTCTTTCAACCTAGGGGGACTGATGCAAGACCATTTTTTAGAAAAATAAATATTTTTCTATTTTTTATCCTGATGTTTTTCTATTTTTTCATTTTGAAGGAAATATTTTTTTCTAGTTTATTTTTTGTATTAAGTATTATGAGGGTTTTCTAGTTTTTTTTCTATATAAAGAGTTTGTAATAGCTAGAGACATGAATGAATAAAATTAAGTATTTTGAGAGTTTCCCTATACATATTGTATTTTTGGTCTTCGAGTGCTTTAACATGTAACAAACTCTTTTATCATTTACTCTCGTCTGCGTCAAAAATCTTAAAAACTTTTTGCCTATTATGTTTATGTATAATAATTAATGAAATGATTTCTAATATTATAAAAATAAATGTTATCATGTTATTTGAAAGCATATGCAAAATTGAATGGTATTTAGTGAAAAAGTATTTAAAATATTTTTTATAATGAGTTTTAATTAAAATTGAAGGAAAATTAAAAAAAAAACTAAACAATTGTATAAAAAGAATCCATATGTTTGGACGTGGAAGGTTGTGCTTGCACGCCTGGCCCAATACATAATAGCCCAGGCGAGCTTAGGCATGCAAGGTCATGCCCACACGTGTTGTTTTATTTTCCTTCTTTCTTTTTTTTTGTTGAATTGGATAGATTGCAAGTCTTCTGTTTTTTTTTTCAAACAAAAAAAAGACGAGTCATCTACTTCACCTCAAGCTTATTTTTCATCCATTTTCTCACCCAAAAACACTTTAAGCACCTAAATAAACTAAAATTCTTACCTCAAAACAAACTAAAGTCGAAAATCGGTAAAAAGAAATATTAATTTTAAATTGTATAAAAAATTTTCTAAACCTTAATTTTTTTTTTCCGGTAAAATGAAGGTTTAAAAGTACCTCGATGACACTCCTCTTGTCAATTGAAAAAAGAAAAAAAATAAAAGAAAAAAGAAAAGAAACAGACCGGGTTTACTCTAATCAGCTCATTTAACTTATGACTCGGGTTATGGACTACTCTAAATTGAATTATTTTTTATTTTATTATATGATAAAAATATAAAAACTAATTCATAATAAATTTAATAAAAACAAGATATAATTAAAAAAAAAAGGGAGGTTGCATGCTTAGACCAGTTTTTCTTTTTCTTTTTAACTTTTTATAAATAGCACCTCTTATTAAAAACAAGAAATATGCAAAGATTATAGGTTGCGTGTCATCTCTGAAAATGTAAGCAATTTTGCTCCACTCGTTAAAACCAAGCGTGCTACGTAACAATGCCTTGATTATTAATTAAAATAACATATGGTTTATAGTTTATATGAACAGCTGAACCGACCCCATCCCATCTTTTAGTCGTGTTGATAATTCTGTTATCAAGTGGTAGATTTATATTATACTTGAGTTTGATAAATACACTATACTAATTTATTCACCACGGTATCGCTGTGGCTTAGAAAGTTTGTACAATGTAAAAAAAAAAAAAAAATATATATATATATATATAGTTTGTTTAAATTTTTTTGATATTATTATTGAACATGATTTAAACTTGAAAAATTTTAATTTAATTCTTTATTTAGTCTGAATTTTAAATTAAATCATGTAAAAATTATTTTAAATTTATCCTATTAATTTGATAGATTCCAAGAAAAAAATAATAAAAAAAAGAAACAAACTAAGTTTATTTTAGTCAGCTTATAAAATATGTAACCCGAGTTATGAACAATACTAGATTGAATTAATTTTTTATTTTATTATACGATAAAAATATAAAAATTGATTCATAAGAAATTTAATATTAAAAAATAAAATTCAATAAAAACTAAATATTAAAAAAAAAACTAAATGGTTAAAAAAAACCATACAGCCTGAGGGAGGCCGTACGTCTTGGAGCATTTTATTTTTTTGCACTTTTTATAAAGGGCATCTCTTATTAAAAACAAGAAATATGAAAAGATTAGAGGCTGTGTGTCATCTATGAAAATGTACGCAATTTTGCTTCTCCCGCTGCTAATTGAACCGGCTCCAACAACTATACATCTCCACTCGTTAACCAAGCGTGCTACAAAACAGAGCCTTAATGACTAATTAAAATAACATATTAACCTGGTTTATAGTTAATAAAATTACACGTATTAAAAATATTATTTGAAATAAATATTATATATTTATAAAAAACATTAAAATAATTATAAATAAATTAAAATAATCTTTTCAAAAACTAAATATATACAAAATAAATAAAAAATAATTGATATTTAAAAGAGGCTGAATAAACAAAATAAAAAAGAAAAGGGGTATTAATTTAAATAAAAATTAAAAAATTATTTTGAAAAAATAACTTAAAAAGCCATAAATAAAAAGAAAAAAAAAAGTCAAGTACTGCTAGGCATGGCAAGCCAGGCAAGCGCGCCTAGCCAATTTATTAAGGGCTCGCATGAGGGCCCTTAATTGTTTTACAGCTTTGCCCTAATTTGTTTTGAAAAAACAATAACTAAGACAATCCATCGTATGATTTTGCCTAAATTTTAGCTGTTGTGGTGGTTGGAAAATCAAGATCAAAGGTTTTTTCACTCAAAAACTCAATTTTCAATGCATTTTTTTTATACCTAAAACACCTAGAAAACACCTTAGATATCTTGATAAATTCATCCATGGCCTTAAAAAAAACCCAAACAACCATCACAAATCCAAAATTAACCTAAAACAAAAAATATTTTCTCGAGCTCAAATATGTTTTTCAAATGCTTTCAAGGTAAAGAAAAAAAACACTTAAGTTGAACTCCCCTCATCACATAAAATTATTTGACACAAAGATCAATCGTTTTGGTGGCCGGAATCAATGCCAACATCATCTCTCTCTCTCTCTCTCTCTCTCTCTCTCTCTCTCTCTCTCTATCACTAGAATCTGATAATCTTTCTCTCTCATCTCTCAAACCAGAGACTAAAAATGAATTTTTGTACCAAAATTGAATTCAAAGATATTGAGAAACCGAATAGGCATAGTATGTGAAGTTTGAGGACTAAAGAAAACTTTTTTTGAAAACTTTGAGACCATCACTCATTTATGGTGCCTTTTCCACTTTGATCGTCCATCTCTCAATTTTATTCTTAGTCAACAAATTTGATTCAATTTTCCTTTAATTTGGCCTCCAAAGGATGTAATCATGCAAAAAAACATTTGAAGACCAAAATGAAAAAAAAAAAAGATATTTTGAACAATGCATCCGTAATAAAATGTGAGAGAGTGAACAGTATATGTGTACAGTAAAATACCTACATCTTTTAGTGTTTTATATAACTAGTTTATAGTAGTTGAATTAATTTTTTTTTATTGTTGTACAGGTCATAGAGAATTATTTGACATTATTATTAAACTCGGGGCATTTCAATCACCTTGAAACTTTGATTAGACTGGGTTTAAAATTAAATTGTGTGCAACTTGTCCCGGCATGACCCGATAAACTTGACTATACCAAAACTAACCCAAGTGGCTGATAAAAGTTTTTTAAGGATGGGATTAAGAGGAAAAAAAATGAGGATGAAATTGGAAGATAAAAAATCTCTCAGCTCAACTCCTTATCTAACTCAAGTTTAAAATTAAACATGTGAAAGTTACCATAATATGACCTAAATGACTTGGTAAATCCAAAGGAAACCTAACAAACAAGTAAACAAATTATGAGAATGAAACTGAAAGAAAAAAAAACTTCTGACTGAACTCCTTTCTTAACCCGAGTTTAAAATTAAATTATACTGGAGTTTTCCTAACATGATCTAGTCAACTACCAATGACAACCCATACGACTGTTAAAAAAAAATCTGAAGATGAAATCGAGAAAAAAATGAAGAAAAGGAGGGGGTATGAAAAAAAAAGATGAATTAAAAAAAAAACCTTCACCATTTAAATAATAGTGAAGCTCTAGTAAGCATGCCAAATCTTTTAGTAGCGAACTAGGTTAGTTTCTGCACTACGTTAAGGATTGGACCATCTTTTTGAACATAAAAAATAATAATATCTAAGCTGTAAAAAATTCTTTTTCTATTGTCATTAAACATAAGACAACAGGCCAAACTTAAATACTTTTGATCAGATTCTCTGCCTATCTTAGGATTCAAATTCAATCATGTGGGAGTTGCCCGAACATGACCATGTCAACTTGCCAAGTCCTACGAAAAAAGAAAAGAAAAAGAAACAATCAAGGTTAACCTATCAAACCTATGACCCGAGTCATGGACTTTATTGAGTTCAATTAAATTTTTTTGTATTATTATATGATAAAAAATACAAAAACTAATTTAAAATCTACAAAATATTGAATGCTAAAATTAAAAAGAAAAAAAAATATTTAATAAAAATCCATAACTGAATGATAAAATTGAAAAAAAAATCAAAAGACTAAAAAAAAGAGCATGGTGGTATGGGCTTGAGTAACCTAGCATGCCTGGGGCCTTTTTTTATAAAAAAAAAAGGCTCGAGGGTGTGGGTTTGAGGCTTGCACGCACGCTTGATCCAATATCTTTTTTATTTTTCAATTGATGAATGATCTGTCATCTGCTCCCTTTTTTATCACTTGCGGAGGGTCTACTCAAATTCTAACTACCACTATAATGACTGAAAAATCAGGAGAGGGGTTATGGGGCCTAAAATCCTAATTTCAAGTTATTTTCACCTAAAAACATTGTAAAACCCATTATAAACCACCTAATAACCCTAAAACGTAAAATCACTCATAAAAACCAAATTCAACAATATAAAAAAATCTAAATCGAACTCGATCTATTATTACAGGGATGTTTAGAGAAAAAATCACTACCATCAAACTTTCATCGTTAAATGAAACTAATTGACACCTAGAACAACAAGATTCATTATTAAAAAGTGATTAAATCGATGACTTTCTTTCTCCTCTCTTAAAGTCAAGGATTAAAAAATGAACAAAATGAACTGTTAGATTAAAATAAAAATTATCAATATTTTGGTATTCTTCGTGTTTTACATTTTGATCTTATTTCTTTTAATTCAATATGTTTACCATAATTTCAAGTATAATTTCATTTAATTAAGTCATAAAAGGATTCAACTAAAAGGAAAAAAAATCAAAAATAAAATAAAATAAAATAATTCAAAACCTGTATTTTTAAATTTAATGATAATATATATATAAAAAAAAACCTCCAAGAGACGTGTATATATATATTTTTTTAAGTGCCGTAATTTTTCTTCTGATTCCTTCCGTATTCAGACAAAACCACTAAACAATTTACAAACTAGTGACTTCTAAAGTGACACCATGTCTAATCACTTACTTAACATGCTTATAAAGTGATTCGCACTCAAATTCAAAAGCTTTCCAAGGGATTTATCATTAATGTGGAACTTCCTTCAAATACAAAATTCCTTTCTAATCTCCATCTTTTTGCAGGGTAAGATGTTTCCTCGTTGTCCCTTTATCATTGACTTTAAGTGAATAACGACAAAGTTGCATTAACTCTTAAATTAAAAATAAAAATTTCCCATCCAATAAAAGAAGAAGAAGAAATTGATAGAACATAGGCCAGGTTCATTTTCCTAGAGGTTCCATCCATCCATCCATCCATCGTAGAGTTTTGCTAATCTAGATAGATTTGGATTTGATTTTCATATATTTTATCTGAACAACTAGGGTTTATAGTTTATACATCCAATTATACAAGACAGCCATATAAAATATATTTTCTTAGATACATTGGCATAACCTTATTTTTAACGACCACCTTGTATAACAACCTAATGGATTCGAAGTCATATCGAACATGTACCTCTGTCTTGTTCGTGGAGGTCGGTCCACATTAAATAATAATCATACTTCATATTTTAACCTGATACCTAACCTTACTACCAACAACAACAACAACACATGAGGCTGGATGGACACAACTAGGGGTTCTGTAAACCTTTGTTTGGCAGCTTTGACATAGAAAAAAGTGCTGTCTGGCTACTGGACCTGCTCGAACGCAAGAGTTTGGTAGCCTGTGCCCACTACGAAGAAGAGTTCAATAAACAATGGCCCAGAAAACAGAGGGAGGTAGTTGAGAGAGGAGCAAAGAGAGATGTCGCTGCATAAACACTCTATTTGGCTGCTCCAGCAAACTTTCTTACATAGATGATAACTATATTAAGAGGCAATTACGAAAGCGCAGTTCACAGATATTCACTAAAACGCGGTGCTAAAGTAGGTCTTAGCAACGTTATTACACAGGATTTGCTGCACCTTGTTGTTCATGGGCCCAACACAACGTGGTGTTTTAAACTGGCTAACAACAGTTCCTAATCCTAGGTAATGCTCCAAAATCTTCAGGAAGGTTCCTCTCCAAACGACTCGGAGCTCGAGGGGTCCAATGGTTTTGACCTTTCGTGAACTGACATAGCCTGCATCAACAAAGGATCGGTCCAAGCAATTGCAACACTCTTGCAACACCTCCTCGCTAGCTTCGCCACTAATTTCCAGAAAGATAACATAGCGGCCAGGGTCTGTGGATACTTCAACCAGACTGCTGAAGTCAACTACTTCAAGTTTTTCCTCAGCTAACAGCTTGCCAGCTTCTTCTACAGACAGCTGCAAATCTTTCTCGGTGTTCTTATCAATGTTTATGGAAAGGATAAGGTTCCTCCTGCATACAAATTTAAGCTCTGGGGTTGAGTTATGGAAGCCCATAACCCTCACCACATCTCCCAGCCTGTACCTGTACAACCCTGCAGTTCACAATCAATATCAAAATTAAATAAAAGAAGTTCTCCCATGGTGTGGACCCGCTTTATTTTCAATCACATAACAAAATATGTCACATTGACATTGAATGATTCAATTTCCTATCTATGTTTTAAATAAATAAAAACGTTGACAGGTTGAAGTTCAGAGCAAAAGATTACAATAAGAAATACTTGCAGATCAGTTGTTAATTTCCCCCCTTCCAATACCTAAAATGCAAGACTTCTATAGTATCATTTTAATAACCCACAAGTCACTTTCGTTTTGAGAGAAAATGTGATAAAAATTATTTTTTAAAATATTTTTTATTTAAAAATGTATTAAAATAATATTTTTATTATTATTATTATTTTAAAATTAATTTTAACATTAACTTATCAAAACAACCCTAAACACTAAAATAATTAGTTTAAAATAAAAAAATTAAATTTTAATAAAAAAATACAACCTTAAAAAGGGCTAAAGACCATAAAGAAAAAACATCATGGTGTTTTTTTACTTCAAATTATTTTTTTTTAGTGTTTTAGATCATTTTAATATAATATGATGATATCAAAAATAATTTTTTTTAAAATAAATTATTTTAATACCTCTATAATTTACAAATTAAAAAAATACTTTAAAAACCAATCTCCATCTCCAAATAGCATCTGCAAAGAAGACAACAGAGAGTACTCACCCAAGCTTAGACGGATCAACAGATAAAGCAAAGCTTCTGCAGTAGTGAATTCAAAAATTGTTGAAAAGAATGTAAAAGACGGGGCTATTGGCCTGTTCTGGATAGGCATTTATATAATGGAATGGAGTTTCAATCTTCAATTCATGTCAACATTGTGGATACGCAGCAAGCAATTATTGACCCCAACAAATAATTTCAAAGAAGAAGTAATCTAAGAGGAAAAACTGCGAGTACCTGCAAAATTGGTGACGACGATCTCATAATCTTCACCAATCTTGACTTCAGTCAGACCCACTGGCTTGGATTCCTTATACATGCACTCAGCGTTGTCCTGAAGAGGAATGAATTCAAAATATCCAATATTAGGAAGTACAGCAAAAGTAGCCAACTCAGGGGGCAATTTTGGATTGACATTCGCTGCAATCCACCCTTCTGAAGAACCATAATCAGCACTCATCAATGGCAGCTCCCCTGCATAGTGCCTCAATTTCTTCAGATAAGGCTCCATTGACCCAGTCATTATCCCATAGATGTACTTAGCATTGGGGAATAATTCTGGTATTAAACCATACCAATTACTCAATCCTGAGCATTTTTTATAGATTAAATCAGCCAATTCAGGGTTTGGCCTAAGCAGTTTCCGCATTGCCATTCTGACAGAAAGGGCAGTGACTCGGCTGCTTAATTCCCCATCACGTATATCATTGCAGAGCTCCTCCCAGACTTGTTCAAATGTCCGGAATGCAAGGACAATGCTATGAGCAAACGTAGAGAACACAAATTGAATTTCTTCGCGAAAGAGTAGCCCGCATAAGAGATGGCAGTATAATGATTGGTGGAAATCAGGACCAAATATTACTTCATCAGGGCTGCAGCATTGGAACTGAATTGCCTTCATTCCACTTTTGTATTTCGAATTGCGGAAGAGATTTGTTGTGGCAGTTCCTGCACCTAAACCCCCTTTTGTTTTCCCTGGCTTGCTGCTGTAGACAAACTGTAATGACTTTCCTTTCTCCAGGGGGAATTCTCTGCATTATACAATCCTCCTTGCGTCAACAGCGAGCTAATAACTAAACCTTGTTTCTTAATTATTTAAACAACAGATAACAGAATCCATATTATCCAACAAAATAGTCTCATCTTCTAGCAAAAATATAAAAAGTTCTGTATAATGGGGGGAAAAAACAAACTAAAAAGCTCTTCTAATAAAAGACAATTCCTTGCTAATACCTGTTTCTGAAAGCAAAAGAAGTTCTATATATCTGCAAGGTGTTTTCCATCAATTCATCGTTGAAAGGTACAAACTTTCTCTTACCCTGAGTAGTGCCAGAACTGCAAAAATTCAGATTTTCTCGAAAATTAGAGGCTACGCTTACACGATTCCAAAAACAATTAATTGAAATCATGAAATATGCATACCTCAAAGACATGTCAGATATGGGTTTCCCAGTGAGAATGGAAGAAGAATCACCTTCAGCAATTCTGTGAATATAAGCTTCCAAGTCTTTGTGAGTAACAAGTGGAACACAAGACTTGAAACTCTCAGGGTCAGTCTTTCCATTAAGACCCAAGTTCTGCAAATACTCAGCAGATCCATTCTCTTCCAAAATCTTCTTCAGAGTTTCTCTCTGAACACCTCCAGCATCTTTAGTCAATGCTTCAAATTCCTCTATCACTTTATTAGTGTTAATTCCTTCCATTTTTTTCTCTAGCATCCTCACTTACCCTTTTGAAAACTGCAATCAAAACATCAAAAAGAAAGAAGAAAACATACTTTAGCAGTCATATAATAATAGTACAGTAAAGGATAAATGATCAAGATCAAGCTTGTACAATTGTTATCATTGAATAAAACGACAAATAAGGTTGGTCGATCGGTACTTGCAAATCAAACAGTGAGAATATACAGAAGGTAGACATGGACATGGGGCAAGAAGACAAAAGCTATCTATGGTACATTCATTTAACCAAAAACACTTGAAAGTGCAATGTTTTTAGCACATCACTTCGGAGCAGAAAATACAATGGACAAAAATGGAATTCAATACGTTGAATCTTTCACGGATTACTATTTTGTGTCCCAGTAAATCAAAGACCTCCGACAAACGCAATTTCCAGTTACTCTCAAGTCTCAAACGACCATAATAAAAGAAGAGGCAAAAGTCAAAATTTTAGTTTATTTTCTTTATCTCAAAGTTTTTCTCTGCAAATTCAATAAAGAGAAAACATGGAGGAACTCAAAGGTTGGCTAAGAAGAGATATAGAAGAGAGAGTCAAAATCTATAAGCAGCAGCAGCAGGTTTGTAAAGGAGATAAGATTCACAGGGATAAGTGTAAAGCTTTCGTTCTTCTTTTTGACGATGGTCAATTATTTGGTCAACGTTCGGGAAATTTCCAGGAAAACGTTTCTTCCGTCGATTGCCATGAAACAAAATGCAAAGGATTTACATGTACAAATGAGCTCAAGTCCCTACATAGTTTCCTGTTACAAAGAATATGAAACAGAAAACAAAACAAAAGGGACTATTTTTGTAAAAGACGAAAAAGAAACAAGAAGAAAGTTAGACAGAAAAAAGAAAAAAAAAATCCATAAGCAACAACAGCGAAAGCCAAAGGTTCTTTTATGATTGTAAGAGTGAAAATTAAACAGAATCAAGATTCAAGACAGACAAACCAAATTATCGTAAAAAAGGAAAAGAAATGAAGCAGCAGCAGCAGCAGAAGAAGAAGAAGAAGAAGAAGAGAGACAATACCTTTGACAGAGAAACAGTTAGTTATTTATAAGGGAAACAACAGGTGGAAGTGGAAGAAGAGAAGTAGGGGGTGTTGTTACTGTTTCGCCGAGTTCTAAGCTATCTTTGTTTTACTCTCTGTCACTCTGCTGCAGGTGTTTAAAACTTAAAAAGACATTGGAGAGAATGTAAGCTTTAAGGAAATCAAATGCAGAGAGAGAGAGAGAGAGAGAGACTCTATGCGGTTTGTTTTTGGGAGTTTTTGATGAGTAGTAGATTCTGTTTTTGGGTGGTCTGTTTTATAGGCAATTACTATGCTCTACTCTCTATATGCCTCCCCCTCCTCAACTGCCGTCCACTTCTTCCTACTCTTTCCCTAATTCCCATTATCGCCTTTACTTTTCTATTATATTACGGGAAAAAAACAAAACAAACAGTGCCTAACCTGGGTGCTTGTCAAATGACGGTTATGGCCTTGGTGAAGTCGAGGAATTGGTCGCCAACTTGCCATTTCTGTAATTATTGCCTGGTGTCGTGGCATGTTTGGTAACGTGCTATTAGATTTTTTAGAAATATATTAAAATTGATTTTTTTAAAATAATTATTTTTAATATTATTATATCAAAACTATTTAAAAATATTAAAAGAAATTAATGTATAAAAAAATTATTTAATTTTTACGAAAATATTTTTCAAGGTGAAAACAAATCAGCCTGGTGCAGATTAATTTTACTCAATATTCTAGTGCCGATTAGGGGTGATTATTTTCGGTTCGGTTCGGTTTTTATTAAAAAAACAACCAAACCAAAACCGGGTCAAACCGACCGGTTTTGGTTTAGTTCGGTTTGGTTTTTTAGGGTGAAAACCGGTTCAAACCGGTTTGGCTCGGTTTTTCTGATTTGGCTCGGTTTTCTCGGTTTTTTCCGGTTTTAGCTCGGTTTTTTCGGTTTGGCTCGGTTTTTCTGGTTTTGGCTCGGTTTCGGTTCGGTTTTTTTTGTTTTTTGCTTATAAAACTGAACCATCCTGTTTTTTTTAAATTTTAATTGGTTTAATCGATTTTTTTTTGTTCGGTTTTTTCGGTTATTTTTTTTCCAGTTTTCTCAATTTAATCGGTTTTTTGATTTTTTTTTGTTCCTCTCTAATGCTGATTCTAAAGTGGAGTCCAAACGAAAAGCATGGATTCTAACTTAACATTGAATTTTGATGATGATTATTAGTTTTTTTATAATAAAAAATTCCGTAAATTCTCGTCTCGGCAAGTGATATTTTTGGACATCACTAAGATTTCTTCCCTTTGAGAAATTTTATCTGTGATATTATACTGTATAATCTTAGTTTACTTAATAAATTCGTACCTTTATGTGATAACCACCTTCCCTTAATTAAAGGCTGAAAAAAATATTAGTACATGGAGATCGTGTCTGCGTTTATAGAAGTGTTATTAGTGTTTTAAAATACGGTAAAGGTTATTTTTTAAAATGTATTTTATTTATAAATATATTAAAATAATATTATTTTTTATTTGTAAAATTATTTTTTGATAACATCACATTAAAATGATTCAAAAATTAAAAAATATTCAACATTTTTAAAAAATACAATCCAACCGCAATGTCAACCAAACACATATTCATCTCAATTCCCAACTATCCATAAACTTCAAACAATTGCTTTTCAAATATGCGTGGTGTTATTTTTACATTATTTTAATGTGTTGATATTAAAAATAATTTTTTAAAAATAAAAAATATATATTATTTTAATATATTTTTAAATAAAAAATATTTTAAAT
>Ga0307515_10016790_pt1 | contig 13385 bp, 8 predicted proteins | sample 17_EM_MG_FD_194513 | JGI IMG/M metagenome (GOLD analysis project Ga0307515, IMG submission 194513) | Populus trichocarpa ectomycorrhiza microbial communities from riparian zone in the Pacific Northwest, United States - 17_EM | ecosystem: Host-associated > Plants > Roots > Unclassified | place...
CGGCGGAATATCGTCTTCATAGTCATTCGACTTCACGGCTGCCGGTCTTGCCGCAACCAAAGGCGGGGAACGAGAGCTCCAAGCAGCACCGGCTTCTTGAAGCTCGTAGAAAGAGCTGTACGCGCCGACGGCAATGGCATGGCCGCGCGCCCCGCACCATACATCGAGCAAAGGCTGCTGCTTCTCAGGCGCATAGTGAGCCAGGCTCCAAGTCTCGCCGCCGTCGCTCGTGGACAGAATGGTCTCGTCATGCCCGACCGCGAGCCCGTGTTGCGAATCGAAGAAGCAGACTGCGGTAAGCAAGGCTTGCACCGGCACGCGAGTCGCCTGCGACCAGCTCGCCCCGCGATCGTCGCTCAGCAAAATATGACCTCGCTCGCCGACGGCGACCCATCGTTCGCCGGCGGCTGCGATGTCGATCAATAACGATTGCGGCGCGAGCCGCGCGATCTCCGCGGCCATCGGCTTGGCGGCCGGTATGCCGCTATCGGCCGCTTGCACAGCCGGAATAAACCACGCCGCAAACAGCACAGCGACGAGAGCGACGCGCTCATGCAACTTGGCGTTGCAGTGTCGCGCGTTGCCCATTCGTGCGGCTTATCGCACTCCGCGCCGCTGGAGCGCGTTTGGTTGGTAATCCGCGGACGTTCGTTTGATCGAGAAGTCGTAAGCCTTTGGCTCTTCGTTCTGCAACCCGAGCGCCAGATAGCGCCCGTTGGACAGGTCCATCACGAGCTCAAGCGTCGTCCACAGATTCGGCACATCGTAGAAGGTCATCGCATGCCCTTCTTGCACGCGATACAACTGCCCGCGACGGTCATAGCAATCCACTGCCAGGATCTGCCAGGAATCCTCATCCACATAGAGCGTGCGTCGACTGTACAAATGGCTCGTGCCGGCCTTTAGCGTGGAATCCACAACCCACACGCGGTGCAGCTCATAGCGCGCGAGATCCTGATTGATGTGATTCTTCTTCAGCACTTCCGAATATTTAAGCCGGTCGCTGTGCAAGCGATAAGCGTTATACGGAACATAGATCTCTTTCTTGCCGATGAGCTTCCAGTCATAGCGTTGCGGGCTGCCGTTGTAGATATCCAGCTGATCTGAAGTGCGCAGATTGTCCGCGTTCGTGCCAGGGTTGTCATAAGCAACATCCGGCGCACGGCGCACGCGCCGCTGCCCCGGGTTGTAAACCCATGCGCGCCGATTCTCTTTGGATTGATCCAAAGTCTCGTGCACCAGCAAGATCTCCCCGGCCAGACGCGCAGGCGCCACGGTTTCCTGCAAGAAGAAAATAATCGTGTTATTGAGCTTGTCTTCCGTGATGCCCGCCTGGTGATACAAGAACATCGACTCGTCTTTGAATTTCACCATCACGTAATCGCCGCCCGCCGTAACCGGCGCCTGGCCGATCGAACGCGACACCGCTTCCGCGCGATAGCGCAACACATGATTCCAAAAAACTTCGACGCCTTCTTTGGGAACGGGGAACGGAATACCGTTGATGGACCCCGTCACGCCGTTGCCGCCCGCTGTGAGTTTGGCGATAGCGGCATTTCGCTTCGTTGCGTCGTAGATCCTCTGTGGAACTGCCGCACTACGATGCGTGGGGTACACGATCATCTTGTAATCGGTCTTGTACGCCTGCAGCAACTTCTTATGCCCTTCAGTGAGCTTCGCTGCGTACTGCTGCATGTTCTCCGGTGTGATGGTGAACAGCGGCTTGTCGGACGCATACGGATCGCCGTAATGCTCGCCGGGCTTATGATTCGGAAACCCCGCTTCCGCCACGGACTTCAAACCGCCCGTCCATTCCGGAATGCTGCCGTCCGCATTTGCGGCCCGTTCCCCGCCGAGCGGAGTGAGATCCGCGCCGAGGCGCGCTGCTTCTTCAGGTGTAGCCGTCGACCACGCGGGTGCGGCGGCGGCTCCGATCGACAGCACGATGGCCGTCAGTATCTGCTTGAACATCCTGGCACCTCTTCTCAGAAGGAGTACTTGACGCTGGCGGCGACAAAGTCACGGTCGTTGAGATCGTTCCAGCGCCCCGCTCCGCCGAACTTGCTGTAGGCGACATCCAACTCCCAAGTGGCTTGCAAGTTAGCGGCAACACCCAGCGTAGTGCCATAACGGCCCTCGACGAACGCGCCGCCCGGTCCGGGCGACGTGCCGTTCACGTCGTGCTGCCAGGAAAAGCGCGGAATGATGTTCCACGCCCCGATCAGACCGGGATACTCCAAGCGGCCCGCGAGTCGATAGCCCCACGAGGTCGAGGTAGCAAAGCGATCCGCCGGCTCCACCTCGTTGAAGTGGCGGCCCGCAAGCTCAGCGTTGCCGCTGACGGACGTGCCCGGCGCGTTGAATCGCAAGCCGCGCCCATTGGGTCCGCCGCTGAGCTGATCTTCCAGCCCTTCGATGTAGGACACCGCGCTTTCGAACACGAGCACCAACTGCGAGGCGTGCAAGAGGTTCGCGAATGTCTTGGTGGCGGTAGCTTGCGCCTGCCACGTATCGTGCAACTCCCAGCCGCGTATATCCTGATTCAAGCCAAACGCGCCGACTTGATTGCAGCGAGTGAGCGTGGCGCCCGCACCGGGCAAGCAAGTAGCGGGCAGCGGTGTGCCGCGCAATGTCGCAAGGCCTTGCTCGAGTGGCGTAAGCGAGGCGAACAACAGCTCCACGTCATCGAATTGCAGGGGCACGTCTTTGCGATACGCCACCTCTCCTTGCAAAGCCACGCCGGTTTTCTGGAGCTGCGTGTTGAAGGACAGGCCGAGCAGCTTGATGTCCTCCGGGAACTCCGTGAAGTACGTGCTGGTTTGTGCGAACTCATGCGTCGCGAGATTCGTGGCTTGCGCTGTCACGTCACCCCCGGCCAGCAAGGTATTCGCGCCGATCGTCGCGTATTGCTGAGCCGTCGCCGCACTTAGGCTGCCACCGGCTTGCGCCGCCCGTTGCACACCCAAGGCGGTACCGAGTGCGATAGCCGAATTCAACGGCTGCCCGCCGGCGAGCGCCTGAGCTGCCGCACCGGCCGCATTCAAAGCGCCGAACGCATTGCCGAGGCCCGCCTGCGTTCCGGTGTGCGATGAAATTACCGGCAAGCGGCTGTGGTAGTTCAAAAAGTAAAGACCGAGCTCCGTGCCGTTATTGAAGCCCGGCAGGAATAGTTTCACGTTGAAGCCGAACTGACCTTGATCGCTCGGGTCGCGCGTATCCGAGCGCGGCACTTGCTGAAAGTTACTGATGAGCGGGCCGCCGAGCGGACGAAAGTCCACGCCCTGATCGGAGTACGCACCGAACCCAAGCACCACGCGCTGTCCGCCCGGCGTTGCAAAGTCATTGGCGCTGAAGAACGAGCCGGCAGGCTCGGGCTCCGTATCGTCCCAATCGAACAGATACAGCGCCTGCGCGCTCCATTGATTGCTGAACTGCACGTTGAAGACAGCCATTTCCTGCGGCAGGAACGCCTCTTTCAACTCTGAGCCGGGCACGCGCAACGCCGACACGTCGAAATGATTGATGGTGTTGATACCACCCTGGATGAACGTGCTTTCACCCCAGCTCACGACTTGACGACCCAGACGCAACTCCGAAGGCTTGGCACCAAGATCGAAGCGCCAATAGCCAAAGGCATCGAGCAATCGGACGTAGCTGCCGACAAGATTCTTAGCGTCGTGTGAAAGCGGAGTGCGACGCGTATCGCCGTCCATCGCGTCGACATCGTAGAGCGCGGAGCCGCGAATGAACGCGCCGACATTTCCGGCGTTCAAAGACAGTTCGCTGACTGCCTTGAAAGCCTTACTGAAAATGTCATTTTTCTGGTAGTTGAGATTGCCGTCGTCGATATTCGGCGAGCGGCCGCAACCCCCATTGGCGGTGGCAATGAGATTGCAGTCTGGCGCCTCCAGCCGCCAAGCGCTACCGAACGAGACCGTAGTGTCCCAGCTTCCCGTGATCGCACCCTGTTGGAAGTCCACGGCGCGAGCGTGAGGTGCGGCGAATACGCCCACTCCCCATATTGCGGGAATCCATTTCCGACAACTCTCGAAGCGAACTCTCGCCATGTTCCCCCCTATTCGGACATGTGCCGGCGTCGCGGGCGGGAGTATAGCCTTCGTTTCGTATCTGTCTCAAAAACCTAACCGCCTAAAGTAGACCGCATGCTTCGTCAAGAGTGAGTGACTTGCAGAATGCTGTGACGGATTTCCTCATTCAGCACGAGCTGTGCGTCCTCGGCCACGCGTACGAGCACTTCGTCGTATTCCAGTTGCCCGCCACCGGATGCGCGCACTACGCCGCGCCCGCGAAGCAAGTCGATAAAATTCTCGAACATGGTGCGATCGAAGAACTCCGGCGAATTGATGCCATAAAGCATGGTGATTCGCTGGGCCGTGAAATGGCAGCGCTCTTCCAGTATCGACTGTGTGATCTGGCCGCTGCCGGCTTTCAACAGCAGCGAGATCGTCAGGTAATACCTTTCGATGGTTTGAATGGTGGCCTGAGACAGTAGCGAGAGCTGCATGGCCTGAGGCGTGCTCGATTGAGGCCGCCGCCACTCCGTGCGAGTCGCATTCGGCTCGACGAGACCGTGCCGCGCCAGCCCATTCAGAACGCCATCCACGGCCGCGCCGATCTCATCCTCACGCCATCGCAAGAACAGCTCCGCGGCGATATACGGATAGATGCGCCAGACGAGCCGGTGAATATCGTCCGTGCGCATCACGGAGTTGCTTATGAACCCGCACGCCACGAGCGACGGCATGGCGAACAGGTGCAAGACGTTATTACGGTAGTAAGTCGCGAGATTGGCGCACTCGTCGCTCATCTGCACGAGGTCGCCCAGCCCGTGAGGCAAGCGGCGCACCACGTTCATGCCTTCGCCATAAGTCACGATCTCCGCGGCCGTGAGCTTCGTCACTTGCACGCGATCGCTATATGGAAAATCTTTGAGCAGAGCGAGGTAGAGATCGAGCTGTCGCAGCAAGTCCACTTCGATCAAAGTCTGTCGCGGCGTGGCGAGCAGCGTGATGGCGAGCAGATTGATCGGCGTAACCGCCGCCGCTGCGTTGATGTGGCGCATCACTGTGGTGGCGAGATCGTTCACGGCAGCGTTGAACCAGGGAACCCGAGTGTCGTCGTCGAATTTGACTTCGCGCCAGCGGGGGTCGTAACGATCCAGCAGATCGTTCAAAGCGATCGGCTCGGCGATATTGACGTGCACCTTGCCGAAGCGCTCGCGCAATCGCGGCAGCATGCGTAACAGCCCAAACACGCTTTCTTTCTTCTTGGGCCGTCCCGCCAGCTCGTCGTTGTAAGTCTCGCCTTCCATGATGCGCTCGTAACCGAAATACACGGGTACGAACACCACGGGTCTCACGGGATCCCGCAGAAAACTACGCACGGTCATCGACAGCATGCCGGTCTTCGGCTGCAACAAGCGACCGGTGCGGCTGCGGCCACCCTCGATGAAGTATTCGATGGAATGGCCGCGAGCCATGATGGCCGCGAGATATTTCATGAACACCACAGTGTAGAGCGAGCTGCCGCGCAAGCTGCGGCGAATGAAGAAGGCGCCGCCCTTGCGCAAAAAGCGTCCGACCACCGGCATGTTCAGATTCGCGCCGGCCGCGATGTGCGGAATGGCGTACCCGCGCCGATAGATCGCATAGGACAGCAGCAGGTAATCCATGTGACTGCGATGGCAAGGCACATAGACGATCTCTCTGCCGTCCGCGACCTGCTCGAGCGTTTCGGAATGATCGAAGATCACGCCGTCGTAAAGCCGATTCCAAAGCCACGTGAACGCGTGATCGAGGAACCGGACGAAGGCATGCGAATAGTTCGCCGCAATCTCTTCGGCGTTGCGTTGAGCCAGCAACAGCGCCTGACGGCGCGTGATTTTTTTCTCGCGCGCCTCCGCGGCGACCGCGGCGCGCACGGCGCGCGTGCGCAGAATATTCGCGACAATAGTCCTTCGATGCGATAGATCCGGACCGATGCGCGCCGAGCGCAGCTTTCGATACCCAGAGCGCAATGCGCGCGTCGCACGCAAGCATTGGACGGTGAGACCCGTGTCTTCCGCCATCAAGCCGCGGAGCGACACGGCGTCATCCATCTCGATGAGCGTGGCGCGACCGTTGAAGAGCACCTGCATGAACTTTCGCAGACGGCTCGTAATCACCCAGTCCTCCACCAGGAGGAGCCGAAACCACGAAGCCTCACGCTGAGGTGCGCGCCCCCAGTACACGGCCACGGGCACAAGATCGATATCCAGCTGGGGATTCGCACGCAACAGCTCGATGAGGTGCACCAGCGACTGCGGCGGCTGCCGACTCAGACGGTCGTCCCAGAATCCGCGGGTGCGACTGAGATAGAAGAACGAACGCAGATCTTTGGTCTGCGGAACGAGCCGCTTACGCGGCCGAGGCAAGCGCAACTTGACGCAGGCGCTTTGAAGCACGGCAAGGTCGGTGACACTGCGGCGCTCCAGCACATAGCAGATCGGATTCTGTAAAGTCTGCAGGCGAGCCGCCGCGTCGTCCGGCAGAACGCTGAAGCGCACCCACAGCGCCAAGATCCGTCGCAATAGCCATGCCATTCGTCAGCTTTCGGCTCGTTCCCAGGCAAGTTCGCGGCCGGAGTTTAATGATCAGCACCGGGTGAGCGCCACAACAGTCGGCGGCGCGAGCGACTTACTCGACGGGCGGCGGCAAATCGAGGGCGATGAGGAAATATTCGAACAGGTAACGAATCAGCCGGAGCTGGTTATAGAGCCGATGATCGCTCTCCACGAGATGCAGCGTAGCGCTGTATTTCTTGGCAAAGCGCACGCTGTGCTCGAAGGGTATGACATCGTCGTTCCAGCCGTGAACGACTGTCGTGGGGCAGTCGAGCAATCCTTCGCGCAACTCGGGCAGTCCCTCCATATAAAGCGCCGGGGCCAGCAGAAATACGCCGCGTGCGTGCAAATGGGCCGCGGCGGCAACCGAAACGAATCCGCCAAGGCTCGAACCGACAAGCACGAGATCTCCTTGCAGGTCCTTGCAGAATTCGACGAGCTTGGCGATGCGGTCGCGCGGCGAAGGAATGCCGCGGAAATCTACCGATTCGGGCTGATATCCCTCGCTGCGCGCGGTATCCGCGAGCGCAGTGATCTTACGACCCCACGGTCCGCTTTCCTGGCCGTGGGAGAAGACGACATGGCGGCTAGGCACTGTGTTCTCGAAAGTCGATCGAATCTGCACCAAGACGGAGCTGCCGCTATCTTAGCGGGCCCGATCGACTTGAGATTCAGAAATGAAAGCCGTAGCCAAAGAAGACCGTTTGCACTCCGATCAGCGAGAGGCTACCGAGCGCGATACCGGTCACGATGAGAAAAAACGGCAATTGCACCAGCACACGAACGCCCAATGATTCCCAGCGCCAGTGGTGCAGCAGCGGCAACATCAGGTACGCCAGCGCCAAACCTAGAAACGGAAGCTGCACGGTCGCACAAGCCAGCGTCACGAGCGTCGCGCCAATCGCGATCTCGAGCGACTGCACGAGCACGTAGTCCGGATGGCTGCGGAAGGCGAACTGCCGCATCTCGCCAGCGAGCCAAGCCAGGGGTGACTTCGCCTGGCGCACGGTGGAAGGCGATGTCGCCTGGTTGGTCTTGTCCGCGGTGACGTGAAACACCGCTCGACGCGTCAGACCGAACAGCACTACACCGATCGAAGACAGCGGCCCGAGTGCGCCGTACAACGCGGTGCTCTTTGCGAGGAACGACCAAAGACGCACCGGCTGTTTGTACATATCGATGACGAAGCACAAGACCGGAGAGAGCAAAGCGACCAAGGTCACTAGATAGAGATCCGGCCGGTTCAACACGGTGAACGCGGGATCCAGCCGCACGACAGGCACTCGCATCTCCTGCCCGCGGACGACCCACGTCATCCAATCCATCTCGCCGAAGAAGGTGGTGAGAAGAATATTGGCATCCAGCACGAACAGGAAGAACAGAAACGACAAAGGCAGATTGAGGGTGGGCAAAAGAATGTCGAGTTTCTCGACCCACGACAGCCGTTTCGATTTGAGCAGCCGGCCCGCCTCGTGCGAAAGAAATTCGCAAGTACCCCGCGTCCACTTCATATGACGGACACGGAAGGCACGAACGTCCGACGGAAACTCTTCATAGCAGAGCACGTCTTCCGCGAACCGCCCGCGCCAGCCGGCCTCGCGCGCGCGCAGCGCGAATGCCAGATCTTCGCTCACAAGCTCGGGGAAGCCGCCTGCGTCGACCCAAGCTTGCCGCCGAATGAGAGCGCCATGGCCGAGCAACATCACGAAGCCGTAGTCGTTACGCAGCGGGTGATACCAGCGCCAGTGGCTATCCACGCCCGCGCCCAAATCGCGCGCCAACGGAGTCTCCGCGTGCGGATTGCTACAGTGATTGGCTTGTATGAAGCCGCAGTCCGCCATGGCTTGCATGCGCGGCACAAGCGCCTTCAAGAAATTCTTCGGCAGAATCTCATCCGCATCGACCAGCGCGAAGAAGGGCTCGCGGGCGATACCGGCGAGCGCGTGATTGAGATTGCCGGCTTTGTAGGCGCGACGCACCGCGCGGCGCACAACTTTTACCCGATCGGGATGCGCGGCCGCGAACGCATCGATGCGCTCGCGGTGATCCGGGTGCGTGCCATCATCGAGTATATAAAGCGTGTAGTGCCGGTAGTCCTGCTCGATGCAGGAGCGCACCGATGTTTCTACGAAGTCGTTGCAGGTGGTGTACAGCAACGCGACCGGCGGCATCTCGCCGTTCGAATCGGAGGCCTCCGCGGCGAGCATGGACGCGCGTTTCGCCGCTTGGCGCCGATACAGCGTGCCGAACACGATCACCGCGATGTTATAGGCCGCATAGATCCACGCGAGATCGATGAACAACACGAAGAACCAAACGGAGATCTTCGCCGGCCAGGTATCGCCGAGCACCAGAAGCCCGGCGAGATGCGGCTGAAACCACACGACCGCGCCGATCCAGATGCTCAGCACCGTCAGATAGAAATGCGGTTTGGGTCGCCACTCCGCGCACTCGACGCCGCCCGCGGATGGCAATCGACCCGCGACCAGAACCTCAGGGTTCATGCGGGCGTTACAAGTGGACCGTCACGCCTGCGGCGAGCACGGTTTGAGCGTCGGAGCCTTCTGTGCTTTCGCGCCAGCCATAGAACTGAAATAGCGCTCGGGTGCCGAGCGGAAAGGATGCGTTGCCGAAAATACGATCCACGCTGCGATTTCCGAATGGTGTGTCTTTATTGCCGACCGCCGCGCCGATGCCGAGTTGTATTCTTTGCGGCATGGTGTAAGTGGCCAGGAGCGCACCGCGCACTTCTTGGGTCGAACCGTCGTCGCCAAAGTATACGGTCGGTTCGATCGCGAATCGATCACCCAGCCAGCGGTGCACGCTCACGTTGAAGACATATTGCGTGCCGTTGTCGTCGCTGTCCGCGAGCCAGATTCCGATCTTCGGTGTGGTATTGCCGAGAAAAAAGACCTGCTCGGCCGAGAACACCGGTTGTGTTTCGTCGGCCAGATCGCGCACACCGGCCTCGACGCGGGCGCCCATGTTCCGCCGATAATTCCAAAACCCGCCGACGGTGGTCGTCGCGGCGTCTTTCGCGCGCCGGTCGTCGGACAAGCCATCGAAACCCACGCCGCGATCGTGAATGACCCACAACCTCAGGTCTGTATTCAGTTGCATCGCCAACTGCGCGAAGCGAATACCGGAATTCGCCACATCGCCCGATTCGCTGCGCCCGCCAAGCACCGTCAGCGCGGGGCGCCGCTCGACTTGCGCCATCTCGACCGCTCTCAACCCTGAGCGGGCGGCTTCCATGTCCGGCTTCAATACCAGCGCTTGCCGATAAGCGTCTCGCGCGGATCGGAGATCGCCGGACATGTACGAGGCTTGCGCGATCGCCAGCACGTAGTCCGGATTGCCTTGATCTTCCGCGGCGAGCGCTTCGAACTGGCGCTTGGCATCCGCGGAGTTGCCGCGCCACAAATCCACGTACGCCAGACCTTTGCGCGCGTCTAAGTAGTACGGCTCGATCTTCTGCAGATACTCGAAAACCACGCGCGCCTCATCGTAGTTGCGCGCCCACGCGTGAGTCCATGCCACTCCGCTCAGCGCTTGTGGATTATTCGGCTCGCGATCGATAACCGTTTGATAGTCCGCGATGGCTTGATCGAAACGACGCAGCCAAGAGCGCATGCGCGCGCGGCCGAGCAACGCCGCCGTGTAGTCGGGCTCTTCGCTCAGGGTTTGACCGTAGAGTTGCTCGGCCCTGCTGTAATCGCCTTTGGCCTCGGCGCGCTGCGCTTCGATGAACGGAGGAGGCGCCGGTCTTTCCGCTGGAGCGGCGGCAGTCTGTGCCGCTGCGAATGGCGCCAATGCAAGACTAAAACCGAAGGCGAGGGCCAGAACGACGGCGGCGGTGGAGCGCTCGCTCTTATAAGAAGTGTGCATAGGTATTCCCGCAGTAGCACGAATTGTTCCCGTACCGGCGGCTCGTGTACGGGCCTTAAGACTATAAGCGATTAGTGCTGGCGCGAGGGGCTAGTCAACGCGCATCGAGCGATGAATACCGTGAGGAAAAATCGCCGTTTCAATCTCCCACTCCACGCGCTGCTGAGAAGTGGCGAGGCGATTGACAGCAACGGGCCGCACTCTGCTGTTTCCCGGCTGATGAGTAACGAGGCAGGTGTGAAAGTCTCCGGGTTTGATCGTCGCGAATCCAAACAGCAGATTCACTTTGCCTTCGGCAATCGTCTTCGGCGTATTCACACGCTCATCGCAAATCACGAAGTAACTCTCGTGAGGCGAGCCGCCGGCGAAGGCGCCATCCTGGTCGAGCGCGTCGAGGAATTCGTCCACCAGGTCGTGCGCACGCCTCCAGAACTCTGGTGTGTTCTGCTTCAACAAAAGCCAGCGGGTGCCGCGCTCTATGCTCGACATGATGAAGAGCGCGAGCCGCCTGGCGGGAAGGTATTTCCATTCCGGCGCGCAAGTATGGCCTGCCGCCAAAGTGACAGCGCTCATGGTCAAACGCGTGCTGGAGCGAACCGAAGCGAGCACGTTGATGCCGCCTTTCGCCAGCTTCACGCGGTCGGCGTCCGTGATCGATACCGCGGGACGCAGCCCCGGTCGCAGCACCGAATCTTCGGCTTCAGCCGCGGTCCACACCGGCCAGGATTCATCGCTTCGCGCGATCATGCCGGCTGCCGCGGCGCTGCTCCCGAAAATCTCATGACGATTGCGAAGCCGATCGAACGCGAGCACGCGCGGGTAGTACATCACGGCGTTCTCACTTTGGAACGGCCAGGCACGCATGCCCTCGATGGCGGCAGGCGTTGTCGGCCAACCCATCGGAGGGTCGACAATCAGAATGGCGTGCTGATCCCGGCAGAACTTCGCGGCGACGAGCAAAGTACTGAGGCCAACGTCTTGATCACGAGTCAGCGGTGGAATGCAAAGCAGGTTGAAAGCCGTGCCTTTGAGTGCAAAGACGCCGAGGCTTTGATTCGCGGAGCCGATCAGATCGTAGTCCGTGATCGGCTGGCCGTCTGCGCCATCGGCATTCGAATGCGCATAGGCGGCAAGCGGCCCGCCGGCTTGATTCCGCGTTCGATCCGGCCGCTTGGGCGGAACAGCGCCGTGTACGCGCACCAAGCGAGATTCAAGCAGGATATCCGTGATGAAGCGCTGCGAGCCGGGCTCGATCGAAACGCGGCGGAAAATCTCTTGTTCCTCGATGAGCTCCGTGCCCGGCGTGCGCACTCGCTGCACGACCAAGTTGAAGCGATCCGCCTCGCTCTCAGCGATGCCGTCATAGTCGACCGACGCACGCAGATATTCCCGGGTTCCGGGATTCACGCCGATCAGACGAAACGCAACGCCGCCGGCCGGCAAAGTAATCGAAGGCGGTGCCGCACTGTTTGCAACTCGCACGATGATGGCAGTGCGTCCGCCATTCTCGAAATACTGTTCCACTGCATACGACAGCGTGGACGGTTGCCACAAACTGCCGAAGCGCTGCTGGAACTGGGCGAAGCTGCGAACGGCCACCGGTCGATTCACAGGACCTTTCAAAGTCCTGCCGATGAAGGCGGTGACACCTGTGGGGACGCGCTCGATCGTGTGATCCGCGCCGTTCTGTTCTGAGATTTCTAAGTCGAATGCGCCGCGCTCGGCCACAAGAGCTCCTGGCGAACGCCGCGGACTCTAGCACGGAAAGGCGATACGTCGTCTAGCGGCGACGCCTCCAAAGGGTCACATTGCGATGTTTCATGAAGGGAATAAGGGCCAAGCCGGCCACGAATCCGCCGATGTGAGCGCGGAATGCCACGCCGCCCTCTGCTTCCGCACTGTTCGACGCGAACACATTCATCACAAGCTGCATCCCGAACCATGCTGCCAATACCCACACGGCGCGGTACCGGCCGAGTTGGATGATGAAAAATCCTAACGGCAATCCGAGCAGCACGCGGGCATGCGGATACAACAGCATGTATGCGCCGAGCACACCGGAGATCGCTCCGCTCGCACCAACCATCGGTACGGTCGACGTCGGATTAGGCAATGCCTGCGCGAGCACGGCCGCGAGCCCACAGATCAAATAAAACACGACGAACCGGCCGTGGCCCATCGCGTCCTCGACGTTGTTGCCGAAGATCCAGAGGTACAGCATGTTGCCCGCCAAATGCAGCAGCCCACCGTGCAAGAACATGGAAGTGACGACGGAGAACAACGGTGGGACCAATAGCAAATCGTCCGGTAGGGCACGATGACCCAGCAACACCGCCGGGATCGCACCGAGCGAATAGACGATTCGCTGCGCCGCCTCGGGTCCGCGGTAAATTTCCCAGAGGAAAACGAGCGTGCATCCGACGATCAGCGCGATCGTGATGAACGGTCGCGTGCGGGTCGGGTTATCGTCGTGTAGCGGGAGGATCATTCAGCGGCTGCGCTGCGGTCGTCGCCTCACGGTCGCGCGCTTGTTGCTCCTCGCGTGCGCGATCGGAATCCTCTCGCTGACGAGCGATCTCCGCGAGCATGAGCTGCAGCCACTCGGAAAGTTGCGCCATGTGATTCTTATTGGACCGGCGCCGACGCTTGCGCGTCAGGTGCCGGATTTACGCGGTTTAGCCGAACCGCCTGCGGTTTCGGGCTGAGACGGATCCCGATCCGACAGCACTTCTTGGAAGGTCTGCTCGTCCATCGGCAGATCGGTCTTGCCATCCCAAGTTGCGCCCTCGGGCACGCGATTCTGAACTTTCGTAGCGCTTGCGATCACCTGTTCGACGCTCGCGTCCAGCGTCGACACCGAAACGGGAATGCCGCG
>Ga0307515_10016791_pt1 | contig 13385 bp, 7 predicted proteins | sample 17_EM_MG_FD_194513 | JGI IMG/M metagenome (GOLD analysis project Ga0307515, IMG submission 194513) | Populus trichocarpa ectomycorrhiza microbial communities from riparian zone in the Pacific Northwest, United States - 17_EM | ecosystem: Host-associated > Plants > Roots > Unclassified | place...
GATGGCATCATTCAGGGCGACGCCTTCCTTGCGGCGGGGAGGCACTTTTTTAACCTGATCGCGGATCCCATCGATGATGTCGCCCGCTCGATAAGTGTCGTTCACTACGCACTCAAGCGCTTCACTGACTTCCGCGAGGTCCGGCGGGTCTGCCGCGAGAAAGCGCAGCGCTGCGTGTGCGTTGTTGCGTATCGCGCCAATCGGCTGATTGACTTCGTGCGCGATGGAAGCGGCGAGCTGTCCCATCGTTGCCAGCCGGCTCGCGTGCGCCAGCTGCATCTGCAACGCGCGCAGCGCATCGGCAGCACGCTTGCGCTCGGTCAGGTCGAGCACGAACGCAACGCCCTGGTACCCACCTTCTTCGAAGGTTGCCACGCCGATCAAAACGGGCACACGACTGCCGTCCTTGCGGAAAAATTCCTTTTCGAACGGTTGCAAGCTGCCAGTCCGCTTCAGCTCCGGCACCAATTGCTGTTCATCACGCTCGCGCCATTCCGGCGGCGTCATGTCTGTCCAGAGGACGCTTCTGGAGACGATATCTTCACGGTCGTATCCAACCATGCGTAGAAACGCGTCGTTGGCCTCGAGAATCCGACCCTGAATATCCCAAATGATGATGCCGATGATATTGGCATCCACGAGACGCCGGATTCTGGCTTCGCGTTCGGCGAGATCCCGGTACAGACACGCGTTCTCCATTGAGATTGCCGCTCCCGAAGCAAGCAACTTCAGAATGGCCATTCGAGCAGGAGTGAACGCGTGCGGCGTGAGGTTGTTTTCCAAGTACAGCATCCCTAGCAACCTGGCCTGCTTGAGAATCGGAAGGCAGAGCACCGATCTTGCGTGGTGCTTGCGAATGTAGTCATCGGCGGAAAACGGGCTCTGGCCCGAGGCATCTGGCAGCAGAACGCTCTCTTTGGTCCGCAGGACATAGCGGAAAACGGACTCCGGCAGATCTGCAGTGGTTACACTCGCTTGTCGCAGATCGACTGTCACCTCATTGCCGCGGGTTGTGACTTCGGCTTCTATCCGATGTTCATCACCTAGCGGAAGAATCAACAGACCTCGCTCGGCGCCGGCGTGCTCGATTGCCGTGCGCATAAGCGTATCGATCAGCTTTTCCAGAACGATCTCACCCGATACCGCTTCCGAGACTTTGACCACGGTCCCGAGGTCCAGGTGTTCCACCGTCTCCGCGATCGCGGTCGGCGCGTGCGGCGCAGTGACCTCATCGCGCAGCTGCGGGTAGGTCTCATCCAGCTGTCGCACCTTGCCTTGCGCACCCCAGCGAAGGTAGCCATCACGCGCGTTCTTCAGATACGCGTAAGCGAACGTTGCGAAGCCGCGAGTCGCATAAAACCGCGCAGCCAGTTCGAAGGCCAGCGCCTCGTTCTGAACGAAGCCGTTGTCCCTGGCAGATCGGATCGCCTCCTCGTACAAGTCCATGGCCTCGGCCGGCCGGCCTTCGATCCGAGCGATCTCCGCCAACACCAGTACGTACCGGTTGTGATAGTTCTGCGGACAGTTGTCGGCCCAGTGTTTCAGCTTCTTCATCTTGCCCTCGAGAAGACTGGCAAATTGCGCCTGCTCGTTTCGCGACGCGCTTGGGTACAGCGCCGCCACGGTGAGGGCGTGGTAGAAGTGATGGGTTGCCTCGATGGGCGTGGCCATCGCGGCGCCGAGCATTGGCTCCGCCAGGCGCGCGGCAACCAAAGCCTCCGCATGCCGGCCGTGCAGGAAGGCGAGAATCTGCTTCATGATCGGATGGAAGACGATGCCGCAACCGAAAGCAGCCTTCGCAATCGTCGCGAGTGATGCGCCCTCGTCGAAGCCGGCCGCGTTGAACTTCAGTGGATCGCTCGTCCTTCCCTGCAGGCTGATGACGAACTGTTGCTCGAGTTGGATCGTCTGGTAGACAGCGTCGTTGTGGCTTTGGCGGGCAAAGATGGCATTGCGCGCCGCCAACGTGCGTGCCTCTTCGAGCGGGTCGCCTCTTTCAATCGCCTGCCAGACCATTAAAAAGGCCAGATGGCCGGCGTAGACCAGGTCGCCGACTTCGAGGCATGCGCGCAACCCCTGTTCCAGGATCGGCACGCCGGTCGCGAAGTGACGGCGCCAGAAATTGACGTGGTCGCCATGAAGATGCAGAAGCGTCCCGCGCAAGCGCGCGTTGTTGAATCTTTCGTTGAGCCGCAGCGCCATCTCGGAGAGCTCGAACGCTTGCGCCATCTCGCCGTAGACGCCGACAAGCATCAGGGCATGCACCGCGTAGGCGTAACTGGACTGGTCGGTGTTGCCATATCGGAGCGAGAAGTTCACCGCCCTCATGACCATCAGCGGGAACAGCTTCGGCCTCCCGTTGTATGCGCTAGGCACCGCATCGACGAGCAGGTCGATGATGGCCCGCACCACGGGGACATCCGCTGCCGGCGCATCAAGCAGATCACCGATGCGGCGCTCACCCAGGTTGACGGATACGGCTCGATACTCCGCGTCCGCGGCTGCCTGGATCTCATCGTCTGATTCGGGAAAGGTGACACCGAACAGCTGCAGTGCTTCGAGCGCGAGGACGAGGCTCTCGTCGTACCCGCTGCCGACCTGACAGACCTTCATGTGCAAGCTGTAGATCCGGGCGCGGTCGAGATCGGTGCGCGCATTGCCCAGCATCAACTCGAACAGCTGGTCGGCCGAGTCAAAATTGCCCACCAGGTATTCACACTCGGCGAGACCCAGATAAAGCTCGAACGTCGCGTCGTAGTACCGCGTCCAGGCATCTGCAGCAACCAGCGCCGCCGCTTGTGCCAGATAGTCGCGTGCAGCGCCATAAGCGATGCCGGCCTTCGCTTTCACACCGGCGAGGACGTTCAGCCGAAGCAGCGCCATTTTCTCTTCGACGTCGACGATCAGATCGACGGCCTGGTTCAGTTGGTTGACCACTGCGAAGATGCACTCGGCCGTGGGCTCCATTGCGGTCGCCGCGCGCAGCTGGCGTCCGATGCGAAGGTGCACTCCGGGTCGCAACGCCGGCGGGATCAGTGCGTACGCCGCCTCCTGCACGCGGTCGTGCGCAAACCGGTAAGCAGATTCGAGACGAATAAGGAGGCCAGCTTTCGTAGCGTCCTGGAACGCCGAGTGGATCTCTTCATCCGGGCGCTCGCGCACGATGGCGAGCGTCGCGAAGTCCGCGATGTTGCCGAGGCAGGCGAGCTCCTTCAAACCTTCCTGTGCAGCAGCCGGCAGTCGCTTCAGCCTCACAACCATCAATTGCACGATGTTGTCCGTGTAGCCCTTGGCGGCAATACGCGCGAGGTCCCAGGTCCAAGCCGCAATACCCGCATCGAGAAACAGAAGCGCCTCAGCGGCGAGCTCGGTCAGGAATTGGATCGCGAAGAACGGATTGCCGCCCGTCTTTTCGGCCACCAGGCGCGCGAGCGGACGCACGTGTTGCTCGTCGCAATGCAAGGCGCCCGCGACAAGCCGGCCCAGATCATCGAGCTCGAGCGCCGCAAGCACGATCTCGTTCACACGTGTGCCCGCTCGGCGTAACGCATCAAGCGCCAGCACGAGCGGATGCGAAGGCCCGACTTCGTTGTCACGATAAGCCCCGATCAGCAGCAGGTGGCGCGTCTCGTGCTGACCGACTAGGTCCTCGACCAGAGCCAGTGTCGCGCCGTCGATCCATTGCAGGTCGTCGAGAAACAGCACCAGTGGGTGCTCGGACCGGGCGAACACATGTAGGAAGTCGCGAAACACCATCTGAAAGCGGTTGCGCGAGTCTTGCGGTGGCAGGTCCGGGACCGGGGGCTGCTTGCCGATGACGAGCGCAAGCTCAGGAATGAGACTCGCGATGAGCTGGCCGTTCGGCTCCACGGCTCGTCTGATGGAATCGCGCCAGCGAGCGAGATCCGCTTCGCCGCTGCGAAGGATCATCTGCACGAGGGCCTGCAATGCCTGGGCGAGTGTGGCGTACGGGATGTCGCGCTTGAATTGATCGCACTTTCCCGCAGCGAAGATCCCCTTTGACAGGCTCAGTGCCTTGCGCAGCTCATTGACGACCGACGATTTGCCGATTCCGGAGTATCCGGAGACGAGCATCAGCTCGGAGCTGCCTTCGGTGGCTACGCGCTCGAATGCCGCAAGCAGCGCCTGGATGCTCTGCTCGCGCCCGTACAACTTTTCGGGAATTCGTAGGACATCAGGGATGTCGTGTGCCGCCAGAGCAAAAGGCTCGATGCTAACGGCCAGCTGATAGGTCGTCAGGCAACGTCGCAGGTCGGCGTCCACACCGGCGGCGGTTTGATATCGATCCTCCGGCGTCTTGGCGAGCAACTTCATGATGACAGCCGAGATTGCTGCAGGCACGCCTGGCGTCCGTTCGGCGGGTGGCACGGCCTGGCGCGCGATATGGCAATGCACTAGCTCCATGGCATCGGCGGGTGCAAACGGGAGCACGCCGGTGACCATCTGGTACAGGGTCACACCCAACGCATATAGATCGCTGCGCGCATCGACGGAGCGGTTCATCCGGCCCGTCTGCTCCGGCGCCATGTAAGCAAGGGTGCCGACAATGATCTCGGGAGGTTGGGGCGACGGCCGCTCGCGCGGGAGTCGAGATGCAATGCCGAACCCGGTGAGCCAGACGTTCCCGGTCGCGGAATCTACGAGCACGTTGGCAGGCTTGATGTCCTTGTGAATGAGTCCACGTGCATGGAATCGGCCAAGTGCGCCAGTCAGAGACACGGCGAGTCGTAAAAATCGACCGATCTCCATCGGTTCGCGGATGAGGCGATCGAGGGGCACGCCCGCCGTGTACTCGACCACCAACATTGCCCGTCCGCGTTCGCGCACGAGCTCCAACGGCCGCAATGCCCACGCGCCGTCGAGGTAATCCTTGAGCTCGTATTCGTGCGCGAGACGATTGATGCTCTCGAGCGTCGGATGCTCGGCGCCGGAAAGGACGGCTATGAAAGCATGCCTATGGCCCTCAGCATCATCGCGCCATAGTTTGCAGAAGGCACGTTCGGTGTCTTCCCATAACACCTCTAACGAATCATTTCCCCAGGCGGCGCCCATTGACCTTTATGACACACCTCGAAACGCCCTGCCGCGCGCGACAGCGGAACGAAGGCAGTCGATCAGGACAGCCTCCACCAACGGCTTGGCGAGATAGCAATCGACCCCTAGGGTCAACATGCGCTCCCGCACACCATCGTCCGGATACGCAGTGACGAGGATCGTTGGAATCGCGCGCCCCGTCTCGAGCAGACGTTCGTAAAGCTGGACGCCCGTCATTTCAGGCATGTGAATGTCAGCGACCAGACAGGCGGTAGCAGTGAGTTTGGGGGAGGTAAGAAATTCCGCGGCGGATGGGAACACCACGGCGGCGTAATTCAGCGACTTGAGCAGCCTTCGCATCGAATCGCGAAAAGACGGGTCATCATCGACGACCGAGATCTGTGAATGCTGGGACAAATACGGCCTCCGCCCGGCGGCGCGGTTGAGCACCGCTTCTCTCACCAAGAATGACGCTGTTCCAACCCTGGAACTCTAAACTTTGGTTTAGGGCCATTGCCCCCCGGGAGGCGACTGCACACTGTCCTTGTGGATACGTTAGGGCTAGGATCAAAGCTCGGCGGCGGCAGCGAACCTGCGAGAAGAATGATGCGCTTTTCCGTGGACTTTCGATCGCGAGCGAGAGTAATGCCGGATTCAAGTTCTTGCGTAGTCGTGATCGACGACGATCCTGATTTTCGCGAATCGCTCGGACGACTCTTGCGATCCGTTGGCCTGCATTACCGACTGTTTGCGTCGATCGCGGACTTTGTGGAAGCCGAACCACCCGACAGCCCTACCTGCCTGGTCCTCGATGTGAGATTGCCGGGGCGAAGCGGACTGGATTTTCAGCGCGACCTCGCCGCGGCGGGCGTTGCACTCCCAATCGTCTTCATCACCGGACATGGCGACATTCGGATGACGGTGCAGGCGATGAAGGCGGGCGCCATCGAGTTTCTCACCAAGCCGTTCCGGGACCAGGATTTTCTGGATGCGGTAAACGTGGGGCTCGCTCGCGACCGTGCGCGCCGCGAGAATCAAGAATCGCTGAGCGCGCTCCGAGCGCGAGTCGAACAGCTGACCCCGCGAGAGCGCGCGATTCTGCTTCAGGTCGTCGAGGGCCGGCTGAACAAGCAGATCGCCGGCGAGCTGGGCATCACTGAAACCACGGTAAAAGTGCATCGGAGCAACATGATGCGGAAGATCAAAGCCGCCTCAGTCTCAGAGCTCTGCCGGATGGTGGACAAACTGAAGCTTCTGCCGCAGAGCTGCGAGCCCTCGTAAACCCCGGAGGCCAAGACGACCGCTTTGAGACGCGCCGCAAGCCCCAGTTTCGCCGCGAGTCAGTAGTGGGGGTAAGCAACACCACGTTTGCGCACGGAGCGGAGAGTTCGGGTGCCGCGCAGCTTTTAAGATTCGGTCTTCAGTTCAGCTGATCGATCGTAAGCGTTGCGGGAGGGACGCTGGTTAACCCGGCGCTCGCCGTGTTGATCTGTATGTGCGGTTTCCCGCATACGGCTCCTACGTTAAGTGAGTCGCGCGAAAGCGCGCCTAAGGATAAGGATGAAGCATCCTGGGTTCGGGCACACAGAGTGCTGAAAGCATCCTTCTCAGATCAATCGACTCGCAAACTTTGATTACCGTTGATGTTGTCCACCAACTCGAACCTTTGTACTGAGCGCATGTACTGAGCGCGCATACTCCGCAACTTGGCGACATAAGACTTAGCAGTACGCGACGCGCGGTTCGCGCCTGAGGTGTCACTTCCCCGTGCACGCACGTAGAATCTCTTTCGCCAAATGAAGTCACTCCCTGTAACTCAATGCTCGGGAGAGTAGAGAGACATGAGTACTGTTTTACTCGCTGTGTTCAACGACTACGACGCCGCTCAGCGTGTACGCATCACGCTGATCCGAGACGGATTCCCTACAGATCGCGTCGAGCTCACAGCCGCTCATGAGTTGGGCCGAGCTGCCTTCCAACCAGCCGATTCATTGCATGGCAAATGCGCTGAATACTTCCGCGCTTTGCTTGGACGTGAAGACGAGCAGGACTACCCCGAAATGCTCGCCCAAAGTGTCGACAACGGCGCAGCCACGATTGCGGTGCTTCCGCGAGGCGCGGTCGAAACGGCACGTGCGACACAAATTCTTCAACAAGCTCATCCCGAAAACGTGGTGGGGCACGATCTTGCGAATCACGGATGGGAACATGCGGCGGCCAAGCATGACAGGGCCTGGGCTCAGCACGTTTGGTTCGAGCACTCGCCCAACGGCCCCGACTGCATCTACTGCCGTCTGTTTCCGCATCTCGCACTGACTGCTCCATCAGGTCGTGGCGCGCCGAAGCTAGGCTCGGCGCCTGCCCTGGCGGCGGATTCTCACCCGTTAGCCATGGAGAGCCCGGGAGACTTCGCGGCCGTCCGCTCGAGGGCAGCGCAATCTCAGCACTTTGGTGTCCGTCGTGTGCACCCGTTCCAATCCCTCGAGTGGTTGCGCAGGGGGTGGGACGATCTGTGGCATCTTGGGTTTTCGAGCCTTGCGTACGGCGTGCTGATTGCCGCGCTGGGCGCCGTGCTCCTGATGCTGGGCAGCAGTCATCCCTACTTCATCGCCGCCGCGGTGTCCGGCTATCTGCTGGTCGGTCCTATCATGACCATGGGAACGTGCGAGCTGTCGAGACGACGCGCCGCAGGTGAGCCGGTCGGATTTGATGAATCCTTGCAGACCGTGACTCGCAATTCCCCAGAGCTTTTTAGATTTGGCGCCATACTCGCTGCTATGGCAGTCGTCTGGTTCGTAGCATCCGAGGTCATGCTGCGATCGGTCTTTCACAGTTTGGAACCCACCGCAGCGGAGATGCTTTGGGGCGGGTTCACGGAATCCGCCAGCCGCGCTGAGATCATCGCCTACGTGAGCTCCGGAGCAGTACTTGCCGGCCTGGTATTCGCCATGTCCATCGTAGCAGTGCCGCTCATCATCGACCGGAATGCGAGCGTGACGGAAGCGATTTGGGCCAGCCTGAGAGCGACCTTCTGGAATCTTCCGGCAATGCTCGTCTGGAGCACACTCATCGTTACGCTCACGGCGCTCGGCTTTGCAACACTGCTCGTCGGTATGATTTTCGTCGCGCCGCTCTTAGGGCACGCGACTTGGCATGCGTACCGAGATCTCGTTGAATAGGAAGTGACCGACTAAAGATTGCGAGAGATCGAGGTGCCAATGCCTCCGCGCCGGATTTAGAAGTATGAGCCGCCGCTGAACGTGGCTCGGTCGGCATCGAGCGCTTCGGGCCGATTGGCGTCGGTGATCTCGCTGGTCGCGCCGGCCGCGGTCGAGGCGGTTGCGGCAAAAGTGTCCGCCGGATGTTCGTAAGCATCGACACCACCCTGCCTGAGATAGACCCCGCTCTGATGACAGATACCACGACGATAGTCGAATAACTAAAGCGCCTACTAAGGCGCACTCGGGGAGTCATCAACCGTGGGCCAGCAGCAGCCGCACGGCGCGCCATCCATTTCTAAGATGGCCGCCGCCGGACAGACTTTGCCGCCGATCGCCAAAGTGGTGGTCGCCATTCACGGCATCGGCAGCCAGACGCGCAGCGACACAATTCGCTCCGTTGCGCATCGGTTTGGAGATCGATCGCCCGTGCCCCTGCCCGTGATGCCGCTGGGCTATTTCCACATCGGCAACATTGGCCAAGTGCTCGCGAGCCGGCTGGATACGCCACCCCACAGCCCCCTTGCAACGATAGGTTTTGCCGAGGTTTTCTGGGCTGATATTCCGAGGGGAATCGTCAAGAAAGAAGACACGCTCGAAGAGACCAAGGCGTGGGGCAAGTCGGTGGTAAGCCGCGCACATGCGACCTATCTGCTCACGGTCAAGAAGTTCGTCGACGACCGCCAGCCCATTCCCGAGATCTACATCGTTGCGCACAGTGAGGGCACGGTCGTCAGTTTCTTGGGCCTGCTTCAAGCGCTCTCCGGCCTAGTGGTCAAGGATCCGGACGACCAGAGCAAGACTGCGGGCACAGGATGGATCGATCACGTGCGAGGTTTCATGACGCTTGGCTCGCCGATCGACAAGCACTTCCTGTTGTGGCCGAAGCTCTGGGAGAACTTGAAGCTTGAAAGCACCGGGGACGCTAATTCGGGAGCCGTGACGTTTCCGGGAAACGGCCAGGCTCGCCTTACGCTGAATCAGCCGATCCAATGGCGGGAGGGGTCGGATGCGAAGCCCTATCCCCTGATGGGCCTCTGGGGTCCTTCATCGAAGAACGCCAAGGAGACATAGCCATGCCAGCTCTCACCCGGCTCCTCACGTTGCTCCATGTCTCCGACCTGCACGTTGGCGACATCGATCCAAGCTCCGGAGACGCACTGATTTCGAAAGCATTCGGCAAGTTGGTGAGTAACAGCACCTGGTTTGATGGGCTCCTCGGCCATCACAGCAGAGGGCTGGAGCACTTGGAGAAGTTCTGGGGCGAGCTGCGTCGGACGGATGCAGAAGCGAAACTCGTCGTAAGTGGCGATGTCACTCGCTGCGGCGGCACAGTCGAACTTGATAATGCAGAGAGCTTCCTGAGCGCGAAACTATCGCTGCCGGTGGGTCAGATAGGCCTGGGTGTCGCGACGTGGCGCGACCATACGATTCCCGGCAACCATGACCACTGGCCCGGCAATGCGAGGATATTCGGCGGCCCGAACCCCGCAGTCGTTCCGCGACTCATCGTTCCCAACCCCACCGTCCAAGTCCTGAAGTCCGGTGGAAAGACGGTGCAGCTCATCAACATCAACACCGACGCAGGGGTAAGACCGAACGGCTTTCAGCGCATCTTCGGGATCGGGGAGTTTCGCAGAGAGCTCGCGAACGTGAAGGTCATTCTGAGTGGGATGCCAGAGTTCGACGTGCGCGTACTACTCATGCACCACTCATGGCACAAGAAAGGGCTGCTGCGAATTTCGCGCGGCTCCCGGGCTGCGCTGGCGCAGTTTCTCGATCAGGAAAACATTCACATCGTTCTGACCGGTCATGTGCATGATCCCGCCGTAGTTCGATTCGCCCCTCCCGGGACGAAGTGGACCGTCACGGAATGCCGATGTGGCACGACCACGCAGATGGACAAGATGGCGTATGACGCGAAAACGCTGTTCGGCCACTTCCCGCGGCGGCCCGACTGGCCGTCGAACTCACTGCTCGTGCACCGCCTGTTCGCCGATAGTGCCGGGAAGCTGTTCTGGCGTGTGAATACCTACGTGCGACTTCGGAGTGGCTTCACGGATATGGGGAAGAAGGGGATGAAAGACATCCCCATTCCATGAATCACGGCGTCTTCAGCGAATTTTGAAGCTGCCGGTGGAAGCCAGATGCACTGCCGGTGCAGAAACCGTCTCGCCCTGAGTCACTTCTACTGCACTCCATCTGCGATACAGTTCGGGCGCTTCGTTGAACGACAAATGAAGACTGTCCGCAATCACGTGCAGGGTGTCCCGCGTATTTTCGACGACCCGATAGCCCCCAAAGAGATGGGGGAAATATTCCGCAACCTCACGCAGCCAAGCGAGCAACAGTGTCGCCGAGTTGCTCTCCAGACCCGGTGTTGCCCTTATCTGTGCCAGAAGCCGCTGGTCCATGGTCGGTCCGGCCAGCGATAACCGAACGCCCGAGCTCGTCCCACGCGCGTCATGAGTTCGCCTCAATAGCATCGAAACGCCTTCCGTTACGTCGAAAATGGTTCCAGGACTGATGCCATACCTGAGGAGTCCCGCCGCAGGATGCATCTCAGTCATCTCCCATTGCGAGAGAAGGTTTCGCCAGACCGTATCAGTCAACCTACGCGCACCGTAGAAATGGGTGTCCCAATCCAGGAGCCGATTCGGCAACTGCTCGATCATTGCATCGAAGGCGAGAGCAATTTCCTTGTTCTCCTCAGCATGCATCGTGGCAATGGCTTCTGCGATCGCGTGATCGTGTTCGTCCGGCGCGCCCTCTTCCGCGGCACCCAGCGTTTCATAGATGACGGCAAGCCACTCCGGATCTTTCTCCATCCGGGCGCGCTCGTGCTCGGAGAATTCCTCCGTCGTCTCTTCGAGCGCCGAAAGAATTTCGGTTGCGCGTGCATTCACTTGGCGCAGCAGTGACTCATCCTTGCCGGAGACGAGCGCGCGTCTCAGGAGCGCGAGCGCGCTTTCGGGCGCATCGGTAATGCGTGCCTTGATGTTCATTGTTGTTTTCCTCAAGTTACTGCGATTCGAAGGGTTGTAAAGAGCTGAGAGCAGCATCGCGACGCTGCGCGACTCTACTATCTGCAAATCCAGTGGCGCGCCTTCGCCTGTCGTATCGCCCTCGGCCGAGAGCTGATCCAGAATCAGCACGAGCTCCTTGCGCACGTGATAACGCGAAACGTTGTTTGTTCGCGCGAGAGCTCGCTCGTTGCCGGCCATGCCGACGAAGAGATCGTTGAGGAACTTGCGCTGCGGGCCGGGCAGTCGCTCCAGGGCCTGAGCAAGACGCTCGACGTGAGCACTTGCGTCCAGCGTTTCCTCGACGGACGGCCCGCCGTCGATGAAGGCATGCGCGAGATCCACGTCCACGACCTTATGTGCCCACTGCGCCAGCCGGACGATGCGTCGCCTGGCGAACCGATAGAAGGACTTGAAGACATACGCTTCGAACGAGGCGCGCGAAGCGTCGAAACGGTTCGTCAGCGATGCCCACTCCTTCTCATAGAAGTCGTGGATGAGATCGGACGCGTCCGCGGGCTGCGCGTAATATCCCTTGCGTGCGAGCTTGCCGATCACTCGCCAGAGCAATCGCCGAAAGTCCTCGAAAGGAGGCGTCCTGCGCTTCGGGGAGGCAGAAGCGCTCTCCGGCAATGGGTTTCGCGTATCCATAGGATCGTCAACCCGTCCTTGAGTTTTGGACCTTCTTGTTTGTGTCCATACCCTATATTGCGTTCAGCAGGGCTCGTGGTCGAAGATTCAGGTTAACGCACTGATTTTCCTGCGAATTTCGCACCTATCAGCCGGTCCTGAAATCGACTTCCGCTTAACTTAACACGAAGCTTGGCAGAGCTGTGAGCCACGCGATCGTAGCCGGATCTCAGCAAGATTCGGAATGCTCCCCGATGCTTGAGCCAGCATGCTGCGGTCTTCGACGAAGGAGCGACTTATGGACTTCCAGATCTCCGGCCTGCCGCTGGCCGAGTTCCAACCCCTGTTCACGCACACAGATGCGGCGCTCGCCGAACGAGGCGTCCTTCGCCGCGTGGCTGATAAATGCCCCGGCTTTCCATGCCGCGTGAGTCTGCTTGATGCAGAGCCGGATGAGCGCGTGCTGCTCCTGAACTATGAGCATTTGTCGGTCGCCAGCCCATATCGATCGCGGCATGCAATCTACGTGCGCGAAAACGCAGTCGAAGCGCATCTTGCAGTGAATGAAGTACCTCAGCTGCTCACCACGCGTCTGTTGTCGCTGCGCGCGTTCGACAATGCAGGAATGATGCGCGCGGCGGACGTCGTGCAAGGGAGGGATATCGTACCGGTCATCGAGGGCATGCTCGAAGATGCCGAAGTGGCCTACTTGCATGTTCACAACGCAAAGCCTGGTTGCTTTGCCGCTCGTGTCGATCGAGCGTAGACATGAAGTCGATGAGGGCCCCTCGCGCCGGCAAACCGATAGCTCGCGGCGGACTTCAATCGATCACACGAACGGCCGCGATACCCAGCACGCGTGAGTGCCGCTACAAATCTTGTGCGGCAAGGCAATTCGGCACACCGGTCCATCCTCGAAACGCTTGGCATCAATCAAGATGCATTCGGAGGTGCCGCTGCGCTCGTCCGTGACGAAGCTAACGAGATATCCATCGTCCTCATCTCGAGCCCCGACTCGAGGCGCAAACGGCGCTTCGCTGCAGAACCGGCCTTTTTCCAGCGGAAGATGCCAAGACTTACCGGTCTTCAGATCGTGTTTCACGAGGCCGTTCAGCAGAAACCATCCCGGCTCGCCTGTGGCGCTGTACACGTACCGATGTGGTCTTCCCCCGAAGCGCTGATTGATAACGCCGAACTCCACTACGCGATCGTCCAGATGCTCTTCGCGCGTCGTGCCAGTTTTCAGATCGAAGCGCCAGCGATGGAGCTTGGACTGAAAACTGTGCTGATCGATGAACGCCATCATGCGCTCATAGCCGGGCGGCGCCGATTCCAGCGGCTTGGGGAACGGATTCTCTTGAAAGTATCCGTCAACAACAATCTCGTTCCCTTGCTCAAAGGCATTCAGGTAGTGGAGCACGTAGGTCGGCGCTGCCTCGAACCAGCGGATATCCGCCGT
>Ga0307515_10016792_pt1 | contig 13385 bp, 2 predicted proteins | sample 17_EM_MG_FD_194513 | JGI IMG/M metagenome (GOLD analysis project Ga0307515, IMG submission 194513) | Populus trichocarpa ectomycorrhiza microbial communities from riparian zone in the Pacific Northwest, United States - 17_EM | ecosystem: Host-associated > Plants > Roots > Unclassified | place...
TTCCCCGTACTAACTTATAGGCTAGTATTTCGTCAACCTTCTATTTATTATTACCGTTTACTTAAACTGGTAGGGGGGGCTTATTCATTTATTTAGGCAATAGGTTATTTATAGCTTTCCGTAACTTATCTAGTAAGAAAATAGGGTAAACCCTAATTAAATCTAGGAGCTTTATCTTATATAAGTTGCCTATTTTCTTAAGAACCTTATACAGTCCTGCCATCTAGTAGTCCAGCTTATGGCTAGGTCATTTGGTTTTCTAATTCCTTATTATAACCTAGACTATATCGCTAGGGATAAAGTCGGGCTCTTGACGGTATTTATTCGCCTACTGTTCTATTAACCTCTAAGCTTTTTTTAGGTTCTTATAGGCTACCGTCTAAGCTTCCTCCAATTATTTGGCGTACTGTTGGGCCTTAGTATAGGATAGCTTCTCTTATATAGTCTAGGGTTCTTCTAGCCTTTTCTAGTTAAAGCTTATATAGGGTAAATATCCTATTTCTAGCTAAATTAGGGCAAACCCTATAGAGTTATAGGGTAGGGTTACTTGCGCGTAGTCTATTAAGGGTAGTAGTTTAGACCAGTTATCCTAGAAATAGTTAATAAAGGGTCTAAGCCTCTAGTCTAGGTACTAATTTATAATCTTCGTCTAGCCGTTTATCTGGGGGTAATAAGCTATAGAAAGCTTTAGCTTAATGCCTAAGATTTAGGTAAACTTATTCCAGAAGGCCGATATAAACTATAGCCTATAATTAGACATAATAGTATCTAATAGTCCGTAGATTTGGTAGACGTAATAGATATATAGCTAGGCTGCCTCTTTAGCATTAATGTTCTTATAATAGGGAATTAAGAACGGGCGTTTACTAAAGTGGTTAACTATAACTATAACTATATTATATCCGTTATAGTCCCTAGGTAGTTTATAAAAGTCTATAGAGATATACTACTAAGGGCGCTCTAGTATTAAAAGTGGCTTAAGTAGTCCTAGGGTCTTATCCTATAGAATTATAGCTCTCCGGTAGTCTTCGTAGTTCCATATATATTAATTAATATCTATAACTATTCTCGGCTAGTAGTAGCGGTAGTTAATAATTTTACGGGTCTTGTTCTTACTAGGGTATACCGTAAAGACTTAGTAATAAGCTTCGCGGATTAGTTTAGTCTATAGATTATTAACGTTAGGGACTATAAGCCGCTCCTAGTATAGGAGCAATCCTTCCTCCATCTTAAAATTAGGGTCTCCCTTTATAGCTTATTTACGGAGGGCCCTTAAGGCGTTAGCTATGCGGTTTACAGTTAGGAGGTAGTTAATTAGCCCTATTAGCTTATCTAAGGACTCCTTTATTAGTACTAGCTCGTTTTACTAGGAGTCTAGCTCCTTAAGGATCTATAGGTCAAGCTATTCTAAATAAAAGAGGGCGCGCGTCTAATATTAGGTCTTTAGCTTATCCTAGGGTCCTATATCTTATTCTCTTTAGGTTAAGGTATTAGCCTTAGAGTTTTGCTTACTAGAATAATACATAATTATAAAAAAGAACTAGGAGAGTATTTCGGCCCACCGGGCTTATTATTTAGTAAGCTGCTTTATAGTTATAAAGTACTCTAAGGCTTTGTAATCTGTATATATCCTAATCCAAAAGTTTATACCTTTAAGCTCTGCGCGCTACTAGGAGAGTAATTAAATAATAGCTAGCATTTCTTTATTATATACTTTGTAGTTATACTTAGCTAGGTTTATTGTTTTTAAGAAGAAAGCAATAGGGTACTATTTACCGTCTAGATATAACTGTAATAAAATTCCCGCTACGACCCTATTAGAGGCGTCCGTTTCTAATATTAATTTAAGGTTTAGGTTATAGTAATAAAGAATTAGGAAAGAGATAAGCCAATCCTTTATCTCTTTAAAGGCCTCTATATAGCTATTATTAAAGATAAAAAGCGTATCCTTCCTAATTAGTCGTATAAGAGGTTTTGCTATAATTCCGTAGTCGCGGATAAACCGGCAGTAGAAGTTATAAAAACTAAGGAAGGATTGGATTCCTTTTACTATATAAGGAGGCTTCTAGTTACGGATTGCCTCTACCTTCTTAGGGTTAACCTTAATTCCTTCTATAGTTATAATAAACCCGAGGTATTTTATACGTTTTACCCTAAACTTATATTTCTTAATATTAACTTATAAGCCCGCGTTTTATAGTCTCTCTAGGACCTTCTTAACATAAACTTAATACTTAAGTTTGTTGTTTAAGTATATAAGAATGTCGTCTAGGTATACCGTACAGAACTTATTAAGGTAATTAAAAAGAACGTTATTTATATACCTTTAGTATAGAGCCAGTCCGTTTATTAATCTAAAAAAAAGAACTTTATATTTATAGGAACTATAACGGGTACGGAACGTTATTAAATCTTTAAATACGGGGTTTATCCTAATTTGGTAGAAAGCCTAGCGGATATTAAGTTTAGTAAAGATCTTTACCTAGCTTAGACATATAAGGGTCTCATTAATTAAAGAAATAGGATACTGATCCTTTTAAGTAATAACGTTTAGCTTCTAATAGTTAATATAAAAGCGAAGGCCTCTATTAGGCTTTTTTATAAATAGAATAGGAGAAGTAAAAGGGGCTTAATTTAGCTCGATAAACCCTTTATCCAAGTTATTAATTAAGTACTACTTTATTACTTTTAGCTTATCTATTAATTATTAGTAAAGGGGGCTATAACCTAGTAAGTTATTAGCTTTTAATTAAATCTTATAATTGTATGTCTGGTAAGGGGGTAACTTATCTAAAGCTACCTTTAAGAATGCATCTGTTACGGACGCTTTAAGTACAATGTTATAACTACTTAGAGAAGAGACAGAAGAAGCTAGTTGGTTAATACGAGCATGGTCTAAAATAGAGCCGATAGAACCATGTGACGAGGAATGGTAACTAAGGTTATATAATATGCTACGTGTTAAACAAAAGGGATAGGAGGAACTTATATACCTTATATATAAGACGTATATTATGTATAAGAAAGATTTTATAGGAGTATAGTTGTGTATTTAAGGACCCTTAGTCCCTACCTAGATAGTTCCTTCTTTATAGTGATTCTTAGAATATAATAGGAGTTAATCTATTAGGCAACCACTCTACCAGTTATTATTACGTTATTGACTTTTATACTTGTATTTCCTATATACCTAGCCTAATAATAGGACCTATTATAGTTCTTACTACAAGGTTCCGTTATATAATCACTACCTAGTTACGGTATTAATATAGAAAGTTAAATAATATGCTACTAAAAGCAGCCACTATAACGCTATTAACGGCGGCAACTATATTAAGGTTAGGTAACGATACTAGTATAGCAGATACTAACTTATAGCAACCTGTAATGGTTGGATAACTATAAGAGATAGTTAACTAGCTAATAGAAAACAATGTAATGTTAGAATAAAGGATTAACGGGATAGGCGTAGTAAAGGTTAAGTTACTATCGATCGAAAGATACTTAGGAGAAAGATTAAAGCTTAAAGGATTCCTTACACAAATGCACTTTAAGGTCACGTAAGAGGGAGCTAAGCTAGCAATACCTATAGATTAAATAGTATACGCAGAATTATTCTTATTAGGAAGAGCACTTAAATAGTTTAAGCTTTACCTTATAGAAATCTAGGCAAACGGAATAATAACTATAAACTAAGAGGTATGGTTTATGTTCTTAAGCTAGAATGGATTTATAGAATAACTTATACAAATATTTAGAGACTTAGAGGCAGTAACTATGGCGGAAAAAAAACTCTAAGATATTACATAATAAACCTTAGCAATTAAATATATAATATAGTTCCAGACGTTAGCAATATAAGTTAAGTGGAATAATAAAGCGCTTATGGCATAGTATAAACAGGGACTTAAGGCTAAAGTCTAGGACGCGATTATCCTAATAGAAGATGCGGATACCCTAAGGGAACTAATAGATTAAGCGATTAAGATTAATAATTGGATCTACTAAAGGGAATAGGCTAAGAGAGGTTAGGATAGAGTTTTATAGTTATATAAGACGTAGAGCACGTAATAACCTAAGCTAAGTTAGAAACTATAGTATAGCGTAGAGCTAATAGACCTAAGTGGTACTAAAGAAGCCTATAAGAGATAGAGTAAGAAACTATAAAAACCTAGAGGTTAAGGATTTAGTAATTATAGGATTAAGGAGTAAAGGCCAAATTAGGGATTTTAGTAGTAGAAGATATTTAGGCGGACTCTATAATAAAGTTAATGGTTTAAAGATAGAGCTTATATAAATTATGGAAAATAGGGTTACTTTATAAGGGATTATAAAGATAATTAGAGTTACTATGTAATAAAGGGAACTAGACTAATAGTAGAAGATATATATATATATAGAGGGATAAGAGTATACTGCGAGGAATAAAAGAATGTTTAATTAGAAGTTTTACGTTTTATTATAATAACATATACTAAATTTATAAAGACGCTAAGTATAGCGTAAGCTATTAGCCGTAAGAGCTAAACTTTATATAGTATAGAGGAACTAATAAACCAGTTCGCAGATTGGATATTAAGGACGATAAATTTAATAAAGGCGAAATATTTCGTAATAATAAGGTAATAGAGGCGGTTTACTAGGAATATATAGCTATTAAAGATATTATACTAAAGGTAGAGGATGATTCTACTACGGAATAGGGAATATTAGTAGGGATTAAGACCCCACTAGATATAATGTCTATCGCTTTATAAAACGCAAGAGAAGTAAAATAGCGAACTACTTTAGTACTTAATAAAGGTAAAAGGCCACAGGCTTAAGATTTTTAAGATAAGATAAAAGATAACTAAGATTCTTAAGACGAGATAAGGTAAGCTTAAGGACCTATAACGGACGATAACCGATAGAGTAGAGTAACAGCTTAGTTTAGTAATATATAAATAAGCTTAGGACGAAGTTTCCTAAGGATATAAGACTCTTAAGATAAGATAAGTAAGATTTAAGACTTTTAAGATAAGATAAGAGCACTAAGTAAGCCTAGTTAGACTAAGGCTAGAGCTAAGCTTAAGTTAAAAGTAAGCTTAGGATTAAAGAATCTAAGGGACTAAGAATTTAGAGTATAAATTAAGACACCTATAGGTAAGAGGCAAGGAGCTTCTTTATAGATTAGCAAATTTATAATACAAATAGTAACTAGATTAAGAGATAGATATATAGACCTAGAGGACTTATTAGTAGAATATAGTGTTTGGACTAAAGATCGAAGAGTTAATACCAAGGTTAAGAAGTAAAAGAACTTTAAGGATTAGAGCGTAAGACGTAAACTAAAAGAAACTATAGAAGAATTTAGGCAAAGAATTATTGCATAGTAAGAATAGAAACTAGATAAGAGATTTAGCATATTAGGACGTATAAAGGTTAAAGCACTAGTATAAAGAATTACTAATAGGCTAAGAGTAGGTATATTAAGAGTTAAGTGGCTTACCGAACTAAAAAATAAAGAGGATTTAGGGATCCCTACTAGGTTTAAGGAACGACATATAAAGGGCTGTTATAATATAATAATAAGAAGATACTTCCTTATAGACAGACCGTATATACTCTAGCAGCTATACTAAAAGTGGCATAGGTAGCGACATAATAATAAGTGGGAAGATTTCTATATATGGTTAGATAAAAAAGTTATCTAAAACTAACCATTTATAGAAAAGGCTATAAATTATATTAAAGGAGCCTTAATTATAACGTTAAAGGGTTTAGAGGAATAATTAGAGGACTAGAGAAGCGAGAGACGCATCTTAGTACCTATAAATAAAGTTATAACGTTTAGATTAGCATAATAAAGGTTTAAACTTAAAGATGAAAATAAACTAAGAGTTAACCTAAAGCACCTAGCACACTATATGCTATTATAGATTGTATACGTGGATAATATATATAAAATGCATAAGAACCTAAAGGAAAAGAATTGGAAATACCTTATAAGGATATATTAAATAACAGATAAGCAATAATATAGAAATACTAAGTATATATATAGCTGGCATCTAGTAGAAGTTTAAAAGTTAGGTAACTTAATACTTTAACTAAAAAAATTCCTTATAGAAGAATGCTTAGACGGATAATAGTAGTAGAAATACCTAGAAAATACGTGTCTATAGCATATTAAAGACAAAAAGCGAACTAGGTATTAGCTAAAAAGTAAGCCAAATATATAAGGATTAAGTAGCTAATAGTTAGGAAAAGTAGAGGCCTATAAGACTAAAGGGAGCTAGTAATAGAGCCTTAGATCCTTAAAGAAATTTAAGGATAATACCTAAATTTACGAGTTAAATAGTAAGATTAGCAGTTTAAGGCGCTAATAGATAGTAGAGCAATAAGGAACTATATCTTGCTAGCAGTAGTTAAGAGAATAGGGTTACTATATAGGAAAAAGGAGCAACCTTACCTATTAGTTACAATTTTAGGAGATCCAATAGCTTATAGAGGAGGTATTATCAATCTTAAAATAGGACCTATTTAGTTAACTATTAAAGGGAGATAAATCGAGATGTCTTTTAATATATTACTATTAGGGAATAATAAGGCAGTACTAAGAATGCCTTAGTTATAGAAATATAATCTAAGGATTAATTAGGTTATAGGTTAGGTTAATATTAGGGATACTTAACGCTATAAAATGCGATAATAAGCTAAGTTAGTATAGTACTAAGTAGGAGCAACCTATAAAGAAATAGAGAAAGGACTAAGTTATATACTAAAAAGATACTATAAGTACGGCAAGAAACTATAGTTACTAAAAAGTAAGAAACTATTAAAGTATATAATATAGGACTATAAAATAAAATTAGAACTAGGAATAAGTCTAAGGTTCTTTCTAATCTATAAGCTTACTAAAGAAGAAGGTAGAGTATTAAAAGAGTTTATCTAGGAAAATCTATAAAAGGGATATATTAGACTATTACAGTCATTAGTAGGTTATCCAGTGCTATTTATACTAAAAAAGAATAGTAAACTAAGGCTGTGTATTAACTATAGATAGTTAAATAGTATTACTAGAAAGGATAGGTATCTTTTACCCTTAATTAGCGAAATCTAAGATAGGATAGGCAATGCGTAAATCTTTATAAAAATAGATTTAAAATAGGCGTACCATTAGATTAAAATTAAGGAAGGCAACAAAGAGAAGGCAGTCTTTAGGTTAAAGGAAGGACTGTATAAACTACTAGTTATGCAATTCGGGCTTATAAACGTACTAGTAACATTCTAGAAGTGTATTAATAATATATTAGGAAAACACTTAGATAAATTTGTTATGGTATACCTTAATAATATTATTATCTACTTAATAACTAAGGAAGAATATAGGGAACACGTTAAATAGGTTTTAAAGAGACTATAAGAAGAACAGATGCTAGTAGCAATTAAGAAATACGAGTTCTTTACTAGGAAGACTAATTTCGTAAGATTTATTATTAAACTAGGCCAACTTAGTATAGATCTAAAGAAGATTAAGGCTATAGTAAATTGGCAGGAACTAAAGAACGTTATATAGTTAAAATCGTTCCTAGGGTTTTATAATTACTATAGAAGGTTTATAGCACAATAGTTAAAGGATATTAAGCTATTTACACAATTAATAAAGAAAGAAGAATTATAGGTATAAGAAGAGGAATAACAAAAACTCTTTAGGAAAGTTAAGGAGTTATTTACCTAGGAGCTAGTTCTTAAAATCTATTAACTAGGACTAAAAACGGTTATAGAAATAGACGCATTAGACTATATACTAGGGGCGTACTTTATATAGAAATATTAAGATAAATAGCACCTAGTAGTATATTATAGTTAAAAGATAACACTACTAGAGTTAAACTATAACATCTATAATAAGGAGTTATTGGGTATAGTTATAGCATTAAGGGAATAAAGAGTATTCTTATAAGGTATAGAGAAACTATTTATAGTTAAGATAGATTATAAGAACCTAATAGGATTCCTAATAATAAAGGAACTTAACTAAAGGTAGGTTAGATGGGCAGAGATGCTTATAAAATACTATTTTAAAATTTAGTATACTAAGGGTACAGATAACACGCGAGTAGACGCTCTAAGTTAAAAGGCTAAACTATAAAATAAAGGAAAGCTATTAGGGGCTTTACTATAAAAGGATACAGACGGATTAATTAGGTATAATTATCTAAAGATTATAGCAACTTAGGAAGAATTAGAGAAAGTCTACAAGATATTAGAAAGCTTTTAGGTATAAAGAATTTTAGAAGTATAGCTAGAAGATCTATAAACGGATATATATAAAAATTAAGAAGCAAAGTATATCCTAAGAAGTATAGTAGAGCAATTCGTAAAAGAGTTCTATAAGGGATTAACTTAAGGATATAATAGAGCTATAGGCTTAGTATTAAGACTCTAAAAGGAGTATATTATTAATAGAATTTAGAGAATAGCTAGGAAAGTTATAAAAGAATATCTAAATTGCTAAAGAAATAAACTAACGAGGCATAAGCTATATAAAGGGCTATAACCTATTAAAATACTAGAGAGACTATAGGAGGTTATATTATAGGACTTTATTATTAAGTTATTAAAATTAAAAGATCCTATTACCGGACAAGATTATAACGCGATCTTAGTAATAGTAGATAAGCTTATAAAGTGGGGATACTTTATAGCATATATAGAAGAAATATTAGCGGAAGATATTACTAAAATCTATATTAGAGAAGTATTTGTAAGATATAGAGCACTAAGCAAAATCATATTAGATAGAGATTTAAGATTCGTAGCAGTATTCTAGGAAGTATTTTTAGCAGAGTAAGAAGTTTAAGCAGCAACTTCTACCGTATATTATCCGCAGACGGACGGTTAAATAGAAAGATTAAATTAGACGCTAGAGCAGTATCTAAGGTATTATATTAATTATATATAGAACAATTGGGTATTACTATTACTAGTTATATAGTTTGCATATAATATAATACCTTAAGAAAGAATAGGCACATTACTATTTAAGGCAAATTATGGATATAAGCTAAGAATATCGTTATTACTATAATAAGTAAAGAAGATAAGTAGTATAGCTAAAGAGAGAATAAAGACGTTAATAAATCTTTATATAAACCTTATAGAATTAATAAAGAAAGTATAAGAGAGAATAAAAAGGTACTATAATGCTAAGAGATCTAAGGGACCAGATCTTAAAAAGGGAGATAAAGTATAGCTACTACACAAAATTTTTAAGAGTTAACAACTAAGTAAGAAGTTAGACTACGTTAGACTAGGACCTTTTAAAATTATATAAAGAATTTCACTAGTTACGTTTAAGTTAAACCTACTAGCTAAAATAAAGATCTACCCTATATAGCATATTGTAATACTAGAGCTAGTATACAGGAATATTAAGCTACTAGTCTATAAAGTAGATACGTATAGAGGATAAGAGGAAGATAAATAGTAAGTTTTGAAGATTATTAATTATAAGGATATTAATAACAAAATATGGTATAAGGTTAAGTAAATAGGCTATACTAAGACTACCTAGGAGCCACTAAAAAATTTAAAAAAACGCTATAAGAAAGGTATAGGAGTATTAAAAGAAATTAGGTTAGGTAGTATTAATAAAAAAGGATTACTAAAGAATAAGTTACCTAAGGGGGACCTAAGAAGAGCAGTTGCTGAATTACTTAGATCTATTTCCTTCTCTATTAGAAGAGAATCCGTTTTTTTATCGCTAAGTTCCTATAAACCTTATTTTATAAGTTTCTACTCCTTAGAACAAACCTTCTTATGAACCTTCTTAAGACGGAGTAAATAAGTAGACGCTGCGATATAAGCATCTAGGGCCTTCTGTTTAGTATCTTAAGAACGTTCTAACTTAATAAGGGCTTAAGATAGTTCACTATTTAGCCGCGTAGCAGTAGATTAAATATAAGACCCTAAGATAAATCAATTAGGGAACTAGACGACTATTAAGAGTAATAGGTCGCGTATATTTAGCATTAGAGGTAGAGCAAACGTTATAGGATAAACAAACATTCGCTTTAGTATACTTTAAGTAAAAGAACGGTTATTATAGAGATGGACTCGCTAGCGTAATATAGACTAACCCCTCTTTTATATAACGAGAATACGGAGACGGTATAATCTTATTAAGAGATAATATTGTAGTAACGGTGCGAGCACGACATTAGGCGTGTAAGGAAGAAATTACTTTTAGTATAATAAGTAATAATATTAACTAAATTAATTAGACGGATATTATACCTTTAGTAAACGACTTAGAGATATTAGGAATCTTTAAGGACGAAGATAAAGAGGAGGGAGATAGTGTTACGGACGCTTTAAGTACAATATTATAACTACTTAGAGAAGAGATAGAAGAAGCTAGTTGGTTAATATAAGCATAGTCTAAAATAGAGCCGATAGAACTATATAACGAGGAATGGTAACTAAGGTTATATAATATGCTACGTATTAAATAAGAGGAATAGAAGGAACTTACGTACCTTACGTATAAGATGTATATTATATATAAGAAGGATTTTATAGGAGTACGGTTGTGTATTTAAGGACCCTTAGTCCCTACCTAGATAGTTTCTTCTTTATAGTAATTCTTAGAATATAACAGGAGTTAATCTATTAGGCAACCACTCCACCAGTTATTATTACGTTATTAACTTTTATACTTACATTTCCTATATACCTAGCCTAATAATAGGACCTATTATAGTTCTTACTACAAGGTTCTATTACATAATCACTACCTGGTTATAGTACTAATATAGAAAGTTAAATAATATACCACTAAAAGCAGCTACCATAACGCTATTAACGGCGGCAACTATATCGAGGTTAGGTAACGACACTAGTATAGTAGATACTAACTTATAGCAACCTATAACGGTTGGACAACTATAAGAGATAGTTAACTAGCTAATAGAAAATAATGTAACGTTAGAATAAAGGATTAATAGGATAGGTGTAGTAAAGGTTAAGTTACTATCGATTAAAAGATACTTAGGAGAAAGATTAAAGCTTAAAGGATTCCTTATGTAAATGCACTTTAAGGTTACGTAAGAGGGAGCTAAGCTAGCAATACCTATAGATTAAATAGTATATATAGGATTGTTCTTATTAGGAAGAGCACTTAAATAGTTTAAGCCTTACCTTATAGAAATCTAGGTAAACGGAATAACAATTATAAACTAAAAGGTACAGTTTATGTTTTTAAGCTAGAATAGATTTATAGAATGACTTATATAAATATTTGGAGACCTAGAAGCAGTAACCATAGTAAAAAGAAAACTCTAAGATATTATATAACGAACCTTAGCAATTAAATATATAATATAGTTCTAGACGTTAGTAATATAAGTTAAGTGGAATAATAAGGCGCTTATGGTATAGTATAAATAGGGACTTAAAGCTAAAGTCTAGGATATAATTATCCTAATAGAAGATACGGATACCCTAAGGGAACTAATAGATTAAGCGATTAAGATTAATAATTAGATCTACTAAAGGGAATAGGCTAAGAGAGGTTAAAATAGAGTTTTATAGTTATATAAGGTGTAGAGTATAAAACGACCTAAGCTAAGTTAGAAACTATAATATGGCGCAAAGCTAATAGACCTAAGTAGTACTAAAGAAGCCTATAAGAGATAGAGTAAGAAATTATAGAAACCTAAAGGTTAAGGATCTAGTAATTATAGGACTAAGGAGTAGAGGCTAAACTAAAGATCTTAGTAGTAGAAGACGTTTAGGCGGACTCTATAATAAAGTTAATAGTTTAAAAATAGAGCTTTTATAAATTATGGAAAATAGGGTTACTTTATAAGGGATTATAAAGATAGTTAGAGTTACTATATAATAAAGGGAACTAAATTAATAGTAGAAGATATATATATATAGAGGGATAATAGTATACTATAAAGAACAAAAGAATATTTAATTAGAAGTTTTGCATTTTGTTATAATAATATATACTAAATTTATAAAGACGCTAAGTATAGTATAAGCTATTGGCCGTAAGAGCTAAACTCTACGCAGTATAGAGAAACTAATAAACTAGTTTATAGATCGGATATTAAGGATAATAAATTTAATAAAGGCGAAATATTTTATAACAATAAGGTAATAGAGGCGGTTTACTAAAAATACGTAGTTATTAAAGATATTATACTAAAGGTAGAGGATGATTCCACTATAGAATAGGGAATATTAGTAGGGATTAAGACCCCACTAAATATGATATTTATCGCTTTGTAAGACGTAAGAGAAGTAAAATAGTAAATTACTTTAGTATTTAATAAAGGCAAAAGGCTACAGGCTTAAGATTTTTAAGATAAGATAAAAAATAACTAAGATTCTTAAGATGAGATAAGGTAAGCTTAAGGACCTATAATGGACGATAACTAATAAAGTAGAGTAATAGCTTAGTTTAGTAATATATAAATAAGCTTAGGGCGAAGTTTCTTAAGGACATAAGACTCTTAAGATAAGATAAGTAAGATTTAAGACTCTTAAGATAAGATAAGAGCACTAAGTAAGCCTAGTTAAACTAAGGCTAGAGCTAAGCTTAAGTTAAAAGCAAGCTTAGGATTAAAGAATTTAAGGGACTAAGAATTCGGAGTATAAATTAAGACACCTATAGGTAAGAGGTAAGGAGCTTCTTTATAGATTAGCGAATCTGTAATATAAATAGTAACTAGACTAGGAGATAGATATATAGACCTAGAGGATTTACTAGTAGAATATAGTATTCGGACTAAAGATTAAAGAGTTAATACTAAGGTTAAGAAGTAAGAGAACTTTAAGGATTAGAGCGTAAGATATAAACAAAAAAAAACTATAGAAGAATTTAGGTAAAGAATTATCGCATAGTAAGAATAGAAACTAGATAAAAGATTTAGTATATTAGGATGTATAAAGGTTAGAGCACTAGTATAAAGAATTACTAATAGGTTAAGAGTAGGCATACTAAGAGCTAAGTAGCTTACTAAATTAAAAAACGAAGAGGATCTAAGGATCCCTATTAGGTTTAAGGAATAATATATAAAGGGCTGTTATAATATAGTAATAAGAAGATACTTCCTTACGGATAGACCGTATACACTCTAGCAGCTGTACTAAAAGTGGTATAGGCAGCGATATAATAATAAGTAGGAAGATTTCTATATATAGTTAGACAAAAAAGTTATTTAAGACCACCTAATTATAGAAAAGGCTATAAATTATATTAAAGGAGCCTTAATTATAATATTAAAGGATCTAAAGGAATAATTAAAGGACTAGAGAAGCGAGAGACGCATCTTAGTACTTATAAATAAAGTTATGACGTTTAGATTAGCACAACAGAGGTTTAAACT
>Ga0307515_10016793_pt1 | contig 13385 bp, 2 predicted proteins | sample 17_EM_MG_FD_194513 | JGI IMG/M metagenome (GOLD analysis project Ga0307515, IMG submission 194513) | Populus trichocarpa ectomycorrhiza microbial communities from riparian zone in the Pacific Northwest, United States - 17_EM | ecosystem: Host-associated > Plants > Roots > Unclassified | place...
TAATAAGGTACTACTTTATAGCCTATAATTCGGCAATAGACTGTAGGTAGAGAGGGCTAAAGCTAAGGGTGCTTCCCTTATCTTGCTTAATCTCGATCTTGTAGTTATATAGTTAGTAAGGTGGAAGTATATTAGACGCTGCCTTAGAGAATACGTCCTTGAATTTCCGGTGTTGGTTAGGTAGTTTTTATTCCACTAGTTCTTTATCTATAAGCCCGCTTTCCTATTTACTAAGCTTACTTTTCTTTTCCTTAATTATTTAGTTAATTTCGTATAGGCTAGTTGTAAAGGTAACGGCATTAGGCTAAACTAGGTTCTAGTAGAATCCTACAGCGCTAATACAGCAGATATTAACTAGTGGGAGGTCTATAGGTTTCTTTAGCATTTATTAGGCCGTGGTTTACGGTATAGGGTTTATAGTCTTCCTTAGCTTACGTTCTATTTTCCGTAAGTTATCCTTCCTATCTATTAGTTTAGTATAGCGTCTAATATCCCTAGCCTTCCTTTATAGCTGCGTAGGGCCTAGGTTCTTTATTAGGGACTTAGCTAGGCCACTACCGACTTCTTAAGTCTTTAGTGCGGGTGGTGTAACATAGGCAGTCTAGGGGCGGCGTAATATATAGATCCGTTACGGATTAAGCTATATATCCTTCTTAAAAGCCTAGTCCCTACGCGTTGCATTAGCCTAGTAAACGGTGTCTATCTGCGGCCGTATAAGGTTTTCTATTATAATACTAATCTCTTTTATAAAGGAAGGCGTTAGGGGTATAGTTTTGGGCTAGATAAGCTGCCTGTTCCGTACGTTAAGCTATAAGCCTAAATAGGCTAGCTATTTTCTTCTTAAGATTATATTATGGCTTCTAAGGTCCGTAATAAGGAAGGGGACATTATACTGCCTTCATCCGTTAACGCGGAGGTAGATCCGCAAGATAGTTATAATAAATAGCCCTATCCGTCCGTTATAACCGCAAATAGGGATTAGTTTGGGCAGTTCTTTAAGGGGTACATTTAAAAAGTTAGCCAGTTTTGCAGCGCACTTTATATTAATTAAGGTAAAGGCATTTACTCCTAAGTCAGCTAAAGTAGAGGTTAAAACTTAATATCTATTGCGAAATAAAGTATAAGGGATAGTATAGCTTTTTCTACTAACTAGCTAACCTAGATCGATATATAATATATTAATCCCTTTTAACCCTAGAGAGGAGTCTTCCTCTAGGGTTTCTTTTTTTCTAGCTCCGCACTACTCTCCTAAATTAACAGGACCTTATTTATCTTTACCTTTATTAGGCAGTTCCTTATAGGGTGGCCTATTTAGCCGCATAAAAAGCAAGCTCCTTAATCGCTAAGGGCCTATATATAGGGGTCGCTATATATAGGCCGGGTGTATACTGGGCCTATAGTAGGGGTAGCTGCGCGGCTAATTACTGGGTTAACTGTAGGAGTTGCCAATCGTGCCGGGGCACTATGGGCTGTACTTGCAGTACTTATAGCCTGGTTTGCAAGGTTTCTAGTTTTTAGCTAATTAGCGTGTGCCTTAATTTAATAGAGGCCTTAGTTAATAGCTAGGCAATAGTCTATAAGTTCCTTTAACGTCTATGCCGTAATATAAGCTAGTAATATGGCCCGCTATAGGTCTAGGGTAAGCTTATTAAAGAGGTCTAGTAGTAGGTCTTCCTAGGGGATTTAGGCCTGTCCGGCTAGGTATAGAAAGCGGGTTTAGAAGGCCAAAAAGGTCTTTGTAGTTTTTATGTTTAGGCTTTTATAGCTAAGGTGGGCGTTCTATACTTTAAAAGGGTCTTTATAAATAGAAGATAAGTATTTAATTATTTCTTCTTTAGAGATAAAGGGGTCTGCTAAGTCTTTAGTGTATTGCGGGCGTAAATGCGTCTAGGCGTCTCCGCTAGTACGGCTAAAGATATAGGCCATTCTGGTTTAGGCGCTAGGGAAGTAGTCTACATTAACTTTAAGCTTATCCCGTAATTAAAGCTTCTAATTATTAAATATAGGGTCGGTTCTGTCTATAAGTAGTAGGGGGTCTACGACCTTTACTAACTGCCTCGGTGCTATATAGGCCTTAATAGGTCTACTAAGGCGCTAGGATAGGGCCTAAAGGACTATAGCAAGTCTTTAGTTGTTTAATAATGACTTATTATTAGATATAGGGGTATCTCTAGCTTTAAGCAGCTCTTATAGTCATTTAATTTTAGTATTAGCAGCCGTAAGCTCCGCCTAGGGGGTTAAAACGTTAATTGTTTCTTTATCTAAAGTATTTAAGAGTCCTATAGCTGCTTTACCTGCTACTATAGTTTATGGCATAGTAGTAGGGGTATTAGGTAATTCTGGGTAATTTCTTTAGGGGTTCTGGTCTATGCGTATCTTATATATCCTTTCCTTAGGGTTCTATTCTTTTCTTTTAGGTCCTGTCCTTGTGGTCTTAGTAATGTCCTTAGGGTTCTATTCTGTGTTCTTATAGATATATTTAAGTTCCTTCTTAGGAAGAAAGAGTAGAGTGAGCTTTAGATAATGTTAGCAACTTAGTTAATTAAGGCATGGCACGGTAAAGGGGACGCGCAAGCCTGTACGATTGGATTGTCTAAAAACGAGAATCTAAAGCTAGGGAAAGGAAAGGAGAAGAAGAGCAGCGCCGTTCGATATTTTATAAGATCTTCGCGTCACGTGACCGCAATATGCGGCAATCTGTGGTAACTTGCCGGTGCGTAGTTCTGCCAAGTTCTGCCAGTGCCGTAACAGTATTATATTATATATATTTAGCCAGTAATACTCCTATTAGAGTAGCTTTAGGGTTTTTCCTTAGCCTAGGTAGCTAGTTACTAGTAGGTTATATATATATTTAAGGAGCTTAAGCTTAAATTTATTATAATTAGGGATAACTAGATAGTTCTAGTAGTATAAGCGGTTTCTATATACTTTGTATTTACTTAAAGAAATCTTTTTAAAGCGTCTAATACTATCTTATATTAGCTTAAGCGTCTTTTAAATAAACTTATTATTTGGGTATTTATTAATTAATTGGTTATTTTAAGGACGTATACTATAAGGTCTTTAGTAAGAGGGTTAAATAGTTTAAGATAAAGTAGGGTTTAATTTTAGTAAGAGCGCGCTTTTTTTAGTACTAGCGTATCTTGCGAGCGTTAGGTTAGGGCATTAGGCTTTTAGCCTTAAACGCCTAGGCGGTACGTAATTAAGAATTAAAAGTATAATAGATATTCTAACTAGTGGGCCTATTAATAGCTTAGCTATTTTATAGTTATAAAGTACTATAGATTCTTATAATTGCCAAGGACCTTAATTAGAAATCCAGTGCCTTCTAGTTAAGGTTACTATTATTTAAAATATTTAATAATAGCTTATAATTCTTTATTATAGATCTTATAGTTATATTTAGCTAAGGTTAGTTAATTTAAAACGTATACTATAAGGTGTAATACTATATCCTCGTTATATAGTTAGATAAATTAGCTTTTATAACACTTATTTAGTTTAGGTTAAAGTATTAAAGTATAGGCGCGGTAGTAAATATAACCTTTAGATAAATAAATGTAATAAAGCCTTATAGGAAATACTACGGTAGACTTGTTAATAGGCTAGGTATATAGGTATAGAATAGTTAATAACATAAATATAACTAGTAGAGTAGTTTCCTAATAGATTAACTCTAATTATATTTTAAAAATTATTATAAAGAAGAAAAACTGTCTATAGAGACTACGTATCTTTAAATATATAACTTCTCCCTATAGTAAAGGTTTAGTACGTTAATACGTTAGTATATTAGTACATTACATTCTTATATTTCTACGTTTTTATATTCTAAACTTATAACGTAATTAGCTATATAACTAGGCTACCCCTTATTTTATAGCTTAATTAGTTCTAGCGCCTCCTATACTATCTTAATTAACCTATTTATATCTCTTCTTAGTAGTTATACTACTACTAATATAAGGCCCGTAATACCATCTCCCTCCTCTTTATCTTTATCCTTAAAGATATCTCCTATCTTTAAGTTGTTTATTAAAGGTATAGCATTCCCATCTTTAATTTAATAACCTTTATTATTTCTAATGCCTCCTATTAGATCCTTTATGTCTAATTATTATAATTAGCTAGTAATATTTATTCCGTCGCTTAGTAAAGTTATACCGTTCTATTCTTATTATGCGGAGAAAAAGTTAGTATATATTATAATCGCGGCTCCGTCTAGTTACTAACCTTCTTTCTATGCTAAGTATACGCGAGCGAATATACAATTATCCTATAATATTTAATATATTTTTAATACTAAGTATATATATTTTATTATCTCTTATAGCCATCTAGTTCCTTATCTAATCTATTTTAGGGTTTTATATATTAGTAGCGGCTAAAAAACTAGAGAGTAAGCTAGCCGAGGCCCTTATTAAGGTTTAGCGTTATTCTAATAAGGCGTTTTAGGCTCTAAAAGCTTAACTAAATACTTATACTCGCCTAAGCCGTCTAGTAAAGGGTTGTAAAAAGGTACGCTTAAAAGAGCTATATTTAGTAAAGTAAGGTCTATTTAAACTTAAGGCTAAGGAGGCTAAAAAAGGGTTTGGTTAAGAAAAGGCGGAAATAGCTTATACGCTAGTAGTGGATCTCTTAAGTAATCCCGCTTTTCTATTACCTTTAACTAATCCCTTTATCTTTAGCTCCTTCTCTATATTACCTAATCCGTTTTCCTTTAATACCCCTATACCTTTCCTATAGCGTTCTTTAAATTCTATAATAGCTCCTAGGTAGTTTTATTATAACCTATTTACTTAACCTTATACTATATTTTATTATTAACGTCCTTATAACTAATAATCTTTAAAACTTACTATTTATCTTCTTCTTATTCTCTATACGTGTCTACTTTATAAACTAGTAGTTTAATATTCCTATATACTAGTTCTAGCATCGCGATATACTATATAGGGTAAATCTTTATTTTAGCTAGTAGGTCCAACTTAAATATAACCAGTAAAATCCTTTATATAATTTTAAAAGGTCCTAGTCTAACATAGTTTAACTTTTTACTTAGTCGTTAACTCTTAAAAATTTTGTATAGTAGCTATACTTTATCCCCCTCCTTAAGATCTGGTCCCTTAGATCTCCTAGCGTTATAATACCTTTTTATCTTTTCTTATACTGTCTTTACTAATTCTCTAAGGTCTATATAAAGATTTATTAGTATCTTTATTCTTTCTTTAGTTATACTACTTATTTTCTTCACTTATTATAGTAATAATAATATTCTTAGTTTATATCTGTAATTTACCTTAAATAGTAATATACCTATTCCTTTTTATGGTGTTATATTATATGTAAACTATATAATTAGTAATAACGATACCTAATTATTCTATATATAATTAATATAATGTCTTAGGTACTGTTCTAGCGTCTAATTTAATATCTCTATTTATCTGTCCGTTTACAGATAATATATAGTAAAAGTTACTACTCTAACTCCTGATTCCGCTAATAATACCTCCTAAAATACTACTTTAAATCTTAAATCTCTATCTAATATAATCTTACTTAGTGCTCCATATCTTATAAATACTTCTTTTATATAGATTTTAGTAATATCTTCTACTAAGATTTCTTTAATGCATGCTATAAAGTAGCCTTATTTAGTTAACTTATCTACTATTACTAGAATTACGTTATATTCCTATCCAGTAATAGGATTTCTTAATTTTAGTAACTTAATAATAAAGTCCTATAATATAACCTCATATAGTCTCTCTAGTATTTTAATAGGTTATAGCCCTCTATATAGCTTATACCTTATTAGTTTATTCCTTTAGAAATCTAAACACTCCTTTATTACTTTTTTAGTTATACCCTAGATTCTATTAATAATATATTCTTTCTAAAGTCTTAACACTAAGCCTATTACTCCGTTATATCCTTAAGTTATTCCTTTATAAAAATCTTCTATAAAATGCTCCGCTATACTTTTTAGGATATACTTTACTTCTTAGTTTATATATATATATCCATCTATAGATCTTCTAGCTATACTTTTAGAATTCTTTATACCTAAAAGCTTTCTAGTATCTTATAGACTCTTCTTAGTTTATTATCCTCTTAGGTTGCTGCTAGCCTAGGGTAATTATATCTAATTAACCCATCGTTATCCTTATATAGCATTACTCTAAATAAATAGTTTTTATTTTATATTTTATAATTTAGCCTTCCTGCTTAGTATATTTACTCTTATATTTTTAGTTCCTTTAATATACTAAATCTTAAAATAGTATTCTGTAAGCATCTCCGCCTATCTAACCTATCTATAATTAAGTTCTTTTATTATTAGGAACCCTATTAAGTTCTTATAATCTATCTTAACTATAAATAGTTTTTCTACGCCTTATAAGAATGTTCTTTATTTCTTAAGTATTATAACTATATCTAATAATTCCTTATTATAGATGTTATAGTTTAACTCTAGTGGTGTTATCTTCCGATTATAATATGCTACTAAATACTATACGTTCTAATACTTCTATAATAAATATGCTCCTAATATAAAATCTAATACGTCCGTTTCTATAACCGTATCTAGTCCTAGTTAATTAATTTTAAGAATTAGCTCCTAGGTAAACAATTCCTTAAGTTCTTTAAATAGCTTCCTTTACTTATCTCCCTATACCTATAGTTCCTCTTTCTTTATAAGCCTAGTAAATGGTTTAATATTCTTTAACTATTATACTATAAACCTTCTATAGTAGTTATAAAACCCTAAAAATAACCTTAACTATATTACGTTTTCTAGTTCTTACTAACTTACTATAGCTTTAATCTTCTTTAGGTCTATACTAATATAACTTAGTTTAATAATAAATCTAATAAAATCGGTCTTCCTTATAAAGAACTCGTATTTCTTAATTGCTACTAGCATATATTCTTTTTATAGTCTTCTTAAAACCTATTTAACGTACTCTCTATATTCTTCCTTAGTTATTAAGTAGATAATAATATTGTTAAGGTATGCCATAATAAACTTATTAAAGTGTTCTCCTAATACACTATTAATTCGCTTCTAGAATATCGCTAGTACATTTATTAATCTAAATTATATTAGTAATAGTTTATATAGTCCTTTCTTTAACCTAAAGGCTACCTTTTATTTATTACCTTCCTTAATTTTAATTTAATAGTACGTCTATCTTAAATCTATTTTATAAAAATTTATACATTACCTGTCTTATCTTAGATTTTGCTAATTAAGGGTAAAGGATACCTATCCTTCCAAGTAATGCTATTTAACTATCTATAGTTAATATATAACCTAAGTTTTCCGTTCTTCTTTAGTACGAATAATACTAGATAACCTACTAAGAACTATAATAGTCTAATATATCCCTTTTGTAGGTTTTTTTTTAATAAACTCTTTAAGTGCTTCTAACTCCTCTTAAGTAAGCTTATAGGTTAGAAGGAACCTTAGACTTATTCCTAGTTTTAACTTTATCTTATAGTCTTATACTATATAATCTACTAACTTTTTACTTTTTAGGCTCTATAGTTTCTTACCGTATTTATAGTATCTCTTTAGTGTATAACTTAAGCCTTGCTTAGTCTCTTTATATATTACTCTAACTTAGTACTATACTAACTTAGTCTATTATTACGTCCTACGTTATTAAGTGTCTTTAATATTAACTTAACCTATAACCTAATTAATCTTTAAATTAGATTTCTATAACTAAGGCATTCCTAATATTGCCTCATCCCGTCCTAATAGTAGGATATTAAAAGATATCTTAATTCGTCTTCCTTTAATAGTTATTTAAATAGGTCTTATTTCGAGGTTAATAATCTCTCCTTTATAGGTTATTAGATCTCCTAAAATTATAACTAATAGGTAAAGCTGCTCCTTCTGCCTATAAGGTAATCCTATTCTTAACTACTACTAGTAAAATATAGTTTCGCATTACTCCACTATCTATTAGTGCTTTAAACTGTTAATCTTACTAATTAACTTATAAATTTAGGTGTCGTCCTTAAATTCCTTTAAGGGTTTAAGGTTCTACTACTAGCTCCCTTTCGTCCTATAAGTCTCTACTTTTCCTAATTATTAGCTACTTAATCCTACTATACTTAGCTTATTCCTTAGCTAATACCTAGTTCGCTTTTTATCCTCTATATACTATAGATATATATTTTTTAAGCATTTCTACTACTATTATCCGTCTAAGCATTCTTTCGTAAGAAATTTTCCTAGTTAAGGTATTAAGTCTCCTAACTTTTAAACTTCTATTAAATACTATCCATATATATACTTAGCATTTTTATACTATTACTTATCTAGCGCCTAATATATCCTTATAAAGTACTTCTAATTCTTTTCTTTTAGATTTTTATATATATCGCATATATTATCTACGTATACGATCTATAATAACGTATAGTATACTAGGTACTTTAGGTTAACTCTTAACTCGTTTTTATCTTTAAGTTTAAACCTCTATTATGTTAATCTAAACGTTATAACTTTATTTACGGGTACTAATATTTGCCTCTTACTTCTCTAGTTCTCCAATTATTCCTCTAGATCTCTTAATATTATAATTAAGGCTCCCTTAATATAACTTATCACTTTTTTATAATAGGGTAGTTCTAGATAACTTGCTTATCTAACTATATATAGAAATCTTCCTACTTATTATTATGTCGCTACCTATACCACTTTTAGTATAGCTATTAAAGTATATACGGCTTATCCGTAAGGAAGTATCTTCTTATTACTATATTATAACAGCCCTTTATATATCGTTCTTTAAATCTAATAGGGATCCCTAGATCCTCTTCCTATTCTAATTTAGTAAGCCATTTTACTCTTAGCGTGCCTATCTTAGGCCTATTAGTAATTCTTTATATAGGTGCTCTATTTCTTATATAACCTAGTATATTAGATCTTTAGTCTAGTTCCTATTCTTACTATATAAAGATTCTTTATCTAAATTTCTCTATAGTTCCCTTTATTCTTTACCTTATAAGTAAATCTTTAAAGTCTTTTTACTTCTTAATCTTAGTGTTAATTTTCTTAATAGTTCTTATTTATATATTAAAATCTTAGTCCTATAGAATTCTTAATCCTAAGCTTACTTTCTTCTTAAGCTTAGCTCTAGCCTTAGTTTAACTAAGCTTCTATAGTGTTCTTATCTTATTTTAAGAATCTTATACCTTTAGGAAACTTTATCTTAAGCTTATTTATATGTTACTAAACCAAGCCGTTGCTCTACTCTATCGGTTATCGTTCATTATAGGTCCTTAAGCTTATCTTATCTCCTCTTAAGAATCTTAAGCGTTTCTTATCTCTTTTTAAGAATCTTAAGTCTATGGCCTTTTGCCTTTATTAAGTACTAAAGTAATTCGCTCTTCTACTTCTCTTACGTCTTATAAAGTAATAAACATCGTGTCTAGCGGGGTCTTAATCCCTACTAATATTTCCTATTCTGCAGTAGAATTATCTTTTACCTCTTTTATAACATCTCTAAGGTCTATACACTCCTAGTAAGCTACCCTTATTACCTTATCGTCGCTAAATATTTTACCTATATTAAATTTATCGTCCTTAATATCCGATCTATAAGATAGTTTGTTAGTTCCTCTAAATTCTAATAATTTTTAGCTCTTACGGCTAATAGCTTACGCCGTATTTAGCGTCCTTATAAATTTAGCATACGTTATTATAATAAAACGCAAAACTTTTAATTAAACACTCCTTGGTTTCTTGCAGTATATTATTATCCCTTTATACATATATATTGTCTACTAGTCTTAATTCTTTTACTGCGTAGTAACTCTACCTACTCTTATAGTCTCTAATAAAATAACCTTATTTTTTGTAATTTATATAAGCTCCTTTCTTAAACTATTTTTCTTGCTATAAAGTCCGCCTAAACGTCTTCTACTACTAAGATTCCTAGTTTAGCCTCTACTCTTTAGACCTTTAATTACTTAATCCTTGTTCTCTAAGTTTCTATAGTTTTTTTATTTTATTTCCTATTTTCTTTAGTACTACTTAGGTCTATTAGCTCTGCGCTATACCATAGTTTCTAACTTTAACTTTATTATTACATACCCTATGTCTTATATAACTATAAAACTCTATCCTAACCCTTTTTAGTTTGCTCTCTTTAGTAAATCCTATTATTAATCTTAATTGCTTAATTAATTAATTCCCTAAGAGTATCCGTATCTTCTATTAGGATATTTACGTTTTAGACTTTTATCTTAAGTCCCTGTTTATACTATGCCATAAGCGCCTTATTATTCTATTTAACTTATATAGCTAATATTTAAAACTATATCGTGTACTTAATTACTAAGTTTTATTACGTTAAGTTTTAAAGCTTTTGTTTTACTATAGTGGTTACTTCTAAATCTTTAAATATTTGCGTTAGGTGTTCCATAAACTCGTTCTAACTAGCAAATATATATTATACTTCTTAGTTAGTAGTTACCATGCCGCTTTCCTATACCTCCATTAGGTAAGGTTTAAACCACTTAAGTACCCTTCCTAATAGGAATAGTCCTGCATAGGCTATTTAATCTATAGGCGTTGCTAGCTTCGCTCCCTCTTGCGTAACCTTAAAATGCATCTATATAAGAAATCCTTTAAGCTCTAACTTCTCCCCTAAGAATTGTTCGATAGATAATAGCTTAATCTTTACTACTCTAATCCCATTAATTCTTTCCTTAAGTATCCTATTATTGTCTGTTAATTAATTAACTATTACTTATAATTGCCTAACCGTAACTAGCTAAGAGTTAGTATCTGCTATATTAGTGTCGTTACTTAATCCTAAGGTAGTTGCTGCCGTTAACGGCGTTATAACTAGTGCTTTTAGTAGCATATTGTTCGACTTTTTTTTACTATAACTTTAGTAGTAAATATGTAATAAAGCCTTATACGAAATACTACGGTAGACTTGTTAATGGGCTAGGTATATAGGTATAGAATAGTTAATAATATAAATATAACTGGTGGAGTAGTTACCTAATAAATTAACTCTAATTATATTCTAAGATTTACTATAAAGAAGAGAAACTATCTATAGAGACCGCGTGTCTTTAAATATATAACTCCTCCCTATAGTAAAGGTTTAGTACATTAATATGTTAGTACGTTAGTACGTCGCGTTTTTACGTTCCTATATTCCTACGTTCCGAACTTATAACGTACCTAGCTACGTAACTAGGCTACCTTTTATCCTATAGCTTAATCGGTTCTAGCACCTCCTATACTATATTAACTAACCCGTTTATATCTCTTCTTAGTAGCCGTACTACTACTAATATAAGGTAAGCTTATACCACACATACAACCTTACTAAAAGGTAGCGCCGCACTTTAAAACTTATGCATACCCATCTTACCATAAAAAACAATTGATTTTCCAACTTTTAAGACTTAATTCCTACTGCCTAGCGAGCTAGAGGTGGATTTATTTATCGTTTTACCCCCTTTCCCCTAATAGAAAATTCTTCTTAGGGGTGGTCCTAGCTTATAAGCGAGGTACGGATAGGAACACTAAAACTAAATACTAAAACCATGAAATATAGAGGCTAGATTTTCTACTACCTTTTAGCTTAATCTCCCCAGAAATCTTCTAGTAGGATTAGTAAGGAGAAAGGGTATAAGGGTAGTAAAAACTAGGAAACCCCCCTATAAGATATAAAATGCCAAGGCCTAATAGGTCTAAAAAAAAACCTCCTATAGAAATAAGTAATAAAGATTCTACATCTACTTTTTCTCCCCCTTCTCCTTCTCCTGTCCCGTTTAGGACAGGAGAAAAAAGAGGACATCTATAGTCTTCTCCTAGAAAAGAAAACTAAAAACCTATAAAAAAGACAATAAAACTAATAACTACTACGGATAGTATGCCTAATATACCTCCCTCTTCCCTTTCTCCAGAAGAACATCTATGTAAGGCTTTAAGAAGCCTAATCTAGGCCTATAGAGAGCTAGAAGGAGATAAATAAGAAGAATAAGTTAGATAGCTAGTAGACTATACACAAAATATCCTAATAGGAAAAAACCCCTTTGCAAAAGAAGAAGAAAAAGAAGAGGCAAAAGAGGTCTTAAAAGGACTAGTAGAAGAAGTAAGAGCTCTCCGGAAGGAGGTGGCTCCTATTAAAGAAACTTACGCAAAGAGGCTAAAGAAGGACCTCCCTTCTTCTTCGTCCTCCTTACCCTCCTTATCACCACCTTCTACCCCTTCTCCTTCTAGTAGGAGTTCTACTTCTACTAGAAGTAAGAAAAAGCAGCTATAAGAAAGGAAGTTAGTCCTAATTATAGACGAAAAGGACCAACTTTTAGATACCTTCTCTATACGAAACAAAGTCAATTATCTATTTGCATTAAAACTGTAAGTAGAAAAGCTAGTACTAGCGTCTATAGCTAGAACTAAAGGAAAATAAAATATTCTCCTTATAACTACAGAAGAGTATAATGCAGATTTCCTAGTTAAATATAAGGAGATCTAGTATAACTGCTTTACCTTTTAAAGAAAATAAAAACTAGAACCTTGGGTTTAAATTATAGCCTATAGGGTTCCTACCTTACCTTTTCTAGGAGAGGGGGGCTCTAAGCTTCTAAAAGAAGAAATTGAGACCTTTAATCCTATAAGGATACAAGGACTACCTAGATAGATTTTATCTAGTGTAAAAAGACACGATCTATAGACCAGATTTAGCTCTATAGTTTTTACTATAGAGAGTGAAGAAAAAAGACAGGAAATCCTAAAATAAAAAGAGATATTAATTGCAGGTACAGCTACTAAGGTAATAAAATACCTTAAAGTCTCTCCTACTACGCAGTGTAATAGCTGCCAAAAATTTGGCTATATAAGAGACAGATGCTCTACTAGGGCCTATAGATATTATGCGGCTGCATATCTATCTAAAGACCACATCTATCTTACCTATATAGTAGGGGGCAGGCCTTACAAGCATACTACCCCTCTTTGTATTAATTGTAAAGAAAAACACTTTGCTAATAGTAAAGACTACGAGGTTCTTAAAGCAGTTAAACTAATATATAGTACTAGTGTAGAAGATTCTATAGAAGAATAAAATTAATAGGATTTTAGAGGGAGGTAACTCCTACTAGGCTTCTGGGTAAAAGATAGTAGAGAGCAAAAGGATAAAAATAAATTGCAAAACAATAGGGACAGGGGTTAGGATTTCTTATAGTTTTTCTTACCATTTTCTCATTCCCTAGTAGTTGTAGTATCTTAGTATTTTACTTAAAAACTATAAACTCCTAGTTTAGGGGTTTATAAACTACTAGGACATAGCTACTAGGATATATTAAGCTGCCTAGAAAGGATTTATGCATATAGAACT